>Ga0208636_100017_pt1 | contig 382980 bp, 318 predicted proteins | sample LakWasM103_HOW12_2_FD_183921 | JGI IMG/M metagenome (GOLD analysis project Ga0208636, IMG submission 183921) | Freshwater sediment methanotrophic microbial communities from Lake Washington under simulated oxygen tension - Sediment Metagenome... | ecosystem: Environmental > Aquatic > Freshwater... | reverse complement strand
AACGACGAAACTTCAAATTCATTTTTATCCCCTGTTATAAGATTACATGTGTGTATCCGGGACGTATTTTGAATTTTCAATATGACAGTTTGATGACAAACCTTACACATTTCTTACAAGCAGACTACTAGTAACAAAAAAGCCACCCTTACTGGGTGGCTCTATGTTACTTTGATGAGTTTAGCTCTCTGCACGCATGTGTGGGAACAGAATCACATCACGTATGCTCGGGCTATCGGTAATCAGCATCACCAGGCGGTCAATGCCAATGCCGCAACCACCGGTCGGCGGCATGCCATATTCCAAAGCACGGATAAAATCCGCATCGTAGTACATGGCTTCCTGGTCACCCGCCTCTTTGGCTTTCATTTGCGCATGGAAGCGCGCTGCCTGGTCTTCAGCATCGTTCAACTCGCTAAAGCCATTGGCCATTTCGCGGCCAGTGATAAACAGCTCAAACCGTTCGGTGATTTCAGGCTGCTTATCTGAAGCGCGTGCCAAAGGTGAGACCTCCACCGGGTAATCGATAATATAAGTAGGCTGCCACAGTTGGCTTTCTGCTGTTTCTTCAAACAGGGATAACTGCAATGAGCCCAGACCTGCGTGAGCAAATGGTTTCACGCCAAACTTCAATAACTCCTGACGGATAAAGTCAGCATCATTGAGTTGCGCCAGCGTATATTGCGGCGCATATTTCTGGATCGCGCCCACAATGGTCAAACGCTCAAACGGCTTGCTTAAATCCACTTCTTTGCCAGCGTAGCTCAACACCGCAGTGCCGTTCGCGGCAATCGCTGCGGCACGGATACATTGCTCGGTAAAGTCCATCAGCCATTGATAGTCTGTGTAAGCCGCGTAGAACTCCATCATGGTGAACTCAGGATTATGGCGAACGCTGAGGCCTTCATTACGGAAGTTACGGTTGATTTCAAATACACGCTCAAAGCCGCCGACAATCAGGCGCTTCAAATAAAGCTCTGGCGCAATGCGCATAAACATCTGCATATCTAATGCATTGTGATGCGTAACAAATGGTTTGGCTGACGCACCACCAGGAATTGGGTGCAACATAGGAGTTTCTACTTCGAGAAACTCGTTGTCATTCATAAACTGACGAATCGCCGCCACCACTTTTGAGCGTGCCTTAAACGTGGCGCGTGTTTCTTCAGACGTGATCAGGTCAACATAACGCTGACGATATTTGATTTCCTGATCTTGCAAACCATGGAATTTTTCCGGCAATGGGCGCAGTGACTTGGTGAGTAAACGCAACTCGGTGACATGTACAGAAAGCTCGCCAGTGCGAGTTTTAAACAAACGCCCGCGCGCACCCAGGATGTCGCCCATGTCCCAGTGCTTAAAGCTCTCGTAGAGGTCTTCACCAATTTCATCACGTGCGACATACAATTGAATACGTGCGGTGCTGTCCTGAATCGTTGCAAAACTGGCTTTGCCCATCACACGTTTCAGCATCATGCGACCAGCAACCACAACGACGATCTCTTGCGGATCCAGCGTTTCTTTCTCGCTGGCAGCATACGTCTCTTGTAAAACAGCCGCCTTATGCTCAGGCTTAAAATCGTTAGGAAAAGTAGCCACTTGTGCTGATTGTGCTTGTTCGCGCAGCAAGCGCAACTTTTCGCGACGCTCTGCAATCACGTGGTTCTCATCAACGACTGACTCTGTCGCGTTGTCTGGGTTGGAGTGTTGTGCTGTCATAAAGTATCCGGCAATTGTCTGCGTTATTCGTAAACCCGCTATTTTAGCATTGTTACATCCAATTTTTGGACTCTTGATCGCTAGGTGCCTCATGCTTTTCAGGCAAATGGATACGTATCATAAAACCATGCGGATTAAGATTGGTTGCGTTGACAAAACCACCATGCGCCTCAACGATATGCTTGGTCATCGCCAGGCCAATGCCATGCCCATCCACTTGTGATGCGCGACGACCGCGTACAAATGGCCTGAAAATCTGCTCCAGCTCCTGCGGTTCCACGCCCTGGCCTTGATCCTGCACTTCCAGAATCACCTCTCCCGTGCGCGCGCTGTGTTGCAATTCAATCGCCACCGCGCCATTCTCCGGACCATATTTCACGGCATTGCGGATCACATTATCGATCGCCCGCTGCAGCAACTCCAGCTGGCCATCTACCACTACAGCATCTTCTGGCATCTCGAGATGCAGCTTGGCTTCATGCTTCTCAAAGAGCACATCGCCCACAATACCGGTCAATAGCCCTTTTAAATCCACCTCAGTTTTTTGCAGCTTTTGCATGCCGGATTCAAAACGAAAGATTTCCAGTAACTCAGAAATCATGCGCTCCATGCGCACAGCTTCCAGCTCCACACGCTGTAAAGAGCTTTGCATTTTTTTGGGATTTTGCATTACCAGGCCCACCGACATCTGTATCCTCGCCAGTGGCGAGCGTAGCTCATGGGAAACATGGTGCAGCATTTTGGACTGGCTTTTGATCATGTTATTGAGGCGCAATGCCATCAAATCAAACGCTTCACCAAGCTCAGCAAACTCATCATGGCTGGCCTTGATTTTAGGGCTGACCCTGACTAGCAGATCGCCTTCTGCGGCACTCTTTAAATGCTCAAGCAACAACTTGATGGGATGCGAAATAGACCAGGCCAGGACGCCGGCAAAAATCGTGCTGGAGATAAGGCTGTATATCAAAACAGAGAAAGGCAAACTAAAGAGTTGCCTCTCAGTCCAGCGCTGGTCGGTCTTGCCGGAGAGTGGTTCAGCCTTTAACGCGTTTGGCGTTGTCTCACAGCTGCTTCCAGACGAACAAATCTGCGAGACTTCATGATGCTCAGGTGTTTGTTGATGGGCCTGCCACTCGATAATATTACCAACGATAAGATCGGTGGAGACGAGCGCCAGAAAAAATGCTAAAAATAACTTCCAGAACAGGCGCCCCATAACCCTCGCATTAAATCACTTACTCTCTAACAAGTTGATATCCGACGCGGTAAATGGTTTGTATCACATTCACACCGCCAGATACTTCTGATATTTTTTGACGGATACTGCTCAAATGCACGTCAATACTACGGTCATACTTCACTAGCGGACGTCCCAGTGCCTTAATGGACAAATCTTCTTTGCTGACGATAGTACCTGCATGTTTAGCCAGAATTTCAATCAGGCTAAATTCGGTGCTGGTAAACACAATCGGCTTATCCACCCAAAACACTTTTCTACGTTCACTGGAAACCACCAGTTGGCCAACCACGATATCGTTGCCTTTTGGCGTGTCACTGGTGTGACGACGCAAAATCGCACGAATTCTGGCAACCAACTCTCTTGGCAGACAAGGTTTCTGCACGTAGTCATCCGCGCCGCCTTCCAAACCTTCAATGCGGCCCTCATTGTCGTCCTTAGCCGTGAGCATCAGCACAGGAATATCAGAATGTTGTCTGACATTCCGTAACGTCTGCAATCCGTCCTGACCTGGCATCATTACATCAAGAATCACCAAGTCGAATTTACCGGCAAGCACGTATTGCTCACCCGTCAATCCATCATGCGCAGTCGTCACCGCAAAGCCCTCTTGCGTCAGAAACTCCTTCAGCATATTGGCTAATTCAACATCATCGTCAATCAACAGCAGCTTGCTCATTTATGTCCTTTTTTAAAAGATAACACAAGGCTTATCCTAATATTTAGCCTTGGAATATTATGAACAATTAAATTGATTAACAAGCGTAAATGGCCTAACTTTACCCAAGTTTTCAAACTGTATCAAAAATGTTAAACAATTTTAAATTATACATTAAAGTTTTATGATGCTAAACGGCTAATCAGCCGTAAATGCCTCACACAACTGACTCAGCAATTGCCCAAACAGTGGCAATACATCTTCCGCACTATGCGGGCTGTCATCATCGGTGGTCGCAATCATATAACTAATGGTCACTTTATCCAGATTTTCACGGTATTCCTGCCAATGCTCAGACTCTGCTTCGGCAATCAGTTTAAATTTATGAAAACCGGATTCGATAATCTCGGCCAGCATTTCTGGCGCAAGCCCGTCAAACAAGGTTTTACCGATTGTAATCTGTGCCCTATCGTAGTCGGGTTGCAGCCCTTCCTGCGTCAGTGGCATAAACAAGAAGGCGTAGACCATCAAGCCAAAGCATTGATACACGCCTAGCATGTCAAAATCATTTTGCAATTCTTCTGCCGGGTGGCGATCCGCAGACTGAATCGCTTTAAAAGTTAAAAAACTCGCCAGATAATGCACCGAGTCTTCGACATCCCCATTGGCAAAAGCGGCCACGGCTTGCGCCTCTGACTGGCCCCCAGCATGCGTCTGCGCCTGACACAGCTGATGCATGAATCTCAAACGCTCTTCATAAGTCATTTCCATGATGATCCCTTTATTAATATCGTCGTGTTACTCAATCTCAGGCAGCGCTTCCAGTTTTTCCTGCACATCCAGCCACTGCTCCTCGATCGAATCGAGTTGTTTTTGATGCTCACCTTGCGCAATCAATAAGGCCTGCAATGTTTCGCGTTGCTCGACATCGTAAATCGCGCTATCAGCCAGGCGGTGTTCAACGTCCTGTTTCTCTTGCGTGAGCTTGGTCAATTGGGTTTCCAGCGCAGCCAGCGTTTTGAGCAGAGGCCTGCGCTCCACCAGGCGTGCCTGCCTGTCAGCTTTCTGCTGATGATAGCTATTTTGCTTGACTGCCACAGGTCGGCTCGCAGCGACTTCTGCTTGCGCTGTCTTCAGCAAAGATACTTTGTAATCTTCCAGGTCGCCATCAAACACACTGGCCTGGCCATCAGCCACCAACACAAATTTTTCGCAACAAGTGGCAAGCAGCGTGCGATCGTGCGACACCATCACCATGCCGCCCTCATACGCCTGCAAAGCCATGGACAAAGCGTGCCGCATTTCAATATCCAGATGGTTGGTCGGCTCATCCAGCAAAATCAGGTTAGGCCGCTGCCAGATCAGCATGGCCAATGCCAGGCGTGATTTTTCGCCACCAGAAAATGGTCCGCAAGCTGCTTTGGCCATTTCACCCCTGAAATCAAAACCGCCTAAAAAATCTAATAACTCCTGCTCTCTCGCAGTGGCATCCAGCCGCTGCAAATGTTGCAACGGTGAGTCACTGGCAACCAGTTGTTCAAGCTGGTGCTGAGCAAAATAGCCTATACGCAAATCCTTGCCTTCTACCCGCTCGCCCGACAATAAGGTTGCTGACTGTGCCAGCGCTTTAATCAAGGTGGATTTACCAGCACCATTTTTACCCAGCAAGCCAATACGTTCGCCAGGACGAATCGCCAGATGCTCAAGTTTCACCAGGGTTTGCCCTGCATAGCCCAGTGCGGCCCGATTCATCACCAATAAGGGATCCGGCGCTGAACCCAGGTCACGAAAACTGAAGCTGAAGGGAGAGTCTACGTGCGCGGCACTGATGCGCTCCATGCGCTCAAGCGCCTTGATACGGCTTTGCGCCTGGCGTGCCTTGGTCGCCTGCGCGCGAAAACGATCAATGTATTTCTGCAAATGCGCCATTTGCTGCTGTTGCTTTTGGTAACTGGCTTGCTGCAATGTCAGCTTTTCAGCCCGCTGGCGCTCAAAATCGCTATAGCCGCCACGATACAAGGTGAGCTGCTGTTGTTCGATATGCAGGATATGATTGACGGTATTATCGAGGAATTCCCTATCATGCGAAATGAGCAGCAAGGTACCACGATAAGCGCTCAGCCAGCCTTCCAGCCAGATCACAGCTTCAATATCCAGGTGATTGGTCGGCTCATCCAGCAATAACAAATCCGAACGACACATCAACGCGCGCGCCAGGTTGAGGCGCATGCGCCAGCCACCTGAAAAATCGCTGACTGGGCGGCTCAACTGTGATTGAGAAAACCCCAGACCGGCCAATAAGGCACTGGCCCTGGCTTCTGCGCTATAGCCATCAATATCCGCCAGCCGCTGGTGCCACTCGGCGACATGTAACGGGTCATGGCTTTCACCTGCGTCGGCTTGCGCAAGCTGTGCTTGCAAGGTGCGCAACTCCTCATCGCCATCCAGGGTATATTCGAGTGCAGATTGTGCCAATGCAGGCGTTTCCTGTGCCACATGCGCAATCACCCATTGCGGCGGCATCAGCAACTCACCTACATCTGCCGTGAGCTCACCACGCAGCAAAGCAAACAAGGTCGACTTACCCGCACCATTGGCGCCGGTAAGGCCGACGCGATGCCCCGGATGCAACTGAAAACTGGCCGCTTCGACCAGCGTTTTACCTGCCCTGGAAAAAGTCAGTTGTTTAAACTGAATCACTGACAATCACTTTCATTTAAAAACTGAAGTTGCAAAAGAGTGGCATTTTAAACGAATCATTCATGCTCATGCTGAATAATTCCGCAGTCAACAGGCAGTTCTGCTGCGGCTGCGCAACTGTTTTCGAGTAAAATGGTCAGTTATCACTAAAACTTCCTCAACCCTTGTTCAACGCCCTTATGCCTCTGCAAAAAATCAAACGCTGGCTGGTTTCACTCATGATTGTTATTTTTGTCATGCTGGCAGGCATTATTGGCGTCATTCAGTTCTATGTGTTTCCACATATTGATGACTACAGAGGCCGCATTGAACAAGCGCTAAGCCAATCGCTCAAACAGCAAGTCACTATCGCCCACATTGGCATTCGCTGGCGCGGCCTGGCACCACAAGTGACACTGGGCAAAGTCACTGTATTTGATACCGAGCACCGCCCTGCGCTTGAGTTATCGCAGGTGACTACCCGCTTGTCGTGGAGCAGCCTGGTTCTGCTTTCGCCTTCATTGGTCAGCCTCAGCATAGATGCTCCCAATTTGGTGATCAGGCGTACAGCCAATGGTGAGCTGTTTCTCGCAGGCATCTCCATGTCTGGGCAAGGCAACCCGGCTTTTGCCAATTGGCTACTGGCGCAACGGCGCATCAAAATCTCTCATGCCACCATCACCTGGCTAGACGAGCAACGCCAGGCACCGCCGCTGTTGCTTGAAGATTTGAATATTGAAATATTAACGCCCGTCTGGCAGCGCCTGCTGCACCGTCATAGCATCCATATCGACAGCCTGGTCTCAACCGGGACAAAGCAGCGCATCACCCTGGAATCAGTCGTGGTCGGTCATGATGTGGCTAAACCTGAAGCATGGCATGGCGAAATTTCACTACGTTTGCCAGAAACCGATTTAGCCGCCTGGAACCCCTGGTTAGACCTGCCGCTCAAGGTGAATGCGGGCAAAGGCAACCTGACCACCACGCTGGCATTCGACGCGCTGCAATTGCAACGCCTGGCTGCGCAAGTGCAACTGAGCGATGTAGCAGTCAAACCCGCCAATGAGCCACAAACCTTTGTCGCCAAAACCGTGGCCGGCGAGTTGCGCTGGCAACGTGTTGAGCAACGCTTTATGGTCACGCTCAAGCACTTTTCTGCCAACGTCCAGCCTGGTTTGGTTCTAGAGGATACCAATGGTGAGCTGCAATGGGATGACAAAGGCCATGAAGGCACAATCACGGTTAAAAAATTCAGCCTGACCCAAGGCAATTTATTTGCGCAATGGTTACCGCCTGACTCAAAAATAGCAACATACCTGGAAAATATGGCGCCCGCAGGCAATGCCTCTCAAATCAAAGCGCGCTGGCTATATCAACAAGATCAGTGGCGTGATTATGCCGTCGAGGCCAAATTCAATGCGCTGCACACGCAAGCTTATGCCAGCATTCCTGGCCTGGATAACTGGTCTGGGCAATTGTCAGTACACCCCAATGCAGGCAGCGTGGAACTGGATACCAGCAAGGCTAATATTGAGCTGGCTGGCCTGCTACGCTGGCCATTACCCATAGACCGTTTGCAGGGTGAAGTGGAGTGGAGTCATAACGGCCAGAAAACCTTGATCAGCACCCGCAACCTGCAGTTTAGCAACCCTCACCTGGCCTTGCGCACCAATATGGAATACCAGTTAGGCGCAGCAGGCGGCGACACCATACAACTACAAAGCCAAATCGAGCGTGGCGATGCGAAATTTGCGCCGTTTTACTACCCCTTGATTCTGGGCGAAACGACCTTGCACTGGCTGGATAGCTCGATTCTCGGTGGCCAAATCCGGCGTGGTGAAGTAATCGTCAAAGGCCGGGTGAGTGATTTCCCTTACGTCAATCAGGCCCAGCAATCTGATCCGTCCCTGGGCCTGTTCCGTGTGACGGCTCAAGTAGACCGCGCCAGCCTGGAATATGGCACCGACTGGCCAGTCATCCAAAATATCGACGCCTTTCTCAAGTTTGAGGGCAAGCGCATGGATATCGCCGTTAAAAATGGCAGCACTGTCGGCCAGCACATTACGCAAGCACAGGTCGAGATTCCGCTACTGGATGCCGACTGGCCTATGCTTAACGTCAAAGCGTCAGCCACCGGTACCGTCGAGCAAGGTGTGAAGTTCGTCAACACCAGCCCGGTAAGACAAGTCACCATGGGCTTTACCGACTTTTTGAAAACCACAGGCAATGCAGAACTTAAACTGGCATTGCAAGTGCCCCTCAACGATGTCGACGCCAGCCAGTTTCAAGGCGATTACAACATAAAAAATGGGCATATTGCCGCCAACCCGCAAATTGCCATGCCGGAAATGAGCAATATCAATGGTCATTTAAAATTCAATGAAAAAGGCCTGCAAGCACAAGGTATACAGTTGTCGATGTTTGATAATCCTGCCAGCGTCAGCCTGAGTACCCGATCTGATAAATCCGTCATTATTCAGGGCAGTGGCCGTATCACCGATGCTGCGCTCAAAAAACTGGATAACAACCCGATTACCCGCGCTTTACACGGTACGACGGACTGGAAAAGCAATCTGTTGATCCAGGCGCCGAATATCCGGCTGGATATCCGCTCACAGTTGATCGGCATGGCGATTGACCTGCCAGAACCCGCAAAGAAAAGCGTAGAGACCCCCGCCAGCCTGACGATACGTTTCCGTCAGGAAACCAACCAGCCAGACAAAATCGCTATTCATTACAACGACTGGATTCATGCCAACTTTTTGCGTAATGCGAATAACCCAGCCGCCGTCAGTGCAGGCGAAATTGCGATCAATACGCCGCCTCGTTTACCCACGGCGGATGGTATTAATTTGCGCGCAGACTTTCAAAAACTGAACGTGGATGAGTGGTTAGCCTACCTCAACCAGGGTAGTGGCAACCAGGCTGCGGAATCCTCCTCACTGGCATTGAATCAAATAGAACTGACTGCGGGCACCCTGCATGTATTCGACCGCAACTTGCATCAAATCAAGCTGAATATTGCGCCAGACAATGATCGGCTCAAGCTGGCGATACAAAGCCAGGAACTGGCAGGCGATGCAGACTGGATTTCAGGTAAACCCAGCAAACTGGTGGCCAAACTAAACTACTTGCGTATTCCGCGCAGCATGGACACCGATAACAACACCAATCCGGCAGAAGTGCGTCGCCTGGACATGACTTACCCTGAACTGGACATCACCGCGCAAGATTTTCAGTTTGGCGACAAACAATTGGGAAGCCTGGATTTAAAAGCCTACAACAGCGGTGAAAGCTGGGTCATACAGCGCATGAACATCAGCAACAGCGATAGCCAGCTCTCAGCCGACGGCACCTGGCGTAACTCGGTGCGCAGCCCGCAAACCATGCTCAAATTCAACCTGACTTCAAGCAATCTGGGGAAAACCTTGCAACGTTTTCAACCAGGTGGCGAAATGGTTAAAGGCGGCACCGGTAATATGAATGGTCAGTTGGGCTGGCCAGGCAGTCCGCATGAGTTCGCGGTGGAAAGACTGGATGGTAACTTCACCATGCAACTGGAAAAAGGCCAGATTTTGAAAGTGCAGCCAGGCGTTGGACGCTTGCTGGGCTTATTGAGCTTGCAAAGCCTGCCACGTCGTTTAACACTAGACTTCCGCGACCTCTTTAGTGAAGGCTTTGCGTTTGACAAGATCAACTCTACCGCCAATATCAAGGACGGCATTTTGCGTAGTGATGACTTGTTTATGACCGGCCCGGCCGCCGAAGCCAGAATCAAGGGTGAGACCAATTTAAAAACAGAAACGCAACGCCTGCGGGTGAGAGTCGTGCCACATATTAGCGATTCGGTTTCCCTGGCGGCGCTGGCGGGTGGGCCGATTGTCGGCGTAGCTGCGTTTGTCGCGCAAAAATTACTCAAGGACCCGCTTAACAAAATCAGTGCCAGTGAGTATATGATTACAGGCACCTGGGATAATCCGCAAGAGGCAGAGGTTGATAAAAAGGCCCCTGCACCTGCTCAACCCTTGAAAACGCTGCACTAATGACCACATTATTATTTCAACGGAAAACTTGCCATGGCAGAGAAGAAAACTAAAAAACTGAAATCAGCCGCCAATGATGACATTGTCAAAGTGGCCGCGGTTCAAATGGCGTCCAGCCCTAATGTGGCTGCCAATTTGGTAGAAGCCAAACGCCTGATTGAAATGGCCGCCAAAGCCGGTGCCAAGCTGGTCGTGCTGCCAGAGTATTTTTGCATCATGGGCCTCAAAGATTTTGACAAAGTCACTATCCGCGAAAAGCCGGATGATGGCCCGATTCAGCAGTTTTTGAGCAAAACAGCCAAGGCCTTTAAACTCTGGATTGTTGCAGGCAGTGTGCCACTCGAAAGCAACTATGCCAACAAGGTACGCAACAGTTGCCTGGTCTACAACGACAAAGGCGAGCAAGTCGCGCGCTATGACAAAATCCACTTGTTCGGTTTGGATATGGGCACCGAACATTACCATGAAGAAAACACCATAGAGCCAGGCGATACCGTAGTAACGGTGGACACGCCGTTTGGCCGCATTGGCCTCTCTATTTGCTACGATTTGCGCTTCCCGGAGCTGTTCCGTGCCATGGGCGACGTTGACATGATCGTGGTGCCATCTGCCTTTACCGAAACCACAGGCAAAGCGCACTGGGAAACACTGGTGCGTGCACGTGCGGTAGAAAACCTCAGTTATGTGATTGCCTCAGCCCAGGGCGGCTACCATTTGTCTGGCCGCGAAACGCACGGCAACAGTATGATTGTGGACCCGTGGGGCGTAGTGCTGGACCGCCTGCCACGTGGCTCTGGCATTGTGGTGGCCAACGTCAACCGCAACTATATTAAAAACCTGCGCCAGAGCTTGCCTGCGCTCAAACACAAAACCATTAAGGCGATTTAATGAAAACACTGAGCGCCATGCTGGCACTCTTTGCTTCAGATTGACTCAAACACTCACGATTAAAACAAGTGACTTAACTATGCAAACGCTACTCACCACTGCCAACGACTTACTCCTGCGCCCTGCCGGATTGGACCACAGCGCTTTAACCAATGTATTGTCCGGCATGATGACGCACAACATCGACTACGCCGACTTGTATTTTCAATACAGCCGTAGCGAATCGTGGGGGCTGGAAGAAGGCCAGGTCAAATCCGGCAGCTTCAATATCGATCAGGGCGTGGGCGTACGCGCAGTCAGTGGTGAAAAAACCGCCTTTGCCTATTCTGACGACATCCACCTCGACGCCTTGCAACAGGCGGCACAGGCCACGCGCGCCATTGCCAACCTGGGCCAGGAAAAAACTGGTCACAGCATTATCACCCGCAGCCATACGCCGCTCTACTTACCGCAAGACCCGATTGCCAGCCTGAGCGCAGATGCCAAGGTCAAACTACTGGAGAAACTCGAGCGTTATGCCAAGGCGCAAGATCCACGTATCACGCAAGTGATGGCGTCAATTGCCGCAGAATATGAAGTCGTATTAGTCGCACGCAGTGATGGCGTCATGGCTGGCGATGTCAGGCCCTTGGTGCGTTTATCCTTGCAAGTGATTGCCGAGCACAATGGCCGGCGCGAGCAAGGTTCCAGCGGTGGTGGTGGTCGTTTCGATTACAGCTACTTCACCGATGAAGTATTACAAGACTACGCCCAAAAAGCTGCGCATCAGGCGCTGGTCAACCTGGAAGCACGCCCTGCCCCGGCTGGCAGTATGACAGTTGTACTGGGCAACGGCTGGCCAGGCATTTTGTTGCACGAAGCGATTGGCCACGGCCTCGAAGGCGATTTTAACCGTAAAGGCAGCAGCGCCTTCAGTAATATGATAGGCCAGCAAGTCGCCGCCAAAGGCATCACCATCGTCGATGACGGCACGATACAGGACCGCCGTGGCTCGCTGACCATGGACGATGAAGGTAACGCGCCACAAAACACCGTGCTCATTGAAGACGGCATCCTGCGCGGCTACATACAAGACACGCTCAACGCACGCCTGATGGGCATGGGTCTCACCGGCAATGCGCGTCGCGAGAGCTATGCGCATATCCCCATGCCACGCATGACTAACACCTATATGCTCAATGGCGACAAAGACCCACAAGAGATTATCAAATCGGTGAAAAAAGGCCTCTATGCAGCTAACTTTGGTGGTGGCCAGGTCGATATCACCAGCGGCAAATTCGTGTTTAGCGCCGCCGAAGCCTACATGATCGAAGACGGCAAAATTACCTACCCGGTCAAAGGCGCCACCCTGATTGGTAATGGGCCAGATGTGCTGACCAAAGTCAGCATGATCGGTAATGATATGACACTGGATAGCGGCGTTGGCACCTGCGGCAAAGAAGGCCAGAGTGTGCCGGTAGGCGTTGGGCAGCCAACATTGAAAATTGATGGATTGACGGTAGGCGGCACGTCAGCCTAATATCTATCAGAGAGTAAAAAGCTGCCTAAAGGGCAGCTTTTTTTATTTAGTCGTTAACGGGCTTTGACATGATTCACTCCCAGCCACGCAATATAGCCATAACACAATACCGGCAACACGAACGCATGATGCAAGCCTATGCGATCGGCCAGCAACCCGGTCAACAACGGCACCACCGCGCCACCCAAAATGGCAGTGGCCAGCAGGCCTGAGCCTTTCTTCTCCTGACCGGACTTGAGGCTTTTAATACCCAGTGTAAAAATGGTCGGAAACATAATGGAGTTGCACAAACCGACCAGCACCATGCTGACGACAGCCAGCATGCCGGCCGTGTTCATGGAGTAAATAATCAAAATAATCGCCAGTATTGCATGCACACTGAGCACTTTAGCCGGGGCAAATGCCTTGAGCGTAAAAATACCAATAAAACGCCCCAGCATGGCGCCGCCCCAGTACAGCGCAATCAATGATGCGGCTTCTGCCTCCGGCATCTGTGTCAGCTCTTTAATGTAGTTGACCAGAAAACTACCAATTGCGACCTCGGCACCGACATAGCAAAAAATAGCCACCATGCCTAACATCAGTCCACGGTCAGCCAGCACCTCACGCCAGAGACTCTGATCCTTTTCTGCGCTGTCCATTCCGGCCAGATTCAGGCGCGACAACACAAGGGCAATCGCCACCAGCACGCCAGCAATGAACAAATAAGGATAAACCACGCCTTCTGCATGGCTGGAATGTGCCAGTGCAGAAAGGATGAAATAAGCGCCAAAGAAAGGCGCAATAAAAGTGCCTAAAGAATTAAACCCTTGCGCCATGGTCAGGCGTGAAGAAGCTGTTTCTTTAGGGCCGATCACAGACACGCATGGGTTAGCCGCCACTTGCAGCAATACGATACCTGAGGCCAGCACAAATAAAGCGCCAAGGAACAAGGGATAAGCATGCAATGCCACTGCCGGATAAAATAGCAGACAGCCTAATGCCGCCAGCGAAAAGCCAATCACCATGCCGGTTTGGTAACCGACCTTTTCAATCAGCTTGCTAAACGGGATTGACGTCAGGCCATAGGCCGCAAAAAAACAAAACTGCACCAGCGCAGCCTGGCTGTAACTCAAATCGAAAACCGCTTTGAGATACGGCACCAGGATATCGTTTAGACAGGTAATAAAGCCCATCATAAAGAACAATATAATCAGTGAGGTGAGTGCTTTTTTATACATAGCGTCTTTCAAATTAAATCAGCGAGTAACTACAGCATAAATGCCGTGGCTTTGGAAGTTGCTTTTGGTGCAATGCCCTTTTTTAAGCTTGATGCGGCCAGTAATTCAACCTCAAACACAAAAATGAACCGGTTGAATTTAATCCAGATCAAATCGAATACTGATTTAGGCTTGACGCTGGGCATAGCTCCCTCTTAATATAGCTTTACAGCGACCACAAGTCGACGCTATTTCATTTAACTCTAGACCACGGAGAATTATTGTATGGCAGCTACCAAAACCACGGCATCATCCGCTAAAAAAACCACCTCCGCAAAAAAAGCAGCGCCCAAGCCAGCTTCAGACAAATCAGCAAAACCGGCAGTGACGCGCAAGAAAACCGTTAAACCTGCGATTATCACCAGTGAAGAACGTTACAAAATGATTGAGGTTGCGGCCTACTATATTGCCGAAAAAAAAGGCTTTGGCCATTCCCATATGGACTATTGGTTAGAGGCTGAGCAAGAGATTAATGCCAAATTGAATGCCTGATTGCCAGACTGGCTATTTATTGAGGCTGGCGCGTACGTGGCAGCAACGGTGCCGAAGTGAACTGGATATCGGCACCGCTATGCTGCGCATATTGTAAGAACCCCAGCACTTCGGGGTGGCTCAAGCGCAAACCATAAGCAATGTAAGGGTATTCGGAGAGCGGCACCTGCTTCTGGAAGAACGGCCAATGAGCACTCGGGTTGTAAAAACGCTCGACCAGGCTGGTAATCGCCAATAGTTCGTATTGGCCCAGGGCATTGAGTACCAGCCAGGGCCCGCCTGAGTCACCGAGCGTAGGCATGGCAATCGTATGGTCATATTGGTCCATTTCATTCAGGCGATTCACGGCCAGCAAGGCTTTTTCGGCATGTACCAGTTCTTGTGTATACGCAAACTGGGTTTGCGCTTGCAGATGTAGCATCTCATCCATCTCGCGGTATGCTTTGGGTAATACCTGATAAAAGTCGGATAAATCACGCACAGGTTTGCGTTCACCGCAACGCGGATGCCGCGTATCGGCTTCGCCATACCCTCGCCCATAACCGCAAATCATCAACAGGTCCGGCAAGGCATCGTCAAGCCGAATGCGTAAAGGCTGTATCAGGCTGGTCACTTTTGCCTCAAACACCAGCACGGCAACGTCTTGGGTTAAATCCTCTGAAACCACCTCAAACGGCCGGTAAAAAGCCTGTTTCAGGCTAATATCTTCTATGCCCAGCAACTCAGGCTGCGCAATGGAAAGCATAGGCAAGCTCATGGCGCCGGTCAAACGCACCTCTTTCAGGCAATGCGCAGCCGTAATGAGTGTCAGTGGCTTGAGGCCCACAATCGCGGCACTACAAATCGAATCGTAATACTCCCACTTCTCTGCCGAGTGCAAAAAATGGGCATGTTGAACACTCAACTTGACGGTGGAAATGGCCATTCCCGGAAATGTCAGCCCATGAATAATGGCCTGGCTGGAATGCCCGACTGTCAGCCCCATACAGACTACTAACACGGGCATCATTCGCCTGAGCAGCTTTATGCTCACCTGCCGCATTTGCCTGGGCCAATCCGCTTCAGTGCAGACTTCTGCTCGCGTTATTTTTTAACTCAATGGGCCCAAAACAGCTTGCGAGCGAAGGGTCATCGTTATCGCAGGAAATAAAACTGCTGCCATCTGGTTTAAATAATAAAAAACTGGTTTGCTCACTATTCACTTCCGACGTTTGTCGGGTGCAATCCTGCGCTTTGTTACTGAGCGTTACCCGATGATTCAGCTTGAAGAACCCATGTTCATCGGGCTGTGGCGTCACCTCATAATGCGCTTCCAGTTGTTCATCGCCACTGGTAAACACGGCGCTGCCATCCTCTTTAAACCAATAGCTTTCCAAACAGCCAGTCTCAGGTAGCCGCGATTCCCAATAACCGATCACAGGGTGTTTGAGTGATCGTGGATCTGCTTCAGCGATCACTTGCATGCTGGCCAACAAGGCACAACAAGCAAACAATGATTTCAGAACAGTGTGTATTTGATTGACTCGCTGATAACGCATTGCATCCCCCAAGGTTGAAATGATGTAAAGCTGTCAGCGATTGTCATTGAAAAAAATTAACGGCAAATAGTGAATGATTCCCGACGATAGTCACAATACTTCCCTGCCTCAAGCATCCGCCTTTACGCACATGTCATCGACAGGCAATAAAAAACCCCGGAAAACCGGGGTTTTGGGCGCCGATACAGGCTGAATTACTTCATGACACGGTTACGGTATTCACCAGTACGGGTATCGATCTCAATTCTGTCGCCCTGGCTCACAAACAGTGGCACCGGGATTTCGAAACCAGTCGCAATTTTGGCTGGTTTCATGACTTTACCTGACGTATCGCCTTTTACAGCTGGCTCGGTGTAAGTGATTTCACGCACAACGGTGGTTGGCAATTCGATAGAAATGGCTTTACCGTCATAGAAACGCACTTCACATGGCATACCATCTTCCAGGTATGGCAGCGCATCTTCCATAAACTCGGCATCCACGTCGTACTGGTTGTACTCAGCGTCCATAAATACGTAGGTTGGATCCGCAAAGTAGGAGTAAGTCACTTCTTTCTTTTCCAGCACAATCACATCAAACTTGTCTTGTGCGCTATAAACGTTTTCGCTTGGCGCTTCAGTCAACAGGTTTTTCATTTTCATTTTCACCACAGCCGCATTACGGCCGGATTTGTTGTATTCGGTTTTTACAACTACCATCGGGTCGTTGCCAATCATCACTACGTTGCCAACGCGGAGGTCTTGAGCGATTTTCATAAATAAGCCTTAATTTGTATGCGGGATTTGAAAGCGCGGAATTATACCCGATGTGCACGACATTTCTCAATAAAAATCACCAAGTTAGTCGCCAGGTCAGCCTGCTGGGATTGGCTCACTTTAAAGGCATGGGCGTGCTGCGTAAACTGCGGCAGCACGGCTAGCAAAGACGGCCAATCGGCGGCTTGCCAATCCCCTTGCGCCCACGCCAGCATGGCATGATGGATGACGTCGCTGAGCGGCGCATCCGCCTGCGCCAGATAATGTGCCATAAACGCGTTGAGTTTTAACAGATGCGTGTCTTCGCTTTGCTGATAAGGCAGCCAGATCATCGGCTTGCCCGCCCATAAGGCACGAATCCAGCTATCTTCACCGCGCACAAAATTAAAGTCGCACAAATACAGCAAACGGTCATAATCGGTTTGCGACAAAAACGGAATCACCAAAAACTCGCATTGTTCGCGCTGGATGCGATCACCCACCTGCACGTTGTTGACCCCAAGCACAGCGCCCAACATGTGAGCAACTGTCTGTGGCACCAATACACATACGGGTACAGTTGAAACCTGCAAGCTTTCCACCAGGGCAGCCAATGGCGCATGTGCATAACAAAATAACGATACAGTGAGCTGATCAGGGGCCGGCGCCAAGCCTAAATCATGCCACGCAGCGCTGGCTTGCAATCCAGGCAAACTAGCTTCACGGAGTAGCCCCCCTGTCGCCGGGGTAAAGCCAGGATAAAAGAAATGACGCACCAGGCCATTGGCTTGCGGCGAAGGTTGTGCGTGAAAACTGTCCACCCAGCTTTCTGCCGACAAATAATCAACGTTGACCCAAATCGAGCGTTGGCCGAGCATGTGTTGCTGGTAAGTCTCAGGCAAACCACAGCCAAACGTTTCTATCACCACATCGGCCGCTTGTGAAAAGTCAGCACTTTCGGACCAATGCTGCAACTGGATACGCGCATGCCCTGCCCCGGCAAACTGCTGCGCCAGCGCCAGATCATCCACCCACAAACGCATACTGATTTCGTATTCGTCGGCCAGTTGACGCGCCAGCCGCCAGCACACGCCTATATCGCCAAAGTTATCGACGACCTTGCAAAAAATATCCCACGTGAATGTTGTTTGTGCTGGATGAGTCATCTGACAAAAGCATTGATACCGCTAAAAAGTCATTGATTGTATCTTAATTCATGTAGCGGATAACCATATGGCGTCATGCCCAGTGCCAAAGTACAAGCCTTTATTTAAGCGACTTGCAGACCTATCCCCTGCTTAATTTCACTACACCTGTTGCAATTGATAATGATTATCATTACTATAAATAAGCGAGTAATCGCAATCCATGACGATATTAACCAGATCAAAAATAAGGCAGGAAATTGATATGAATATGTGGCAAGCACGTGCATTAACAGCAATTATCGGCAGTTTATTAAGCAGCGCAGTATGGGCAAATAGCTGTACTTACACCCCGGATGAAAAAAGCTTTGAATTCTCCTTCACCGCATTTGGTGCGCCAGACAAATCCTATGTCGTGACCAAGAATACCTTTAAAAAATATCAACTGGCCTCTGCCACCGGCAAGCTCGAAGGCGCAACCATTGAGATCGACAGCACCTCGCTGGATACCTCAAATGATTTAAATAATGGCAAAGGTGGCACCTGGGATCCAGCACTGGCAACCATCCGCAATATGAATGTCGTGACTGGCCTGTTCAAAAACTTTGCCAACCCGGGCAAGATTACCGCCAAAATTGAGAAAATCCAGGGTAATGACTTACAGTTGGCTGTCACCATGAATGACGTGACCAAAGTGGTGCCGATGAAGATCACTGAGAAAAATGGTCATTTACTCGCCAAAGGTACGCTGGATATTATCAAGGACTTCAATGGCGGCAGTGCTTTTGAAAAGTTCGGGCGCATTTGTACCCAGGCCTTCCATCAAGGCAAAACCTGGACCGATGTCGATATTGAGTTTGAAGTAGATGCGAAGAAAAGCTGCAAGTAAAAAAGCAGAAAGCAAGCACTAAAAGACAAAGCCCCTATCGGCGATGATCAGGGGCTTTGTTGACGCGATCATAAACACTATTCAGTCAGTACAGTCGCCATTTCAGCTGTTTTTAACCAGGTCAGTTGCAACACCTTGGCGTCAGTAGAAGCTCTATGCTGCTGCAATGCAAAGGCGTCACGTATGGATTGCTTGGTTTCATGCCAGACAGCCTGTTGCTCAGGAGTCAAGGTGACACTTAAATCTTCCAGCTTAAAGCGCGGGCTGAAGCCAGCGGCCTCATACAGGCTATGTAACCAGACAAAATCCTGGTACCAGCCATCGGTATACACGGTTTGACCAGCAAACACACGGTTCAGGTGCGTTGCAATTTCCTTTGCAGTTTGACCATGTGCCTCTAATGACTGCCGGGACTGTTGGTGCAGCTTTTCAGCCTCTTTATCCCAATGCAGCCAGTCAGCATCTGGTTGCACCTGTGCACTCCATACGTCGCCATTTGCATCGACGTAGCCAATCTCGACCGGGTAACTACCCACGCCGAAACCTGAAGCTTCAATATCTAATATGACTGGTGGAACCATCAATACTGACCTGTGTGTATCTCTCTATCAATGAATCTGCGACTGCATGCAACTTACGTTTATCTGGCTATTCAACGGCACAAAAACGCTTGGCTTTAATCAGCATTGAGATTATACGCAATTAGTCTAAACTGAGGACTGAACTTACTGTGACCTTACTGGACAAACTAAAGTCACAAATACTTGTTAGGGAGAAAAAAATGCATAAAATTATTACAGTCTCAGTGTTAACAGCAGCGATTGGCTTGTCTGGTTGTGCAAATATGAGCGAAACCCAGAAAGGCACTGCTAAAGGCGCAGGTATTGGCGCTGCTGCGGGCGGTGTCATTGGCGCCGTTGCCGGTGGTGGCAAAGGGGCAGTCATTGGTGCCGCTGTAGGCGCTGGTGCTGGTGCGATTGCGGGTAACATCTGGTCCAAAAAGATGGAGGCACAGAAACAGGAAATGGAACAGGCCACAGCCGGCACAGGGGTGGCCGTGACCAAAACGGAAAATAACCAGCTGAAACTGGAGATTCCAAGTGATATTTCATTTGATAAAGGCAAATCCAATATCAAACCGAATTTCCGCCCCATCCTGGATAAATTTGCGACCGGTTTACAAAACAACGCTGCCGCACGCGTCACCATCGTCGGTCATACTGACAGCAGTGGCTCAGATGCCATCAATGATCCATTATCGGTGAATCGTGCTGCCAGTGCCCGTAGTTACCTGGCCGAGCGCGGTATTGCCTTTAACCGCATCACCATTGATGGCCGCGGCTCACATGAACCATTAGCGGCAAACGACACCGAAGCGAACCGCGCGAAAAACCGTCGCGTGGAGATCTTCGTCGCTGAACCTGAACCTCAGGCAGCGCCAAAATAAGCTTTAGGTGACAAGAAAAAAGCCGACTATGCAGTCGGCTTTTTTCATGCGCAATGCGCATCTAACAGATAATTCAATCAATCAATAAAGGCGCAACAAATGCAAAAAAAGCACCAATCATAAAAATCGCCACCGAAAACCCGTAAATCCACACACTCTGGCGTCGTGTTTGCGTACATAACGCTGCCAGTTGTGGATCAGTGGGGCACGGCAACAAACGCGCGCGCCATTGCATCCACCCAGCGATCAGCAGCATCGCACCAGCCAGCCCAAAGACCAGCGGCTTATGCTCACTGATCCAGATCAGTTGTGGAAAATAACTGATCAAGCTAGTCAGCGTTGCCACAGAACCGATGGCCACCAGTGTCGCAGGTAATGCGCAGCAAATCAGCGTGGAGCCGCTGGTGAATAACGATAGTAGATTCAGCCGTCGGCTGGCTTGCAGAGGGTTTATTTCTGCCGCCATCACTTGCCGCCCGCCTTCTCGGCCTTGGTCACTTCGGCCTGAATGGCGTCCACGGTCTGGTTGACGCGCTCCAGCTTACCCACTGAGTATCCGGCATCCTGGATCACCTTACTAAACGCTTCATTGGAGACATCCTGGCCGTCTTTTAATTGCAACGCGACGACACGGCTTTTCAAGTCAACAAAGGCAGCTTGTTTTTGCGGCAGGGCATTGAGTTTTTTCTCTATGCCTTTGGCACAAAACGCGCATACCATGCCATTGACTTCAGCTTTGATGGTGGTGACAGCAAACGCCGCAGGAGTTAAGGCAGATAACATCAAAGTCACTAATAGTTTTTTCATTTCAATATCCTTTAAAAATAGCATCGGTTAAAACACAAACATGGCATTCAGGCGCGGTGCAAAGCCCTCGCCCTGCCATGGATTGGTCACACCAAATTCAAGAAAGTAATTTTTGTTAATCAGTCGCAGTGCCGGGGTGATTTGCAGGCCAGGATCATTGTTACGCATGGTCTTGGCCTCTATCACAAACCACGGTTGGGTCTGGTGAAAGCCGGTTTCATAAAATGAAAACCCGGCCTGCACGGCAGCGCTGTCGTAGTTCATATTGGGCGCACGAATCATGCGGGCCTTGGCCAAAAAATACAGCCGGGTAGATTCGACATCAAACTGCAAGCTGGGCGTGTAGGCAAAGCCGTCATACTGACCACGGGCTTCACCGACGCTGCCGTTAAACCAGACGTTGGCCTGCGCCGCAGGCATGTTCCAGCGTTTAATGAGGCCGGTGTAATTGATGCCGGAAATGGTGGTCGCCTGCTCACCTTTGCCAGACATGCGCATCTGCTCAACGCCGATGGCATGCCCGAGTGCAGGCGAGTAGTTCAACATCCATTCCTGGTTATAGCGACCGATTTCGGTCATAAGCATGGCGCTGTCTTCAAAGCCCATCAGTGCCGCTGCGTGCAGTGGCAAAGCAATCTGGCTTAAAAGGATGGCGCCGAGTGCAACAGTGCGTTGCTTAAGCATAAAGCCTCCCTATTCAATCAAACAAAACGTGGACGGACTTGTCCTGTGTGTTAACTGAATATGGGTGGTTTGATGGCAGGGGGATAAGTTTGTGAATGCACGGGATCTGCCTCAAACAACGGGGCAGCAGCCGTCTGTGCAATGATGGCAACGCGAGGGAAAGTCTCTAAATGGGCAACGCCGGTACTGACCATGCAAAAGCCACATACAGTACAATGATGCTTGGCTGGAGCATGGTCATCATTAGCGTGTTGCATCTGTTGATGATCGCCTGCCATATGATGGCACGGCATCTCGGCCGACTGCGATTGGGCAACGACGCCGTTCAACGCCTGCTCTGCGAGTGCCATTTGCAATGACATGACGTTAGCGGCCATGACAAAGCATGGCAACCAGCAAATCAGCAACAGGCAAAGACGTTTACGCATATAAGGCTAAGATAAAGCTAAAAATGAATTAGTTCAAGTCGCGGCTTACATTTTTTAAAAGCGCGTTACTCATAGCGGATATCGATAATTTCATATTCAGTGTCTGCGCCCGGCGTCACTACGCGTATGGTGTCACCCAAATTCTTGGCCAACAGCGCTTTTGCCATCGGTGACACCCATGAAATATAGCCCTGCGTCGGGTCCAGTTCATCCTGGCCAACGATACGAATCGTCATTTCGCTGTCATCGCCCAAGTTAAACAGCGTCACCCAGGCACCAAAATACACTTTCTCGGTATTGGTCTGCGTATTGCTGTAGACAATCTCTGCGGCATCCATGCGCTTGGTCAAAAAACGAATCCGCCCATCAATCTGGCGCAAGCGCTTTTTGCCATAAATATAATCACCATTTTCGCTGCGGTCACCATTACCAGCGGCCCAGCTCACCACGCGCACCACCTCGGGTCTATCCACCTTGATCAGGTATTGAAACTCTTTTTCCAGCGCGGCGTAGCCTTCCGGCGTAATGTAATTTTTTTGTTCAGCCATGTCATTCCAAGTCCATTGCGTACGTAGTTATCGCCACGTCCGATCTATTCAGCGCCTATCATACAACGTATTCCTGCGGCAGCCATCACTGCCTTTTGCTTGGCCAGCAACGTCGCTTTATGAATCTTTTGTGAAGCTTTCTTGAAAAGGCTTCATTTGCCAATTTATTTTACGTAAATGAGTTGTGCGTCACAAAGCGTGATGTGCATGGCAACGCAATGTTGCTGATTTATCCAAGAGTTATCGTAAGGAATTGCATGAAAAAATCCATCGCTCGTTTGAATGTAGGCACCCGGCTGTTTCTGGGTTACGCGCTGCTGATCCTGTTTACCACCTTTATTTTTGTCATCGCCTGGCGTGGCTTCAACCACATTCATCACACCTGGCAGCATTTTGAAAACATACAGCTGGTGAAAAGGACACAGATTGAAAACGCCAGCAAAGGCCTGGGCGATGCGGTGCATCATTTTAAAAATTATGTGCTACGTGGCGGACGTGAAGCCAGCAAATTTCAGCACAGTATGGATGATATTGATCAGGCCATGAAGGCTTATGCAGCGACAGGCGAACTCAATCAGCAAGAGAAAGAGATTCTAGGCAATATTACCCTGGCCATTACCACCTACCGCGAAGCGATAGCACGCTGCGAAGCTTTGAAGAATGACGGCATGAGCGTGACTGACATTGACAGCACGGTGAAAGGTGCAGACAAGCCGTTGAGCCACTCGTTGCGCTTGCTGATGGATATGAATATTGCGGGCGTGACTGATGCTTCGAGCCAGTTTGCCTCCACCATTGCCAAAGCCAATAAACAAATTGAAATTGCCTTGTTGATTGCGGTGGTGATGGCGATGGCCATCGCCTGGAAAATGACACGCTCAATTACCACGCCGCTCAAGCAGGCATTGACCTTGTCACAACATATCGCCAACGGTGAGTTCATTAGTCAAGACGCAGCGACGGGCAATGACGAAACCGGGAAATTGCTGCGTGAAATGCATCGTATGCAATCGACCATTCAAAGCATTGTGCAATCACTCAACGAGATGTCCAGCCAGCACCGCGCCGGCATGATTGATTACCGCATTGATAGCACATCGTTTAACGGTGCGTATCAGCAACTCACCACCGGCATTAACCAGATGGTAGAAGAACATATTCTGGCACAGACTAAATCCCTGCAAGTGGTGACGGCCTTTGGCCAGGGCGACTTCAACCAGCCACTGGAAACCTTCCCCGGCCAGCGCAGCTATATCAATCAAAGCATTGAACAGGTGCGCCAAAACTTCAACCTGTTGATGAACGACGTGCATACCCTGTCGCAGGCCGCCGAACAGGGGCAACTGAATATTCGCGTCGATGTGTCACGCCACCAGGGGGAGTTTCAACAGATTGTGGCAGGTTTTAACCAGACCCTGGACGCCGTCGTCGTGCCCCTGCAAACCACTGCCCGCTACCTGGACCAAATGGCCACAGGTCATATTCCAACACAGATTGAAGAGCACTTTGTGGGTGACTTTAACCTGATGCAAACCAGCCTCAAGCATTGCACAGGCGCTATTCATCAACTGATTGCGGATGTACACCACCTGGCCTCTGCAGCACAACAAGGCCAATTAAATACCCGCGTCGACGTTGAAGCGCATGCGGGTGACTTCCGCAAAATTATCCAGGGCATTAACCAGACGCTGGATGCGGTAGTCTCACCGTTGCATGTGGCCGCAGATTGCGTCAAACGTATTGCCGCCGGTGATATTCCTGCACCTATCCACAATCAATACCACGGTGACTTCAAGGTGCTGATTAACAACCTGAACACCTGCATTTTGGCGGTGAATCGCCTGGTAGAAGATACACGCCAGATTGCAGGCGAAGCACAGCAAGGCCAGTTATATAGTCTGGTGAATGTCTCTACTCACGCGGGTGACTTCAGAGAAGTACTGCAAGGCTCACAAGAAATTCTGCAACGCATGGTGGCGCCGATACAAACCGTCAAGCAAGCCGCTGAAACCATCCATGTCGCGGCTGCTGAAATTGAAAAAGGCAACAATGACTTGTCGCGCCGCACCGAAACGCAAGCCAATGCCTTGCAGGAAACCTCAGCTAACCTGGAAACCTTGACCTCTAACATCAGGCAAACCGCCGAGCATGCCCAACAAGCCAGCCTGCAAGCCAACCAGGCAAACCAGATGGCTTTGCAAGGGGGTGAAGCCTTCAATGCCTTGACCACCACCATGCAAGGGATTAATGAAACCTCGGCACAAATTGCGCAAATTACCAGCGTGATTGACAGCATCGCCTTCCAGACCAATATCCTGGCACTGAATGCTGCCGTAGAAGCCGCACGCGCTGGTGAAGAAGGCCGCGGCTTTGCGGTGGTTGCCGGCGAAGTACGTAACCTGGCCAAACGCTCGGCCGCCTCAGCCAAAGAGATCAAGGAACTGATTGCCGCCTCCGTCTCGCAAACCAACGCCAGCGCAAAGCAAGTGGGCCAGGCTGGCCACACCATGCATGAAATTGTCAACGCCGTGCAGCAAGTTTCCCACAGCATACAGGCCATTTCTGCCGCCTCCAGCCAGCAAAGCAGCGGCCTGGAACAAATCTATGAGTCGATGACATCCATCGATGAAACCACGCAGCAGAATGCCGCGCTGGTAGAAGAAGCGGCGGCCGCCGCAGAAAGCATGCTGGAACAGGTACACACGCTGGTTGAGTCCGTGAACCAATTCAAAATCAATGGCGACGAGGCGAATGAATTCGACTCCTTACGCCTGATTGCTTAATCAGGTTGATCAATAAAAAATGCTCCCATCCGGGAGCATTTTTGTTTATCTATTGCACTGTTACTATTGCCCGTCTTCTTTAATGATATCCACATCATAAACATAATGGCTGGTCTCACCAAAGCAGCTAGACGGTACGCCTTTATGCTCTTTGTACATGACGCGTACCCGCTCCCCGGCCAGTTGATTCACTTTGCTAATCACGGCAGGATCGCGCACAGTAAAGTAAAACTTCTCAGCCTGTGTGCCCGGCACAGTCACCAGTACCAACTCGCCTTCCCAGGTTTTACACACCCAGCCTTTATGAGCCAGTTTTTGCACATAGCCGATGCGCTCACCATCAGAGTAGACCCAGCTCAGGCTGCCCCAGGTATAGAGACCAAGCAATATGACCGGCAGCAGGATTATCCAGAAAACCCATTTTAAAAGTTTGGCAAAAGCCGACATGTCACTACTCCGCAAGTTTTTTATCGTTTGTTCATCGCATTATCTTATAAAATGTTGCGCTGAACATAATAATTCCTGCTGATATCTATTCATGACGCTTGCTGCCAATCCCGACACCGCACCTGTGGTTCTCTGCGCCTCGGCACGTCTGGCACAAGGCATCCGGCAATGGTTACAGCAATCCTATCAACAACAAGGCCAGTCACAATGGCAAGCGCCACAGGTATTCCCGTTGCAAGACTGGCTCAACCAGCGCCTGGAGTACGCCATCTTGTGTGGGCAAATCGACATCGCCCAAGCGCCTCTGGGCATGCTTTCCAGTACACAAGAAGCGCTGCTTTGGGAACAGGCGATTCAGCACTGTTTACGCCAGCATGCGGCTATCGATTTATTTAATACCAATGGTCTGGCCAGCGCGGCCATGGAGGCCAACCGCTACCTGATTGAGTGGAATATCAGCCTGGACATGGCGACAGTCAGCGAGGAAACACGGCAGTTTCTACAGTGGCGCCAGCAGTTCCAAACCTTATGCAAGCAAAGTGGCACTCTGGAAAGCGTACGTTACCAGACCTGGCAGCTCGAACAACTCAGCCAGCATGTACTGCCCTTGCCTGCCAGCATACAAATGGCCGGATTTGATCGCATCAATCCGCATGTGCAGACACTCATCACCATACTGCAATCCGCAGGCGTGCAGATCACAACATTTGACAACAGCGTGCCTGCGCAACAGACACAACGCATGACATTTGCCGAGGCCATGGACGAAATGCGCGCGGCGGTGCATTGGGCACAGCAACAACTAGCCGCTGACCCGCAAGCAAAACTGGCCCTGGTCGTGCCCGATCTGGATAGCCAACGCGAAATCCTGGCCAACCTGCTCGACGATACCTTCCACCCCGAAGCCCTGCATCCAGCGCAGGCAGAATTACCACGCTGTTATGAGTTTTCACTCGGGCTGCCGTTGAGTCGCTGGCCGTTAGTGCATAGCGCACTGAATGTGCTGCGCCTGGCATTCCAGGCCACGCCATTGCCTCAATCCGAACTGTCTGCCTTACTGGCTGATATTTACTGGTCACAAGCACTCTATGAAGCCGACGCGCGCGCCGCACTGGATGCCGAAATGCGCCGCCAGTTGCCGCTGCAAGTCAACGCCTATACCTTTGCCCGCTTTGTGGCGCGCAAGCAGCAGGATGAATACCCGATTCTGTGCCCTGCGCTGCACGCAGACCTCACCAGCTTGTTAACGCAGGCCAAACAAACGCCACGCAAGCAAGTCCCTTCTGCCTGGGTGGCAAGTTTTACTGAACTACTGACAGCCACGCACTGGCCGGGTGAACGCGGCTTATCCAGCCATGAACATCAATGCCAGACCAAGTTTAAAGCAGTATTGACGCAACTGGCGGCGCTCGATGGCTGGTTGGGGCCTATCGATGCCATGAGTGCTTTGCACAGGCTATCGCAACTGTGCCAGGCGCAAATCTTCCAGCCGCAAACCGTGCGATTACCGAATATCACCGTCATGGGCATGCTGGAAGCCAGTGCACAGCCGCTGGATGGCGTATGGGTGATGGGCATGAACGACCATGTATGGCCGCCATTGTCACGCACCAACGCGCTGATCCCAGCTGAATTACAACGGCAGGCAGGCACGCCCAACGCCAGCAGCGAAGTGCAAATGGCATTTGCCAGCCAGATTCACCAGCGCCTGCTACGTTCGGCCAAACAAATCATTTTTTCATCGGCCCGCCAGGATGGTGACCGTTTGCTGCGCATGAGCCCGCTTATCCAGGCCATCCCGGAAATAACTGCCACCGCAGGGGCCGCTACGCTGGCGGAAACGCTGGCAGGCAATAGCACCCAAGACTGGCAATGGCTGGATGACCATCAGGCCCCGCCCATCCTGGAAGGCGAACATATCAGCGGCGGCACAGGCTTGCTGCGCGCGCAGGCGCTCTGCCCGGCCTGGGCGTTTTATCAATACCGCCTCAAGGCACGCAAACTGGAAACACCGCATAACGGGCTGGATGCCATGCAACGCGGCGACCTGATTCACCGCGTACTGGCCGCATTCTGGTCACAACAATCGACACTAGCCTGGCAGGCCGTCAATATAGAAGCTTTAAAAGCCCAGCTCGACCAGATTGCGGCTGACGTTATCGCTGCGTTTAATACTGAATTCGCGCAACCGTTCTCTGTCGTGTTTTGCCAACTGGAAGCCGAGCGCCTGAGTAAGCTGGCGCTGACCTGGTTATGGGAGGTGGAACGCGAACGTCCGCAAGCGTTCGCTGTGACCTCAGTCGAACAAGTCTACAAGCCGCTGATTGAAGGTATCCAGGTCAAACTGGTGATAGACCGCGTCGATACGCTGGATGATGGCCGCCTGGTAGTGGTGGATTACAAAACCGGCAGCATGCCTGACTTTAAAAACTGGGCGTCGGACAAAATCAGCGAACCACAATTACCGATTTATGCCGCCTTTCTGCTACAAGATGCCGACATTGCCGCCGTCTGCTTTGGCAAACTGCGACTGACCGATGGCGGCTTTGCCGGTGTTGCCGCCGAAGACGACATCGTGCCCGGCATCAAAGCCTTTAACCACGAGAAGAATAAATTGTTTGACCCTGCACAGTTCCCTGACTGGCCATCGGTGCTGTCGCATTGGCACACCCAAATCACGCGCACGGCGCAAGCACTCAAAGCCGGTGAAGCCGCCGTGGTATTTGAGTCGGAGCAAGACCTGGACTATTGCGATGTGTTGCCTTTGTTGCGTCTGCCAGAACGGCAATTGCAATTTGAGCACCTTCAGGCGGGAGGCGCCGCATGAAAATGACTGAATCCGACTTTCAGCAAGCGCTGGCGCTGGATGCGGCCAACCGTGAGCGTGCGCTGGATATCGAATCCTTTATTGTCGAAGCCCCGGCCGGTGCCGGTAAAACCGAGCTGCTGACGCAGCGCTTTCTCAAGCTGCTGCAAACGGTGCAGGCACCAGAAGAAATTATCGCCATTACCTTTACCAATAAGGCTGCGTCGGAAATGCGGGCGCGTATCCTGGATAGCCTGTTGCTGGCCGCAGCTGGCGTGCTGCCGGAAGCACCGCATAAACAAATCACTTATGCCCTGGGGCAACAAGCCTTGCAGCGTTCAGCTGAATTGCAATGGCATTTGCTGGAAAGCCCGGCGCGCCTGCGCATTTACACTATCGATTCGTTGTGCGCCAACCTGGCGCGCCAAATGCCCTTATTGAGCCGTTTTGGCACACAACCGGCCGTCACCGAAGATGCCTGGGCCTATTACCGTGAAGCAGCTGGCCTGGCGCTGCAAACCATGGATGAAGACGGCTTGGGCGAACCTGTGCGCCGCGTGCTGCGCTATATGGATAATGACCAGGCCAGGCTGGAAAGCCTGCTCATGTCCATGCTGGCCAAGCGTGAGCAATGGCTGCATTTAAGTCAGGCCAAAGACCATACGCAGGCACAAACGGCGTTGATTTACCTGATAGAAAGCGAATTGCAAGCAGCGCTGAGCGCCATCCCTGCCCGCCTGCAACAAGCGCTGATGCCGATTGCGCGTTACGCGGCCAGCCAATTACCGCCTGAGCATGCGTTATCGGCTTTACTGGACTGGCAAATACCATTGACTGCCAGCATCGAGGACCTGCCTGTCTGGCGCGCGCTGACAGAATTGCTACTCACCAGTAGCGGTGGCTTGCGCAAACGGCTGGATAAAAACATGGGCTTGCCAGCGACCGACGAAGCCAAGCCCTATAAAGAAGCCCTGACTGAACTGTTGGCAGGCCTTGCCCAGCACAGCGACAATGAACGTTACCTGGCACGCATCCGCCTGTTACCGGATGCTGATGGTGCAGACGATGCCATGATTCAGGCGCTGAGCCAGTTATTGAATATTGCTGCCGCGCAATTGTGGCTGTGTTTTCAGGCGCAAAATGAAGTCGACTTTGTCGAAATCGCCCAACGCGCGTTTCAGGCACTGCAAGAAGGCGATGAAGCCACCGAGCTGGCCATGCGGCTGGATTACCGCATCCAGCATTTACTGGTCGATGAGTTTCAGGATACCAGCCCGATGCAGATCGACCTGCTCAAGGCGCTGACGCGCGGCTGGCAGCCGGGCGATGGCCGTACGCTTTTTGCTGTCGGCGACCCCATGCAGTCGATTTACCGTTTCCGCAAAGCCAATGTCGGCCTGTTCCTCAATGCAGCGTTGCACGGCATCGCCGATATTGCGCTGACACCGCTCAAACTGTGGCGCAATAACCGATCTTGCCCGCCGGTGGTGGAATGGATCAACCAGACCTTTGCCGGCATGCTGCCAGCACACGATGCGCCACAGCAAGGCGCCATTGCTTACCGGCCATTTGTTGCCACGCGCTCCGAGGCCACGGGTGCCGGTGTATTTGTGCACCCCTTGATCACGCCAGTGAATAGCGAAGACGAAGAACCGGCAGATATCCGTCACCTGGAAGCCGAGCAGATTATCCGCATCATCCAGCAAACACGCGCCGATAAACCTGGCGCCAGCATTGCCGTGCTGGTACGCGCGCGCAAACATTTGCATGCACTGGTGACGGAAATGCGCAGGAACCACAGCGAGTTAAGCTTCCAGGCGGTAGAAATTGAAGAATTAGCCAATCGCCAGATTGTGCAGGACCTGCTCACGCTGACGCATGCGCTGCATCAACGCGCCGACCGCGTGCACTGGCTGGCACTATTGCGTGCACCCTGGTGCGGGCTGACGCTGGCCGATATGCATGCGCTGATTGGACAGGATGGCCAACGCAGTGTGCTCAGCCTGCTGCAAAATGAACAAGTACTTGCGCGATTGAGTGAAGATGGTCAGGCACGCGCGCGCCATGTACGCGACGTGATGCAAAGCGCACTACACTGGCGTGGCCGCACCTCGGTCAGCCGCTGGGTGCATAACACCTGGCTGCGGCTGGGCGGCGCGCATTGCCTGTGGAATGAAAGTGATGTGCAGGATGTGCAGGCCTTTTTTGCCCGTATCGCCGCATTAGAACAACACGGCCAGTTTAATCCGCAAGCACTGGCTGAAGATGTGCAGAAACTCTACGCCGCACCGGATGCCAAAGCAGATGCCAGTTTGCAGTTCATGACCATCCACAAATCCAAAGGGCTGGAGTTTGACACCGTGATCCTGCCCGGCCTCGACGGCGGAAACCCACCCGATGACGCCAAGCTGGTGATCTGGGAAGAAGTCCCCATGGAAAATGGCCATACCGAACTGGTCGCCGCACCGTTTGTGCCCACAGTGCTTAAACGCCAGCAGGCCAGCATCACCGCCTATGACTATTTAAACGACCTGGATAAAACCCGCGCCAGCTATGAAGATGCACGCGTGCTATACGTGGCAGCGACCCGCGCCGAGCGGCAATTGCATTTGCTGGGTGCCGCCAAGCAGGACAAAAGCGGCGAACCACAAGCACGCAAAAACAGTTTTCTGCACCTGCTCTGGCCTGCTATCCAAGCGTGGTTTGCCAGCGAACACGATATCGTCAGCCGCTATCCAAGCGCGCAGCAAGAAGCCGATATTCGCCAATTTGTACCCAAGCTGATCCGCTTACGCGATGCCAGCACGCCAGCGATATTGCAGGCCGGCCAGCACGAAGCAAATACAGGCTACCAAGCGGAAGCCAGTGAAAGTAAAGCCAGCCGACTGGAGGCTGATATCGGCACCCTCGCCCACTTGTATTTACAACTGGTGGCTGAACAAGGATTGGCGGCCTGGCAAACGCATGAGAAAAATGCATTTCTATCGCTGCATCCCCCTATGCAGCGTTGGTTTAAACAACAGGGTTATACGGACAACGAAGCAAGCCAGGGTGCGAACCAGGTGGCAACGCTGTTAACAACCACGTTGCAATCCACAGAGGGGCGCTGGGTATTACAGCCGCATACACAAGCGGCCTCAGAGTTGGCGATTGAGCAACTCAGCGCAGGTAAAAAGGTCATAGACCGGACGTTTGTCGCCGATGGCGTACGCTGGATTGTCGACTATAAATCCATGCCAGTATCAGCCAAGGATGATCTCACCGTATTAGCCAGCACATTCAAATTGCAATTGGCTGACTATGCGCAGTTATTTCAGGCTGAAGGCCTGCCGGTTAAAACCGCAATTCTATTTTTAAGCACAGGCCAATTAGCGCCTGTTGAGATGCCCTAAGGAAACATGATGATAGAAAAAAAAGCTATTTTGGACGCGTTCAATTTCCGCCATGCCTGTAAGGAGTTTGATGCCAGCAAACAGATTCCCGCCGCAGAATTTGAGTTGATTCTGGAAGCCGCCCGCCTCTCACCCAGCTCATTCGGTTTTGAACCCTGGCATTTTATCGTGGTACAAGACAAGGTACTGCGCGAAAGCCTTAAACAACATGCCTGGGGCGCACCGCTCAAGCTGGATACAGCGAGCCATTTTGTGTTGTGCCTGGCGATGAAATCGCCGTTCCTGGATGCAGATAGCCCTTACTTGCCACAATTTATGCGTGACGTGCAGCACCACCCGGAAGACATCGCCAATATGCGCCTGGGCTTTTACAAGCAGTTCCAGCAATCAGACTTTGACCTCACAGATGAACGAAAACTGTTCGACTGGGCCAGCAAGCAATGCTATCTGCCATTGGCAAATATGATGACAGTGGCGGCCATGCGCGGTATAGACTCATGCCCAATTGAAGGCTTTAAACAAAAAGAAACTGACGCCCTGCTGGCCGAGCAATTTGGCGTTAATTTACAGGAATATGGTTTGGCTTATATGGTCGCCTTTGGCTACCGTAAACACGAGCCGAAAGTGAAAACGCGTAGAGTCTTGTCTCAAGTGGTCACTTGGAAATGAGTGCGCTCTGTGCCCGTTCAAATACCGACTCACAGGACGCCGCTCACCTGGGTACACCATTTAAATTGTTAAATCGTTGGCCTTAAAGAGCTATTTAAATCTCTTGCCTAGCTTTGATAGAGTCTTATTTCAATATCAATTCAGTGGGGTGATGAATGAAATCTGTATTATCAAAGGTATTCGCTTGCAGTGTACTCATGTTGGCAAGTGTGGCTGCCAACGCCACTGTAGATCCTTCGACCCCAATGCATGTGATTGTGCATGCGGACCTCAACCTGTTAGCGCTTGTAGCCGCTGCGGATGATGATCAGGCTGACAACTCAGAGGCAGAAACCATGCTCGCCTAAAAGCGGCAAGTGCTGCCATTGGTTGATGTCATAGATTAGACAGTTCAAATAAAAAGGCCGCATAACGGCCTTTTTATTTTTTTGAAGCCGACTGATTACTCAGCCTCATTTTTAAAATGCCTGCGCACATACCAGGCCACGAATACCAGACCCAATGCAGCAATCACATAATGCGACTCATGGAAGTAGACTTTTAAATCCTCCCAATGCTCGCCTGCCTTCATGCCCACATAGCCAAGTACAAAGCACCAAATCAAAGAACCAACAAAGGTATATGCCACAAAGCGCGTCATATTCATGCGCGCCACACCGGCGGGGAATGCAATAAAGGTCCGTACCGCAGGCAATAAGCGGGCAATAAAAATGATAATCTCGCCATGCTGCGCAAACCAGCGGTCAGCCATATCGAGGTCTTTTTTGCTGATCAGCACATATTTACCAAACTTCTCGACCAACGGACGGCCACCATACATGCCCAGATAATAAGCCGGGATAGAGCCCACCACACAGCCAATTGCTCCAGCCAGCGCAATCCCCCACAAAGTCATTTCACCTTTAGTCACCAAAAACCCGGCAAACGGCATGATGATTTCGGAAGGTAATGGGATGCACGCAGACTCAATCGCCATCAGCAACACAATGCCGCCGTAGCCCATGGTTGAAATGACACTAATGATCCAGGTGGCCACCGCAGCTAATAGTTTTTCCAACATTACATAAATTCCTTCAATAAAGTTTTGACTAATTCTACACGGTGATTGAGGTTACCCAGTTGTACACTCACACGTAATTTATCGGGCCCATTCATACGGCAGCGTTTATCACGTTGCAGCAGGCTGATCAGTTTCATCGGATCCAGGTCCGCTTTGACATTAAATTGTAATTGGATGGCAGCATCTGAAGCATCAATCTTGATAATGCCCAGCGGTTTAGCAGCGATACGCAAACGATGGCAGGCGATCAATGCTTCACCAGGCTCTGGCAGCAGGCCAAAGCGGTCAATCAGCTCTTCCTGCATGGCGTCGAGTGCGTCATCATCTTCACAATTGGCCAGGCGTTTATAAATCACCAGGCGCTCATGCACGTCGGGGCAGTAGTTATTTGGCAATAACGCAGGCGTATGCAGATTGATTTCCGTCGTCACGCCTAATGGCGCATCAAGGTCAGGCTCTTTACCGGCCTTGAGCTGCTTGACAGCGTGGTTGAGCATATCCGAATACAGGTTAAAACCGATTTCCTGCATCTCACCGCTCTGGCTATCGCCCAGCAGCTCCCCTGCGCCGCGAATTTCAAGGTCATGCATGGCCAGGTGGAAGCCCGCGCCCAGATCTTCCAGTAACTGGATCGCATCCAGGCGTTTTTGCGCTTGTGGCGTAATATTGCGGTCCGGGTCAGTCAGTAAATAGGTATACGCCTGATGGTGGCTGCGGCCCACACGGCCACGCAGCTGGTGCAATTGCGCCAGGCCGAACATATCGGCTTTGTTGATAATCATGGTGTTGGCGGTGGGTACGTCAATACCGGTTTCGACAATGGTGGTACACAACAACAGGTTGGCGCGCTGCTGGTAAAAATCGCGCATGACATGTTCCAGCTCGCGCTCACGCAACTGGCCATGACCGATCGCGATGCGGGCTTCGGGGACAATTTTCTCCAGTTTTTCCTTCATCACGTAGATAGTATCCACCTCGTTATGCAGGAAATATACCTGGCCACCACGCTTGAATTCACGCATCACCGCTTCGCGGATAATGCCATCGGAATATGGCGTGTGGAAAGTTTTGATCGCCAGGCGTTTTTGTGGCGGTGTCGAAATGACAGAGAATTCCCGCAAGCCTTCCATCGCCATGCTCAGGGTGCGCGGAATCGGCGTCGCCGTCAGTGTCAGCACATCAACCTCCGCGCGTAACGCTTTCATCTGCTCTTTCTGGCGTACGCCAAAACGGTGTTCTTCGTCCAAAATGGCCAAGCCCAGGTTTTTGAACTGTACATCTTTCTGGATCAACCGGTGGGTACCAATGATGATATCAATGCTGCCATCAGCCAGGCCTTTGAGTGCCTCGGCCTGCTCTTTGGCAGTCCTGAAACGTGAAATCTCGGCAATCTTGATCGGCCATTCGGCAAAGCGGTCACAAAAGTTCTGGTAATGCTGTTCGGCCAACAGCGTGGTTGGCACCAACACCGCCACCTGGCGGCCACCCATCACAGCAACAAACGCGGCACGTAACGCCACTTCGGTCTTACCGAAGCCCACATCTCCGCAGACCAGTCTATCCATGGGGCGGCCGGACTGCATGTCCTTGATGACGTTTTCAATCGCCTCCAGCTGGTCTGGCGTCTCTTCAAACGGGAAACCTTCACAGAAAGCTTCGTAATCATGCAGACTCAACGTAAAAGCATGGCCGCGGCGTGACGCACGCTGGGCGTAAAGATTCAGTAATTCTGCGGCCGTATCGCGGATTTGCTTGAGCGCTTTTTTCTTGGCTTTATCCCATTGACCGCTGCCCAAGCGATGCAATGGCGCGCTCTCTGGCGGGCCGCCAGAGTAGCGTGAAATCAGGAATAATTGCGACACTGGCACATACAATTTGTCATCGCCAAAGTATTCAATCAGCAATAACTCGGTTTCGCCTTCACCAAAATCGATATTGACCAGGCCTTTATAACGCCCTACCCCATGCTGCTCATGCACCACCGGATCGTCCAGCCGCAGCTCGGACAAGTCTTTAAGCATGCCTTCGGCATTACGCGCTTTTTCCTGGTTGCGGCGGCGCTGCTGGCGCACCGTGCTGGCATATAACTCAGCTTCGGTAATCACCGCCAAATCGCCATCGACCAGGCCTTGATGCAGTGGCGCCACACCTAGCATCACCGGGAAGTTAGACTGTGCAAATCCGGCCCAGTCTTCAGCCAATGAGAAAGTCAGGCCGTGTTCTGCAAATAATTGGGCAATGGTTTCGCGACGACCCAAGCTCTCAGCCGCGATCAACACACGTCCACCAAACTGACTGATAAAGCCCTGCAACTTATGTAACGGCTGCTCTGCACGACGGTCGACATCGACGGCAGGCAAACTCTTTTTAATATCCAGCTGCTGGTTCACCAGGGCAAATGCATGCGTTTGCTTGAAAAACTCATCGGCTTTTTGCAGCAGGCTTTCTGGCCGCATAATCGGTTTTTCGGGGTCATATGCCATCAGCTTGTAGCGGCTATTGGCATCTGTCCAAAAGGTTTGCGCGGCTTTATCGAGGTCACCATGCAGGCACAACACGGTTTGCGCAGGCAGGTAATCGAACAAGGTAGCCGTTTGTTCAAAGAACAAAGGCAGATACCACTCGACACCGCCGCTAGGCGTGCCTTTGCTGACATCCTTATAGATTTTTGCACGTTGAGGATCGCCCTCAAAATACTCGCGGAACTGGCTGCGGAAGCGTGTGATCGCGGCTTCATCCATGGGAAATTCACGCGCTGGCAGCATACGGATTTCAGGGACTGGATACACGCTGCGTTGGGTATCAATATCAAACGTACGTATGGTTTCGATTTCATCGTCGAACAGATCTATACGGTACGGGAACGCGCTGCCCATGGGATACAAATCAACCAGGCCGCCGCGTACGCTAAATTCGCCTGGCCCCATCACCTGGCTCACATGATGGTAACCCGCTTGCGCACACTGGTTGCGTAAGGCATCCACATCCAGCTTCTGGCCTTTTTTGAGCATAAAAGTATGCGCCGCCAGGTAAGCCACCGGCGGCAACCTGAGCAGCGCTGTCGCCATCGGCACAATCACGATATTGCTTTGGTTCTGGCTCAGTTGGTAGAGCGTAGCCAGGCGTTCAGAGGTCAAGTCCGGGTGGGGCGAAAACACATCGTAAGGTAAGGTTTCCCAGTCTGGCAGTAAATGTACCCGAATATCTTTGCCAAAAAATGGAATCTCGTCCATCAGGCGTTGCGCTTCAAACGCACTCGCCGTCAGCACCACCAGCGGTGTATTTGTTGCTTTTAAACCACAGGCCAGTTCGGCCAATGCCCGGCTATCCAGACCCTGACTTTGAAAAGAAAAACGCTGCGGATGCCCGATGACGGGGAGTGAAACTGCCATAAAAAGTTAGAATCTTATTGCTCAGGTTAGACGAGTATTTCTTGGCGAATCTGCCGAGTTTGCTATTATAACTGCAAGCGTCCACAGACAGTGACTGAATGACACGCAAGACGCCCGAGCGATTAGAGAGACCAGCACGGAGAATAAATGATGAACGATAAACAAGCCGTCGCGCTGGAAGCCGCCAGCTACGTTAAAAACGACATGATCGTAGGTCTGGGCACAGGATCCACAGCCAATTACTTTATCGACGCACTGGCCGAGCGCCAGCGCACCGACAACTTACGCATCACCACCATTGCCAGTTCCAATATCAGCATGATCAAGGCGCAATCCGCCGGACTCACCGTGTTGAGCTTATCGCAACTCAGCCAGATCGACCTGTATGTGGATGGTGCAGACGAAATCACACCAGACAATGCTTTACTCAAAGGCCGTGGCTATGACCTGGTGATGGAAAAGCTGCTGGCCAAGGCAGCCAAACAATTCATTGTGGTTGCAGATAAAAGCAAGCTGGTCAGCCGTATTGGTGAAAATTTTGCGATTCCGATTGAAGTGATGCCTTTTGCCTGGCAGGCGGCCAAACGCAGCCTGGAAGCGATTGGCGGCGTCGGTGAGCTGCGCCAGAATGTGGCCAAAGACGGTTTATCTATCACCAGTTACGGCAGCCTGGTGCTCGACATGCGCTTTGATGCCAGCCTGGATGCCGATCGCTTGAATGCCTTGATTAACAATATCCCCGGCGTCATTGAACACGGCATTTTTGCCAAACTGGCAAGTACTATCCTGATTGCGGACCAAGGGCAGATTGAGACTCGCGTTTAAGCGCCACTCAGGTCTTATGCAGTTCTGTTCAGGCAAGTCAACATGGTCAGTGTGGTTGAAAACCATGCTGATCACGCTATGTGTCACCTTGTTCGCCTGTAGTGACAACAATGGCCAAAAACACCTGGCACAAACCAAACCCAAGCCAGATCCGTATACCATCCGCTTTGTCACCATCAACAGCCCCAGCACTTACTTCATCGACAGCCAGAATAACTATGCCGGCCTGGAATATGACCTCGCCAAACGCTTTGTTGAGTTTCTAGGCCCTCCCTACAAACTCGAATTCATCGTCGTCGACAGTTTTGCCAAAGTGTTCCCGACGCTACTGAGGGGCGATGCTGACATTGCTGCGGCTGACATCAGCATCACACCTGCACGCAAGCGCCAGGTCTTGTTCGGCCCATCCTTTAACCAGGTGCAGGCCATGGTGGTGTATAACCGTGACAAGAATAGTGAGCCCAATAACGCCGATGCCTTATTTGAAAAGCGCATTGTGCTGCCTAAAAGCACCAGCTTCGTTGAGCGCATGCGTGAGTTGCAATCAAAAGCACCGACACTCACCTGGAAAGAAACGGACAAGCTCAGTTCTGAGCAACTGATCGAAGCTGTTGCACGTAATGAGATCGACTTTACCGTGGCAGATAATCACCTCATCGCCATCATGCAATATAACTACCCGCAACTGGATGCGGGCATGATGCTGGGCCAGGCCGATAAAATTGGCTGGGCGCTCAATAAATTACATGGCGAAGAACGACTGAAACAAGTGCAGGCCTTTTTCAAAAAAATCGAAAAAGATGGCACGTTGCGTAACCTGCTGGACCGTTACCATGGTCACACCAAACGCTTGAAACCTGTGGATGTCACCACGTTTTTAAGTAAATCACAAACGCTGCTGCCCAGGTATGTGCGCTTATTTAAAGGCGCGCAGGAAATCACTGACATAGACTGGCGCTTGCTGGCGGCATTAAGCTATCAGGAATCGCACTGGGACAATTACAGTACCTCGCCAACCAATGTACGCGGTTTGATGATGCTGACCGAGCAAACCTCCAACATGATGAATGTCACTGACCGGCTGGATCCCAAGCAAAGTGTGATGGCCGGTGCCAAATTCCTGCTGTGGATGAAAGACCGCATTCCATCACGCATCCCCGAGCCTGATCGCACCTTTATGACGCTGGCCGCCTACAATAATGGTGTTGGCCATCTGGAAGACGCGCGGATTATCGCGCAGAAACTAGGATTGAACCCTGACAGCTGGGCAGACGTGAAACGCGGCTACCAACTACTGAATGACCCGGCTTACTACGTCAACGCCAGGCATGGTTACTGTAGCTGTGGCGCGCCGGTCATTTATACAGAGCTGGTGAGAAGCTATTACCAGATCATGCAGAAATACTTCCCAACTTATGATCCAGGCGTAGACCCTTACAAGATTGCAGACATAAAAATGCCTTGGTTGTTAGCCAAGGCATCTTAAACACCGCGATTAAACTTACACGCTTAGCAAGGTCTTGCCACCCATATAAGGCTGCAAAGCTTTAGGAATCGTCACACTACCATCGGCATTTTGGTTATTTTCCAACACTGCCACCAGCGTACGCCCCACCGCCAAACCAGACCCGTTCAGGGTATGCAACAACTCTGGTTTACCATTAGCATTGCGGAAACGTGCCTGTAACCGGCGCGCCTGGAACGCTTCGCAGTTGGACACTGAAGAAATTTCACGATAGGTATTCTGTGCTGGCAACCAGACTTCGAGGTCATAGGTTTTCGCTGCGCCAAAGCCCATATCCCCTGTACATAATGAAACGACACGATAGGGTAATTCCAGTGCCTGCAAAATCGCTTCCGCATGGCCAACCATTTCTTCCAGCGCCTGATAGCTGGTGTCAGGATGCACTATCTGCACCATTTCAACCTTATCAAACTGGTGTTGGCGGATCATGCCTTTGGTATCACGGCCATAGGAACCCGCTTCTGAGCGGAAGCAAGGCGTATGTGCGGTTAATTTAATCGGCAAACTATCCGCCGCCACAATCTCGTCGCGCACGGTATTGGTCAGCGTGACTTCTGAAGTGGGGATCAAGTACAGTTTGCTGTCATTATGCGGCGTTGCAAACAGGTCTTCTTCAAACTTGGGCAATTGGCCAGTGCCAACCAAAGTTTCGCGGTTAACCATATAAGGCGTATAGCACTCGGTATAGCCATGCTTGTCGGTTTGCGTATCCAGCATAAACTGGGCAATCGCACGGTGCAGTTTGGCGATCTGGCCTTTCATCAGCGTAAAACGCGCACCTGACAATTTGGCACCAGTATCAAAATCCAGCCCTAAAGGCGCACCCACGTCAGCATGGTCTTTGACTTCAAAGTCAAAGCTACGTGGTGTGCCCCAACGACGTGCTTCCACGTTTTGGCTTTCATCCAGGCCGACAGGCACACTCTCATGCGGCAAGTTGGGCACATTCAGCATCAGCGCCTGCATGCTGGCTTGTATCTCGCTCAACTGTGCTTCTGCGGCTTTTAGTTCGTCGCCTAAACCAGCCACTTCGGCCAAAATCGCACTGGCATCCTCACCTTTGGACTTGGCAATGCCAATTTGCTTGGAAGCAGTATTGCGCTTGGCTTGCAGATTCTCGGTATTGGTCTGAATGGTTTTACGTTGTGCTTCCAGTGCGGTGAACTCCGCTGCCGGAAAAGCAAACTTGCGTGCCGCCAGGCGGGCGACCACATTGTCCAAATCATTTCTCAGTTGTTGTATGTCTAACATAAGTTCTTTCTTTGTTTTAGCCACAGAGAACACAGAGTTCACAGAGAAACCCGTTTTACTCCATTGACCAATTTAGGCTCTGCAAAATTAATCAACAGGCCACGCTTGAGACCCGTTGATTTTAAATATGAAATCAATTGTGCTTGTGCAAACTCAGGCAGTTTCAATTGCGCTTTCAATTCGACAATTACTTCACCATGCACCAATAAATCAAGGCGCTGCCCTTGTATCACTACACCTTTATACAATACATCCACTGCAACCTGACGTCGGTATGCAATGCCACGCAAACCAAATTCATGGCAAAGGGCAGCTTCGTAAACACACTCCAGCAAACCTACTCCAAGCTCACGATGCACCTCAATCGCGGCCCCGATAATCTGACCAGTCAAATCATCCATAGTGTCTGTGAGCTCTGTGCCCTCTGTGGCCAAACTACTTCTTGGCTTTTCTATCCAGTTCTTTCAGGTGCTGCAATTTTTCGCCTATTTTACCTTCCAAACCACGTGGTGTGGGTTGGTAAAACGGCTGGGCTTCCAAATCATCTGGAAAGTAATGCTCGCCTGCCGCATAGGCACCAGGCTCATTGTGCGCGTAACGATATTCTTTGCCGTAATCCAGCCCTTTCATCAGTTTGGTCGGCGCATTTCTCAGGTGTAGCGGCACCGGCCTGGATTTGTCTTGCGCCACAAAGGCCTTGGCCTGATTGTAGGCCATATAGCCTGCATTACTTTTGGCGGCCACGGCCAGGTAAATCACCGCTTGCGCCAGCGCCAGCTCACCTTCCGGGCTACCCAGGCGCTCAAATGTCAGCGCTGCGTCGTTCGCGATCTGCATGGCGCGTGGATCGGCCAGGCCGATATCTTCCCAAGCCATGCGGATAATGCGGCGCGCCAGGTACAAGGGCTCGGCACCGCCATCCAGCATACGCATCAACCAATAGAGCGCCGCGTCCGGGTTAGAGCCGCGCACGGATTTGTGCAAGGCAGAAATCTGGTCGTAAAAAGCTTCGCCACCTTTGTCAAACCGGCGCAACTTGCTAGCCATGGTCGACTGCAAAAAAGACTCGTCTATGCTGTCAATCTTGGCCGAGATGGCCCCATTGAACAAGCCTTCGGCAAAGTTGAGCAAGCGCCTGGCGTCGCCGTCTGCGTAGGCTAATACTTGCTCGGTGACAGTATCATCCAATGTGACGTCTGGCGCCACCTTCAGCCGCGCGCGCTCTAACAGCTCGGCCAGCTCTTCCTCGGTCAATGCATTCAGCACAAATACCTGAGCACGGCTTAACAGTGCGCTGTTCACCTCAAATGAAGGGTTTTCAGTGGTTGCCCCAATAAACGTAATCAGGCCACTTTCAACATACGGTAAAAAAGCATCCTGCTGGCCTTTATTAAACCTGTGCACCTCATCGACAAACAAAATGGTGTTACGCCCGGTTTGTTGCAAGGTGTGCTCAGCACGCTCTACGGCTTCGCGGATATCTTTAATACCCGACAACACAGCGGACAAAGGCACAAACTCAGCCTCTGCGGTTTGTGCAATCAGGCGTGCCAAGGTGGTTTTACCGACACCCGGTGGCCCCCATAAAATCATGGATGGCAATTTGCCAGACTCAAACGCGCGGCGTAAAGGCTTACCTTCACCGAGTAAATGCGTTTGCCCAACGACTTCGTCCAGGGTTTTGGGGCGTAGCTGCTCCGCAAGGGGCGCAGAAGCAGGCGTTTGTGGTTCAAACAGGGAGGACATGCTAGTTTTGATGCGCAGGCGATTACTCGCCTACCACATCTACCCCTTTAGGAATCGAGAACAGGAACTGGTTGGTATTCAGGCTTGGGTTGGCCTCAACATTGGAAAACACAATATGCGTGCTTTGCCCAAAAGCATCCACCAGGCGCATTTCGGCCAATTTGCTATGGTCAAACGAGATAATCACCACCTGAAAACCGCTGTCTTTCTGCTTGGGTTTAGCCTGCACGCGCTGCAGCCCTTCAAAGTCGAGCAAACGCGAGAGGCGGAAACTTTCTTCCACATTTGGCCCACCTGCCAACAATGCGGCCGGACTAGTACCCAACACTTTATCCACCGTGCGCACCGTGACTTGTTGCAAATCAACATCGAACAAAAACACCTGACGGCCATCGCTAATAATTTGCTGCTCGTAAGGCTTTTGATAATCCCAGCGAAACTTATTCGGGCGCTGCAACAACATGGTGCCATTGACCTCTTGCAATTTGCGCCCTTTTTGGTCAAACACCGTTTGCTTGAAATTAGCACGCATAGCTTGTGTGCTTTGATAAAACTGCTTTAAATCATCCACGCCATCGGCCAATGCCGCTGACATCACACACCAGGCGCTGAACGCGATCAGCGCTTTGATCAATTTTTTATTCATGGTCCCCTCCAGCTTTTACCAGTACTTCACGGTTGCCATTACTTTGCATGGCAGAGACCAATCCGGCACGTTCCATATCTTCAATTAATCTTGCAGCACGGTTGTAACCGATGCGCAGTTGGCGTTGTACCGATGAAATTGAAGCACGGCGTGTCTTCAACACAATGGCCACCGCTTCATCATACAACGGGTCTTTTTCACCGCCAGCATCACTGCCACCCGGCAAGGCATCAAGATCGCCGCCCTCAGTCTCATTGGTGAGAATGCCTTCGATGTAGTTTGGTTCGCCCTGTGCCTTAAGGAAATTGACCACATTGTGCACTTCGCCATCACTGACAAATGCGCCATGAATACGTTGCGGGTAGCCGCTGCCGGGTGGCAGATAGAGCATATCGCCCTGCCCCAGCAAAGTTTCTGCGCCCATCTGATCCAGGATGGTGCGCGAGTCAATCTTACTCGACACCTGGAACGCCACACGTGTCGGCACGTTCGCTTTAATCAAGCCGGTAATCACGTCTACCGATGGCCGCTGCGTCGCAAGCACCAGGTGGATGCCTGAAGCACGCGCCTTTTGCGCCAGTCGTGCAATCAGTTCTTCCACTTTCTTGCCCACCACCATCATCAGGTCGGCCAATTCATCGATCATCACCACGATCAATGGCATTTCTTCCAATGGCTCTGGTTCATCCGGCGTTAAGCTGAATGGATGCGGAATCGAGACGCCCTGCTTTTTCGCTTCCTGTATCTTCTGGTTATACCCGGCCAGATTACGCACACCCAGCGTAGACATCAGTTTGTAGCGGCGCTCCATCTCTGCCACGCACCAGTTCAATGCGTTAGCGGCCTGGCGCATATCGGTCACCACCGGCGCCAGCAGATGCGGAATACCTTCATACACTGAAAGCTCCAGCATTTTCGGATCGATCAGGATCATGCGCACGCGACTGGCTTCTGACTTATACAACAAGCTTAAAATGAGGGCGTTAATCGCCACCGACTTACCGGAACCGGTGGTACCTGCCACCAGCACATGCGGCATTTTCGCCAGGTCGGCCACAATCGGCTTACCGGCAATATCTTTACCCATGGCAATTGCCAGCGGTGAGCTCTGGTCGGCATAAGCCTGGCTACCCATGATTTCAGACAGCGACACAATCTGGCGTTTAGGGTTAGGAATCTCCAGGCCCATAAAGCTTTTGCCAGGGATAGTTTCGACCACGCGCACACTGATCACAGACAGCGCCCGCGCCAGGTCTTTGGCCAGGTTGGTGATCTGGCTACCCTTCACGCCAGGCGCCGGGTCCAGCTCATAGCGTGTAATCACCGGGCCAGGTTGTGCCGTGACCACTTTGACTTCAATGCCAAAGTCCATCAGCTTGCGCTCGATCAGGCGCGAGGTGAAATCCAGTGTTTCGGCAGATTGCAACTCAACCGACTGGTTAGGCGCGTCCAGCAAATGCAGTGGCGGCAAGCCTTCCTGCTCAATCGCGGCAAACAACACAGCCTGCTTTTCTTTGACCACGCGCTCACTTGGCTCTATAACCACTTCTGGCACCGTAATCTCGACTGGCTTGCGGTCTTCAACCCGCTTGCGCTCGGCCTCGACAAACTCTTCGCGTGCCTGCAATGCCTGGCGACCCACTTTACGGTCCTGACTATCCTGGTATTTGAGCAGGCTCCACTGGTAAAACTGGATCACCCACTCGCCCAATTGCTCGCTCATGGCAATCAGTGACCAGCTGGTAAACAGGCTGAACGAAATGGCAAACAACACCAGCAGCAGCATGGTAGAGCCAGCAAATCCAAACATATTGCGTAGCAGATGATCAATGCCACTACCAATCACGCCACCTTGCTTGAGCGGAAAATCGGCCGGAAAACTCACCAGGTGACCGGACTCAAGCGCCGCTGACGCCAGTAGCATCAAGGCAAAGCCGACGCCATTCAACCACCAGTCATGTTTTTCAACCGGGTCCAGATGCAAGCGCTGATACATGAGCCAGACCATGTAAAAGGCCAGCACCACAAACCACCACGATGAAAAACCAAATAAGGAGAGGAAAATATCTGACACCCAGGCGCCCACAGTCCCGCCCGCATTGTGGATGATGTCATGTTCGCCAATCGCATGTGTCCAGCCTGGATCCTCATGCGAATAAGTCGCTAAAATCACCGCCAGGAACACACCCAATGCGGCCAGCGCAATCCATGACACCTCACGCAGCAATTTGGCATCACGCAGCTGTTTCTCCGTCGAAACTTTTTCAAGACGGACGTTAGCAACTTTTTTCTTATTAAAAAACAATATGTTGTCTCTTTCTTTGCAAGAGTGAACTTAAATGATTATAGCAAAATCAAATTGCAGTCAGGGAGACGAGGTTCTAAAATAAACAAATCACATCTATAAATCACACCCATGGAGAGCATATGGATATCGGAATTAACAATGAAAATCGCCAGGAAATCGCGCAGGGTTTGTCCAAACTGCTGGCTGACACCTACACTTTATATTTGAAAACGCACTATTTTCATTGGAACGTCACTGGACCAATGTTCAACACGTTGCACCTGATGTTTGAAACCCAGTACACCGAGCTGGCACTGGCGGTTGACCTGGTGGCGGAGCGTATTCGTTCATTGGGCGTGTATGCGCCTGGCACCTATGCCCAGTTTGCCAAACTGACCTCGATTGAAGAAACCATTGATGTGCCTAAAGCCAACGAAATGATCCGTGAACTGGTTGCTGGTCACGAAGCAGTCTGCCGCACGGCACGCAGTGTATTCCCGGCAGCAGAAAAAGCCTCTGACGAAGCCACGGCTGACTTGTTGACCCAACGCCTGCAACTGCATGAAAAAACAGCATGGATGTTACGCAGTTTGCTGGAGTAAGACGACTGCAACCTTTCTTCATAGACATTAAGTGAGATGGGCATTTAAATCACAGATGCCCATCCCCATCTACATAAAAATAATTCACCAAACACTGGAAATCCCATCATGGCAACAAAACATGCCCGTTTAATGATTCTTGGCTCAGGCCCTGCTGGCTACACCGCAGCGGTCTATGCTGCTCGCGCAAACCTCAACCCGGTGTTGATTACCGGCCTGGCCCAAGGCGGCCAGCTGATGACAACCACTGAGGTCGATAACTGGCCTGCCGATGCCAATGGCGTCATGGGTCCGGAGTTGATGGCGCGTTTTCAGCAACACGCCGAGCGTTTTAATACCGAGATGATTTTTGACCATATCCACACCACGCACCTCAAAGAAAAACCGATCCGCCTGGTGGGTGATAACGGTGAGTACACCTGCGATGCCTTGATTATTGCTACGGGTGCGTCGGCCAAATACCTGGGCTTGCCAAGTGAAGAAGCCTTTGCCGGTAAAGGCGTATCTGCCTGCGCCACATGTGATGGCTTTTTCTACCGCAACCAGGAAGTCGCCGTGATTGGCGGCGGCAATACGGCTGTTGAAGAAGCCTTGTACCTGGCTAATATTGCCAGCAAGGTGACGCTGGTACACCGTCGAGACAAATTCAAGGCCGAAGCCATCCTGGTCGATAAACTGATGGACCGCGTCAAGGAAGGCAAGATCGTCCTCGAAACCTTCCACACGCTGGATGAGGTATTAGGCGACAACACTGGCGTGACTGGTATGCGCGTGAAAGATGTCAACGCTGGCACCACCAAAGATATTGCACTCAAAGGTGTGTTTATCGCCATTGGCCACCAGCCAAATACGCAGATTTTTGAAGGCCAGCTGGAGATGGAAGGCGGTTATATTGTGACGCAAACTGGCCGTCAGGGTAATTTTACTGCCACCAGCGTACCTGGCGTATTTGCCGCCGGTGACGTGCAAGACCATATTTACCGCCAGGCTGTCACCAGTGCCGGAACCGGTTGTATGGCAGCGCTGGATGCCGAGCGCTATTTGACCAGCCTGGAGTAAATCTAGCTGCTGAAATGAAGAAGCGCACCCCGGTGCGCTTTTTTATTTTTAAATTAAACATTAAAATCAAACCATGTCACAAGAGTTGCCGGACAAAGACGAAGATGATCTGACACTGTTTCACGAAGCAGTGAAAGGCGCGCGCCCGGTCAAAACCAATCGCATTTCGCATGCGCCCAAAAAACCGAAACCGATCCCGCGGCAACTGATTAAAGACGAACAACAGGCCCTGGTGGATTCGTTGAGCGATCATTATATTCCCGCCCACGAACTAGAAAGCGGCGAAGAGTTACTGTATTTGCGCGAAGGCCAATCGCCCATGGTGCTGAGCAAACTGCGCCGTGGCCATTGGGTGGTGCAGGCACACATAGATTTGCATGGCCTGATCAGCGATGAAGCCAGGTTATATGTGTCTGAATTTATTGCTGATTGCAAAAAACGGGGTTTGCGCTGCGTGCGTATCGTGCATGGCAAAGGCCTGGGCTCGCGTAACAAAGAACCCGTGCTTAAACACAAACTGCGCAACTGGCTGATGCAAAAAGATGAAGTCATTGCCTATGCCCAGGCGCGCGCCAACGATGGCGGCAGCGGTGCCGTAATTGTACTGCTCAAAGCATAAACGCGATGCCATCGCGGGCACCGCGCTTATTAACAGCCATGCATTTACCAATATTGACGATGCTGGCGTGGACCATGTCCCCTCATTGCGGCCGGACGATATCCTGGCGCTGGCATAGGTTGAATCTGCACCACATTCGGTCTGACTAATACGGTCACATCCAATACCGGGCCTGGGTCTCTGTCCATCAGGGTTGAATATTGACGACCCTGGTATTCATAATTCACCACGTAACCGGTAGTCACGGTTTGCCATTGGTCTACCATCACACACTGCTCAACCGGGCGTGTCACGATGCGCTCGTTGCCATAGGCATTCTGGTTACCGACACGATCACCCACAATCGCACCCACACCGGCACCGACTGCCGCAGCTGCAATACGGCCGTTACCACGGCCTATCGTGCTTCCCAATAATCCACCCGCAACACCACCGACAATCGCGCCCGTGTTAGAGCGATTAGATTCATACACACTTTCACGCACATATTCGGTACGGCATTCCTGGCGTGGCTGGTTGATTTGTTGCACTTGCGGTGCGACCGACAACACCCTGGCCCGGTCAATATACTCGGCATCGGCAAACGCACTCTGGCTCGCCGCCATCATGACCACGCTGGATAAGATTAATTTACGCATGCTAGTTTCCTCTCTTGAAGCACACTGCTTAATGCAGTTATGTTGTTAACGTGCATTCAATCATGAGAGATGACGCGGGGATGTATCGAAGCCGGGAGAATTTTGTATCTGGGCAGATACAGTATTACTGGCTGCTGTTAGCCAGTTTGAGCAATTCGCCACGCTGCTGGATTTCAATCACGCCGCGCCCCATGGTCAACCAGCCTTTTTGTTCCAGGCGCTTTAACTGGCGGCTGATCACCTCACGCGCCGTACCCAATTCATCGGCAATTTGCTGGTGCGTGCGTTGAATCGTGTTATTACCCATGTCCAGCAGCCATTTAGCCAGACGTGCATCCAGCGTTTGAAAGGCGACTTCATCCAGCAACACGATCAGGTCGCTGATCAAGGCGCCATAATTTTGCATCACATATTGCCTGAATACCGGTGAATCGATCATGAGCTTATGGAAAGTCGTATCCGGCACAATCACATCCTGAATTTCCTCTTCGACAATGGTCGAAGCCGGATACTGACTATTGCCGAGCAAACAGGTCGTGGTGATGACGCAGGTTTCACCGGCGCCGACGCGGTACAACACAATCTCGCGGCCACTGGCAGACATTTTATAGACACGCGAGCGGCCTTTAAGCCGCAGCACATAACCACCGCAATGGTCGCCTTCACGATAGCCTATGGTGCCTATCGGCGCCTCCACAATACGCGCATATTGCATCAGCAGTTTTTTGGCCGCATCCTCCAGCGTTTCCAGTTCAGGAAACAAGCTGATCCATGAAAGTGATTGCATCATCCCGATAATCCCCAGTGTTTTTATTGTGATGGTGAGGGTTGCCGCAGCAGCCTCTCACTTTTAATTTGTGCGACAAACTTTACCACAGATTGATTTCAAACAATGATCACGGTCAATCACTTAAGTGTTAAAGCGTACACAATCTGTGACAACAGGTTTATGATTGAATTTCAACGTATAAATAGTATAAAAAATAAATGATGATTCTAGGGGTATTATGCAAACTTCGGATATTGCGGTGGATATTTTTGACCAGTTAAGAGCATCGGCCGATCAGGCCAGCCAGTTGATGAAAGCGATGGCAAACACTGATCGGTTGTTGCTGTTATGTCAGTTATCACAAGGCGAGAAATCGGTCAGCGAGCTGGAAAACAACCTGAATTTGAGGCAACCCAGCCTGTCGCAACAATTAACCGTGCTGCGCGAGGCGCAACTGGTGAGCACCCGCCGTGAAGGCAAAAATGTGTTTTACAGCATAGGCAGTCCGGCGGCCCTGGCGGTGATTCAGGTACTGCATCGCGAATTTTGCCAAAAGACAGCAACCGCGCAACTCAAAAGCGCATAGGAAAAAAAGATGGACATCAAAACAATTGATCAACGCTACAGTGTAAGCGACCAGTTAACGGCAACAGACCTGGATGCACTGGCAGCCAACGGTATCAAGCTGGTTGTGAATTTCCGGCCAGATGGCGAAGGCGGCGATGCGCAGCCCCTCAGCGCGACACTTGCCGCAAAAGCAGCCTCACTGGGTATCGCCTACGCGGATATCCCGGTGTTACCCAACCAGATCAGGCCTGAGCATGTGCAGCAATTGCAGGCCCTGCTGAATATGCACGCAGGCCCGGTACTCGGGTTTTGCAGGACAGGTAACCGGGCCGGCCAGGTGTATCAACAAGCATTACATAGCGGCCCGGCTTCTGCAGAAACGGGTGCCAAACCTGCCTGTTGCCAGTCTTCCGAACAGGCAGGCTTATTTCATAAAGTCAAAAGCTGGCTAAGCCCTTAACCTTACCAACGTCTTCATTATTAGAAAAAATTTTATCTCATGCAAAAAACCAATTTCGACATTGTGATTATAGGCGGCGGCTCAGCCGGTTGCGCCATTGCAGCCAGCCTGAAAAAACGCGCACCGGCACTAAGCATTGCCATCATAGAGCCTTCTGAGCAGCACTATTACCAGCCAGCCTGGACCCTGGTCGGTGCCGGTGAATTTGACGCCCAGAAAACGGTACGTCCTATGGCGTCTTGCATTCCGTCCGGTGTCACCTGGCTACAGGCTGCAGTCACCAGTTTTCAGCCGGAACAACAGCAAGTCAGCACCGACAAGCTGGGCAACATTCAATATCAGCAACTGGTGGTTGCTGCGGGCCTTAAACTCAACTGGGCAGGGATTAAAGGCTTGCCAGAAACGCTGGGCCAGCATGGCGTGACCTCTAACTACCGTTTTGACCTGGCGCCTTATACCTGGCAGTTAGTGCAACAATTGCAATCCGGTAAAGCCTTGTTTACCCAGCCACCAATGCCAATCAAATGTGCGGGCGCACCACAAAAAGCCTTGTATCTTTCCTGTGCCGAGTGGCTGAGCAAGGGACGTCTGGGCAATATCAAAGCGTCGTTCTACAGCAGTACGCCTGCGCTGTTTGGCGTCAAGGAATATGTAGAACCGCTGATGCAATATATCCGCCGCTATCAGGTAGATTTGCATTTGAACAGCACATTAGTCGAAGTGGATGGCCCCGGTAAAACAGCCTGGTTTAATGTGAAAGATGCCGACGGCAACATCAACCGTGTCAGCGAGTCGTTTGACCTATTGCATGTAGTACCGCCGCAAGTCGCGCCAGACTTTATCAAGCAAAGCCCGTTAGCCAATGCCGATGGCTGGGTGGAAGTCGATCAACACAGCTTGCAGCATGTGCGTTACCCGGAGATTTTCGGCGTCGGTGATTGTACCAATACACCGAATGCAAAAACGGCTGCCGCTGCGCGCAAGCAAGTGGTGATTGCGGCCGAGAACTTGTTAGCTGCCCGCGCGGGCCTCGCCCTGCCTTCACGTTATGATGGTTATGGCTCTTGCCCGCTCACCGTAGAAAAAGGCAAAATCATCCTGGCCGAGTTTGGTTATGGTGGCAAAATCGTGCCGACCTTTCCCTGGGACTCGACCAAGCCTCGGCGCAGTGCCTGGTGGCTAAAGAAATATATATTGCCTTCTCTGTACTGGCACCTGATGCTCAAAGGCCGCGAGTGGCTGGCACGTTGCAGCGCTTGTGGTTAACCTTCTACTTGCCTGCCATGAAAGCCTGCAACCATTGCAAGGTGAGCGCCACCCCAAAGCCGTTCACCTCGCTGGCCACAGCGCCCAAGCCCTCTTTGTGCGCATAAGACGATAAATCGACGTGGCACCAGTCCACGTCACCCTCGATAAACTTACCTAAAAAGCGAGCTGCCAGGATATGGTCGGCATCGCTATCCATGGTGCACTGCTTGATATCAGCGATGTCGCTATCGAGCTCGCTGTCATAGTCCTCAGCGTAAGGAAAAGCCACGACGCGCTCCCCGCTCACCGCACCCGCTTCCACCATCTGGTTTGCCAAGGTCTGGCGATTAGCCACAATGCCGCTCATGCGAGAACCCAGCGCCGTTTGCATACTGCCGGTCAGCGTGGCGTAATCTACCATCACATCTGGTTTGTCACGACTGGCCAAGGTCAAGGTGTCCGCCAGCACCATACGGCCTTCGGCATCCGTATGTACGATTTCGATGCTCATACCATTCAGGGCGGTGATCACATCATTCTGCTTGTAAGCGTTGGGACCAATATGGTTTTGTGCCAGAGCCAGCCAGCAATCCACATTGATAGGCAGCTGTTGCGCACTGATGGCCTGCAACACACCCACCGCCACTGCGCTGCCGTTCATATCCTGGTGCATACCCTGCATATATTTGGCTGACTTTAAATTATGGCCGCCAGTATCAAAACAAATGCCCTTCCCAACCAGTGCCAGCGTTTTTTCAGCTTGCGGATGGCGGTAAGACAGTTTGACGATGGCGGCATCTTGCGGCTCAGAGCCTTGTGCCACGGCGACAAATGCACCTGCGCCCAGTTGGCGCAGTGCCTCGGTGTCCCACTCGGCATATTGCCAGCCTTTTTCGCTGGCCATGGTCTGCAGACATTGCCGGTACAAGGCTGGCGTCAGCATATTGGGTGGCGTCATGGTCAGTGCACGGCAAACGGTATTGCCAGCCACCAATGCCATAACTTCATCAGTCCAGGCAATATCGGCAACACCAAACACGCCGATTTCACGCAGTTTCTGGCTGGCAGATTTTTGTTTCAGCACGGGCAAGGCTTGTGCATTCACCAGGGTGACATAAGCTGCCAATCTGGCGAGTGAGGCCGCATGTTTCTTAGAAAGTATTGCCAGGGCAATACGTGCCGGATGCTCGCTGAGTAAAGGTTTTATGGCCGTACGCAACAATGTAGCCACGCCGAATGCGGATGCTGTAGCCTCCACCTGGCACAGGCTGACCAGTGTGCCATCAGCCAACTCCAGCGTGACTGGTTTGTCTTTCAAATCGGCTGCGGTGAGGCCAGCACGCTGCAATTTAAGCGCCAGCGCATCTGCAAATGGCAATGACGAAAAAAACTTTTCTTCAAACACGACCAATATATGCTTGGCATAAGCTGATAATAAGGTTGAACTGACTTCAGAAGTTTGGGACCACTCGATGCGCATATCTTTAGAAAACACTCTTATATAAAACATTAAATAAACGTAGCAAATACCTGTAGTTAGGCATGATTCATTCATGCAAAACTTGACCAAAAGCGCCAAAAAAGAGACACTTACAGTTGATAGCTAGGTTGCTGAGGCTCATCACCTAAATTCAGCAACGTGTTACCATAAAAGCAGTGTCCAATTTCGGAATCCCTTCTTGGTAATCAACACTTTCCTCAGCGCTAGGCATGGCCAGGTGCGGGATACTAGGTGCTAGATTATACGCATAGCGACTAAAAACTCGGAGAATCCTCACGCATGGCAACGCATTCGCAAGCACACCTCAATGAAACCGACGCACAAGAAACGCAAGAATGGCTAGAAGCCCTCAGTGCCGTCATTGAGAATGAAGGGCCTGAACGTGCCCACTTCCTGCTGGAAGCAATGATTGATCAGGCCCGCCGTTCCGGCGGCCATTTGCCTTATAAGGCAACCACCTCTTACGTCAATACCATCCCCACCCACTTGCAGGGCAAACTGCAAGGTGACCCGGAGATGGAACGCCGTGTACGCGCACTGATTCGCTGGAATGCGATCATGACCGTGTTGCGTGCCAACGAGAAATCGCCAGGAATTGGCGGCCATATTGCCAGCTTCCAGTCAGCAGCAACGCTATACGATGTAGGTTTTAACCACTTTTTCCGCGCTGCCAACGAAAGTTTTGGCGGCGACTGTATTTACTTCCAGGGCCACTCCTCACCGGGTGTGTACGCGCGTGCTTTCCTCGAAGGCCGTATCTCTGAAGAGCAAATGGACAACTTCCGCCAGGAAACGGGTGGCAATGGCCTGTCCAGCTACCCTCACCCTTGGTTGATGCCTGATTTCTGGCAGTTCCCAACCGTATCTATGGGCCTGGGCCCATTGGCTGGTATCTACCAGGCACGTTTCCTCAAATACCTGCATAACCGCGGCATCGCCGATACGGCTGACCGTAAGGTATGGGTATTCTGCGGTGACGGCGAGATGGACGAACCGGAATCACAAGGCGCGATTTCACTGGCTGCACGCGAAGGCCTGGATAACCTGATTTTTGTCATTAACTGTAACTTGCAACGCCTGGATGGCCCAGTGCGCGGCAACGGCAAAATTATCCAGGAACTCGAATCCAACTTCCGCGGTGCGGGCTGGAACGCGATCAAGGTCATCTGGGGCTCCTACTGGGATCCACTGCTGGCCATGGACAAAGACGGCATTCTGCGCAAACGTATGGAAGAATGTGTGGACGGCGAATACCAGAACTTCAAACAAAAAGGTGGCGCGTACACACGTGAGCACTTCTTTGGCAAATATCCTGAGCTGCGTGAAATGGTCGCGGCCATGTCAGATGCTGATATCTGGCGCCTGAACCGTGGCGGCCACGATCCACACAAAGTATTTGCAGCTTACCAGTCTGCAGTGAACCACAAGGGTCAACCTACCGTTATCCTGGCTAAAACCGTTAAAGGCTATGGCATGGGTGAAGCTGGTGAAGGCCAGAACACCACGCACCAGCAAAAAAGCATGGATATCGCCTCACTGAAAGCGTTCCGTGACCGCTTTGACTTGCCATTGACTGACGAGCAAGTAGAAAACCTGTCTTACTACCGTCCGGCCGAAGACAGCCCGGAAATCAAATACATGATGGAACGCCGCTCTGCTTTGGGTGGCTTTGTGCCTAGCCGTCGCCGTAAAGGTAACGAGTTGACCGTGCCTGAACTATCTGCATTTGAAAACATGCTGGGTGCCACCGGTGAGCGTGAAATTTCGACCACCATGGCCTTTGTGCGTATTCTGTCTACACTGGTACGTGACAAGCAAGTCGGTAAATATGTGGTGCCTATCGTGCCAGACGAAGCGCGTACCTTCGGTATGGAGGGCATGTTCCGTCAATTAGGTATTTACTCTTCTGTCGGCCAGTTGTACGAGCCACAAGACTCTGACCAGGTGATGTTCTACAAAGAATCTCAAAGTGGCCAGATTCTGGAAGAAGGCATTAACGAAGCTGGCTCTTTCGCCAGCTGGCTGGCGGCCGCGACGTCTTACAGCGTCACCGGCACGCAAATGATTCCGTTCTATATTTACTACTCCATGTTTGGTTTCCAGCGGATTGGCGACTTTGCCTGGGCCGCCGGTGACAGCCGCGCACGCGGCTTCTTGCTGGGTGCCACCGCAGGCCGTACCACTTTGAACGGTGAAGGTTTGCAGCACGAAGATGGCCATAGCCACCTGATGTCCGCCACGATTCCAAACTGCGTGTCTTATGACCCAACGTTTGCTTACGAGCTGGCCGTGATCATTCAGGAAGGCATGCGCCGCATGGTGCAAAACCAGGAGGATGTGTATTACTACATCACCCTGATGAACGAAAACTACACTCATCCTGCCATGCCGGAAGGCAGTGCTGAGGGCATCCTCAAAGGCATGTATAGCTTCAGCAAGTCCAAAGCCAAAGGTCCTAAGGTTCAGTTAATGGGTTCCGGTGTGATTCTGCGTGAAGTGATTGCTGCCGCTGAATTGCTGGAAAAAGACTGGGGCGTGTCTGCTGACGTGTGGAGCGTGACCAGCTTTACCGAGTTGCGCCGCGATGGTATTGATGCCGAGCGTCACAACCTGCTGAACCCGGAAGCCAAGCCTAAGCTAAGCTACGTTGCTCAAGCCTTGGCAAAAGCTGAAGGCCCGGTGATTGCGTCCACTGACTATATGCGTTCGTTTGCTGACCAGATCCACAACTATGTCCCTAATCGCTTTGTCGCACTGGGCACCGATGGTTATGGCCGTTCTGACTCACGTGAAGCACTACGCAGCTTCTTTGAAGTTGACCGCTACTACGTGGTACTGGCCGCACTGAAAGCCTTGGCGGATGACGGCAAGCTGCCAGCAAGCAAAGCGACCGAAGCGATCAAAAAATATAATATCGACATTACTCGTGCCAACCCGGCCACGATCTAAGGTCACGACATAAGGAAAGTATAGAATATGTCTATCAAAGAAGTACTGGTGCCGGATATCGGCAACTTTGACAGCGTCGACGTGATTGAAGTCCTGGTCAGCGTGGGTGACACCGTGGCCAAAGAAGACTCGCTGATTACCGTGGAGTCTGACAAAGCCTCCATGGACATCCCTTCTTCATTGGCTGGGGTGGTCAAAGAGATTCATATCAACGTTGGCGACAAAACCAAGCAAGGCGCGCTGATTCTAACGCTGGATACCACTGCCGAAGCAGCACCGGCTGAGAAAGTCGCCCCGCAACCAACGGCCACGCCAGTCGTGGCAACGGTCAAGGTTGATGAAAAAACAGTGGCTATTCCTGAGCCAACACGCCCGGTGGCCGAAGTGCCGCAAGTAGTGCAACCGCAAGCGACCCCGAACCCGGTCGCAGCCAGCAGTGTTGCCAGCAGCGGCAAACTGGCGCATGCCAGCCCTTCTGTGCGTAAGTTTGCACGTGAGCTTGGCGTTAACTTGTCACTGGTCAAAGCCAACGGCCCGAAAAACCGCATTCTACAAGCGGATGTACAAGCCTACGTTAAAGGCGAGCTGTCCAAGCCACGTTCTGAAAACATGGGCGTGGGTGGCGGTTTGAGCACCTTGCCAATGCCAGTGATCGATTTCAGCCAGTTTGGCAGCATCGAAAACAAACCACTGTCACGCATCAAGAAATTGTCCGGTGCCAACCTGCACCGTAACTGGGTGACCGCACCGCACGTCACACAGTTTGATGAAGCCGACATTACCGACCTGGAAGACTTCCGTAAGTCTATGCTGGCCGAAGCAGAAAAACGTGGCGTCAAACTGACCTTGCTGGCTTTCCTGATGAAAGCGGTGGTCAACGCATTGCGTACCTACCCTAACTTTAACGCGTCACTGTCACCAGAAGGTGATAGCCTGATTCTCAAGCAGTATTACAACATCGGCTTCGCCTGCGACACGCCAGATGGCCTGGTAGTACCAGTGGTGCGTGATGTGAACCAGAAAGACGTGATGGATATCGCACGCGACCTGGCTGACCTGTCTGCCAAAGCACGCGAACGCAAGCTGAAAGTAGAAGAAATGCAAGGCGGCTGCTTTACCATTTCCAGCCTGGGCGGTATCGGCGGCACCATGTTCACGCCTATCATCAATTGCCCTGAAGTGGCGATTTTAGGCGTCTCGCGTGCGGCCATGCAGCCTGTCTACAACAAAGACACCGGCGGCTTTGACCCACGCCTGATCATGCCACTTTCACTTTCTTACGATCACCGCGTGATCGACGGTGCAGACGGTGCAAGATTCACCAGCCACCTGCGAGTGATGCTGAGTGATGTGAGAAGGTTGTTACTCTAAGCTGCAATATCAAACAAAGGGCGCTGATGGCGCCCTTTGTTTTCATATCAGTTGTTCGTGCTGCATAAAGTCACCAGATTCAATCAGTCGCTTATTGTCCAGAGGCCATTGATACAGGTAAATCCACACCTGTTCCAATACGCGACCATCTACGGCAAGTATCTGCGTGTGAAGCCGTTGATACTCCGCAGGCTGCCGATGTCGGGCACTACACGCCTCATAATCATCCAGCACAGCCAGCGTGCTTTGCGCATCATGCAAACGGTAAACCTCCCCATAGACGCGGTCATCAGCACAGTCAGAGGCAATCACACCAGGGTAATAGCTGATCTGGTACATCAGGCCTTGAAACCAGCCTCCAGTGACGAATTCAGCATGCGTAGAAAGATAAGCAGCCATTGCGTTTGCGTTACCTTGGCGCAAGGTGCCATAGACAAATAACAAATCGCCAAATAACAAATCAAGCATGGTGATTAAAACAATGTGAGTTGCGGGCTGTTTGACGACTGCCGCCAGGCATCCGGCACCTTAAACAAATCGGTACGGAAGCCCAACCTTTCGCCTGACATGCCCAGCTTCTGGCAACTGAGTTTGAAACGATGTGCCAGCAAATCGGCAAACATGCCTTCGCCACGCATGCGTTGACCAAACCCGCTTTGGTAGGTTTTGCCGCCACGGCTTTGCTTCACAAGACTCATGACATGGCTGGCTTTGAGCGGAAAATACTGTTGCAACCATTGCTCAAACAAACCGCTTAACTCATGCGGTAAGCGCAGAAACACATAACCTGCTTTTCTGGCACCCGCTTGATGTGCTTGTTGCAGGATCTGCTCCATATCGCAATCGGTCAATGCCGGAATCACTGGTGCCACCATGACCCCCGTCGGAATACCTGCCTCGCTCAGACGGCGCAGGGTTTCAAAACGGCGTTCAGGCGCTGCCGCACGTGGTTCCAGTCGGCGCGCAATCTGCCTATCTAGTGTCGTGATGCTCAAGTAGATGCTGGCCAAACCTTTGGCGGCCATGGGGGCGATTAAATCGATATCCCGCTCGACCAGCGACGATTTGGTCACCAGACTGAATGGGTGATTCGCCTCAGCCAGCACTTGAATGATCTTTCGCGTCAACTGATATTCACGCTCAATCGGCTGGTAGCTATCCGTATTCATGCCGAGTGCGATGGGCGCACATTGATACTTGGCATGCGCCAGCTCTTTTTTGAGCAACTCGGCGGCATCCGCTTTCATCAGTAAGCGCGATTCGAAGTCCAGCCCGGGCGACAAGCCTAAATAAGCATGCGTAGGACGTGCGTAGCAATAAATACAGCCATGCTCACAGCCCCGGTAATGGTTGAGGGTACGATCAAAAGGCAAATCAGGCGACTGGATGTAGTTGATGACTGTTTTCGCGGCATCCAGCATGACTTCGGTGCGTAATGGCGGGGCATCCTCATCAAGCGTTCCCCACCCATCGTCAACGGCCACACGGGCGTGTGGGTCAAAGCGGCTGACCTGGTTGCTGTGTGCCGCCCGCCCCTTATAGATCAAGGGCTTTTCCACCTGATCAGGTGGAAAAGCGTCATGACTTACTTCCGTTCCGATATCCATTGACATGCCAGCGCACTCCAGTACGGCAGCGATTGCAGAGCCAGCATGGACACCCATAATTGCGCATCCAGATTGCTAAAGCCTCGTGCATACAACATGGCTGCGCCCGCCATAATCAGCGATACCAGAATCAACAGTTCTTCTTTAATCGGATCTATAAGTTGCCAGTTGCTGAGCTTGGCTTTAGTTTTGTTGGTCACCACAAACACCCCAGCCTTGTGCGTCAGGCCGTTGATAATGCCTCTGGCAATCGCGTGTGACAAGCCTAGGCTAGCCAGTGAAGCGCCAAAAATATCCATCCAACTGCAATGCATGGTTTTGCGGTACAGCACGGGCCCCAGAATCGCCTTGATCGCCAGGAAACACAGGATAGGCACAATCATGACCACCACAGGCAGGCTAAAGTATTTAGGAAACGCCAGCATAGCAATGGTCCAGCCGATAGAACCAATGGTGAATACCAGTTGCAAGGCTTCACCAAACCAGCCAAACCAGCCGGTGAGAAAGTGATAACGCTGGCTGAAATTCAACGATGACTTGCCCAGTAATTTAGGCATATGGTGCTTAAGAATCTGCATGGCACCAAACGCCCAGCGGTTACGTTGTGATTTAAGCGCCTTGAAGTTGGCTGGTGTCAGGCCACGACCAAAAGTTTCATCAATGTAGCGCAGCTCCATATTGTTCTCGAGCAAGCGCAAACCAAGTTCAGTATCCTCACAAATACACCATTCTGACCAACCACCCAGTGTTTGCAGTGATTCACGGCGAATCAAAGTCATGGTGCCGTGTTGAATCAAGGCATTACGTTCATGCCTATGGTGCATGCCAATACGGAAAAAGCCTTCAAACTCCCAGTTACACATGCGGTGGAAAAAATGATTTTCCCATTCGCGGTGTGCTTGTGGCGCTTGTACTACTGCGACTTGCGACTCCTGGAAGTGTGGCACCAGGTCAGACAGCCAGTCCGGGGTCACTACGTAGTCGGCATCCACCACGCCGACCACTTTTGCATCAGGGTGCGTTTTATCCAAAGCAAAATTCAATGCCCCGGCTTTAAAGCCAGGCCAGGAAGGCAGATGGTAGAAATGGAAATTATCCGGCATGGTCGCCATATACGTTTCCAGCGGCTTCCACTTGGCTTCATCTTTGGTGTTGTTATCCACCACAATCACTTCATAGTGCGTGTAATTCAGGTGACGCAGGCTATCAATGGTGGCAATCACCATCTCCGGCGGTTCGTTGTAGCAGGCCAGGTGGATAGACACGAACAGTTCCTGGTCTGCTGGCAGGGCTTGCGCGCGCTTAAACAGGCGACGCCAGGCAGGTTTAAACATCACCTCGCTGAACTCGGCGGCATAAATCATCAGCACCATAGAGGTCAATGCAATGCCCAGGATCAGGCCAATCAGCACCACGAAATCACGCAGGGTGTAGTAATAATCACCAGGCAAGTTCCAGGCAATGGTGAGGGTGGTAATACATGCCTGGAACAACACGGCCATCGACAACACACCGCCTATGCCCCAGTGTTTGAAACGCCATGCAATTAACATGAGTGGAATAAAGGCCAGCAAGCTAGACCAGGTCGCTTTCGCAATCCAGCGCGTATTTGGCGGTACAGCACCTTGCAGCGAATACTTCTGGTGACGGTCGGCGTTATACATGCCCCAATACGCGCCAGCCCAACCTTCCAGTGCCACTTTCCAGGGTTGGTCAAACGCTTCCATCAGGTAAAAATCAAGGTCTTCAATTGAATTACGCGCCAGAAACTCGCGAATAAAACGCGCCTGATTGACTTCACTGGCAACAGAGGCGCCAATAGCCGGGCCGCGGCTAGGCCAGCCCACCTCGGTAATCACGATTTTTTTACGCGGGTAAGCCTGCATGAGCTGGTTGTAACGCTCGATGGTGTATTGCACGGCTTTTTCCACTGGCACACCCTCGTGGTATGGCAGCAAATGCACGGCGATATAATCCACATGCTTCACCAACTCAGGATGCTTGAGCCAAACGTGCCATGGTTCAGCCGTTGAAACCGGCACATTGCTATGCTCCCTGACAAAATCCAGGTAACCCATCAGCGACTGCACTGGCAAATCATTACGCAGTAAGGCTTCGTTACCCACAATCACGCGATCAATATTGCTGTAGTTCTCCAGCTTTTCCAGCAAGGCAGAGATCTCGCGGGTGTTTTTCTGGTTATCGGTATCAATCCAGGCACCTGCAATCACGTTCATATTGCGTCTGGCGGCCAGCGGCACAACCTCATTCAAATCCAGCGACGAATACATGCGGATATGACGCGTGTGCTTGTGCATCAAATCCAGGTCCTCCGCCAACTCGGCCGTGCTTGGGTGCTGCCCATCAAGCGGGCTTTGATTGCCACGGTAGCCTGAATAAGCAAATCCATTGACTGCTGGTTTCACATTGATCAGCGGCAATGCACGGTTGGCCAAGGCCCACAGGCCGAAATGCAACGCCGAAAACAGGATGGCAAACACCAACCCGGGTACCAGTTTTTTAAACCAAGAAACGATCACTTCTCACTCTTTCCATCATGTCTGATGTATTTATTTAAACTTTTATTGGCTAAGCTGCACACTTCTGGCAGGCAACAAAAACAGTGCCACACCACATGCTGCACACCACCACCAGGCAATCACATTGCCAGGTTCCGTCATGGCCACCGCAATTGCCATATTGGCCGCAATCACCACCATCACTGTTGTCAGCCAAATGCCCACCATCGGCAAAGGTGCCTGTGTGCTAGCACGCAAAGGCGTTGTGATGATAGAAATAGCGATCATCACCAATGGCAAGCCAACCAGGATCAGCGGAAAATCAAGATAACGCCCATTGATCGCCAGCCCGGCGCTGGTCAACAAAAATGCCAGCGCCAGCAAGCGCAATAATGATTGCTCGATGCAAGGCTTGATGCCCAAACCCAGCCATTGCCGCAATTGCATCAGCACTAATGTCCAGCCCAGTAATACCAGGCCACCTAACATGGCATACTCGGCGCTATTGCGTGCGGCCAACTGCACATACCCCACCTGCAAATAAGCATGCAAGCCAACCACACCGCCAGTAAACGCCAGCAACAGCATTTGGTTTACAGGCACGCGCTTGTATTGTCCCCAGGCAACGGCTGCTACGGCAAGTACCAAAGCCAGCAGGTAAGGTTTAAAGCCATCTGCGCGCTCTGCTACAGGGCCTTGCAGATTAAATTTAGGCTGTAAATCCGTATCCAGCACGCCCCAATAACCGCCAACTGTGCCTTCAAGCTCGCGCTTCCATGGCTGATCAACCGCTTCAATCACGTTGTACTGCCAATGATTGACGTGCGCCGCTTGTAAAAACTCACGCATATAGCGTGCCTGATTGATCGCACTCGGCTTGGACCAGAAGCGCTGACGCCCTTGTGATGGCCAGCCAGTCTCGCCAATCAAAATTGGCTTTTTAAACACAGTGCCCAAGTGGCCCATGACAGACGCCGTATGCGCAACCGCCTGCTCAATCGCCACTGGCTTGTCTTCCCAATAAGGCAAAATATGCACGGTCACAAAGTCGACATCCTGCTCCAGCGTGGGATGCTTGAGCCAAAACTCCCAGACGTCAGCGTAAGTGACAGGGGCCTTGGTATTGGCTTTGGCCCATTGCAGATATTCATGCATTTTCGGCTCGGTTTGTTCACCGCGCAGCAACACTTCATTACCAACCACCAGGCCACGCACGGTATCAGGGTATTGGTTAGCCTGTTGCACTGCCAATTGCAATTCAGACTGGTTCAGCGCATCCACCCAGCCAATCCAAACTCCAAGAATGACCTTCATGCCCAATTTTTGCGCCGCTTTTGGCACGTAATCCAGCCCCTGGCCAACCGAATAAGTACGCACACAGCGCGTGACTTTAGACAGTGCCTGCAAATCTTGCTCAATCTGCAGCGGATCAACAAAGCTGTCTTTAATCGTAGGATTCATGCCCGGTTTGTAGTACGGCGCATAAGAAACGCATTGTAATGGCAACGCCTCGGCGGCCACCTCTACCAGCTCTTGCGGCTGTTGCAGGCGCCAGAGGTAAAAGATCGACCCGATCAGGAACAGGGTCAGCCAGACAATCGGTGAAATTCGAGATAACAAACGCTGCAACATGATCCCCTGAAACGGAATTCCTTAAAAAATAGCTTGCATTCTCTCACAAATAGTACCGAGATGCGTCCTACAAACCCTGATAAAACCTCAGAAATATTCCAAAAGAGACTTGGTAAATTAGGCAATTGGACTTATGATGAAACGTATTCAAAAGTCGCGTTAAAAACATCGGCTTTTAAAGAATTTCACGCCAAAATAATCATCTCAGAAGTCATATGAACGTTAAATCCTGCTTGACCACACTCGTGTTGCTCTCATCCTTTTCTGTGCCAGCATTTGCGGCGCCTGTTGCCAGCCTGGACTACAGCGGCGAATATCTCTGCAAAGGCAACAATGTCACCGTCGGTGACTATGAAGTAACCATTTATTTGAAAAAGAATCGACGCAACAGCACGTCGCAAGTGTCCGTATACGATCTGGCAACCCACACCGAAAACAAGCAAAGCTATACCGGACAAGCCATTACACGTGGCAAACAACTGGCCATGACGTTTAAACTGTCTGATGCCAAATATGCCGAGTTCTCCACTGGCATGGGCCAATTCACCAAAGTTGGCAAAAATGGCTGGACCTTCAAAAACGATTATTACGAACCAGATGACACAGGCGGCAACTACGGCCATGAAACCTGCACCATGAAACCGGCGCCAGTCGCCCACCCTGCGAGCGGCGCAACTAGCAGACATTAGGATGTGTAGACAGCCTGAAAGTGATCTTGTTCTTTTGGTGATAAAATAGCAAAACTAATCGGAATATAAGGTTTTCATGAGTCAAATGGTTGAAATATTGGTGCCGGATATCGGCAATTTTGACAGCGTCGATGTCATCGAAGTGCTGGTGGCCGTGGGTGACACCATCGCCAAAGAGGATTCACTGATCACGGTAGAATCTGATAAAGCCTCCATGGACATCCCCTCTTCACACGCGGGTGTCGTTAAAGAACTCAAAGTTGCAGTCGGTGACAAGGTCGCCAAAGGCAGCCTGATTTTAGTGGTAGAAAGTGCCCAGGCCGCGACAGCTGAATCGAAGCCTGCAGCCGTGGAGGCAACTGCCGCCCCAGTAGCACAAACAAGCGCCCCAGTAGCACAAACAAGCGCACCTGTTGCACCCGCTCCAGCGGCAGCAACAGGCAACAATGACGTAAGCTGTCAGGTCATGGTGCTCGGTTCAGGCCCAGGCGGCTATACCGCCGCTTTCCGTGCGGCGGACTTAGGCTTGAAAGTCGTGCTGGTTGAGCGCTATCCGACCCTGGGCGGTGTGTGCCTGAACGTTGGCTGCATTCCATCCAAGGCCCTGTTGCATACTGCAAAAGTGATTACCGAAGCCGAGGAAACCGAACATCACGGCCTAAGTTTCGGCCAACCGAACATCGACCTCGACAAACTGCGTAACTGGAAAGCCAACGACGTGGTCGGCAAGCTCACTGGCGGCCTTGCACAAATGGCTAAAATGCGTGGTGTGACTGTCGTCAGTGGCGTTGGTAAATTTACCAGCCCTCACCAGATTGCGGTGACTGCCACCGATGGCAACGTCACCCTGGTTGGCTTTGAACATGCCATTATTGCGGCAGGCTCACAAGCGACTAAATTCCCTGGCGCGCCAGAAGACGAACGCATTATGGACTCAACTGGCGCACTCGCATTGGCTGATATCCCCAAACGCATGCTGGTGATTGGCGGCGGCATTATCGGCCTGGAAATGGGCACGGTGTATGACGCACTGGGCAGCAAGGTAAGTGTGGTCGAGTTTATGGACGGCCTGATTCCAGGTGCAGACCGTGACCTGGTGCGCCCATTGCAAAAGCGTATGGAAAAACGTTTCGAAAGTATTTTAGTCTCGACCAAAGTGTCTAAACTGGAAGCCAAAGCAGACGGCATTTATGTCGATTTTGAAGGCGCCAACGCGCCGAAAGAAACACAGAAATACGACCGCGTGCTGGTTTCCATTGGCCGCCGTCCAAACGGCAAAAACATAGGTGCAGAAAACGCAGGTGTGATTGTGGATGAGCGCGGCTTTATTGCCGTCGACAAACAAATGCGCACCAATGTGTCTCACATTTTCGCCATTGGTGACATTGTCGGCCAACCCATGCTGGCGCACAAAGCAACGCATGAAGCGAAAGTGGCTGCTGAAGTGATTGCTGGTCATAAAGTTGAATTTGTTGCCAGCGTGATTCCATCCGTCGCTTACACCGACCCTGAAATCGCCTGGGTGGGCTTAACCGAAACAGAAGCTAAGGCCAAAGGCATTGAGATCGAAAAAGCCAGCTTCCCATGGGCAGCCAGTGGTCGTGCGTTATCGATTGCGCGTACCGAAGGCGCCACCAAGCTCATTTTTGATAAAGACACGCATCGCGTCATCGGCGCTGGCATTGTCGGCATCAACGCCGGTGAATTACTGGCTGAAGCCGTGCTGGCGATTGAAATGGGCGCGGACGCGCATGACCTGGGCCTGACCATTCACGCCCACCCTACGCTGTCTGAAACCGTTTGCTTTGCCGCAGAGCTTAAAGAAGGCACCATTACCGATATGTTGCCGCCGAAAAAGCGTTAATTCATAAAAAATTACATTCCTTACATCATTCATAACTCTTCCCTTATAATCCGATAGCGCCTGCTTGCAGGCGCTAATCAATAACAACAAAAGGGAAGACAATGAAACTGCATCACGCACTTTTAGTGATGGCCAGCAGCCTTACGTTCACTGGTTGCGCCTCAATTACCAAAGACTCCAATCAACCGATTCGTGTTGAAACCTACAATAAGCAAGACCAAATGGTAGAAGACGTTAAATGTACTGCCAAAAATGAACGTGGCGAGTGGTCTACCAAAACGCCTGGCAGCCTGGTTGTGCATCGCTCGGGCCAGAACCTGGAAGTAAAATGTCAAAAAGACAACGCAGAATCCGGTTTTGCGGTTTTGGTTTCCAGGGCGAATGGTGGCATGTGGGGCAATATTTTATTCGGCGGTGGCATAGGCGCGATTGTCGATCACAACAAAGGCACCGCTTATAGCTATCCTGACTGGGTCAAGGTCATTCTGGGTGATAGCCTGGTCTTTGATCGCAAAAACAATGAAGAGAACAAGATCATGACTGGTCAAGCTGCCAGTGGCGATGTTCTGAAAAAAATTCAGGAAGATAAAACCAAGGAAGAAGAAGCTGCAAAAAAAGCACTTGAAGCGCAAAAAGCAGCGCAACAATAAGTGTTATGCACACTCAAACAAAAAGCCCGCAATTGCGGGCTTTTTGTTTGAGTCACTCCATGATTACTGGCAAGGAATCTCTTTTAATACACTATCCGGAAAATGCGAGCGGGATTTCTGCAAACTGGCGAACTGTTGTGGTGACACTTGCTGTAGCTTGATGACCGCCTGCCCGCCATTGCGCGTCGCCTTAATCAATAGTTTCACGCCCTTATTTTTCAGGTCGGCCATGAGCTTGTCTGCCAGTTTTTCATCACGGAATACGCCAAATGAGATGGCGTTACGCCATTTAGGATCGTCTTGCACAATAAAGAAATCTTCAACGCCCAGTTTGCGCAATTCATCAGCTTTGGTTTGTGCAGCTTCTGCGGTGGCCAAAGGTGGCTTGTAAATCCAGTAGCGCACGCTCTCCTGGCCGCTGCTGGTCATATTGGTTTGCGTTTTAATACTCATCTGCTGTGCCAAACTGGCGGCTTCAGTCACCCGCGCCATATTAAAGCCGCTCCACTCGTAACATGCAGTTTGGACTGCCGCATGTGTTTCCGCTGGCTTGACCAGAGGAGTTTTGTCGGCAAGCAGCTTCTCTGCAGGCTTGGTTTCGGAAGGCCTGGCTTCAGAGGACTTAGTATCCACAGGTTTTGCCTCAGCAACTTTGACTTCTGGCGCTTTGATGTCTGCTTTGGATAAATTAGACGCCATGACCGGTGAGGTGTTTGCTGCAACCGCCTCAGGCTGTAAAACAGGTTCAGGAGTAGATGCCACCGCCACCGTACGCTTAGGATAAGACGCCAATGCTTGCGCACTGAGTAATTTTATCTGTTCGGGATGTATCTCAGGCTTAAGGCTGCTGACTGCCGACAGCGATGCGTCGTGCTTGAAATAAGCAAACACTGCCACGTTGGCTAATAGCAATATCCAGAATAGTCTTTTCATTATTGTGCGCTTTTCATTCGTCTGTATTTTTAGCCAGGCAGGCCAACCCCTTTAAAACCAGATTATCCACAATAATCGCCTGCGCTGACAATGTGCCCGGCAAATATCTATTTAATAACGGTGCATCACCGCCAGTGAGTACCAATAAAGGCACTGAATCGACCAAAGCTAACATGCGCTCAAACTGTGCAGAGACTGAAGCCGCCAATGCCTGCAAGCAACCCAGCCACATTGCCTGCCGGCTTTCTTGTGCAAAGCCTGGCAGCGCATCACGTTCAAGGGGATAAGCATAATCCAGTTGCGCCGCCCCTTGCTGCAAACTTTGCCACATCAAACGCAGACCAGGTTGTATGGTACCACCAGCGAACCTGGCCCCAGCCTTATTCACCACTAGCGCATCGATTGTCATCGCTGTCCCCGCAGTAACGATCAGAGTTGGCCGACCAAACTGCTGCCAAACAGCGAGCATGCTGCACCAGCGATCACTACCCAGTTGCGAAGGCTGCTCATACGCATTTTGCACACCCAGCGCAGAAGCCTGTGATTGCACCAGATGCAATTTATCACCAAGTGCAGGTAAGCGTTGCAACCAATCTGACCCAGCCACATTGCTCAGCCAGACCTGCTCGGCCTGCTCAATCGCCTGCAACAACCGTTGGGCTTCCACATCCGCCTGCAACCACTGTTCATGCTCTAATGCATGCACCTGCCATGCAGTGGATGCATGCGATGCATCCTCCGGGCACCAGGCCCATTTGGTGCGCGTATTGCCTGCATCAATCAATAACTTCACGCTGCACTCCGCACACTGATTTCACCGGCATTAAAACGTTGTTGGCCAGTCGCGGTTTCTACCAGCAAACTGCCTTCTTCGGCCACACCCAGCACCTGACCAGGAATCGTCTGGCCATTGGCCAGCAACAAATTGACCGACTGCTGATGAAATGCATGATATGTTGTCCACTCGCGTTGAAAATAGGCAAACCCTTGTTCAGCAAACTGGTTTAAGTGTATGGCAAGCTGGCTAAGGCAGCGTCCCAGCAATATATTCGGGTCCAATGCCTGTGCAGACAACGCATTCAGGCCTAACACCGGCTGATCAATATTCAGCCTCATCTCAGGCGCGATCTCCAGGTTCAGGCCAATACCAATCACTGCCGCGCTTGGGCCTTCCATATCGCCTTGCAGCTCAATCAGAATACCACCCAACTTGTGCCATTGTCCCTGATGCAGTACCAGCAAATCATTCGGCCATTTTAGCTGCACATCCATCAGGCCAAATGAGTGCAAGGCGCGCACCAGCGCCAGACCAACCACCAGGCTGAGGCCAGACAAGCCGGCAGCACCACACTGAAAGCGCCATAACAGTGAGAAGGTCACGCTACCACCCAACTGTGACACCCAGGTACGGCCACGGCGCCCACGCCCGGCGGTCTGGATATGGGCAGCGACGCAAGTGGCGTGTGCGATCCCCCGTGCGCTTTCCTGCATTAAATAACGGTTGGTTGAATCCACCTGCGCCAGCACCTGCACATGAAACCACGGCGCATATTCGCCGCAGGCCTGCACGATGGCATCCACGTCCAGCAAAGTCACCGCCTTCGGCAGGCGATAGCCACGCCCACGCACGGAGAATACGGTAATGCCCAATGTTTCTACTGATTGAATCGCGTTATAAACAGTCGCCCGCGTCACACCAAAGCGTTGCGCAAGCGTCTCGCCAGAATGAAACTTGCCATCGGCCAGTACGGCCAATATCGGGAATGCCAGTTTGTTCATCGAATGACTGTTTTAAGTGCATCAAGAGCTTTAATCATAGCCCGCAGTGTAGCATATCCGCCTTGTGCCGCTGGTCGATCAAGGCTTGAAATACAGTGCATTAAGCGTTTTGGGGCACAGCACGAAGCGTGTAAAATAGACATACTTTAGAAACTTCAAGAACCGCCATGTCGACAGAAAAAGAACCGATTCCAGCCGCCTCCAACTTTATCCGTGCCGTGATTGATAAAGACCTCGCAGAAAACAAATATGCGAGCAAAAAATGGGCGGGCTCGCCCGGTGATGCAAAACATCAGGCCAGCGGCCAGGTAGATTTTGCCAAAATCCGTACACGTTTTCCGCCCGAGCCTAACGGTTACCTGCATATTGGTCACGCCAAATCGATCTTTTTAAACTTTGGCCTGGCACGTGATTACAACGGTGTTTGCCACTTGCGCTTTGACGATACCAACCCTGAGAAAGAAAGCCAGGAGTATGTAGACAGCATCTCTGACATGGTGCAATGGCTGGGCTTTGGCTGGGACAATGCCACGCCTAACGGCAACAAAGAAACGAATCTGTACTTTGCGTCAGATTATTTCAACGTGATGTACCAAGCGGCTGAAGCGCTGATCCAGCATGGCCACGCCTATGTGGATGAACAAAGCGCCGAGGATATGCGTATTAACCGTGGCACCTTGACCGAGCCTGGTAAAGATTCGCCGTTCCGCAACCGTAGTGTTGAAGACAACCTGCGTATTTTCCGCGAAATGCGCGATGGCAAACATGCCGATGGCAGCATGATTTTACGCGCCAAAATTGATATGGCCTCGCCTAACATCAATATGCGCGATCCGGCCATTTACCGTATCCGCCGTGCGCATCACCATAACACCGGTGACCAATGGTGCATCTACCCAATGTACACCTTCGCGCACCCGATTGAAGATGCGCTGGAGCAGATCACCCACTCCATCTGTACGCTGGAATTTGAAGACCAACGCCCATTCTACGACTGGCTGATGGCACGCCTGGTCGAAGCAAACCTGCTGGCCAACCCGGTGCCTTACCAGTATGAGTTTGCGCGTTTAAACCTGACTTATGTGGTGCTCTCCAAACGTAAACTGATTCAACTGGTGGAAGAAAAACATGTATCAGGCTGGGATGACCCACGCCTGCCCACCCTGGCCGGTGCGCGTCGTCGCGGCTACACGCCAGAAGGCTTTAAGCTGTTTACTGATCGTATCGGCGTCTCCAAGGCTGACTCCTGGATTGATTACAGCATCCTCGAGGACTGCATGCGCGAAGTGCTCAACGAATCTGCACCACGCAAAATCGGCGTACTCGACCCAATCAAACTGGTCATCGACAATTATCCTGAAAGTCAGGAAGAAGACTGCTACGCGCCTAATCATCCGCAAAAACCGGATTTGGGTAAACGCGTGGTCAAACTTTCCAAAGAGTTGTGGATTGAGCGCGAAGACTTTATGGAAGAGCCAAGCAAAGGTTATTTCCGCCTGTTCCCGGGCAATATGGTGCGCCTGCGCTACGGCTACGTAGTCAAATGCATCAGCTGTGAAAAAGATGCCGCAGGCAACGTCACTACCGTGCATTGCGAATACCTGCCAGACACCAAATCTGGCACACCGGGTTCAGACAGCGTCAAAGTCAAAGGCAACATTCACTGGGTAAGTGCAGCGCATGCCTACACCGCTGAAATTCGCCTGTATGACCGTCTGTTTAAAGATGCACATCCGGGTAGCGGCGATAAAGACTTTTTGGATGACATTAACCCGAACTCAGTGACCACCATTACTGCGCAATTGGAACAAGGTGCGCAAGACGCGCGTGCAGGGGATATTTACCAGTTTGAACGCCACGGTTATTTTGTCGCTGACCGTAAAGACAGTATCGCTGGCAAGCCGGTATTTAACAGAACAGTAACGCTAAAAGATAACTGGCAGAAGTAAGCGTTGTGATGCAATCTGTAGACTTATCAAAAGCATTTCGACTGTTAAATCACGGCCCGACCACCCTGATTACCTCAGCCCATGCTGGCCAAAACAACATTATGGCAGCAGCCTGGGTGTGTGCCTTGGACTTTAATCCGGCAAAAGTCACGGTGGTGATTGATCGCAACACCTACACGCGCGAACTGATGGAAGCCGAAGGTACGTTTGCCATTAACCTGCCTTGCGTACAACAGATTGAGATGGTCAAAAAAGTCGGCGCGATCAGTGGCCGCGATTTGCCTGGCACGGACAAGTTTGCCGAATATGGCATAGCAACTTTTGCTGCAAAGGAAATCAGCGCCCCGCTGGTACAAGGCTGTGTCGGCTGGCTGGAATGCAAAATCATCTCTGAGCCACACAACCAGAATACTTACGATTTATTTATCGCTGAAGTCGTGGCAGCGCATGCCGACGAACGCGTGTTTTCTGATGGCCGCTGGCACTTTGATGACCATGATGCATTACGCACGGTGCATCATATTGCCGGCGGCGTATTTTTTGCCACAGGCCAGCAATGCTAGCGCTGTAATCTCATCACCCAACCTTCAAAAAGCCCTGCCGTGTTTGCAGGGCTTTTTCATTTTCAGACAATTCCTACAAGCAGAAAATAAACTTACCTGCCATGAAGGTGTCAGGTTTAACAGAGCTTTTTAATGTGTAAGCGTGTGACATCGGCACGGCTCAGGCAGCAAACACCGCTGTCAATCTGACTATCGCACCTTCGCATACTGTCTTTGGCAAGTAAGCCAGTGGCGTCCTTGTCTACCCTACCTTCATAAGCAGTCAGGTAACTATGCGCGCAAAACTTGAACAAAAAACAGATCAGTTATATGTACTCCTTATCAGTGTCCACGGCCTGATCAGGGGCGAAGCACTTGAACTTGGTGTCGATGCGGATACCGGCGGCCAGTGTACTTATGTGCTGGATTTAGCCAAAGCGCTGGCTGAACACCCTGAAGTGGGCAAAGTCGATTTGATGACACGCCTGATTGAAGACCCACAGGTATCGCCAGACTATGCGCAGGCTGAAGAAAAACTGAGTGATCATGCCCGCATTATTCGTTTCCCATGTGGCCCCAAGCGCTATATGCGCAAGGAGACCTTGTGGCCGCACCTGGACCAGATGGTGGATCGCTGCCTGCATTATTTGCGCCAGCAAGGTCGCTTGCCGGACGTGATTCACTCGCATTATGCCGATGCCGGATACGTCGGCCGCCAGCTCTCCATGTTGCTGGGTATTCCGCAAATTCACACGGGTCATTCGCTGGGTAAACCCAAACAGGAGAAATTACTCTCCAGTGGCCGCAAAGCCATCAATATTGAAAAACAGTTTAACTTTGAGCGGCGCATTGCCGAAGAGGAAGCGCTGATACAACACGCCTCCATGATCGTGACCAGTACGCGCCAGGAGGTTGAACTGCAATATGGCATGTATGCGCAACCAGACACTAAAAAATTCAGAGTTATCCCGCCAGGCACCGACACTTCGCGCTTTTCACCACCCGGCAGGCGGCCGATTGCAGACAACGTAGAGCAAAGCATCGCACGCTTTTTAGAGCATCCTAAAAAGCCGATGATTCTATGTATTTGCCGACCCGAAATGCGTAAAAATATCCAGGGCCTGATTACGGCTTATGGCAATCACCCTGCCCTGCAAAAACGCGCCAATCTGGTACTGGTGGCTGGTAGTCGTGACAATATCCGAAACCTCGAAAAGTCGCAGGCAGCAGTACTCAATGAGTTGCTGCTGGATATTGACACTTATGATTTGTGGGGCAAAGTGGCAATCCCCAAAAGCCATGCACAGGAAGAAGTGCCTGAACTTTACCGTTTGGCCGCCAAGAGCCGAGGTATGTTCATTAATGCCGCGTTTACCGAACCCTTTGGACTGACCTTGCTGGAAGCCGCCGCCTGCGGCTTGCCGGTGATTGCGCCTGATGATGGCGGGCCGCGTGACATTCTGGCGAACTGTCATCACGGTTTACTGGTAGATACACTCGATAGCGATGCCATTGGCGAAGCGTTGTTATCGGCACTAACTGACAAGCCACGCTGGCGAAAATGGGCCAAAAGCGGCGTGATCAATGTCAAACGCCATTACACCTGGGCCGGCCATGTCAACAAATACGTTAAAGAAGTCCGCGCTTTATTGCGCAAGCAACGTAAAAACCTGCGCAAACAACAGATCGCGTTACACAGCGGCAAATCTGCGATCCCATTGGCGCAGCATGCGTTTATCACCGATATCGATAATACCTTGCTCGGTCAGCGTGACGGACAGGAGGCCTTGGTGGAATGGTTAATCGACAATGTCGGCTATACCATTTTTGGCATCGCCACCGGTCGCCCGCTAGAGAGTGCTATTGATATATTGCGCAAAAATCGCATCCCGATTCCCGATGTATTGATCACCTCGGTCGGCTCCGAAATTCACTATGGTATACGCCGTATTCCGGACATCGGTTGGGCGAATCATATCCGCCACCTGTGGCGGCGTGACGATGTGGTCAAGGCCATGCAAGAGATTCCAGGCATACGTTTGCAAGCTGCTGACAACCAGCGCGAATTCAAAATCTCTTATCTGGTGGACTCACAAATCATGCCCGCGGTAGAAAAAATCAGCCAGCATTTACATGCGCGTGGCTTGCATGCGCAGATCATCTACTCCCACGGTGAGTTTCTCGACCTGTTACCAATACGCGCGTCCAAAGGGCACGCCATCCGCTACCTGTCATATAAATGGGGGCTGCCATTGGCCAGTTTCCTGGTCTCGGGTGATTCTGGCAATGACATCGAAATGCTGGTGGGCGATACCATGGCAGTAGTGGTTGGCAATTACAGTGAAGACCTCACCCACCTCAAAGGGGTGCCGCGCATTTATTTCGCCCAGGCCCAATATGCACATGGCATTTTAGAGGGCATGCAACATTACAAATTTGGCGTCGCCGCTAATAAAACCCCAAAACCTACGCCTGAACAAACCGCCATGGAGGATGCTTAATTATGTATGAGCAAATCTCGCATTCTTTGCTGAATGACATCCTGACACAATGTAAACAACCCAAGGGTGAAGATTGGCAGCATTTTTATACCCGGCTGGGCGCCAACTTTTATGCGATTCATTCGCTGTTTCAACACTTATATGGCCAGCGCGAAGATTTTAAAGCCCAACTGGGCAGGCTGGTCACCGTGCTGACGCAGCAATACGCGCAGCGGGCAGCGCATTTAAGAGCCAAAGATCTGGAGCGCGAAAAAAACCATGACTGGTTTATGCAACAAAAGTGGGTAGGCATGGCCATGTATTGCCAGGGCTTTGCCGGCAACCTGGCCAATATGCGCGAAAAACTACCTTACCTGCAAGAGCTAGGCATTAACCTGGTGCATATTTTGCCCATTTGTGACTGCCCGGAGCAACAGAATGATGGTGGCTACGCGGTGCGCGACTTCAGGCAAGTCGACGCGCGCAACGGCAGCATGGCAGACCTCGAACAGCTAATCGCGGCGATGCAACAATCCGAGATGCTGCTGACACTGGACGTGGTGGTCAACCACACCTCGGATGAACATGCCTGGGCGAAACAGGCCAAGCTTGGTGATCAGCAGTATCAGGATTATTACTATATGTACCCTGACCGCACCATTCCGGATATGTTCGAGGCCGCCATGCCCGAAGTGTTTCCTGAAAATGCGCCGGGCAGTTTTACCTTGAATCCTGACACCGGTAAATGGGTGATGACGGTGTTCAACCAATATCAATGGGACCTCAATTACAGCAACCCGGCGGTCCTGATTGAAATGGTAGACATCATTTTATTCTGGGCCAATAAGGGCGTGGATATTCTGCGCCTGGATGCCGTGGCTTTTCTGTGGAAGAAAATAGGCAGTAGCTGCCAGAATGAGCGCGAGGCACACCTGATTCTGCAATTGCTCAAGGACTGTTGCCAGGTCACCGCGCCGGGGGTTATTTTTATTGCCGAAGCGATTGTGGCGCCGATAGAAATCATCAAGTATTTTGGCGAAGACGCCATTAACGCCAAAGAGTGTGAGATCGCCTATAACGCCACCTTTATGGCGCTGTTGTGGGATGCGGTTGCCACCAAACAAACCGTGCTACTCACCAGAGGGGTAGAAGACTTGCCAGAGAAACTGGACCGTGCGACCTGGCTCAATTACGTGCGCTGCCACGATGATATCGGCCTGGGCTTTAGCGACCGGGCCATTATTGCCGCCGGGTTTGAACCCGTTTCGCACCGCCGCTTCCTGGTGGATTATTACACCGGCCATTACCCGGAATCCAATGCACGTGGCTTTGCTTTTGGCGTCAATAAAAAAACCGGCGATGCCAGAATTTCAGGCGCCCTCGCTTCACTGGCCGGGCTGGAGTCAGCACTCGCCAATCAAGACCAAGCTGCAATAGACAATGCCATTCTCACCATCGTCTTGCTGCACAACCTGATCATGTCGTTTGGTGGTATCCCCCTGCTTTACTATGGCGATGCCGTCGGCACCTTGAATAATGACAGCTACCTGCAAGATGAGAACAAAATGCATGATAACCGCTGGGTACACAGACCAACGCTGGATTGGGAGGTGTTAGCGCTCAAGAATGAAGCAGGTACCGTGCAACAGCGCCTGTTCAGCAGAATCAAGCAACTGATTGCTATCCGCAAGGAAATTTCAGCGTTTGCCGACTTAAACAATCGTGAACTGATCGCACTTGATAATCCGCATTTATTCGCTTTTTACCGCTATGTGCAAACCGGCATGCACCCCAAAGTCGTGGTGATTGCCAATTTTGATACTGCCCCCCAACGTGCTCCCTTGCAGGCATTCAGGCAAAAAGGCTTGTTTAAAACCCCGGTATTGACTGAGCTATATAGCGGTCAAACGCTGCCTACTGATAAAAACAGCATAGAAATCCCCCCCTTAACCGCTTACTGGTTATCGACTTAAATCAATCGAAAGGAATGTGAAACACAATGTCTTGGCTTACTTATTTAGGGATCGAAAATCCGACTGAAATGCTGGCTCTGGTTAAAACCCTGCTCCGTATTTTTGTCATTGTCGGCGTCGCCTATTGCCTCAATCGCTTAAGCAAACAACTGATTGTGAAACTCAGGGATAAATTGAACGCAAGAAGCGCAGACGATATTGAAGAGATTAAACGCCTGAATACACTCAGCATGGTACTGCGCTATATCGTCACCACCGTCATTTTGGCCATTACCATCGTCGAAATCTTACATGAATTGGGCATCTCCATCGCACCCGTGCTGGCGGCAGCGGGCGTAGTCGGCCTGGCGGTCGGCTTTGGTGCGCAAAGCCTGGTCAAGGATTATTTTAATGGCTTTTTTCTGTTGCTGGAAAACCAGATCCGTAAAGATGATGTGGTCGAGATTGCCAATAAATCAGGCCTGGTGGAAGAAATTACACTCCGTTATATCAAGATGCGTGATTACGAGGGCAACGTGCATTATGTGCCCAATGGTCAGATTACCACGGTGACTAACCGCTCACGCGATTTTGCCTATGCGGTGATGGATATCCGGGTGGGCTATGACGAAAATATCGCCAAGGTGATGCAAATCATGCACGAGGTCGGTGCCAGCATTCTGCAAGATGCGCAATTGCAGGACAAAGTACTGGATAAACTGGATATTGCCGGCGTAGACAACCTGGCGGAATCTGCCGTGATTATCCGCTGCCGCATGAAGGTTCGACCTTTGGAACAATGGACCATCAAGCGTGAATATTTAAAACGGATTAAAAACGCATTCGATGCGCAGCAGATTGAAATTCCATTTCCACACCTCACGGTCTACCAGGGCCCAGCGACTGAACCGCTGGCTGCTTAATAAAAAAGCGGGCACGATTGGCCTACCATTACAGGGCCCGCCTTTTTATGGCCGCTGAGCTTGCCGTTTTTGCTTGTAACGGTAGGCCAGCAGAATGAGGATACCGGCCACATTCGGCCACCAGATATACCAGTGAGACCAGGGAATACCGTCCACTTTGAAGTCAGAGATCGGCCAGAACATCGGCGTGGCAAAGTATTGCAGGCTATGAAATGGAAAATCCAGCGTAATATGAAACGGCCAGGCCAGCATGGCGAAAGCAATATCCTTGCGCCATATTGCCACCAGGCCAATCACGGCAAAGGCAATGACAAAACTATGGCCAACGGTGTAGGCCGGATAAATCCAGGCGGGCAATGTAGCCAGTGCAGGCTTGCCGAAGCTGTAATTGCCTTCTATCACCCGCAATAACAACAAGGCACCGAAAGAAATCAGGTCAGGCATGGCTCCCATCAGGGCAGCGAATTTGGGGTACGTGGGTCGAGCATTCTTGCGAAAGCCAAACAGGCCATAACCCCATAAAGCGTGACTAAAGGTGTCCATGCATATCTCCGAAAAATTAAGCAGCCAGTTGGCGGATGACCTCGGCAAGCTGTTCTGCCTGTGATTGCACCAGCCCCTGGTTTAAGCCTTCAACCATGACGCGGATTTTGGGTTCGGTGCCAGAAGCGCGTAGTAACACGCGGCCTTCACCATTAAGGGTGGTTTCCGCCTGTTTAACAGCGGTTTGCACCGCATCCTGGTTCAAATCCAGCTTTTGTTTGGTAGTGACATTAATCAGTACTTGCGGGTACAAGGTCAAATCTGCGCCCAACTGCTGTAACGTTTTACCGCTTTCGCGCACCGATTGCAGCACTTGCAACGCCGCAATAATGGCATCGCCACTGGTATGTTTATCCAGCGTGAGAATATGGCCGGAATTTTCGCCGCCCAGCTTCCAGTTTTTGTCTTGCAATAACTCCAGCACATAACGATCGCCCACTTTAGCGCGGCCAAACGGAATCTGGTGTTTTTGCAGCGCATGCTCCAGTGCCAGGTTGGTCATGAGCGTGCCCGCCACACCGCCTTTAAGTTTGCCTTTGGCATACAGGCCCATGGTGATGATATACAGCAACTGGTCGCCATCCAGCAGATTCCCGGCGCCATCTACCATCATCACACGGTCACCATCACCGTCAAAGGCAATGCCAAGGTCTGCCTGGTGCTCAACCACGGCTTTTTGCAACGCCTGCGGATGCGTGGAACCCACGCCCTCATTAATATTGAGGCCATCCGGCTGGTTGCCAATGGCAATCACATCGGCGCCTAGCTCATGGAATACCGGCGGTGCCACGTGGTAAGTCGCGCCATGCGCGCAATCCAACACGATTTTGAGACCACGCAAATCGAGATGGTTAGGGAAGGTACTTTTACAGAACTCTACATAGCGGCCAGCGGCATCATCGACGCGCTTGGCCTTGCCTAATTGCGCCGACTCCATGACTTGCATGGGTTTAGCCAATTCGGCTTCAATCGCATGCTCAATATCATCTGGCAACTTGGTGCCCTGTGCAGAGAAGAACTTGATGCCGTTATCGTAATACGGATTATGCGAAGCTGAAATCACGATGCCGGCCTGTGCACGCAAGGCACGCGTCAGGTAAGCCACGGCAGGCGTTGGCATGGGGCCGGTAAGCAACACATCCACACCGGCAGCAGACAAGCCAGCCTCCAGTGAAGCCTCCAGCATATAGCCAGAAATACGCGTATCTTTACCAATCAGCACCGTCGGGCGTTTACCCGCGGGCAAGTGCTCGTGGCTAGCCAAGACACGTCCGGCAGCATAGCCCAGCTTCATCACGAATTCGGGCGTAATCACCGACTCACCCACACGGCCACGAATACCATCGGTGCCAAAATACTGTTTACTCATCGCTCTTATCCTTCTCTTGCTTGTTCTTTTGTCTGTTTGTTTACTGCAACGCTGCCACAACCTTGAGTGCTTCAACGGTTGCTTTGACATCATGCACGCGTAATAAATGCGCACCTTGCATGGCACTGATCACCGCCGCTGCCACACTGGCATGCAGGCGCGCATCGACATCATTACCGGTCATTTGCCCCAAGACTGACTTACGTGACAATCCGACCAGCAAGGGACAATGTAGATCCAGCAATTGTGGCAAGGCTTTGGCCAATGCAATATTGTGCGCCCGGGTTTTACCAAAGCCAAAGCCGGGGTCTAGCATAATGCGCTCCTGCGCAATGCCCGCCGTCAGGCATGCATCTCGCTGTTCACGTAAAAACTGTTTTACTTCAGCGACCACATCATCATAGTGTGGCTCTAACTGCATGGTTTGCGGCGTACCCTGCATATGCATAATGCAGACACCGGCATGGCTATTAGCCACCGCTTCCAAGGCCCCTTTCTCCTGTAATCCACGGATGTCATTCACAATGCTGGCACCAGCGGCAATCGCGGCACGCATGACCTCCGGTTTATAGGTATCTATCGAAATGGGGACAGGGATGTCACGCGCAACCAATGCTTCAATCACCGGGATCACACGTTGCAGTTCTTCTGCCAGCGGTACTGGCGTCGCATTCGGCCGCGTCGATTCGCCGCCAATATCAAGTACTGCAGCGCCCTGCTCTATCAAGTCCAGGGCATGAGCAACGGCGAAATCAACCTGGTTAAACTGGCCGCCATCTGAAAAAGAGTCTGGCGTGACATTGATAATCCCCATGACCTTGGGCGTATCCAAATCGAGGCGAAAGCGGCCACAGTGAAATTGCATGTGTGATTGATTTTCCAAAAAATAAAGGCTGGCAAATGCCAGCCTTGTTATTTTAACTGAAAGCCCGGTTGCAAAATACCCGGTTAATCAATGTTAGGTATTACTTTCAGTGTCATCGCCTTTAGCTGTTGGTTGTGGCGTCGGGTTCACCATCGGACCTGTGCCGCTGCCACCGGAGCTAATGGTTGGGCCATTTTTAGGCTTAGGCGCACGCACTGGCAAACCAGCCATAATGTCATTCACCTGATCCGCATCAATGGTTTCAAACTCCATCAGGGCTTTAGTCATGGCTTCAACCTTGTCGCGGTTATCTTCCAGCAATTTGCGCGCAATGCCATATTGCTCATCGAGAATGCGACGGATTTCAGCATCGACCTTTTGCTGCGTCGCTTCAGACACAGTACGGGAAGACATATTGCCCATCCATGAATCCTGCTCGCTACCGGCATACACCATGGTGCCCAAACTATCAGACATACCAAACTTGGTCACCATATCACGCGCCATTTTAGTGGCACGTTCAAAGTCGTTTGACGCGCCCGTAGACATTTGATGCATGAAAATTTCTTCGGCAATACGGCCACCAAACAGAATCGAAATATCTTCCAGCATTTTGTCTTTGTAGTTGCTGATGCGGTCGTGCTCAGGCAACTGCCAGGTCAGGCCCAAAGCCCAGCCACGCGGCATAATCGTCACTTTATGTACAGGATCTGCTTTTGGCAACAACTTGGCCACGACAGCATGGCCGGATTCATGGTAAGCCGTGTTCAAACGCTCTTCTTCACGCATCACCATAGACTTGCGCTCAGGGCCCATGAAGATTTTGTCTTTGGCATCTTCAAAGTCCTGCATATCTACCGTGCGCTTGTTGCGACGCGCGGCAAATAGAGCAGCTTCATTCACCAGGTTAGCCAGGTCAGCACCACTAAAGCCTGGCGTACCACGCGCCAGAATATCCGCTCTGACATCTGGATCACTCGGCACTTTACGCATATGCACGTTTAAGATCTGTTCGCGACCCTTGATGTCAGGCAGGCCAACCATCACTTGGCGGTCAAAACGACCTGGACGTAATAGCGCTTTATCCAGCACATCAGCACGGTTAGTCGCGGCAATCACGATCACGCCGGAATTTGCCTCAAAGCCATCCATCTCAACCAGCATCTGGTTCAGGGTTTGCTCGCGCTCATCGTTACCACCACCAGTACCCGCACCACGATGGCGACCTACCGCGTCGATCTCGTCAATAAACACGATACAAGGTGAGTTTTTCTTGGCGGTTTCAAACATGTCACGCACGCGCGCAGCACCCACACCGACAAACATTTCTACAAAGTCAGAACCGGAGATACTGAAAAATGGCACTTTGGCTTCACCGGCAATCGCGCGTGCCAGCAAGGTTTTACCAGTCCCTGGCGGGCCAACCATCAATACACCACGTGGAATACGGCCACCCAGCTTCTGGAACTTGCTCGGGTCTTTGAGGAACTCAACCAGTTCAGCAACTTCTTCTTTAGCTTCATCACAACCCGCTACATCAGCAAAGGTGGTGCTATTGTTAGACTCGTCCAATTGACGTGCTTTGCTTTTGCCAAACGAGAATGGACCACCGCCCTTGCCACCACCTTGCATCTGGCGCATAAAGAAAATCCAGACGCCAATCAGTAGCACCATCGGGAACCAGGAGACAAAAATACTCATGAGCATAGACTCATGCTCTTCCGGCTTGGCTTCAACAATCACGTTATTTTTCAGCAGATCGGACACCAGCCATGGGTCTGAAGGCGTGAAGGTATCGTAGTTTTTACCTTCATTGGTCGTCACATGCAATGAACGGCCATCAATTTGGACTTTTGCAACACGGCCATCTCTGACCTCTTGCATAAATTGCGAGTAAACCACCTGACCACTACTTCTGCCGGTGCCGGTAAATTGATTAAATACCGTCATCAGCAACAAGGCGATCGCTACCCAAATCGCGATATTTTTCAATAGATTATTCAAGGTGGTTCCTTAATTTAAAATCGAAAGGCAGGGAGGTCCCTATCTGGAACAATGGAGGCAAAACCAAACTTTTCAAGCCTTTAATGGCATTGTATACCCAATTTTTTGCTTATGCGACGAAAACTAAACGCTAAAAAGCATTGCAATTCAAGCTTTACGTTGCAAGCCCAGCAAATAAACTTCACTGCTGCGGTCACGTGAGGCTTTGGGTTTACGTGTCACTACTTTTTCAAATTGACCCCGCATTTGTTTCACAATTTCGTCAAATCCGCTGCCAATAAATACTTTGACCAGAATATTGCCGCCTGGTTTCAGCCATTGTTGACAAAAATCCAGCGCCAGTTCAGTCAGGTAGGTCGCGCCCGCCTGATCAACATCTTTCAAACCACTCATATTCGGCGCCATATCAGCAATGACCAAATCGACAGGTTTGCCATTGAGTGAAGCTTCCAACTGCTGCAGTACCTCTTCTTCACGAAAATCGCCACAAATAAACTCCACGCCAGGAATCGGATGCATTTCCAGAATATCCAGCGCAATCACGCGTCCCTGGCCTTTAATGCGCTGCACCGCCACCTGTGACCAGCTACCTGGCGTAGAACCCAGGTCTACCACCGTCATACCTGGTTTGATCAATTTGTCCTTGTCGTCGATTTCCAGCAATTTATAGGCAGCGCGTGCACGATAGCCGTCTTTTTGCGCGCGTTTCACGAACTCGTCGTTCAAGTGTTCCTGCATCCAGGCTTTACTGGTTTTAGAGGGTTTCATAGGGGGAATTCCTGCTTCATGCTAAAATACTGATTGTTTTCAAGGAAATTTTTGCATGCAATTAAACAGCAAACAAATCGCTTATTTACGTGGCCTGGCACACAATTTAAACCCGGTGGTCATGTTAGGCAACAATGGCCTCACCGATGCCGTGTTAAAAGAAATTGATGTCAGCCTCAATGCCCACGAACTGATTAAAGTACAAGTGGCCGGTGATGATCGCGAACTACGCAAATCATTGCTGACTGATATCGCGGATAAAACCAATGCGATTGCCGTACACCACATTGGCAAACAGCTGGTGTTTTACCGTGCCAGCGAAACGGTGAAAGCCTCGGCCAAGATCGTGATTCCAAAGCTGTAGAATGACAGATGTAAAATCACGGCTCTAAAAGGTCATCAAATAAAAAACGCGCTAATGAAAGCGCGTTTTTTATTTGCTTCTAGCTGGATTTAATCACCAGCCAGACACCTAGCAAACATTCCACCAAGTAAGCAATGCTGGCAATGCCGTGCCAGGTTTTGAAACGGCTGGCAAATACACTTTGCATCACATCATTCGGCAAAGCGCTTGCCTTCAATTGCGCCAGCAGCGGCTGAATGCCAAATTCACCAATCAGCACCAGCACCCACATCAGGAACACCACCCAGAACAAGCCTTGTTTGAACGCAGAGAAACCATCATTTGCCAGGCGCTGTATCAGCAACCATAAGCCACTCGCCAAGCCAATATAGCTGACAATGCTAAACAGTTTTCCAGCCACCAGGCCTGCCAATTGGCGATCTGGAATGGTTTGGAACAAGACACTGGCGGTGATGGCCGTCATCCATAATGCGCCCACCCACGCTGTCAATAACAGCGGATTCATCCAACCTGTGAGTCCTGCTTGTTTGGCCATGGCCGTGCACTCCTAAATATAGAGCACTTCAATAATTTCGTACTCTTTGACGCCGCCTGGTGATTGTACTTCAACCACTTCGCCTTCAGACTTGCCAATCAGGCCACGCGCAATCGGTGAGCTGACAGAAATCTTGCCGTTTTTAATATCCGCTTCGTCCTCACCAACGATCTGGTAGGTTTTGGCATCACCAGAATCCAGGTCTTCAAAACGCACAGTGGCACCAAACACTACGCGGCCTTCCGCGTTCAACATGGTTGGATCAATCACTTGCAAGTTAGATAACTTGGCTTCCAGTTCGGAGATACGGCCTTCGATAAAGCTTTGACGCTCTTTGGCAGATTCGTATTCAGCATTCTCAGACAAGTCACCCTGTGCACGCGCTTCAGCAATCGCCTGAATGATATTAGGGCGATCTACCGCACGCAAACGTTGTAATTCTTCTTTGAGCAATTCTGCACCAAGCACGGTCACAGGAATTTGATGTACTGCCATGTTGAAATACCTTCAAAAAATAAGTATAAAAAAAATAAACCACACCCGAAAGAGCGTGGCTTATTTCAAATATCAATTACGTCTATGCAATTGAACTTAAGTGTAAGTTAAGCCAGGCGTTTGTGCAAGTCCTGCACTGAGTAGACATTCATGTCCTTGCTTTGCGCCATGCCGATACAAGCGGCGCGTGCACCAGCCAGGGTCGTGTAATACGTGACCTTGTTTTGCAGCGCGCTGCGACGAATCTCGTAAGAATCCGTAATGGCTTTCTTATCCTCAGTCACATTGACAATCAAACTGATCTCATCGTTCTTGATCATGTCGACAATATGCGGGCGACCTTCGGCCACTTTGTTCACCGGAGACACGTCCAGACCTTGCTGTGACAAGGCACGTGCGGTGCCTTTTGTCGCCACCAGGGTAAAGCCAAGTTTGACCAGATCTTTGGCAATGTCGATCACTTTTGCGTGGTCTTCGTTGCGCACACTGATAAACGCCTTGCCACCAGTAGGCATTTTCACAGAAGCACCCAGTTGCGACTTCACAAATGCTTCAGCAAACGTCGTGCCTACGCCCATGACTTCGCCAGTCGACTTCATTTCCGGACCCAGAATAGTATCTACACCCGGGAACTTGATGAAGGGGAACACGGCTTCTTTCACTGAGTAATAAGGTGGCACGACTTCTTTGGTGACACCTTGTGATTTCAGTGATTGACCTGCCATGCAACGCGCGGCAATCTTCGCCAGTTGCAAGCCACAGGCTTTGGATACGAACGGTACTGTGCGCGATGCACGCGGGTTGACTTCCAGCACGTAGACCACTTCACCCTGTTCGGTATTTTGCACCGCAAACTGCACGTTCATCAGGCCTTTAACGCCCAAGGCTTTGGCCATTTGTACGGTTTGTTTGCGCAGTTCATCCTGCAGGCTGTCGCTCAGGCTATAAGGTGGCAATGAACAGGCGGAGTCACCAGAGTGCACACCGGCTTGTTCCACGTGCTGCATGATACCGCCGATCAACACGTCTTCGCCGTCGCTCAACGCATCAACGTCGACTTCAATCGCGTCATTGAGGAAACGATCCAGCAAGACCGGAGATTCGTTAGAGACTTTTACCGCCTCACGCATATAGCGCTCGAGCTGGCTTTGCTCATGCACGATTTCCATGGCGCGACCGCCCAATACGTAAGAAGGACGCACCACCAATGGGTAACCAATCTCCGTCGCCAGGCGAATCGCCTCTTCTGGCGCACGCGCAGTACGGTTAGGTGGCTGCTTCAGGTTGAGTTTATGCAACATTTGCTGGAAACGCTCACGGTCTTCCGCACGGTCAATCGCGTCTGGCGTGGTACCGATGATAGGCACACCGGCTTTTTCCAGGTCACGTGCCAATTTCAATGGCGTTTGGCCACCATATTGCACAATCACACCGACCGGTTTTTCGATATTAACGATTTCCAGTACGTCTTCCAGCGTCACTGGCTCGAAATACAAACGGTCAGAAGTATCGTAATCGGTAGAAACCGTCTCCGGGTTACAGTTCACCATAATGGTTTCATAACCATCTTCGCGCATGGCGAAAGCCGCGTGTACACAGCAATAGTCAAACTCAATACCCTGGCCAATACGGTTAGGACCACCGCCCAATACCATGATCTTTTTGTTATTGGTTGGCTGTGATTCGCACTCTTCTTCATAAGTGGAATACATATACGCCGTGTTGGTGGCGAACTCTGCCGCACATGTATCCACGCGTTTGTACACCGGACGCACATTCAGCGCCTGGCGGAAAGCACGCACCGCGTGCTGATCCGTGTTCAGCAATTTAGCCAAGCGGCGGTCAGAGAAGCCTTTACGCTTCAGGCTGAACAGCGTTTCCTTGTTCAAATCTGCCAATGATTTTACTGACAGCGACTGTTCCAATTTGATGATTTCTTCAATCTGCACCAGGAACCAGCGGTCGATTTTGGTTATATCGAAAATCTCGGCAACACTCATGCCCAGGCGGAAAGCATCTGCCACATACCAGATACGCTCAGGGCCAGGCTCACCCATTTCCTTCACGATACGGTCTTTGTCATCGGTGACAGAATCCAGGCCATCGACGCCCACTTCCAAGCCACGCAAGGCTTTCTGGAAAGATTCCTGGAAGCTACGGCCCATGGCCATGACTTCGCCTACAGACTTCATCTGTGTGGTTAAACGGCTATCGGCCTGCGGGAATTTCTCGAACGCGAAACGTGGCACTTTGGTCACCACGTAGTCAATCGACGGCTCAAACGAAGCTGGCGTCTGGCCACCCGTAATTTCATTACGCAATTCATCCAGGGTAAAACCCACAGCCAATTTGGCGGCCACTTTGGCAATCGGGAAACCGGTGGCTTTGGAGGCTAGCGCAGATGAGCGCGACACACGCGGGTTCATCTCAATCACGATCATGCGGCCATCATCAGGATTGATGGCAAACTGCACGTTAGAACCGCCAGTATCGACACCAATTTCACGCAGCACGGCCAAAGAGGCGTTACGCATGATCTGATATTCTTTGTCGCTCAGCGTTTGTGCTGGCGCCACCGTGATACTGTCGCCAGTATGCACACCCATCGGGTCCAGGTTTTCAATCGAACAGATGATGATGCAGTTGTCCGCTTTGTCGCGCACTACTTCCATCTCGTATTCTTTCCAACCCAGCAGTGACTCTTCAATCAGCAATTCGTTGGTAGGTGACGCATCCAGGCCGCGTTCGCAAATGGCGATAAACTCTTCGCGGTTATAAGCAATACCGCCGCCGCTGCCACCCATGGTGAATGAAGGGCGGATAATCGCAGGATAACCAATCGTTGCCTGCACTTGCAGTGCCTCTTCCAGGCTATGCGCAATCGCAGAGCGTGCAGAACCCAGACCGATTTTGGTCATGGCTTCTTTAAATTTCTGGCGATCTTCGGCTTTATCAATCGCTTCTTTAGATGCGCCAATCAGCTCGACATTGAATTTCTGCAATACGCCATGCTTGTCCAGATCCAGCGCACAGTTCAGCGCAGTCTGGCCGCCCATGGTAGGTAACAACGCATCCGGACGTTCTTTTTCAATGATTTTTTCCACCATCTGCCAGGTAATTGGCTCGATGTAGGTCGCATCCGCCATTTCCGGGTCGGTCATGATGGTCGCCGGGTTAGAGTTCACCAAAATAACGCGGTAACCTTCTTCACGCAAAGCCTTACAGGCTTGCGCACCTGAATAGTCGAACTCACAGGCCTGCCCAATGACAATGGGACCGGCACCGATAATCAGAATACTTTTAATGTCAGTTCTTTTTGCCATTAGATGGACTTTCTTTCTTGCATTAACTGGATAAAGCGGTCAAACAACACGCTCATTTCTTGCGGACCCGGGCTGGCTTCAGGGTGACCCTGGAAGCTGAATGCTGGTTTGTCCGTACGCGCAATGCCTTGCAGACTGCCATCAAACAAAGACACATGCGTCACTTTGACATTGGCTGGCAAGGTCGCAGGGTCGGCGGCAAAACCATGGTTCTGGCTGGTGATATACACACGCTTGCTGTCCACATCCTGCACTGGATGGTTAGCGCCGTGGTGACCAAATTTCATCTTCAGGGTTTTAGCGCCGCTAGCCAAAGCCAGCAACTGGTGACCCAGGCAAATACCAAACGTTGGGATACCAGTATCAACCAGTGTTTTAATCGCGCTAATCGCGTAATCACATGGCTCTGGGTCGCCGGGGCCGTTAGACAGGAAAATACCATCAGGCTGATAAGCCAAGGCTTGCTCTGCTGTCGCCTGTGCTGGCAACACCGTGACCTTACAGCCACGCGAGACCAGCATGCGCAGAATGTTGCGTTTCACACCGTAGTCAAACGCGACCACGTGGAATTGTGACTCAGCCTTTTTGCTGAAGCCTGCGCCTAATTGCCACTCGGCCTCAGTAAACTCGTAAGGCTGGGTACAGCTCACCACTTTGGCCAGGTCCATGCCAGCCAGGCCAGGGAAGCCATTCGCCAAGGCCAGTGCCTGCGCCTCATCGACAGACTCACCAGCCATAATACAGCCAGCCTGAGCGCCTTTTTCACGCAGAATACGGGTCAGTTTGCGGGTATCGATATCAGCAAGCGCCACCACATTGTTGGCCTTGAGATAATCAGAGAGATTTTGTTCACTGCGGAAATTGCTTTCCAATAAGGGCAAGTCACGAATAATCAGACCCGCAGCATAGACTTTGCCTGACTCGACATCTTCACTATTGGTACCGTAGTTACCAATGTGCGGATAAGTCAGTGTCACAATTTGTTCGGTATAGGAAGGATCAGTAAGAATTTCCTGATAACCGGTGATGGAAGTGTTAAACACCACCTCACCGACCGTATGACCGGAAGCGCCAATGCTAATGCCCTTAAAAACAGTTCCATCTGCTAACACTAAAATCGCTGGAATTGTTTTTGACACCTTTAGCTCCTTAAGTTTGATACGAAACACATCGTTTAGAGGGTTCATCGCATCGCCAGAAACCGGGTTCAAGCTGCGGTGAATAGATGTGCAAAACGGGAAAAGCTTGTTGGACTCTTCCCGTTCAGAATTAAAGCATTATAGCGCAAATCGACTGCCCACTCAAGGGCAACTCGCAGGCAATACTGCTTTGGTGACTTAAACCAGGCAGGCCTTAGGTGCCTGCTAAAAATCAGCTTTTATCAAACCCCAGCACATCGCGCATATCAAACAAACCCTGTGGTTTATCGGCCAGAAACTTGGCCGCACGTAATGCACCCTGGGCAAAGGTAGCACGGCTAGATGCTTTGTGTGTTAACTCGACACGCTCACCCACGCCTGCCAACACCACGGTGTGATCACCGACCACATCGCCACCGCGCAAGGTCGCAAAGCCAATCGTGCCTGTCTCGCGCTCACCGGTCACGCCTTCACGTGCATATACTGCGCAATCCTTTAAGGCTTTATCAATGCCTTTAGCTGCAGCTTCACCCAAACGCAGCGCAGTACCAGAAGGCGCATCCACCTTGTGGCGATGATGCATTTCCACCACTTCAATATCATAGCCTTCATTGAGCACGCGTGCCGCTTGCTCAACCAGGTTAATCAACAAGGTCACACCAACACTCATGTTAGGCGCAAACACTACGCCAACCTTTTTGGCAGCTGCCTCAATACTGGCTTTTTCAGTCTCATTAAAGCCGGTGGTGCCAATGACTAATTTCACATTTGCCTGCTGGCAAGCTTGCAGATACTGCATGCTGGCTTCCGGACGCGTGAAATCTACCAACACATCCGCACCCTGCAATGCAGCAGCGATATCAGCACTGATTTTGACGCCTGTTTGCTTACCGAACTGTTCACCAGCATCGCGCCCAATCATCGAGCTCTCGGCACGATCCAGCGCAGCATGCAATTGCAAACCACTATCCGAAAAAACACCTTCCAGTAAGGCATGTCCCATACGGCCGGACACACCAGCAATCACAACTTTCAACATCACTCGCTCAATCATTCTTTAATAATTTAGGATTAAAACCCGATTTGTTCCAGCACGCCATCCAAGTGCTCTGAACTGCCTTCAGGCGCAGTCACCTGCTGTTTGGCGGCAGGAACATCTGCACCGCTGGCAGCGCTTTCACGCACGATCAACCATCGGTTGTTAGTGGCATCCAGCTTCAACTCCAGACGCTTAACCATCTCGTCGCTAAACGACTTCGAAGCATATTTCTGCGTAAAGGTCGCAATGACAGTATCCCCATCACGACTCACATTCACATCTGCGAGTTCCAGGCTGATTTTGCCTTGCTGTGGCGACAAGCGCTTTTTACGTTGCGCTTCCCAGGCAGCACGGCTAGGCAAACCATCTGGCACAAAAGCCGGTGAATAAGCCGCAAAGTAGGCGCTGGCATTCTTGCTACGCCAGGCCTGCGCCCACGATTGAATAGCAGCATCCACACTGGTTTCAACCGCAGCCGCACCACTGGATACGGCACCCGCATCAGTAGCAACGGATGCACTGGTTTTTGCTGACTCCGTCGCCGCAATCACAGCATCGGCAGCAGCCTCTGTGCGCTCACGCGTAATTAACCAGCGCTTTTGCGCAGGCGCATAACGTAACTCCAGCGTTTTGTTTAATGCATCTTGATACGCCCTGGCAGCATATTTTTGCTCAAACTGCACGGTGGCTGTCGAACCATCACGCTGCACCTGCGTATTATTCAGCACCAGTGTAATGTTACCTGCCGCAGACAAGCGCTGCTTGCGCTGTGCTTCCCAGGCCTTTTTAGATGGCAAACCTTCCGGGACGAAATCAGGCGCATAGGCCGCCAGATAGTTTTTAACATCCTTGGTCCGCCAGGCTTGCGCCCAAGCAGCCACAGCCTGATTAATATCGGCATCCCCTGCCGGTGCCTCTTGCGTTACGGCTGGCACTGGTTCAACCACTTTAGCGACGCCAGACTTAGCCTGCGCCGGTTTTTCTTCCGCAGTAGCCAATGTGGCCGCCGTGGCCGCAGCTTGCGCGACCGGTTTGACAATCGGCTTGCTCACAGGCGGCGGTGGCAATTCCGGCTCTGGTTCAGGCTCTGGCAACTGCTCAGCCACAAACGTGGGTGACGCCTCGGCAGCATGATCTGCTTTAGGTGCAACCCCTTTTTCGGTCACCTGATGCGCTTCAGCATCTGTTGCCGGCGCATTGGCTTCAGCCATATTGCCTTTGACCATTTCCTGCTCGGTCGGTACCACTGGCGCCACATATTCACCCTCAGGAATATAGGGAATCACTTCATCATCTTCAACGGCTGCCACGGCAGCCACGGCAGCAGCTTTGGCAGCTGGTACAGCCTGCTGCGCTGGTTTGACAGCCGTTGCGGCAGCTTTCTTAGTCTCCGCAGGCTTTACAGCCGCGGCAGCAACGGTCGCCGCAGCCACCACAGGCGCAGTAATACTCTTGCTGGCTGCTGCTGGCGCGGCTTTCACTGCTGGTGGCAAGACAGCCTCAGGCTTTGCGGCCACTGCTGGTGCAGCCACTGCTGGTGCAGCCACTGCTTCTTGCTTAAACACTGGCGGCGGCTCTACAGTATCTGCAATCTGCGCAGCCATTTCTTTTTCATTCACAGGATGTGCCTTGGCCTCAGTCACCTGATTGGCTGCCGCATATTCACCTTCAGGGATATAGGGAACGACTTCCTCTTCCGCTGCAACTACTTTGCTACTTGCCGTGTCAGCTTGCGCTTTGCTGGCCTTAGCCTCTGTCGCAGCAACTGCAGCGGTAGCGGTAGCAGCTTCTGTGGTTTTATCAGCAGCGCCCTCTTCTGCTTTCCAGAATTTCAGCTTATCCGCCCAGGCCTGCTCTTTTTCAGCCTCGACTTTTTTCTGTGGTGCTTCTGCAATAGTTTTAATATCAGGATTCTCTGCCGACGGAATCACGTCGCCACGCACAGAAACCAGGCTATCCTTGTCAAAGTCGAGAATCACTCTGCGTTTTTCAACGACGGCGCCCTGTTTACGCAGCTCATAAAAATAATCCCAGCGGTTATCACGGAAACTATCTACAATCAGCGGAGTCCCCATAATGTAGCGCACTTGCGAACGTGTCATGCCTGGACGCAGTTGCAATAGCATTTTGGAAGTGACAACATTACCTTGCTGCACTTCCATCTTGAATGGCTTGACTGAAGGAAGTTTGGCACCGCACCCACTCTCCAGAGATGCGACAGCCAACACAAATAAGATAGAATTACGCATTGGATTCACTTTATAATCGGTATTATTGAGAATAATCATTAATATACCACGTAGTTTCGCCAATCAAGTATGGCAGGCGACTTAAGGCGTGACAAAACTTAACGACAGACAACACCAATGGACAAAACCTATGCATGATCCCAAAGAACTTAAAAATGCAGGCCTCAAAGCGACGCTACCGCGTCTGAAAATTCTGGAGCTGTTTGAAAATAGCGAGCAGCGCCACCTGTCTGCCGAGGACATTTACAAAATCATGATTACCAATGGTGAAGACGTGGGCCTGGCGACGGTTTACCGCGTTTTAACCCAGTTTGAGCAAGCGGGGCTGCTGGTACGCCACCACTTTGAAAGTGGCAAAGCTGTGTTTGAAATGAATGAAGGCAGCCATCACGACCATATTGTTTGCGTGAAATGTGGCCGCGTCGAAGAGTTTTACGACGAAGAAATCGAAAAAAGACAAAAAGCAGCAGCAGAGCAGTATGGCTTCAGCATGCAAGACCACTCACTGACCATTTATGGCCTGTGCAAAAAACAACCTTGCACTGAATAATCACCACCATCATGGGTTGATGCTCCTCGGCGAGCATTGGCCCATCGCACCTCTGCTTGTCTGAACTCACCCCTACACCAGCACATTACGCTACCGGATTTGCGCCTGTCGCTAGCCCCGATGCGCGTATTCTGATTCTGGGCACGCTGCCTGGCATCGCGTCACTCAAACAGCAACAATATTACGCACATCCACAGAATGCTTTCTGGCGCATATTGGAGCGACTATTCGATATCCCGGCAGATGCGCCTTACCACATGCGCTGCCAATCCGCACAAGATCATGGACTAGCGATTTGGGACGTTTGCCACGCAGCACAACGCGCAGGCAGCCTGGACAGTAGCATTCAGGCGCACAGCATTATTGCCAACGACATCAACGGACTATTAAAGACCTGTCCAGACATCGCGCTGATTGTCTGTAATGGCCAAGCTGCCGCACAGTTGTTCAAAAAACACATTCGTCTTGCACGCGCAATCAATACTGTGCTGCTGCCCTCAACTAGCCCCGCCAATGCGAGATTACGGTTTGAGGAAAAACTGGCGCAATGGCAGGTGCTGAAACAACACCAAGAAGCGCAATAGATCAAAAAAAACGGCCTGACATGTCAGGCCGCGCTGTTAACAATCGCTATTTATCTGGCGAACACTTTATTGGTGACTATGGCGACTGCCCCAAGCACAATCGAAATCACGCCCATGAACAGATTGCCCTTGTCACCACAGACGATGCAGTGCACCCCGCCCGGTGTAATCATCAACCCACCAATAACAATCACCCAGGCCCAAGCTACTAATCCTACCCATCTATACATATGAATCTCCTCAGCATTTAATGTGAACAAAGCAGCGAATCGCAGTGACGCTATTGAAAACAATAATTAATATAATTTAACAATAGGTGAAGAGATTAAAGCACGATTCCAGACAGCAATCAACGCCAAGCCATAGGAGAGGGAAAATAAACATCAGGAGAAATAAACCGGCGACTTGCAAATACATCTGCAAGCGCTATAGCCACACACCATGTGCGACTATGCATTGAAGCGATCAGGCCAGATTAGCCTGTAACATTTCCCGCGCATGATCGCGCGTGGTTTCGGTGATCTGTAAGCCGCCCAGCATGCGGGCAACCTCTTCTACACGCTCATGCGCATCCAGCGTGCGAATCCTGCTCAAGGTCGTGCCATGCTGTTCGGACTTGCTGACTTGCCAATGTTGTTGCGCCTGCGCAGCCACTTGCGCCAAATGGGTAATCACCAGTACCTGCCTGTGCTGACCCAACTGGCTTAGCAGCTTGCCAACCACCTCCGCTACGCCGCCGCCGATACCGACATCGACCTCATCAAAAATCATGCATGGCACAGTGCCCAATGAGGCCGTGGTCACCTGCAAGGCCAGGCTGATACGCGACAACTCACCACCGGAAGCGACCTTATTGAGTGGACGCGGCTCCACCCCGGCATGACCGGCGACCAGAAATTCAACCTGCTCCAGGCCATGTGCCGCAGGTTCTCCTGGGGTTAAAGCAACAGCAAACTGGCCACCTTTTAATGATAAAGCCTGCATTTGTTCGCTAATGGTTTTTGCCAGCTTGTTCGCCGCTTGCTGCCTGCTAGATGACAGCTGTGCAGCCTGCGCTTGATAGCTTTGCCAGGCGAATTGCACCTGTTTTGCCAAGGCACCATCATCCGCAAAACTTTCCAGCTCGGCCATGCGGCCCAATTGCGCGGCCAATAAATCTGGCAACTCATCTGGTTTAACGCGGAATTTACGCGCAGCACCATGAATCGCCTGTATGCGCGACTCCACTTCGGCCAGGCGCGCCGGATCCAGTTCACTTTTCTGCAAGTAACGATTCAAGGCACGGCTGGCTTCTTCCAGTTGCACTACGGCAGAATCGAGCGTTTCTAGCATAGGCTGCAAACCGATATCAATCGCCTGCAGCTCCGCCAGCCTGGCTTGCGCTTGCGACAGTAAATCCAGCGCATTCACTTCATCGCCTTCACTCATCATCTGCAGACTGGCTTCCATGCCACTGAGCAGGCTGGCACCATTGCTCAGCCGGGCATGCTCTTGCTGCAAAGCTGCCCATTCTTCAATGGCAAACCCCAGTTGTTTGAGCTCACGCGTGCTATCGCGCAATACGGCCAACTCATCGGCAAACTGGCTGGCATTTTTTTCATACGCCAATTGTTGCTGATGCAACTGCGACCACTCTTTATACAGTGTGCCAACTTGCTTGGCTAATGGCGTTGCTTGCGCATAAGCATCCAGAATCTCGCGCTGGGTAGCAACTTTCAGTAAGGAGTGGTGCGCATTCTGGCTATAGATATCAATCAGGGTTTCGCCAATGTCGCGCAATTGGCCAACGGTGGCCGACGCACCATTGATAAACGCACGGCTACGGCCATCGGCATAAATGACACGGCGTAAAATCAGGGCATCGTCGACATCGATTTCTTGCGCTTGCAGCCACTCGCGCGCTGGCAGATTATTGTGGATATCGAAGGTGGTGGAAATTTCGGCCTTTTCGCAGCCTTTGCGCGTCACATCGCCTTCATTACGTGCACCCAAGCTCAAAGACAAAGCATCAATCAGAATTGATTTCCCTGCCCCGGTCTCGCCGGTGAGCGCGGTATATCCCGCTGAGAACTCTAGTTCCAGCGTATCAACAATCACAAAATCTCGGATAGAAAGGGCTTGTAGCATGGGCTTTTTGTACGGGCCTGGTTAGCCCCAGTTTAATTTGTTACGCAACATATCAAAATAACAATAATCTTTGGGATGTACCAGTTGAATTTCTTGTGGCGCACGTTCAATGCGCACATGATCTCCCACCATCAGCGGATATTGCCCCTGTCCATCGTAACTGATTTGGGCATCGGCAGCATTCACCACTATGACCTCAATCACGCTACACGCTGGCACGGTAATCGGCCGGTAACTAAGCGTATGCGGGCTGATAGGCACAATCGAAATCGCTTCCAGATCCGGGTGCATAATCGGGCCACCCGCAGACAATCCATATGCCGTGGTGCCCGTTGGGGTGGTGAGAATCAAGCCATCAGACCGCTGACGCGAGACAAATTGTCCATCCACATGTACTTCCAGCTCAATCAGACGGAAAGCACTTTTAATCACCACATCATTCAAAGCAACGGTGTGTTCTATGGCCTGCCCGGCACGTGTCACCACTGATTGCAGCAACATGCGAGACTCCAGCTGACACTCTCCTTGCAGGATTTTATCAATTTCGACCAGCATGTGATCGGTTTGCAAGTCGGTCAAAAAACCGAGGCGGCCACGATTAATACCGATGAGTGGCACACCAGTATCGCGCAAGGCACGGCCCACACTCAGCATGGTGCCATCGCCGCCCATCACAACCACCAGGTCAGCCTTGCTGCCTATATCATCCAAGCTAGCCAGTTCAAAACCTTCATCATCCACAAATTGTGCCGTGCGCTCTTCAATACAAACATGCAAGCCCTGAGACAGCAGGTGATGCGCCAAACGGGTCAAATCACTTTGCATTTGCTGCAAGGCGATGGCATCCATGTATTTTCCAACAATGGCGACGGAACGGAATGTAGATTGCATGGCCGCATTAAAGCATAGAAGCCCACAACTGAAAAGCGCAAGGGGCTGTTATCCTGAGCGTAAATGGTGCAAAATTTGAAACACGGCAACAAGGTGGTTAAAAGTGGATAAACGCGCGCAAATTTTGCTAAAAACGCTGGTGGAACATTACATCAGTGAGGGGCAGCCTATCGGCTCCCGTACCCTGCTTCAACATTCAGGCCTCGACGTCAGCCCGGCGACCATCCGCAACGTGATGAGTGACCTCGAACAATTGGGCTTTATTACCAGTCCGCATACTTCGGCTGGCAGGGTGCCTACCAAAAAAGGCTACCGCCTGTTTGTCGATTCGCTGATGACGGTGCAACCACTGGACCAGCGCGCCATGACGCAACTGAAAAGCGGCTTATCCTCGCCTAACCAGCAAGCGCTGATCAACAGTGCCGCCGATATGCTGTCGCAACTGACCCAATTTGCCGGCTTGGTGATGATACCGAAACGCACACGTAACGTGTTGAAGCACCTGGAATTTCTGCACTTAAACGACAAGAAAATCCTGGTGATTCTGGTGACTGAAGATGGCCAGGTACAAAACCGTATTTTGCTCACCGACAAAGCGTTTAGTGCCAGCGAGCTCACCGCCGCCAGCAATTACTTTAACAGCCATTGCCGCGGGCTTTCGCTCGAAGAAGTACAAGCCAAGCTCAAACAAGAACTGCAGCAAATGCAGGTGGATATTAACCGCCTGATGTCCGCCGCACTCGAGGCCGCCAGCCAGCCTGAATCCTCAGAGCAAGAAACCGTGGTCATTGCCGGGGAACGCAATTTACTGCAAGTGGATGAGTTATCCACCAACGTTGGCAGCCTGCGCAAGCTATTTGAGATTTTTGAGCGCCGCACCGCACTCATGCAATTGCTCGATCATAGCCAGCGCGCAGATGGCGTGCAGATTTTTATTGGCGGTGAAAGTGGCTACCTGCCACTGGACGAATGCAGTCTGGTGACCTCGCCGTATGAAGTGGATGGCCAAGTTGTGGGCACCTTGGGCGTCATTGGACCGACGCGCATGGCCTATGAGCGCATTATCCCGATTGTTGATGTGACCGCCAAATTACTATCGAATGCCTTATCAAACCAGTAGCCAGCTTCTTTACATTTGTCAGAAGACTCTGACATCACTATCAGCTTTAACCTGCTACAACCTAAACGGCCACTTTTATATACTGACCACACTATTTACTTATTGTGGAGAGATCAAAATGAACAGCGTAAATCAAAAATCTTTGCATAAATCACTTATCTGGTCTGTACTGTTAGCATTGTGCCTGAGCACTACGGCCTGTGGCTCCATGAGCACACGCGGTAAAAGTACAGCCTTAGGCGCAGGGATTGGTGCAGTCGGCGGTGCTGTGTTAACCGGTGGTAGCGCCATTGGTACGGTTGGCGGTGCCGCCATCGGTGGCGTGATCGGTAACCAGATCAACAAAAAATAACTCACCCTGCGCCCCAAGCAACCGCTGACAGAGTATTAGCGGTTGCCGCACTTTTTTCACTGGCAAGCGTCACATAGGCTTTTATTCGCTTAAAATGCCTTTATGACCTATTACCAGCCAGAGCCTGCCTACACCCACGGCAGCCAACCAAAAGTGGGAATCTTGTTAGCCAACCTAGGCACACCAGAAGCGCCAACCGCCAAGGCATTACGTCCCTACCTGCAACAGTTCCTGATGGACAGACGCGTAGTCGAAATCCCGCGCCTGATCTGGTGGTGCATCCTACACGGTATTATTTTAATCGTCAGGCCCAAAAAATCTGCCGAAAAATACGCCAGCATTTGGCGCAAAGACGGCTCACCATTAATGGTCTATGCCGTACAACAAAAAAAACTGCTGCAAGGATACCTGTCACAAAAAATCAACTCACCATTTGCCGTCGAATTAGGCATGACCTACGGCAATCCCAGCATGCAAAGCGCGATTGAGTCACTCAAAGCACAAGGTTGTGACCGCATCCTCGTGTTCCCGCTCTACCCGCAATACGCCGCCAGCAGCACGGCTGCCGCGCTGGATGCGGTGTGGCGCGTGCTGCTTAAAATGCGCAACGTGCCCGCCATCCGCACCATCAAACACTACCACGACCACCCGCGCTACATTCAAGCCCTGGCCAGCCATATCCAAACCTACTGGAAACAACACGGCAAACCCGAAAAACTGGTCATGAGCTTTCACGGCGTGCCTAAATTTCACCTGCTCAAAGGCGACCCCTACCACTGCGAATGCCATAAAACCGCTCGCTTACTGGCAGAGGCTTTAGGCTTAAGCAAAGCACAATACGAAGTCGCCTTCCAATCCCGCTTCGGCCGCCAGGAATGGCTGCAACCCTACCTCGCCAACACATTGGACGCCTTGGGCAAACAGCAACTCAAACGCATAGACGTCGTCTGCCCCGGCTTTAGCAGTGACTGCCTGGAAACCCTGGAAGAAATTGCCATGGAAGGCAAACATTTATTCCAGTCTGTGGGCGGGGGCGAGTACCACTATATTCCGGCACTGAATAGTGAACCTGTGTGGATAGAAGCGATGCGCGATATTGCACTGGAGCACTTGCAGGGTTGGGTGCGTCATGACTTCAATCAGGTGCAAGCAGAAGCTGAGGCGCAAGCAAGTAAGCAACGTGCTTTAGCGATGGGCGCTGAAAAATAGCTCTCGGACATACAGCAGACATAAAAAAAGCGTAATTAAATTACGCTTTTTTTTACTACTGACGGATAGCTTAATGATCAGGCTTGTTTGCGGCGAGTGGCAAAGCCTAACAATCCCAGTCCGGCTAACAGCATGCCATAGGTTTCTGGCTCTGGCACATTTGCAACCGTAAACTGAAATTTATCGTAGCTGAAGCCAGCGCCTGTCGAGGAGTCATCAAAATACAGTTTTGTGATGTTTGAATAGGCGCTTAAATCAACCAAACCGTTTGACTCACGTGCAATGGTGCCGAGTAAAGAGGTGCCACTGAAAATGTTAATATCCAGATGGTCACCACTATCGTAACCGGCAAGCACAAACGAGAGATTATTCACTGCTGCTGTAAAGTCAACTTGCAAGTCTGCCTGGCAGTTAAAACCTGCCGTCAGAGCGCAGATTTCGCTGTCTATGCCTGACGCACCAACGTAAATATCTGACCCAAAAGATGTGATGGTAGCCTGCGGGAATACCAGAACAGTGGAACCTTGAGCGCCATGTGCTAACGTTGTGAAATCTAATGTATCAGCAAGCGTATTGGTTGAAAATAAAGCAACAAAGATTGATAGAGCGATACTGCGTTGTTTTAAGAACTTCATAACACCCTCCCCATAAATTATATTAATAATTAAGAATTGCCCGGTGATTGTAAGCTTATGATAGGAACATGTCTATAACCCTTTGGGGTAAGGCAATTAAGGCTGAATTGACCTGGGTTTATACAGTGTCATTGCCCGCGTAAAAGTCTCCAGCATAAGCTACATAGTGATAACGATTGATTGACATGCATGAAGTATTGATACATTCAAAGCCTACCGATTCCTATGCCAGCCCTCGCCGATTACGCGCTATAATCGCGTTTTAACGTTTTTATCGTTCCCCTATGATCATTATCACCGGTGGTGCAGGCATGATTGGCTCTATCATGGCCTGGCATTTGAACAACAAACTGGGTCGGCAAGACCTGATAATTGTTGACCGCATCACACATGAAAACCAGTGGCAAAACCTGGTGCACAGGCACTACGCCGAATACTTGGACAAAGACCAGTTGTTCGACTTTCTGGAAGATAACGACGACATCACTGCGGTGATTCATATGGGTGCCATCAGCGCGACCACCGAGCGCGACTTTAACAAGCTGGTGGCGGATAATATGCATTATTCGCAGGACTTGTGGTCTTGGTGTGCGGAATATGAAGTCCCCTTCTTTTACGCCAGCTCTGCCGCGACCTATGGCGGCGGTGAGCAAGGCTACGATGATGCCAGCATTGAAAACCTGCGCCCCTTGAATGGCTATGGCTATTCGAAACACTTTTTTGACCAGTGGGTGTTGCAGCAAGTCGCGCAGAAACAGATCACACCTCCCGCATGGGCAGGATTCAAGTTTTTCAATGTCTATGGGCCAAACGAATACCATAAAGAACGCATGGCCAGCGTGGCTTACCACACCTTTAACCAGTTTAAAGAAACCGGCACCATGCGTTTGTTTAAAGGTACCAAGGCGGACGTGGAAGACGGCATGCAACTGCGTGACTTTGTCTATGTGAAAGACGTCGCAGATGTGATGGGATTTTTCCTCGAGGCCGCGTTGAAAAACAAACCAGCGGCGAGTGCGATTTACAATATCGGCACCGGCCAGGCACGCAGCTTTAAAGACCTGGCGACCAATGTGATGACCAGCATGGATCGCGAACCCAATATTACTTATATTGATATGCCGCAAGATCTTCAGGGCAAATATCAGTACTTTACACAGGCAGAGATGAAAAAGCTGCGCGATGCGGGTTATAAAAAGCCATTTACCACACTGGAAGAAGGCGTGAAGGACTACGTGCAGAACTATTTGCGGCAGGATGACCCTTACGCATAACCTCCTTCAGAAATTGTGAGCGATATGAATCATATTGAATATCTTAAAGGTGAGCACGCGGCACATATAGCGATGTTTCAGGCATTGGAACCGCTATTCCCGCTGATTAGCGATGTTGGCAATTTGCTGCGCGACTGTATTCAGCGTGGCGGCAAGGTGTTGCTGTGCGGTAATGGGGGCAGCGCGGCGGATAGCCAACATATTGCTGCCGAGATCGTTGGCCGCTTTAAAAAAGAGCGCAAAGGCCTGCCTTCTATCGCGCTGACGACAGATACTTCGATTCTCACCTCCGTTGGCAATGATTATGGTTATGACTACATTTTTGCGCGCCAGGTCGAAGCTTTATGTCACCCCGAAGATATCCTGATTGGCCTGACCACCAGTGGTAACAGTGCCAATGTGGTGCGTGCGATTGAAGCTGCTAATGACATTGGTGCAACAACCATAGGCTTGACTGGCGGTAGCGGCGGCAAATTGAATGTGCTGTGTACACACAATATCGTCGTCCCCTCCAGCGTCACCGCCCGCATTCAGGAAGCGCATATTTTCATTGGTCACTGCTTGTGTGAAATTCTGGAATCCTGATGACTGCAACGGTATTGAATAACAACACGGCAACGCTGGTTGCCCATTTTGGCGAACAAAAACAGCACGCGCTGGTCATTGGCGATGTGATGCTGGACCGTTACCTGATGGGCGAGGTCAACCGTATTTCACCTGAAGCACCAGTGCCGGTGGTGCTGATCAAATCAGAGCAACAACGCGCAGGCGGCGCGGCCAATGTCGCAGCCAACCTGGCACTGTTGGGCATCAAAACCCGTATGGTAGGCCTGGTGGGAGCCGATAATGAAGGCCAGCTATTACTGGCAGCCATGCAAGACTGTGGCATAGATACGTCGGCCATGATCAACACAGCCACGCGCCCCACTATTGCCAAAACACGTATTCTGGGCGGGCATCAGCAAATGATGCGTCTGGATCAGGAAATCACCACTGAACTCTCAGCGGCAGAAGCACAAGCCGCGACCGAAACCATTAACGCAGCCCTGGCGCAACAACCGGCGCTGGTGATTTTGTCAGACTACGCCAAGGGCTTGCTGACCGAGCCACTATGCCAGCATGTGATTCAACATTGCCGCCAACATAACATCCCGGTCTTGGTCGACCCTAAAGGGCGCAACTATGACAAATATCGTGGTGCGACCGCGCTCACGCCCAACAAAAAAGAAACAGCTGAGGCCTGCGATACGCAAGTCCATGACGCAGCACTCATAGATAAGGCCACTGCACTCAAGTCCCGTTTGGCGCTGGATTTCCTGGCCGTCACACGTGGTGAAGAAGGCATTACCCTGATTGCTGACCGCACCGATCATTTAAGCGCCACGGCCAAACAAGTGTTTGATGTATCTGGCGCGGGCGATACCGTCATTGCCACACTGGCAGCCGGGCTTATGCATGGCTTGAGTGCGCTGGATAGTTTATCACTCGCCAATATTGCTGCCGGTGTCGTTGTCGGCAAAGTAGGCACTGTGCCGATTACCAAGGCTGACCTGGTAGACGCCATTGCCACCGCACAAGGCAGCGAACAAGCACATAAAGTATGCGAATTGCCAGGCCTGCTTCAAAAAGTCGCAGCATGGAAACAACAAGGACAAAAAATCGTCTTTACCAACGGCTGCTTTGACCTATTGCACGCCGGGCATGTGACCTACCTTGAAGGCGCCAAAAAACGCGGAGACAAACTGATCCTGGGCTTGAATACAGATCGATCAGTCTCTGCGTTAAAAGGCCCGACACGACCAGTGGTTAACGAACAGGATCGTGCCCGTGTCCTGGCTGCACTAGAGTCGATTGATGCTGTCATACTGTTTGACGAAGATACCCCGCTCGCACTGATCAATGCCATCCAACCAGCGGTGATTGCCAAAGGCAGTGACTACACTGCTGAGCAAGTGGTAGGCGGCAAAGAAGTGCTGTCGTGGGGAGGCGAAATTGCCCTGATCGACCTGGTAGAAGGTCGCAGCACTACCAACCTGATTAAAAAACTGCACGCATGAATAAGATACTGGTGATGGGCCCGTCATGGGTAGGCGATATGGTGTTGGCGCAAAGCCTGTTCAAACAGCTCAAAATCGAGCAACCAGATTGCCAGATCACCGTCGCAGCGCCAGCCTGGACCATGCCATTGCTGGACAGAATGCAAGAAGTGTCACAAGCCATTGCCCTACCGTTTAAACATGGCGACCTGGCGTTGCGCGAACGCTTTCAATTCGGCCGTTCATTGGCAGGACAAGGGTTTACGCAAGCGATTTTGCTCACCAATAGTCTTAAATCAGCAATTCTGCCCTGGGCAGCCAAGATTCCGGTTCGCACCGGCTTTAAAGGCGAAATGCGCTATGGCCTGGTGAATGATATGCGTGCACTGGATAAAAGTGTGCTTAAAAAAACCGTGGAGCGCTTTGTCGCACTTAGCTTGCCAAAAAATGCTGCCCTGCCCGCGCAATTACCGCAACCAGCATTACGGTCTGACCCGGCACATGCCAGCACATTATTAAAAACATTCAATATTGGGAACACAGACAAACCTGTGCTCGGGCTATGCCCAGGGGCAGAATATGGCGAAGCCAAACGTTGGCCCGCAGAGTATTACGCAGAAGTGGCAAACCATGCCCTGAACCAAGGCTGGCAAGTATGGCTGTTTGGCTCAGAAAAAGATAAACCGGTCACGGCAAATATCCAGCAACTCACGCAACAACGCTGTATCGACCTAGCTGGCAGCACAAAACTGGGGGAAGCCATTGATTTAATGTCACTGTGCCATACCGTGATCAGCAACGACTCAGGCCTCATGCATGTCGCAGCAGCGCTGGATAAAAAGCTGATCGCTATTTATGGCTCGTCTGACCCCAAGCATACGCCCCCCATGCACCCAGATGCAGTGGTTGAATATCTAGGGCTTTCATGCAGCCCATGTTTTGAACGCGTGTGCCCGCTGGGGCATCTCAACTGCCTGCGGCAGATCCAACCTGATACCATCCAAGCCAAGCTGACGCGCACATATTTGGAGATGATAAAGTGAACCTCAGGCTTTCTTTAGGAAAAATCACGCCCCGGCAGTGGCTAGGCTTTTATCTACTAGCTGCGTTCCTCATTGCCTGCAAGATCATGTATAACCAGCACGGCTGGGTGAACAATGACTCGCTACTTTACTTTGAGCAAGCCAGACTCATCGCCGCTGGTGAATTTCAACAAGCCTTTAGCCTGTTTACCTGGATTTTTTATCCAGGCCTGCTGGCGCTGATACATATACTAAGCGGCATTGATATCCACACTGCCGCCATTGGTTTGAACATCGCATGCTTTGTGCTGTTTGTGGCAGGCTTTCAACGCCTGTTGCTAGAAGCAGGGGCAAAAATGCGCACCTTGCATTGGGGACTTTTGTTACTGTTCTCAACGCAATACATCATCGGCGATGTATTAGGTATGCTACTCAGAGATGAAGGTTTTTGGGCGGCTTATACCTGGGGATTGGTGTATTGGCTGCGCACACTCAAGCACCAACGCTGGCATGATATCTTGATGTTCCAATGCACGATGGCTATCGCAGTATTATTCCGGATAGAAGCCTCCGCCTATTTGCTGGCCTTACCCCTGTTCTTGGTACTGCATCAGGCCATTGCCTGGCCTCAACGTGTCAAACTATGGTTACAAGCTAACACCATCGCTTTAATAACGGCAACCATCCTTGGCATTGCCATTCTTGCGGGTGTCTTACATATCCAGCAACTTGGGCGTCTGCAAGAAATTATTACGCAACTGGCCAATTTATTCAGTGAGCGTATTTCTTTCATTAATCAGAAAGCAGACATTATCGGCAAACAGGTACTAGGGGATGACCTCGATGATTATAGTGTGTTCAGTTTGTGGGCCAGTCTGATTCTTATCGCATCCTTTAAAACCCTGAAAGTAGCTGGTTTACCAGCATTGCTTCTTGTCCTTTGGCCTAAACCTACCTGGTGGTTCAAACTGTCAGAACACACCAGGCACCTGGTGGTTGCAACATTATTGATCAGCTTCACGGTCAGCCTGGTGATCATTCTCAATGTGTTTGTACTCTCCAGCCGCTATGTCATCGCCTCCGGCATTATTGTCCTAACCCTCGCTGCTTTTGCCATCACTGAATTACAAAACCGCTGGCCAAAATGGGTAAGCATGGTGCTCGCTTCGCTGCTGGCCTGCTTGCTCATATATTCACTGTACGATCGTAATGCAATCGACCTCGATAGGCAGGCAGTCAATTACATTCAAAGCGTTAATACACAGCATAAACCGGTGTTCTACGATACTGAAAATGCCAGGTTTTATGCAAAGCAACCTTACCTTAACAGGTTGCTGGGTTACAGCCTATTCCCGCAACTGGTCTCTGATCAAGAAATTGAAAAGTATGACTACTATATGATCACGATTAGCAAACACGAGGCTGATATAGCCTATGAACAACAGGCACAGCAAATTTTAACGCAGCATCATTTCAGCCTGGTAAAAACGCTATATGGCTGGCGAAAAAAATCAAAAGTGTTAATTTTCAGCAGGGACGCTGATTAAAACCATCACAAATAAGTTAAAATTCGTAATAAAACATTTATCTCATAATTAAAACAATAACTCTTCTCATCGCATATGATCCATCAGATCTTTAAAAACAGGCCGCTGATCACGCCTTATTGGCAATCAAACTTTAAACATTTACTCCGTTTCAGCATTGTATGGGTGATATTGTTCGCTTGTACCGCTAACGTTTGTAACAGTTTTTTCATTAAATGGGGATTTCGTGACGACTCCCGTTATGCTTCGCTGGTTGGCGTAATCGATGGCACCGCCTATCAACCCTATGTCTACCGTTCGGCTGTACCGCGCCTGGCGGATATGGCCGTGCAACATTTACCGGCGGAAAAACAGGAGCAACTGTTTCATCGTATTATCTCTTCAGACAAACTGAAAAACCATTTTTTTCACGACATCCCTGCTGAGCAATGGACGTCTCGTGTTGCGCTTGACTATCACCTGATGTACGGGCTCACCTTGCTGAGCTTTTTAATCACATTAATCTATCTGCGCAAAATATTCCTGCACTTCTCTTCAAACTATTCTGCGTCTATATTGGCTGTGGTCCTGTTTAGCCTGATGTATCCCCTCACCTTCAAGCGTGGGGGCTATTTTTATGATTTTTTTGAATTACTGGGCATTACTGTCAGTACATTTTATTTCTTAACGAATAGAAAGTTACTGGCCTCTGTCCTGTTAATGCTGACCGCTTTTAATAAGGAGACGGCCTTTGTCGCAGCCTTTGGCTTCTTCTTTCTACATGGCAAAGATTACCCCATGCAAAAACGCGTGGCCTATTTTGCCTTGCAGTTTATTGCCTGCTTCCTGATCCGCGAATGGATCATTGCACCGTACACAGGCAATACAGATACGGCCCTGCACTTTCATTTACTGGATAACGCCAAGTTCTGGCTCAACCCGGTCAACTACTTTAAATTGAGTGATTTCTATACCCTTGGCCTATTTTCGCCAACCATCCAAAATGTATTGGTGTTGCCGTGGCTGGTTTATTGGATCAGAGCAGGCTGGCAACAGATGGACGACATGCTTAAACACTATACATTAGGCATTTTCATCCCCAACCTGCTATTGTTTCTTAACTTCACCACAAAAGATGAGTTCAGAAACTTTTCACTCAGCATGATTGCCTTGTATATTGTATTGATACACGGTTTCTCACCGTTCAGACAATGGCTGGATCAAAAATAGTGCATGCCTATGAAGGTGTTACATAAACTGCATTGTGGCTTCAGGCGATTGCTGCTCGGATCGTGTTTCAAGCATCAATACAATTGCCACCCTGATTTCGACCTGCTGCGTAGTGAAACGGCATGTACTGTGCTATGGAAAAAACAGCCATTGGCGACGATTCCTTTTGCACACACACTCAGCCACACATTACATGGGCCTTGCTGGATTGTGGCCTCAGGCCCTTCTTTAGCTGATATTGATTTACAGAAAATTGCGCCTTACCCAACGATCAGCCTGAATTGTGCCATCAAGAAGTTTCTCGAGGCGGGGCTCACGCCTACCCACAGCATTATTGTCGATCACCGCGTATTTAAACGCCAGTGGCAATGTGTTGTCGACTCAATACGCTCCGGTGCGCACTGCTTCTTCAGCTTTGAAGGCTTAAGTATCATTGCCGAACGTGCACCTGAGTTATTACAGCAAGGCAATATTTACTTGATTGAGTCTGCGACCAGACAATACGGCGTGGCACGTGAGAGTATCAAGCAATGCCTGCAACGCTTTCAACAGGATACGGAGATCGCTCTTGCCGCGGACCTACTGCCTTACTGCCGCGCCATTGGCTTCAGCCACAACCTGAAAAAAGGCGTTTTTGCTGGCAAAACAGTGGCCACCTGGGCGGTACAACTGGCGTTTGGCCTTGGTTACAGTGCGATTTATATTGTGGGCATGGATTTAGGCGGGACGGGTAAAACGCATTTCTATGCTGACAAAAACAACCCTGCCCCTGACTTTTTACGCTATTACGAGCCACATATCCGTGGCTGCTTTGAACTGGCGCGCCAAGCCAGTGAAAAAACCGGTGTTAAGTTATATAATCTGTCGCAGCAAAGCGCATTACCTGCGCACATTATTCCAAAAATTTCTTTTACCGAGGCTTTGCAGCAGATAGAAGAACATACATCTTCTAAGAAATGATCTTATTATGAAAATTATTATTCCACTTCAAACCTGCTCAACGCGTATTCCACATAAAAATATCCGTCCGTTTTACCAGGACGACTCCCTGTTTGACATTAAAGCCAAACAAATCCTGACCTTTGAGTCGCCAGAAAATGTCTATGTATCCTCTGAGAGCGCAGAGCTGGTGAAACCATTATGCGACAAGTATGGCTTTCACTTCATGCAGCGCGATGACTCACTTACTGGCAACAAAATTTACCAGCCAGACCTGGTCAAAGCATTGACCGACCCACTGCCTGGCGATGATGACATCATGTGGATACAAGTGACTTCACCACTGTTTAATCAGTTTAAAGAGGCGCTGGAAGCCTGGAAGACCGTGCGTAATGATTATGACTCGCTGGTCGCAGTCAAGCCGTTTAAAGGCCATTTACTCGACGCCAAGGGCAATCCTGTCAACTATGGCTTTGGCTACTGGCATAAAGTGTCGCAAGACCTGCCCAAGCTGTATTCAGTATTGTGGAGCCTGTTTATTCTCAAGCGTGAAACCGTTAACCGCTTTCACTATCATATCGGCGTCAACCCGTATTTATTTGAAACTAACCATATGGTGGTTGATATCGACTATCACGAAGACTTTGAACTCGCGGGCATGATTTACACCAAGCTGCACGGTACAATTTAACACTAGCGCCTCGATACTTGAGGCGCTTAGCGACTAAGCTACATGGCTACACCACTGCGCACCTTACGTTGATACTTGGCATATAACTTGGCCGCCCTAGCACTGACCTGTTGCCAGATCGCACCCCGTATCTGCACTCTCCAATTCAAGGCTGGCCACGCTGCGTAGTAATACCTTAAAAAGGTTAGCCAGTCACCTCGGTTTAAACCCACATCCATGGCTGAAAAATACAAAGCTGCCAGATCCTTGATTTGCATGCGTGCAGAAGGTGGCTGATGTATTTCAACCCGATGCAGATCTAGTACATAGAGCGGTGGTGGTAATTGCCCATCTTCTTCACGTTTGAAGCAGAAATGGCAGATATAAAAATCCCGGTGATAAATGCCATGTGCATGTAATCTGCCGGCAATTTCAGCCACACGACGAATCAGCGCCCGTTTGTACTGCAATCGCGGGGGCTGGGTCTGCCAAACCAGTGCCAGATCCTCCAGAGTAACGATATCTCCAAGATCCTCGGTCATCACAAAAGAACGCAGACTCGCGGGTAAACAACCTTGCACCCCATGAGCGACATAAGGTGTCGTTGGAATATTAAGATCTGTCAGCGCTTGAATCGCCTTGACTTCATTACGCGCGCTGACCACCGGACGTTTAAAGGTCATCCAGTTTTTTAAAATCTCCAACCAGCCCACGCCGTTGTGGCGCTTGATAAAATAGTAGCGCTGCCCGAACTTAACCTTGACCGTCTGCCTGGTCGCAACGGCTCTGAAGACCTGTCCGTCAATGTGCATGAGGTATTCAAACAGATCAGGCCGCGCCAGAATGTCTGGTGGAAGCTGATTGCCAGCAGCAAAATCTACCTCTTGTTTCATGGTCATTAGTCTTTAAAGCTTGCCATAAAACGTGAACAATTTTTAATCGCCTGCAACAATTGCGGCTGATGCTCAGCGGTCAGGGCCGCCTGTTGTTCAGCATCCAGCACTTCATCATTGCGCCCAGTCGGCACGTAATGCTTCATCCCGTTTTGCTGATAGGCAATTCGATACTTCATGTCATTCGTCAACACACCGATGGTTCGCCAGTCGCTCACGACGATAAAATCGCGCTGTTGCGTATCGTAAAGATTACGGCCCAATGAGTAGCTGTTGGCATCAACAGGGGCTCCCAGGGCTTGCAGTAGCGTAGGTGAAATATCAAGATGGCTGCTCACATGATCGATCTCGGCATGCGTACGACCTGGCATCCACACGACCATAGGCACATGCGTTTGCTCTTCAACAAAGGTGGAGTTATGACCCCAGTTGCCTTTCTCAAGAAACTCTTCGCCATGATCACCAGTAATAATGATAATCGTATTCTCCAACAATCCCTGCGTACGCAACTCCTCCAGTACACGCCCGATTTGCATATCTATCCAATGCGCCGCATTAGAGTAGCGATTTTTGAACTCGCCTATCCTTGGCTGCAAAGAGGCACGTGACATGCCCCAATAATTCACATCACCCAAATAAGGCGAAGCAACGACCGCCTGGTCAGGGAAGTCATACCGGGCATGAGTAGACTCAAAAAAGAAGAAGCTCATGAACGGTTTGCTATGGTCTCGCTGTTTGAGAAAAGCAATTTGCTGGCTTGCATTCCACTCATCCCGCTGCCATGGGCTCATGCTTTCATCTGCTTCATGCAAATCTGCCAACGAAAACTTGGCGAATAAGGTTTTATTAAACTCCGGGTAAGAGAATTTCGCACTGGTGCGCAAATCAAACTGGTAGCCCATAGATTGCAATCTATCCATCAGCAAGGGCGATTGCTGAGCATGCAAGAAGCTGGACCAATAAGAGCCATATAAGCCGTAAAACATGCCAAACAGCCCTTCCCGTGTACCATTGCCACTGGAATAATGCTGCGTGAATAAGCTACCCTGCTGACCAAGTTGCCAACTATTAGGCATGATTTCAGGCGTTAGCCTGTCCCAACGCAGGGATTCTGCAGCGAAGATTACAATATTCGGTGGATGATTAACCGACTGATAATTAATGGCTTGCAATGGGTAATGCAGCCTTGCCGTATCCACGGACAAGCGATGATCATGTCGCCGCTCAATATCCATACCGTACCGAGCTGCTAACGAGCGTATCAACACTCGCTGATAAAAGGGATATACGTCTGCCGTATCTAACACTGCTCCGATGTTTTTCACATCGCTAATGCCATAAATCAACCCCTGAATCACAAATAAGATGGGGACCAATATCCAGATGACAATCGCAGAGATTCTGGCAAGCTTGAATTGTGTATAACGTACACTGATGATCCAGAAAATGGTTTGAATCAGCGCCACAAGCAAGACTGAACCAACAATCGAGACATAAGTACCACCACTGGTGCCCAACGAAGCAAGGCCACCTTTGGTCGTCATCAGGTTCCAGATAAACCCATTGAAGTGAAAGCGATACAAATCATAAATCATCAGATCTGATTTGATAAACATGAGCCCGGCACTACTCAGTACAATCGCCAGCGCAGCCACTAATCGCGGGTAAGCTCGAAGAAATAAGCTCGCCAGCCAAGCTGGCAATACAACGATCAAGCTATACAGAAACGCATAAAATCCCCAGGCAGATAAATGGAAAACCCACGACAGACTGGTTGCTGCGGCGACACCTTCAGAGAGAAATCCCCAGGTCACCCACAACATATGCAAGGTAGTTAGTAATAAGAAAAGCCGGAAAATGGCATTGTTTGATGGTTTCATCGCGTAAACTTTCATCGCGTAAACATGGCGAAATTAGACAAATGCCTCGTGCGGGCGCAACTCGAGATGATGACATACCATGACCTGATGTTCCTTACAGTAAGCTTTCCAATCCGGCATATCGGTCCAATCGGCAACAAAAATAAAATCCAGCCCGGCACCTGTCGATGCCTGGTGATCAAAACGGCTATCACCAATAAACAAGGCGGGGAATGCTATGCTGCCATCGGCAATCATCTGTGCCAGATGCTCATTCTTTTTAGTAGGGCCGCCGTAAATGCCAAGTTCGAACAAAGCATCCAGTCCACGCCGCGGGAAAATACTTCTGAGCTCTTCCTGATCCCCGCCAGACATCAGCATCCACTTGGCCTGTGCCGTCTTTTGCTTTAAATCCATCAACGCAGGCGCGACTTCACACTGCATTAAGGTCTCATCCAGAATCTCGGTAAAGGTATCCATAAACGCCTGGAACAACTCAGGCGTCAGCGCTTGCTTAATGATCTCGGTAATGTAATAACGGATCTTGTCATTGCGCGGGATACTGCCCAGTTTGATATGGTAATCGACAAAGGCTTGCGCTTGCTCATCGCTACCGCCCATGCGCTTGGCCGTATTGTAATAAGCATCGACTTTGGTCTGGTTGCTATTGAGGACAACGCCATCGCAATCAAGCACGATGGTTTTATAGATAGAGAGGTCTGGGCGTTGGGACATAGGCTGGCTAATAAAAAAGGCTTGTATTGCTACAAGCCTTCATTATAGACGATTTGCGTCGGTGACTTGCTTATTTGGCCGCCACAATCGCTGAAGCTTCTTTCGCCAGTTTGGTGATGTGCGCCCAGTCTTTGTTCGCCACCGCATCTGCTGGTGTCAACCAGGTACCGCCACACACCACCACGTTAGGCAACGCCAGAAAGTTAGGTGCGCTTTCAACGCTCACGCCACCCGTTGGGCAGAATTTCACGTCAGCAAATGGGCCAGCAAAGCCTTTGAGCAGGTTGATACCGCCCACAGCCACGGCTGGGAACAGCTTCAGGAAGTAGTAATCATCGGCATTCGCCATCATGATTTCAGAGCCTGTAGACACGCCTGGCAGCAATGGCAGGCCGATTTTACGGGCAAACTGGCCTAACTCAGTGGTATAGCCTGGGCTCACTGCAAATTGGCAACCGACATCTTTAGAAGCTTGTGCATCTTTCAGGTTACGCACGGTACCGGAACCAAGAATCGCATCAGGCACGTGCTTGGCGATTTGTTCCATGGCTTGCAGGGCGACAGGTGAACGCAAAGTCACTTCCAGTACTTTAACGCCGCCCTCCAACAAAGCTTCTGCCATTGGTACGGCATCTTCCACTTTGTTGATGACAATGACCGGAATCACCGGGCCATGATTAGCTAACTCTAATGTGCTCATGTTCTCAATCTTTACCTAAATAAATAAACTTTTTTTAATTGCCTGCTTAACAGTGAATTAAAAGTGCTAAGCAAGACTAGGCGCAGAAGCGCAGACAGTACGAATAGTACGGCAAGCGAACTGCAACGACGTATTGCGACGCAATTTTAATTTACAACCAGGTGACCGCACCTTCTTCGGCTGACAGCACATTCCTGCGCATACCACCGAACAACTCACGACCTAGACCGTGCGCATTATGATGACGCTTGGCGTCGCTCAGCTCTTCAGCTTCGCGCTCGGCCCAGGTGTCTTCATCCACTAGCACGTTCAACTGGCCAACCGTTCCGTTGAGGCGAATAATGTCGCCATTGCGAATTTTGGAAATCGCACCACCGGCACTCGCCTCTGGGCTCAGGTGAATCGCCGCTGGAATCTTGCCAGACGCGCCACTCATACGGCCGTCAGTCACAATCGCGACACGAAAACCTTTGTTTTGCAACACAGCCAGTGGCGGTGTCAGTTTATGCAGTTCTGGCATTCCATTGGCTTTAGGGCCCTGGAAGCGAACCACCGCAATAAAGTCTCTTTCCAGCTCACCACGGTCGAACGCTGACAGCAATTCCTCTTGCGCATCAAACACAATGGCTGGCGCTTCAATGATATGACGGTCTTCAGGCACTGCAGAAATTTTAATCACGCTGCGACCCAGGTTACCTTTGAGCAAGCGCAAACCGCCAGACTCATTAAATGGATGTGCAGCGGTACGCACAATGGTTTCATCGCCGCTTTCAGCCGGGTAGTCGGTCCACACCAGTTTATCCGCTGTTTTCTCCGGTTTTTTACCGTAGTCACGCATGCCACCACCGCTGACGGTGTACACATCGGGATACATGTAACCACCTTCGATCAGCTCGCGAATCACGAAACCAGGGCCACCAGCAGTCTGGAATTCGTTTACATCGGCTTTGCCGTTCGGATAAACACTGGCCAGCAGAGGCGTGGCCTTGGCCAGGTAGTGGAAGTCAGTCCAGTCAATGATAATACCGGCGGCACGTGCAACGGCTACCCAGTGGATCAAATGGTTGGTTGAACCACCAGTTGCCAGCAAGGCCACCATGGCATTCACAATCACATGTTCGTCAACCAGGCGGCCAATCGGCACGAATTTTTCTTTTTTGGTATTTTGTATTACCAGGCGTACCGCTTCGCGCGTCAAATCTTCGCGCATACCATCGTGTGGATGGATAAAAGCCGCGCCAGGCACATGCAAGCCCATCGCTTCCAGCAACATCTGGTTACTGTTGGCGGTGCCGTAAAACGTACAGGTACCTGCACCGTGATACGCCGCAGACTCGCTCGCCAGCAACTCTTCGCGGTCACACAAGCCTTGTGCGTATTTCTCACGGACTTTGGATTTTGAGGTGTTATCGATACCGGTGCTCATTGGGCCAGCGGGCACGAACACACATGGCAAATGGCCAAAATGCAGCGCGCCGATCAACAGGCCAGGCACAATCTTGTCACAGACACCGAGCAACAAAGAAGCATCAAATACATCATGAGACAAAGCAACCGCAGTACTCATGGCAATGGTGTCGCGGCTGAACAGGCTCAGTTCCATGCCTGGTTCGCCCTGAGTAATGCCATCACACATGGCTGGCACACCACCTGCCACCTGCACCGTTGCACCCAATTTACGGGCTTCATCACGGATAATATCCGGATAGTCCACGTAAGGCTGATGCGCAGACAGCATTTCGTTGTAAGCCGTGACGATACCAATATGCGTTGGTTTCTCGGCATAAATCTTGAACTTGTCGTTTTGTGGCATCGCCGCAAACGCGTGCGCCACGTTGGCACAGCCCAGACGATCCGGGCCTTTTTCACGGTTCAGGTAATCATCAATACGCTGCAAATACGCCTTGCGGGTCGGACGGCTGCGCTCGATGATGCGTTCTGTTACTTCAATGTGAGATTGTTTCATTGACTATCGCTCAACTGTGTTTTAACTACCTGATGAACTATCCTGATGAACTGCTTTGAACTTGCTATTTAGTCACAGTTTAGGGTCGTAATATATATGAATCCAAACAGGTTCCCTACCTGCGATTATCGCCAAACTGGTGCAAGACGTCAAACTGAATTACCAAATTTGATTGTTTTTTTAGACGATTCAATGACTTAAAACAATATAAACCGTTTGGGAGAACCAGTTTGAAGCGCACGCGCTTCAAACCAGCCTTCAGATAGATTTGGTGACCAGAATATCTTCCAGCATCAAATACTCAAGATCGCAGCCATAGAACATATTCAAGGCATCGGTCGGACTGCAAATCATGGGTTCGCCACGCCGATTAAGCGAGGTATTAAGCACCACGCCGTTGCCACGCAATTGCTCCAGGTGCTCAATCAACGCGTAATAGCGCGGGTTGGTTTCCTTGGTCACAATCTGCGCACGCGCCGTACCATCCTCATGCACCACTTCCGGAATGCGCGCTTTCCAGGCTGGATTCACATCAAAAGTGAACGTCATGTATGGGGCCGGATGCTCTGTTTGCAGAATATCGACTGCAATACGATCCAGCATACTGGGGCAGAATGGCCGCCAGCGCTCGCGGTATTTAATTTGCGCATTGATACGGTCAGCCACGCCCGGAAAACTCGGGTCGCCCAGGATACTGCGACAGCCTAATGAGCGCGGGCCAAACTCCATACGGCCCTGGAACCACGCCAGTGGATTCCCTGCTGCCAGCAATTCAGCCGCTTTACGCGGACCATCTTCGACACGGGTAAAAACAGGCTTGGCCGGGTGCGCTTCACAGGCGGCGATACACTCTTCGTTGGTGAACGCCGGGCCCAGGTAGGCATGCTCCATTTTATGGATGGTTTCACCTGCTAAATGTGCAGCATAAGTTGCTGCACCCAGGCTAGTACCATTATCGCCAGAAGCTGGTTGCACAAACAACTCTTTCACGTGCGGCAAGGCAATAATACGTTGATTCAGTTTTACGTTCAGCGCCACACCACCTGCCATCACAATCTTGCCGGTTTCGCGGATGATGTCGCCCAGGTAATACTCAATCATCTGCAATGCCAGGTCTTCCAGCAGCTTCTGAACGCTAGCCGCGTAATGAATATACGGATCATCGATCTCGTCGCCTTTACGCTTGGGCCCCAACCATTCGATGAGCTTGGGCGTAAAGTAATAACCTTTGGATTTACCATCGGCATCGGTCTCTTTATAACGGCGCAAGCCCACCACATTGACATATTCGGTGTTAATGATGAGTTCACCGTTTTCAAACTTGGCCAGGCGACTCAAATCATACTTCGTCGGATCGCCATACGGTGCCATGCCCATGACTTTAAATTCGCCATCCAGCATTTCAAAGCCCAGAAACTCAGTGATGGCGCCATACAGGCCACCCAGCGAATCCGGGTCATAGAATTCTTTAATTTTATGGATCTTGCCGTTTTCGCCATAGCCGAAAAAGGTAGTCGCATACTCGCCTTTGCCATCAATGCCGACAATCGCCGTTTTTTCTTTAAACCCACTCAGGTGATAGGCACTGGAAGCATGCGCCAAATGGTGCTCTACCGGCACATATTTGGCTTTAGTCAGGCCTAGTTCGGCCATCAGCTTGAGCGATTTGTCACGGTTGCGACGGAAACGGCGGTTACCGTTAAAAATCGCATCCAGCGCACGATCAGGCGCATACCAGTAACGCTTGGCATAATGCCAGCGCGCAGCCGAAGTCAATGGAATTTCACCGTAAGGGAAAGCGACGATATCCACCTGATCCGGCGTAATACCTGCCTGTTTCAGGCAAAATTGTGTCGCCTCGTAGGGCCAGTGATTTTTAGCGTGCTTGTCACGGATAAAACGTTCTTCTTCCGCCGCAGCGACAATCTTGCCGTCCACCAAAATGGCAGCAGAAGCGTCATGCCCCAAGGCACCGGATAAACCTAAAACAATCATGCAGAAACTCGCGTAATGATTTAATGGAAATAACTAAAGGGAAATGCCCGCCAGCCTGAGTGGCGTATGGTCCTGATAAATCAGGCTAAACGACTTAAGCAGTGCATTATACAGGGAAGTATCCTGTTTCCAATTTTGCAGCAGACGGCGGATATCTTTGACATGTGCACGTAAAGCCATTTGTGTACGGCGATGTTGCTGCATGCTATCTAGGTCAATGACCATAATCTCGCCTTGATCGGTGACTTGCAGGTTACTGGCCTTCAGATCGCCATGAGAGACTTTGAGCAAATACCATTGATAACACAGCGTCACCAGCTGGCGAATAACCCGCTCACGCAAATTGCTATCGGTACACTGCTGGAAAAAGGTCAGTGCATCCGGCCACGGGCTGTAAGCAGACACAAAATAAGCGCGGCCACGCATGCCGCAGTAGCGCTGCTCATACATCAACAATGGCTGTGGCGTCAGCATGCCATAATATTGCAGACGATGCGCGTTACGCCACGATGCTGCCGCACGACTGGGTCGCCAGGCGCGGCTCAGGCCATGTAGCCAGTCCTTGATGTTATACCGTTTGATCACCACCGCCTGGTCTTGCAAATGCGTATGCACCACGGTACAGGTATTGCCTGGCTTCAACACCTTGCCGACATGCATGGCCACTTCAAGAGCAGGCAAGTCTGTTGCATGCAAGCCGCCTGCCATACTCACCGCCTGCGCGCTCTGGCTGGTTTGCTGCCAGGCAACATCGCTGCAAGTACGGAAAATTTTACGCGTGACATAGCGCTCAACCTCTTGCGCCTTCATTTGCTTGACCAAGGTCAGCAATGTGAAAGATGACAAAGTAGGCGGCCAACCACGTGCCTGATCATACGCTGCCAGCAAGGGCGCCACCCAGGCATGCTGATCCAGCACCTGTACTTTTGAGATCAACTCAGCCAACTGCCGATAAGCCTGACGCTGGTTCAAGGTATGTTTCTGAATCCCATCACCGTCCAGCGACCATACTTTATTATCCGACAGTAGAAAATTTTTAAGATGCAAATCCGTCTGCACCAAGCCAGCCACATGCTGTGCAGCCAGGGTTTGCACCAATTGTTTGAGTAACAGCAAGCCTTGTTCAGGGGGCAACGTCTGGTATAACACATCGGCATTATCTGCGGGCGCGATAGCGGCGTAGATCAAGATACTGGCACGCTGGTCTGCGGAATGTCCTTGCCACAACAAGGCAGGCGTTGCCAACCCTGCTTGCGTGAGCCAACGCACGCCTTGCGCATCGCGTGAGGCATATTTTTCTGCCTGCGCACCGAGGAATACTTTGGCGAACACCGCCTTGCCAGACCATTGCGCGCGAAATACCCAGCGCCGCTGCGGCAAAACACGCACAGCGACCAGCCCGGTCAATGCAGACTGGTCAGACAGCAGGATAGCGCCCGTGGCGCTATCAACAACATCACACATGGCAGGCGCGATGATCGCGTCATGCATTGCCACCATTAGCGGGATTTCCACCATTGCGCAATTTGCTGCAGCCAGCTAGCTTGCCCGGCGAATAACTTTTTCGCCCGTTTATCGCGTTTTTTCATCATTTTTTTCACTTGCGATTTTGTCTCTGCATCATCATGCGGCCTGGCCACATACAAGGTATGGCGAGAATCTCCCTGTTCATTCGGGATAGGCAAAGCCTGGTAGTAATACAGTGCGATCGACCGACGCGTAATACCTTCCGGCGTCGTCAATGGATCAGGATGCCCATGAAAACTGTCAGCATCGGTATTAAAAATCACGCAACGGTTAAATAAAGGTGCCACCGTTTGCTGCCTGGCCTGCATTTGCCGGTCCCACAGTTCCAGGTTGCCACCATACTCCGGCTTCCAGTCCTGGTTTAAATACACCAGCATATTGACGCGACGATACAGTTGCAGGCCTTCATTGACCTGAAAGTCAGCATGGATGCCGAGCAAGCCGCCAGCAGACGTTTCGTGCAAGCCACCGCCCGCGAAATAGGGGTCTGGCAACAGACCTTTAAAACCGGTCAGGGTTTCAATAAACTGCAACATGGCGGCAGAGTTAAATAAGGCAAACGCCGCGCGCAAGGTTTCATCGCAGTCATAGGGTGAAATTTGACGTTTATGTGTACCGCCATAGCCTTTTTCATACACCTTGTCATGCGCCTTGGGGTCTTGCGGAAAGTGATCCAGCAATAACTGTGTAAACGCGGCAGGAAAAATATTGTCGATCACCGCATGCGGAAACGGCTGCGCTTGCGCATACTCCCCAGCCAGCAAACTGCCAATATCTTTGGCCTGCTGCATATCCAGGGAGAATCCATTTCCCATTTCAATTGGCAATACCCCATCAGTCATGGTCATTTTGTTGTTTCCTGCTGTGACTGTAATTGTTTAAGCATGGCTTGTTTACGCTGTAAACGGCGGTTTTGCGCAGTATACCCGCTCACAAGCCCAACCGTTCCTGCCTCGACATGGTCAAGGTAACGAAACAAACGTGCCGCTGACATGCGCTCAATGACATAGCCTTGCGCAACCAGCTTATCCTGCAATACATAGCCAGGAATCTGTTGCTGCATATAAAAACGGTATCCCAGCTTTTTCATCAAACCCACGTTCCACAAGGCAAAAAAGCTCTTGATATACGGCTCAATGTAAGGCCGGGCCTGGCGCGCAGGCAAGCCTAATTGCTGCTTGATACGACGGCTGTGGTACTTGAAAAAGCCAGTGAATGCACGCCAGAACAAACGCACATGGCCGCGGTTTAACTGATGCAAACAGCCAATCGCGGCAATATTAGGCTGATGCTGCATGCGCTGCAAACAGTCAAGAAAAATTTGCGGCTCGTAAATAAAGGTATCGGTATGCATCAAAAACAGGTAATCCGTATTGATCGCAGCCAGAATCAAATCCAGGCCTTCACCGTGCGCAGCAAACCCTTGCTCTTTGCCTGGTGATGGGCGCTCAATTAAATGGATCCACTCCAGGCTGCGCAAGTATGCTGTACTTTCATCCGCAGAATCATTATCCACCACCCAGACGTCGACGGCATTGGCATCCAGCGCCCCGCTATCGAAATGGCTTTTGATAAAATTCAAACAGGTACGGGTCAAATCCAGCGTTTTGTAATTCACCAGCCCGATGCTGAATCTTGGTAATGTGTGTGCCATAGATATGCTTATCCGTTAACGCTTGCTACGCTTGGTTATCCATTTGAGCAACTGGCGATCACACCAGCCTAACGGCCGCGTATACGTCTCACCATACAAATAATGCTTTAAAAAATAGAGGCGATCGCGGCCACTCAGGTCTGCAGTATGCCGGTGTAATGCCGCCAGGTCGAAACGCGCACGACGCCAGGCACCTAGGCTTTGCCTGGCTTTTTCCAGGTCAATCAGTGCCACATCAGGCGCGGCATCATCCGGCCGCACAAAAATATGCTTGGGATACAAAGCGCGATGCACCCAGCCCAGATCGTGAAAGCGGCGAATTTGCCTGGCAACTGCACGCAACAGCTGTCTACGCGCATGCTGGGGTTGATTCAGCATGCTTGGTAACAATTGCTCCAAATCGACAAAACCATGCAGGTTCTCTGTGACCAGAATGGCGCGCTGATTGCCAGCCTGCGGCGATTCGGCATACATCAGCACTTTGGGCGCAGGAATGCCCGCCTTTGCCAGCGACTGCAAGCGATGGTATTCACGGCGGAAAGTCGGCTCACCAGCAAACGGATGGCATAAGGTGCGGCGACCATGATTCTGCTGCTTTTTCACAAACAAGGTCAGTGCAGGCAGATTTTCCTGCGGCAATACCAGCTTGCCGACACCACTCCAGCCACCACGCCGCTGATTCGGCGCCTCAAACCAGGCGATATCACGTGTCCACCAGGCTTCAAACGTATCCAGCCCATGACGCTGCAGGGCCGCTTCGTAGACAGGATCTTGATAATGATTCAGGGAATGTTCCAAAATTAATTGTGCTGAAATAATTGACGCCAATGCGGGTTTTTAAACCACATTTTGTTAACATAAGAGTTAATCTCAAATTTTAACAGAATGCGTTTATAAATTAGCCTCATGTTGCTGTTTTTCTGCAAAACCATCGCTCGCCTGCCACTGTCCTGGGTACATAGATTGGGGGCATTCTTCGGCTGGATATCTTATCTTTCTGACCACAAAAGCAATCGTATTGCGCTGGAAAATATTAAGCAAAGCGGTTTGGCTGCTAGCGAAGCGCATGCAAAACAATTAGTCAAAACCAGTCGTATCGAAGCAGGCAAGGCGATTCTGGAGACATTTCTTATCTGGGGCAATCCTACGGCCAAGCTGTTGCCATTGATACAGCAAGTGCATGGCTGGCAACATATCACGGAGGCGCAAGCACAAGGCAAAGGCCTGATTTTTCTCACCCCGCACCTGGGCTGTTTTGAAATCACGTCCATTTATTATGGCGAGCGGGCGCCCATCACCGTGCTTTACCGGCCACCAAAATTGCAATGGTTAAGTGAGTTGGTTGTAAAAGGCAGGCAAAAAGGCAAAGTGGAGATGGCCCCGGCCAATGCCAGCGGCGTGAAAAAACTGCTACAAGCATTGAAATCCGGCCAAGCCATCGGCATTTTGCCGGATCAGATCCCCAGGCAGGGCGAAGGCGAATGGGCGGACTTCTTTGGCAAGCCGGCCTACACCATGGGACTAGCCAGCAAACTGGCCAGCAAGGCAGACGCTGTCATTATCATGGCGTTTGGTGAGCGACTGCCCGACGGAAAAGGATTTAATATTCACCTGACACAGGTAGAGGATATTGGCACACCTGCCCTGCTCAACCAGGCGATTGAGCGCCAGGTGGCACAATGTCCCGAGCAGTACTTATGGCAGTACAACCGCTTTAAACAGCGGCGTTACGCCCTGCACAAGTTAGAAAAAGCCCAGCAGGAGCAGGCTGAGCATTGATCGACTTTTGCTAAGCCAGGCCTTGAATCCAGCGGCTGTACACTTTATCTGCCACACGGTGTAATACTTCGCAATCAGCTTCCACCCCGGCCAGCATGGTATCGGCAGACTGCACAGCGGGGCTGCTTGCCGCACTGGCAATATCGCTTTTCCATTGCTCAGTCCATATCTTAACCATGCTCGGTGTCATTTCGATATGGCATTGCAAACCGATATGCTTACCCATCACATAAGCCTGGTTAGCGCAATAAGCGCTGGACAATACATGCGTAGCACCCTCAGGCACCGTAAAGGTTTCACCATGCCAGTGAAAACTGTTAAAGCCTTGCAAGTCACCAAACCAATCGCGCGCCACGGTATGATCTGCCACTTGCACATCTCCCCAGCCGATCTCCTTGACCGGGTTTTTGCTGACCACACCACCCAGCGCCTTGCTGATGAGCTGGCCGCCCAGGCAATGGCCGAGCAAGGGTACATCGGCTTGCACGGCCTGTTGAATGAGTTGCAACAATGGTGGAATCCACGGCAAATCATCGTTCACACTCATGGGGCCACCCATGAGTACAATGCCACTGTAATCATCGACAGAGACAGGCACCGCCTCGCCTTTATCAATCCGTACTTCGCACCACGGAATAGCATGTTGCGCCAAAAAAGTGCCCAAATAACCAGCACCCTCGCAGCAAGCGTGCCTGAATATCACCACCGGTTTCATGATTTACCTTACTAAACTAACTTCCTGATACTGCCCAAGCAAGATTCCGTCCAACGTGTACGGTCCAATCGCATAACGAATCAAGCGCAAGGTCGGAAACCCTACGTGCGCGGTCATTCGTCGCACCTGGCGGTTCTTGCCTTCACTGATTTTAAGCTCCAGCCAGGTGGTGGGAATGTGTTTCCGCTCGCGAATCGGCGGCTCGCGCTGCCATAAATGGTCAGGTTCAGCGATGATTTTCACCTGCGCAGGCTGCGTGACAAAATCACCAAGATCAACACCCTGTTGCAATGGCATCAAATCTGCTTGTGTAGGAGCACCTTCTACTTGCGCCCAATAGGTTTTGATCTGTTTGTGTTTTGGATGACTTAAACGATGTTGCAATCCACCATCATCGGTTAAAATAAGCAATCCTTCGGAGTCAGTATCTAACCGCCCGGCTGCATATACGTTGGGAATCGGAATATAGTCTTTGAGCGTCGCGTGTTTTTCATGCGCAGTGAACTGACACACGACGTTAAAAGGTTTGTTAAACAGTAATAACATGGAAAGCGCTATGTCTAAATTCAAGGTGCCAGCCACTGGCAGCAAAATCATTGTCAATGCTGATAATACCCTAAATGTTCCCGACCAACCTATTATCCCGTTTATCGAAGGCGATGGCATTGGTATCGACATCACGCCACCCATGATCAAAGTGGTGGATACTGCAGTTGAAAAAGCCTACGGCGGTAAGCGCAAGATCTCCTGGATGGAAGTCTATGCCGGTGAAAAATCCACGACCATATACGACAAAGACACCTGGTTATCTGACGAAACCATGACAGCATTAAAAGAGTATGTCATCTCGATCAAGGGCCCATTGACTACTCCAGTAGGCGGCGGCATTCGCTCATTGAACGTGACGCTGCGTCAGGAACTGGACTTATACGTATGCTTGCGCCCTATCCAGTACTTCACAGGCGTACCTAGCCCGGTCAAACACCCGGAAAAAACCGATATGGTGATTTTCCGTGAAAACACTGAAGACATTTATGCCGGCATCGAGTGGGCCGCCGGCACTGAGGAAGTGAAAAAAGTCATCAACTTCCTGAGTGATATGGGTGTGCGCAAGAAAATCCGCTTCCCGGAGGCCTCTTCCATCGGCATCAAACCAGTATCCATCGACGGCAGCAAGCGCCTGATCCGCAAGGCGATTCAATACGCGATTGATAACAACCGTAAATCAGTCACGATTACCCACAAAGGCAATATCATGAAGTTCACCGAAGGTGGCTTCCGTGACTGGGGTTATCAACTGGCCAAAGAAGAGTTTGGCGCAGAACTGATTGACGGTGGTCCATGGTGCAAACTGCCGAATGGCATCATCATTAAAGACTGTATCGCCGATGCATTCCTGCAGGAAATCCTGTTGCATCCGGAAGATTACGATGTCGTGGCAGCCTTGAACCTCAATGGCGACTACATGAGTGATGCGCTGGCAGCACAAGTCGGCGGTATCGGCATCGCGCCTGGTGCCAACCTGAGCGACACCATCGCCATGTTTGAAGCCACGCATGGTACGGCGCCTAAAATCGCCGGTAAAAACCTGGCTAACCCAAGCTCACTGATTTTGTCAGCCGAAATGATGTTACGCCATATGGGCTGGGTAGAAGCGGCAGATCTGGTATTGAATGGCGTGGCCAAAGCGATTGCCAGCAAGCGCGTGACTGGCGACTTCAGTAGCCAGATGGAAGGTGCGACCCAGGTCGGTAGCGCTGAATTTGGTGACGAAATCATCAAACAGATGGCATAAGTCCTGGCCACTGGCATCGATTTGAATATAAAAAAACGGCTCGCAATTGCGAGCCGTTTTGTATTTTTTACCCCTAAAACAAAATTATGCTTTTTGTATGTTTGAGGCCTGCTTCCCTTTGGGACCTTCAGTCACATCAAAGGATACACGTTGACCTTCTTTCAAGCTTTTATAACCAGATTCAACGATTGCGGAGAAGTGCGCGAACAAATCGTCACCGCCGTCATCGGGAGTAATGAATCCAAAGCCCTTAGAGTCGTTAAACCACTTTACGGTACCTGTTGCCATTTTACTTCCTTACTTTTTTACTTAACAGGGAGGCGCCCCAAAAGTTTGTCTCAAGTACTCCAGTCGCAATTAACAAGCTTTGCTTTACTTAAAGACGGCTACAAAAAACCTGAACCCAAACGCCTTAAGGATTTATAAGTTAGCATAATTTAAATGTCAAGCCTAATTTTGTATCTTTTAACGAAAGCTAAAAAATACAATTAAAATTTGTATAAATGCTGCATGAGAGCCCGTCTTTTCTACGATTTGAATCTGTGATCCTCCACGTATACTAAAGTAAAAAGTATAGTGGTATCAGTACATTAACAGCCCTATTTCACTGTTTAGAAGACACGTTTAAAGACATCTATGGCAACACTGGAAAGTTCAAGAAAACTGGGAGGCATGGCGCGCATGCTGGTGCAATCTTCGCTTATGAACGAAGATGATGCCGCCGCATTGCAAGAAAAGTCCTCTGCACAAAAAGTCAGTTTTCTGGCGGCAACGTTGGCGCAAAAAAAGATTTCGGCTAAAGATATTGCGCAAACAGCCTCGAATGCTTTTGGCTTTCCCTTTCTAGACCTGGACGCGCTGGATCAAGACTCCCTGCCAGACAAAACCATAGACATAAAACTCATGCAGTCGCATCGGGTATTACTGCTGCAACAAAAAAGCAATGTTGCCTATATTGCGATCTCCGACCCGACCAATCTGCACTCGCTGGACACTATCCAGTTTCAGATGGGCGCTACGCTGTTCCCGATCGTGGTGGAAGATGACAAGCTGGGCAAATGGATCGATAAAATTGTCGACTCCAAAGATACCAGCATGTCTAACCTCAATGCCGGCAGTGACGATTTTGACCTGGGGATGGAGGAGGCTGGCGAAGAGCAGGAAGCAGAAGTCATACAAGAAGTCGACGATGCGCCTGTGGTCAAGTTCTTGCAAAAAATATTGCTGGATGCCATTAACATGGGGGCGTCCGACTTGCACTTTGAGCCTTATGAAAAGTTTTACCGTATCCGCTTCAGGGTGGACGGTGTGTTAAGGGATATGTCGCAGCCGCCATTGGCAATCAAGGAAAAACTGGCCTCGCGCATCAAGGTCATCTCCAATCTGGATATTTCCGAAAAGAGAGTCCCGCAAGATGGGCGCATGAAGTTAATTATCACCAAAACCCGTGCCATTGATTTCCGCGTCAGCACCTTGCCATTGATTCACGGTGAAAAGATTGTGATGCGGATCCTGGACCCAACCAGTGCGACACTAGGCATTGAAGCCCTGGGCTATGAAGCAGAACAGCAAGCTTCGCTACTCAAGGCGATTCACCGCCCCTATGGCCTGGTACTGGTCACCGGGCCGACCGGCTCGGGTAAAACCGTCTCACTGTATACTTGTTTAAACCTGCTCAATGACCCTGGCGTCAACATTTCTACCGCTGAAGATCCGGCAGAAATTCCTTTAGCGGGCATTAACCAGGTCAACGTGAATGATAAACAAGGCCTGACCTTTGCTGCGGCACTAAAATCCTTTTTACGCCAGGACCCAGACATCATCATGATTGGTGAAATTCGTGACCTGGAAACTGCGGACATGGCAATCAAGGCAGCTTCTACCGGCCATATGGTATTGTCTACGCTGCATACCAATGATGCGCCAACTACTTTATCTCGATTATTGAATATGGGCGTCGCCCCCTTCAATATTGCTTCTGCCGTGACGTTAATTACAGCACAACGCCTGGCCAGGCGTTTATGCAAGCACTGCAAAGTGCCCTTAAACGTGCCACAAGAGGCACTGCTCAAAGTCGGCTTTACCGCAGCCATGCTGGAAGGTGACTGGCAATTATATGGCGCGAAAGAAGGCGGCTGTGAACACTGCAATAATGGCTACAAAGGCCGTGTCGGCATTTACCAGGTAATGCCTATCACTGAAGCCATGGCGCAGATCATTATGTCCAACGGCAATGCGCTGGATATTGCCGCGCAAGCGAAAAAGGACGGTGTGAAAGATTTACGCGAATCAGGCTTACTTAAAGTAAAACAGGGCCTAACCTCGATTGAAGAAGTGGAAGCGGTCACCAATGAATAACTCAGGTGAGTCAATCAACCAATTTTAAGAAAACACTATGGCGACTGGCAATATCAAACAATCCGTATATCAATGGGAAGGCAAAGACCGCAAAGGCAAGCTGGTTAAAGGCGAAATGCGCGCCAATGGCGAAGCCGTGGTCAATGCCACGTTGCGTCGCCAGGGCATTACGATCATCAAGGTCAAAAAGCAAAGCGCCCTGGCCATCAAAGGCAAGGTCACAGACAAAGATGTCACCTTGTTCACCCGCCAGCTCGCCACCATGATGAAAGCTGGCGTGCCTTTATTGCAAGCTTTTGATATTGTCGGCAAAGGGCACCATAATCCGGCTGTGTCAAAACTGCTAGGCGATATTAAGTCCGATGTTGAAACCGGCAGCAGTTTGAGCGCGGCTTTCCGCAAATACCCGCTGCATTTTGATCAACTGTTCTGTAACCTGGTGGGCGCCGGTGAGCAGGCAGGTATTCTGGACTCTTTACTTGAGCGATTGGCGACCTATAAAGAAAAAATTCTCGCCATTAAAAGCAAAATCAAATCTGCATTGGTGTATCCAGCGTCGATTATCGTCGTAGCGTTTGTGATCACCGCCGTGATTATGATTTTCGTAGTGCCTGCATTTAAAGACCTATTCAGCAGCTTTGGGGCAGACTTACCGGGGCCAACGGTCGTAGTGATCAACTTATCCGATTTCTTTGTCAAATGGTGGTGGGCAGTCTTTGGCTCGATTGGCGGCGGCTTATGGTTCTTCTTCTACACCTGGAAGCGCTCCGAGAAACTGCAAGCGACCATGGACCGTCTCATGCTGCGGTTGCCCATTTTCGGTGAGTTGATCCGTAAAGCCACTATTGCGCGCTTTGCCCGTACACTATCGACCATGTTTGCGGCGGGTGTGCCATTGGTAGAGGCGCTGGACTCCGTCGCCGGTGCTTCTGGCAACAAAGTGTATTTTGATGCCACCAAGAAGATCCAAAGCGAAGTCAGTACCGGAACCAGCCTCACTGTATCGATGCAGAATGCCAATGTATTCCCTAATATGGTCATTCAGATGACCGCCATTGGTGAAGAATCCGGCTCTTTAGACGGCATGCTGACCAAAGTCGCTGACTTTTACGAAGGTGAAGTGGATGACGCCGTGGCAGCCATTTCCAGCCTGATGGAGCCTGTGATCATGGTGGTATTGGGGGTATTGATCGGTGGCCTGGTCGTCGCCATGTATATGCCTATCTTTAAAATGGGCAAGGTGGTCAGTGGCGGCGGTTAAAACCGTCGCATACAAAAAAGGGGCTATTCAATAGCCCCTTTTTTATTCACGCATCCACACTATTTTTTTGCTGCCTGTAACGACTTCTCAATTTCATCAGCTGGCTGCGCACCTAACATGCGCTTGCCATTTTCAAAGAACAGGGTCGGCGTGCTGTTAACCCCCACTTTATGCGCCAATTCGCCGACTTTTTCCAGCGGCACGTCACATTTAGCCGTAGAAGTTGGCAATTTGTTATTGAAAATCCAGTCCTGCCATGCTTTCACCCGATTGCTGGCACACCAGATACTGCGTGATTTATTAGCCGCATCCGGGTGCAATTGCTCAATCGGGTACAAGAAAGTGTAAATGGTCACGTCGTTAATATTGCTGAGCTCTTTCTGCTCCAGACGTTTACAGAACGGGCAATCCACATCTGAAAACACCACCAGTTTGCGGCTACCATTGCCTTTAACCACTTTAATCGCCTGATCCAGCGGTAAGCTGTTGAAGTCGATTTTAGTCAATTCATCCATGCGCTCACCGGTGATGTCTTTTTTGGTTTTTGGATCAACCAGGCGACCTTCGGCAATCAGGAAACTGAATTTGTCATCGGTATAAATAATTTGCCCACCCATAAATACTTCATACAGACCTGGGTATGGCGTTTTGGTCACACTGTCGACCTTGAATTTTGGATAAGCACCCTCTACCAGTTTCTTCAGGCTGGCTTCGTCTGCAACGCCGTTAAAAGACCATAGCGTGGCCAAGGCAATCAAGCCGCCCATCACACACTGGCCGATAGATTTTTTCATGACATACTCTTTCTCAAACATGCGCAATGGCTCACTGCCATATCAGCCCTGAGTCGCTGCGCGAATTAAAAAACGTTTAAGCATAGCACTGTTTTCCACCCCACGTAAGCCTAGCAGGGCGGCGTGTGTCCACACGGCTTGCGGACGCGCAAACAAGCCATCCAGGCCGCGTGTCAGTGCATGCATCTTCAAAGTATCCGGCTGCCGTGTACGCATGACATGCCGTAAAAAACGTGCGTCGCCTAATGGCCGGATCGCTGGCAATTGGACAACCTGCGCACAAAGTGCTTGAACATCCTGAAAACCCAGGTTGACGCCCTGCCCAGCCATCGGATGCACCTGATGCGCGGCATCGCCTAACAGCATGACCTGCGGCAGCGCCATGGTATCGGCGGTGTTCTGCATCAGCGGGAAAGCGAGCACAGGACCGCTAGGCGTTAACTGCCCGAGCACTTTTCCACTGCGCTCAGCCACCTCGGCTGAGAATGCTTCTGCGGACAATCCTTGTTTTTGCGTGGCAAGCGCATGTGGCAATGCCCATACCAGTGATACCTGTTGTTGCGGCATGGGCAACAAAGCCAAGGTCTCGTGTTCGCCGAACCACTGTCTGGCAATATTGCCATGTGGCAGCTCGGATTTAAAGTTGGTCACCAACGCCGTTTGTACAAAATCCACTTGCTGCACACCCACGTCACATTGCGACCGCACCCATGAACGTGCACCATCAGCACCTAATAACAATGACGCCTCAATCTCATGCTGCGGTAAGGATAAGCGCACGATATGACCGCAATGTTGCAATGACTGCGCCGGGGCGTCGGTGATCACAGTCACCTCAGACTCCGCTAATGCCTGCCAGCAAGCATGCATCAAGGCCTGGCTTTCAACGATGTGCCCCATCTCAGACAAGTGCGCTTCGTCAGCATTCAGGCGCAAGCTAGGCGTGGCATGGCTATGGGTGGGCGACCATAAGTGCATGGCTGCAATCGGGTTAATTCGACTGGCGGGCAGACGTGACCACACACCCAGATCGCGCAACCAGTCTACAGTTTGATTGGTGAGTGCATAGATACGGGCATCCCAATGTGCTACATCAGTGATCCAGTCCTCAGGCAGTGATTGTGCCGGCTTGGCATCAGTCAACACCACCTGTTTACCCAGACGCGACAGGGCAATCGCGGCGGTCAGGCCAACCAGGCCTGCACCCACAATCACAACATCGGTTTTAATCAACGAATGTTCAGCTGCCATAACTCATCTTGTTGACCAGGAAACGCCGCGCCATCGGCAACAGGCTGAGTGCGCCCAGTCCAGCCCCCCTTAACAGACCGACCCCGACCAGGTCATTGGAAAATACATTGACCAGAAAATCAGTGAACTGCAAGCCACGGCCGGTATCACGCTGGCGAGACTGGTGATATTCAGCCAGGCGGTGTGCGGCGCCCCATTCATTGGCTTGCGTCGCTGCCACATTTTTGGCCAGTGCCACGGCATCGCGGATGCCGACATTAAACCCCTGCCCCGCTACCGGGTGCATGGTTTGTGCCGCGTTACCGATGACCACGCAATGCGCGGCGAACGTCTGACCCAGTTTACTCAATTTGAGTGGGAACCTGAATCGTTTACCCGCATGCAAAAATCTTCCAACGCGGTCACCAAATGCCTCATGCAAGGCTTGTAGAAAAGCAGCGTCATCCAGCGCGGCGATCTCATCCAGATAGGCCTGCTCGCCCGTCCACACCAGCGAAAATTGTTGCCCGTTCGGTAATAATGCCATTGGCCCGCGTGGCGTAAACCGCTCGTAGGCAATATTGTGGTGCGGCTGCTCGGTCTGCACCAGACCAACCAACGCATCATGCCCGTAATGCTTGGTTTCGCGCACCAGGCCAGGAATGGCCTCCAGGCTGCGGCCACCATCGGCAATCACTGCCAAGGGCGTCGCTAATACCTGTATGCCACCATCAACAGGCTGATACTCAATCTCCGTCGCATGGGCATGTACATTCAGGCCGGTTACCGGCACCTGGTATTGCATGATGATGCCGGCAGGTGATTGCTCAAGTCGCGCATCCAGCGCCTGCATCAAGGCGCCATAAGAAACCACATAACCCAAAGCAGGCAAATCATGCTCTTGCGCCTTAAGCACGGTGCGGCCAAAACCTTTCTGTTGCGAAACATGGATGGTTTCAATCGCGGTAACAGCGGTTTCCAGTAAAGGCCACACGCCTAGTTGCGCCAATACCTGGCGCGTGCCATAAGACAATGCTAATGCGCGGCCATCGCCATACATGGCGCCTGGCGACTGCGCCTCCAGCACCGTCACCGGCACACCGGCTTGTTGCAACGATAGCGCCAGCACCAGCCCGACCGGGCCGCCGCCTATCACTACCGGATGGTCTATGGTTTGCATCACACTGACTGCCTTTGACTCAATCTCAATATATACTCAAATAGCTTAAACAATGACTTTTTAAACGGCTACGGCGCGCTGACGCATCATCGCCTCAATGTCGGCAACCGTCTTTACTGCCGCTGAGGTAATCACGTCATGCCCCTTGTCGGTCACCAGCACATCATCTTCAATACGGATACCGATATTCCAGAAATGTTCAGGCACATTGTCTGCCGGACGCACATAGCAGCCGGGCTCTACCGTCAGCATATTGCCGGGCTGTAGCATGACCCAGTCACCATTGGCTGTTTTATATTCACCGGCATCATGCACATCCAGCCCCAACCAGTGGCCGGTACGATGCATGTAAAACTGGCGGTAACTGCCAGTTTCCAGCACGGCATCACGGCTGCCCTGGCACAAACCATAATGGATAAAGCCATCCACCAGCACATCCAGCGCCGCCTCATGCGGCGCATTCCAGTGATGCTGCGGGCTCACGCTGGCAATAGCCGCCGCTTGTGATACCAGCACCAGTTCATACAAATCTTTTTGCGGACCACTGAAACGGCCACTCACAGGAAAAGTACGCGTAATGTCAGAAGCATAGCCATCCAGCTCACAACCGGCATCAATCAGCAGCAAATCGCCCACGTTTAGCTGGGCGTTATTAGCGTTGTAATGCAAGGTACAGGCATTGGCCCCACCTGCCACAATGCTGTTATAGGCTGGCGCCTGTGCGCCCTGGCTATAAAACGCATGTAAAAATTCCGCTTCAATTTCATACTCCCACTTGCCAGGGATCACTGCCTGCATGGCGCGGTTGTGTGCACTGGCGGCAATATTGGCCGAACGGCGCATCAGGTCGATTTCGTAAGGCGATTTAAGCAGACGCATGACATCCAGCGTTTGACGCACGTCAACCAGCTTGGATGGCGCTTGTACGCCCGTGCGGGCTTGCGCCTTGATGGCATTTAGCCAGCTACTCACTTTAGCATCCCAGCCCGCATCACTGCCCAGACTGAAAAACAACTCTGGCTGATTTGCCATCAATTTAGGCAACTGCTCATCTAATTGCGTGATGGAATACGCCTCATCAAAACCAAACTCGATTTTAGCTGCGTCTGGGCCATAGCGGAAACCGTCCCAGATTTCGCGATCGATGTCTTTATCACGGCAAAACAGAATCGTTCTTGGCGATGGCCCGGCAATCAGCACCAACACCGCTTCAGGCTCTTTAAAACCAGTCAGGTAATAAAAATAACTGTCAAAACGGTAAGGGTAGTGACTGTCACGATTGCGCGTCACTTCGGGTGCGGTTGGAATCACCGCGATACCCGCTTGCATGCTGGTGATCAGTTGCTGGCGACGACGGGAAAATTCTTGCATGGGAACACTCAAGGCACATTCTGAATAGTGAGGAATTGTAGCGTATTTGGGTGGCAATTGCTGGAATGGTTCCGGCCAAATGCGGTCAGAAGCCCATCATGTCATATAACTCAGATTGCCTGACATTTTTTTCGGCATTTTGCAGCGTGCCATCATCCTGCCATTGCTGCAGTTGGTGCGCTAGGATAGGCTGCACCTGCCCGGCGCGCATGCCGGGTTTGATCGCAGGCAAATACAGCATCTTCAACAACAAAGCATCGAGGCCGGTTAATAATGACTCCGGCGTTTTATCGTTAAATACCGAGGGATACACTTTCTCTGAGTCATTCGGCAAGCCCATGGCCTGCGTGATCTCTTCCACAATACAAGATACCAGCGAACCACGCTCATTCGCATGGTCGACAGGAATCACCACCCAGGCGCGCTTGATGGCATGTTGTGCATCGAGGGTGAGGCCGAACATACATATGGCATCGGCGGGTGGTGGCCTGCTTTTATTGCCACTTATTTGTGCAACTTCTTGATGCCATAGGGCAGACTGGCTAAACACCACTGTCATATTAGCTTCTGCTGCGCTAGCTGCAAAACTGATCGGGTGACCGGTAATTTGCGATAAATGGCGTAAATGATAGCGCGTAAGTTTCGTGTGTTTGTCAACCTGGTCTGCATGATGCACCAACCATACCTTGACCGGCTGCTGCCATTTGCGCACGACTTGCTCGCCCGCAATATATTCACTATGCAGCGCCACCTCATTGAATGCCTGTTGCAAATACGCCGGTGACTGCCAGGATTCTTCCGCGAATGCCGATGCTGCCAGCATGAGGCACGGCAACAGAAAAACCATCAGCCAATGCTTAATCATGAGGTTTCGTCGCCTCAGCGCGTAGCGGCGTTAACAGCGATGACAAGCCATTGTGGTCAATTTCACGCATCAATTGCAACAGGCGACCAAGTTCGCCTGGCGGAAAACCCTCACGTGCAAACCAGTGCAGATAATTGCCCGGCAAGTCGGCGATCAGCCTGCCCTGATATTTGCCATAAGGCATTTTGAGGGTAACCAACTGTATCAAATCTTCTTTTTTCATGACAATCGTAGTGATGAGAGAGGCATTATTCTAAGCAAAATCAAGCCTGTTTCGGATTTATTTCGCGTTTACCCTTAAAGAAATCCGCACGCTGCCGTTATTCCCCTTGAGTATGCTTGAATACTTAACAATAAGAAGATTCTTTGCGTTGAATTTAACATCGCGAGAGGCCATGATGCAATACGAAATTACTAAAGAAAAAAGTGCAGAATATCTGCGACAAGCCATCCATCACATGTCGATGCAAGATGCCGCTTTTCATCCGGTCAGCTACGCGGTCTGGTATGAATATTCCTCGGGCGAACATGTGCGCCTGATTGAAGAAGTGAATGACTTGATTGAGAAAGAGAAAAGACTTAACGAAAAGAGCACTACCCACCTGTTTAACAAACATATTGCCGGTGCCGATGCCGATAGTGCCAAGGTGCTGGTGGAGCGCTTCAACCAGGTGGTGACCAGTATCACCTCTTCCACAGAAAAAGCCGGGCAAGAGACCTCACAGTTTAGAAAATCACTCGACGCCTGGTCTGATGAGATTCAACAACTGGATCCACAGCTAGGGGCGCAATTAGGCTCTTTGCTGTCTGACACCCAACACATGCAAACCTCCATGCATGGTTTACAGCATCAACTAACCTCTAGTCTGGAGGAAATCGCTGACCTGAAAAACGAGATTATGAAAGCCAAGCAAGAGGCGATCTCGGATGGTCTGACCGGACTGATGAACCGTAAAGGATTTGATAGCGCATTGCATCAATGCCTGGACACCGGGCCCGCTGAAGAAACATGCCTGATGATTGCCGATATTGATTTCTTTAAAAAAGTAAATGACAGCTACGGACATTTATTCGGCGACAAAGTCATTCAGGCCGTGGCCAGGATATTAAAAACCGTGTCGGGCAATTTATATACCGCTGCCCGCTACGGTGGTGAAGAATTTGTGCTGTTGCTGCCGCACACCAGTATGGATATTGCACACGAAATTGCAGAAAATATTCGTCGCCAGGTCGCCGCCATCACCATTAAAAACAATGTCACCCAGCGGCTGATTTCCAACATTACCATTTCCATGGGCGTCACCGCTTACCATCCGGGGGAGTCTGCTGACAGCTTTATTACACGGGCTGACCAGGCTTTATATACCTCAAAAGCACAAGGCCGTAACCAGGTTACCCTGTTAAACGGAGAGCTTGCAGCCGCCTGATGGCTTTAAAGCAAATCGCGTTTCTGTTCAGGGATATCCTCATAGGGATAACGCGAATGCCCAAAGCGCATCACCAATACGGAAATCGCCAGTATCAGAATGGCAGCAGACACCGCTAACATATGTGTCTCTGTCATTTCCTTCATGTCCAGCAACAAATAGCGAGCCAAAGCCACCATGGCGATATAAATCGGATAACGCATGGGCAGTTTACCGGTACCAAAATAGCTGTTAATCATGGAGAACACTTCCAGATATAAAAACAGCTGCAGCAAATCACCGAGACCGACCATACCTGCGTCCCACATGCGCGCCAATTCGTGCGCCAGCGAGAAAAAAGTAGCGATGGTCACTAATCCTAGCCCCAATCGCTCTATCCACATTAATGCCTGATGGGCGATTTTATCGGTACGATGTTCATAAGGTGGCTTCATTATTCCCCCTGATTTGTTTTTTTATATAGCCAATGATCGAGCTGCTCTAAACGCTCCGGTGTGCCGATATCATGCCATAAACCCAGGTGATGTTGTCCAGTCACGCGTTGCTGTTGCATCGCAGCTTTTAACAGCGGCGCCAATTTGGCCGCCTGCCCAGGGGTCACACTCTCGAATAGCGCAGGATGATAGACACCTACGCCCGAAAAAGTGAGGCGATGCCCGGCAGACTCAATCACCAGTCCGTTTTCCAGGCCAAAGTCACCACTCGCATGCTGTGGTGGATTATCTACCATGACCAGGTGCGCCAATTTACCAGTTGGCAAATGCAGGCTGGCATAATCAATATCGGTAAACACGTCTCCATTCACCACCAGGAACGGCTCGTCACCCAACAAAGGCAAGGCATTCGCAATGCCGCCTGCCGTCTCCAGAGCCTGCGGCTCGGCGCTATAACGGATATGCACCTGCCATTGCGCACCATCGCGCAATGCGGCTTCAATCTGCTGCCCCAAATGTGCATGATTAATCACTAACTCGGTAAAACCGGCCCGCGCCAATCGCTCGATATGCCACACAATCAGTGGCTTGCCACCGACCATCAGTAACGGTTTGGGCGTATGGTCGGTCAGTGGCCGCATCCGTTCGCCACGCCCTGCCGCCAGGATCATTGCCCGCATGATTTACGCTGCCTTTTCCAGGGTCAACAGCAATCTTAAAAATGGCCGCAGTTCGACATAGCGTTCGCACGCTGCCTGCAAATACTGCATCACCAGCGGCATATCCTTGAGATAGCCATCTTTACCATCACGATGATACAAACGGGCAAAAATACCCAGCACCTTGATATGGCGCTGTACGCCCATCCACTCAAAATCTTTATAAAATTCGCCAAAATCGGCAGTGACTGGTAAGCCAGCTTTTTTAGCAGACTGCCAGTAACGTACTACCCAGTCCATCAGGTCTTCTTCGTCCCAGCGGATATAGGCATCTTTGAACAAAGACACCAGGTCATAGGTAATGGCCCCGATGACGGCATCCTGAAAGTCCAGCACGCCAGGATTATTATCCGCAGTCACCATCAGGTTGCGCGAGTGATAATCCCTGTGCACCGTCACTTGCGGTTGCTGCAAAATATTGTCGATCAGCAAGCCAAACGTCTTATCCATCACGGCCTGCTGCTCTGCCGTCAGCGTTTGACCTAAATGCTTGCTCACATACCACTCCGGGAACAATTGCAATTCGCGCGTCAACAAGGCTGCATCATATGCTGGCAACGCTTCTGGCTGTGTTGCCAGTTGCATCTTGATCAGGGCCTGGCAAGCATCGCCATATAAAGCCTTGGCGTTGTCACGATTCAGTTGCGACAGATAGGTATCGTTACCGAGATCGCTTAGCAACAAAAAGCCTTGTGTAACGTCTTGCGCCACGATCTTAGGCACATTGAGCCCGGCTGCCAGCATTTGCTCAGCCACGCGCACAAATGGGCGACAGTCTTCCTGCGGCGGTGGCGCATCCATGGCAATCAGGGTTTGCGTCGGCAAATGCACGCGGAAATAACGCCTGAAACTGGCGTCTGCCGAAGCGGTAGTGAGTGTAAAAGGCTGATCGAGCACCTGCTGTAGCCATTGTTGAAGTTGCTGTGTTCTATCCACAAATGTTCCCAAATAATGAATCGGCCCATACTACCGGGCATTACTGTTAAAATGCGGCTGTCATTTTAAGTGAAAAATGACTTTTTAAGCATTTTCATGAATAATATAGCCCAATTGAAACGGGACATCTGGCCGTATGGTCCGGGATGCGTGCATACAAACGTCGGCCATTAGCAGGCCTTAGCGAAACGATCACTCTTTGAATAATTTGCAAGCTCACTCACCCACCTTTCAGGAACGCGGCATCCGTCTGATTTTGGCGCTCACTGCTATCGGCACGCTGGCGCCTGTGCATGCGTGCGCGGATGATCAGACTGAAGCTCCTGCCATGGTCGTGGCGGAAAACACCACCTTGCCCGGTGCGATTGAAATTGAAGGCGACACCTTGCAACTGCGCATGGACCGCCAAATGCGCGCCATAGGCAACGCAGTGATCCGCAAAGAAGGCCAGCAAGTCACAGGCGATGATATCCGTTACGACATCCAGAATGACGAACTGCAAGTGGACGGTAACGCGGTGATTACGGCCGGGCAAACCAAAATTACGGGCCCGATGTTGCGTATGCGCATGAGCGAAAATATCGGTGAAATGCGAGATGTCACTATTGAGTTTAAAAGCAGCCAACCGCCACCTAGCAACCAGGATAGCAGCCCACTATTGAGCGACCAGGCGATTTTGCTCAGTGACCCCAAAAGATACCTGGAAGACAACCAGTCTTACAGCACCCAAAAAACAACCAGCTCTTTTGATAATATTCGCGCCACCGCCAAACAAGTATTGTTTGAAGGCCAGAATATCAAACGCCTGAAAAAAGCCAGCTACACCTCGTGTGCCGCTGACGTAGATGACTGGTATATCAAAACCAACAATCTTGAACTCAATGACTACACACGGACTGGCGAAGCCACCAATGCGTATGTTGAGTTCAAAGGCGTGCCTATTCTTTATACACCGTGGATGAGCTTCTCGTATAACAACCAGCGTAAAAGTGGCTTACTGGCACCGCTGTGGGGAACCACTTCCAGAAGCGGCTTCGAGTTGCTCACCCCCTACTATATTAATATCCGGCCAGATATGGATGCGACGATCGCCACCCGCTTCCTCAGTAAACGTGGTGTGCAACTACAGGGCGAATTTCGCTATCTGGATGAAGATTACTCAGGCATCAACAACCTTGAGTACCTGGATAAAGACAGCCTGACGGATCAAACGCGCTTTTACGCCAGGCTATCGCACTTGCAACGCTTCAGCGACCATTGGTCAGGTGGTTATAACCTGGAAAAGGTCTCAGACAACACCTATTTCTCCGAGATGGCAACCAGAATTCAGGTCACTTCACGCGTGAATTTGCAACAAAGTGCATTTGTTAACTATAACAGTGAGCATGTGACGTTTAATGGCACGGTGCAGCGTTATCAAAACCTGGATGACGTCTCCTATGTTTACCAACGGTTGCCGCAGCTGACATTTTCATACAACGATGAATGGAAAGGTTTCAAAACCCAAACTGGCGCACAATACGTCAATTTCCAGACCATGGATGGCATGATTGACAAGCCTTCAGGTAGTCGTTTGAGCTTCTACCCATCCATTTCTTACCCGATGAAAAATGCTTATGGCTTCATCACGCCTAAAGTCGGGATTCAAACAACGCAATACAGCCTGAGTAACAATGTGCCCTTGGGATATTCACAAGAATACAACCAGTTGAACCGCACATTGCCTATCGTCAGCCTGGACTCAGGTTTGTATTTTGACCGTGAAACCAGTTTATTTGACACGAACTATACGCATACCCTGGAGCCACGCGCTTACTATGTGTACATTCCATATCGCGACCAGAGCAAAATCCCGATTTTTGATACTTCGCTCAACACCCTCAACCAGAACTCGATTTTCTATGAAAACCAGTTTAGTGGTGATGACCGCATCAATAATGCCAATCAAATGACAGTGGCCCTGACCAGTCGCCTGATTGATAGCGAAACCGGGATTGAACGTTTAAGCGCCACGTTGGGGCAGCGTTTTTATTTTGATGATCTGCAAGTCTCGCTGCCAAGCACGACCCCAAGTTCCCGCAAATCATCAGACATTCTCGCCGGATTTACAGCGCGTCTTTCGAGCCGCTTAAACCTGGACACGTTCTGGCAGTATGACCCGGACCGCGGCAACATGGAGCGTAATAACTACTTGCTACGCTACAATCCAGAGCCAGGTAAGTCATTCAGCTTTGGTTATCGATACACCGCCAATACACTCGAACAATTCGACACTTCAGCCCAATGGCCATTAGGCGCTGGTTGGTACGGTATCAGCCGCCTTAACTACTCGATCCGCGATGGCAACGCGGTGCAATTCCTGGGTGGATTAGAATATGATGCTGGTTGCTGGCAGGCCCGCGCAGTCATGCAACGTGTACAAACAGCGACTGCCAACGCGAACTATGCCATGTTTTTCCAACTCGAACTCGGTGGGTTGACCTCGATTGGTGCCAACCCGTTAAATGTGATCAAGCGCAATATTCCAAGCTATATGCGCACCTATGATATCCCGGCAATTTACAGAGACCAGAACGCGCAATGATGAAACGTTTATCTAATTTCCTTATCTCCACGATGGTGTTTGCGCTGTACGCATCGCAATCAACAACACTCTTTGCCGCAGAAAAACGTCCGATTGAAAAAATGGATCGCATCATTGCGGTGGTCGACCAATCCGTCATTACGGAACGGGAAATGCTGAACCGCATGGAATCAGTCAAGACACAAATGATTAAAAAAGGCGTTGAAGTGCCGCCTGACGAGGTACTGCAAAAGCAGATTCTGGAACGCCTGATCGTCGATAGCCTGCAACTGCAACTGGCCGCCCAAACCGGTATTAAAGTCGAAGATGCACAACTGGACAAAACAATTGAACGGATTGCCGAACAAAACAACCTGACCTTGCCTGCCTTTAAAAAAGCGCTGGAGGAAGACGGAACGCAGTTTTACAAGTTTCGTGAAGATATCCGCAATGACATTATTCTTGCCCGCTTGCGCGAGCGCGATGTAGACAACAAGGTGAATATTTCCGAAGCCGAAATTGACAACTATTTAACGACACAAGAGAAAGAAGGCGATCTGGATGAGTTCAACATCTCGCAAATCCTGGTTCGCCTGCCAGAAGACAGTTCACCGGAAGACATTCAAAAAGCCAGGGCACGCACGGAACAAATTACCAAAGCACTGGCTGAAGGCATGAGTTTTGAAAAAGCCTCTGCCAATTTTTCAGATGCGCCTAACGCGCTGGATGGTGGTAGTTTAGGCTGGCGCAGTGGTCAGCAAATGCCAGCCCAGTTTCTGGAACTGGTTAAAACATTGCAAGCGGGTGGCGTCTCACGTCCAATCCGCAGTGGTACCGGCGTACATATCCTTAAACTGAATGACAGACGCGCGGGTGCCAGCACCCTGATTGTTGAGCAAACCCATGTGCGCCACATTCTGTTAAAACCTAATGAAGTCTTGTCTGACAAAGAAGCCAAGCAAAAAATTGACGGCATCAAGGAGCGCATAGACCATGGTACACCGTTCCAGGACATGGCGCGCCAATACTCCGATGATGGCAGTGCTTCCAGTGGCGGCGACCTGGGCTGGATCAGTCCGGGTGACACCGTGCCTGTGTTTGAAAAAACCATGGCCGAACTGGCAGTGAACGAAGTCAGTGCACCAATCCGCAGCCAGTTTGGCTGGCATGTGATTCAAGTACTTGAACGCCGCAAACAGGATATGTCTAAAGAATCCAAACGTTTAAAAGCACGCCAGGAAATCCGTGCGCGCAAAGCCGAAGAGTCATACAACGACTGGATACACGAGCTGCGCGACAAGGCTTTCGTCGAGATGCGTCTTGAAGACAAGTTCTAAACAACCGTTGTTAAGCGCATGAACCGCTTGCCACGTATTGCCATCACTGCTGGCGAACCTGCTGGTATCGGGCTGGACATCTGCGTCAAACTCGCCCACACAGCCATGCCTGCCGCACTGGTGGTATTGGCAGACCCCGTCGCACTACAGGCAAGAGCAGCGCAATTAGCGACGCCCTTAACATTGCATACATATACCGAAACGTTGCCGCCGCATGCGGGCGATGGCAGCCTGTATGTACTGCCGGTGCAAACGGCTGCACCCGTGGTTGCTGGTGCACTCAACCCGGCCAACAGTGTAGCGGTGTTAAGCATGCTGGACCGCGCGCTGGCAGGTTGCCAATCCGGTGAATTTGATGCCATGGTCACCGCCCCCGTACACAAAGGCATCATCAATGATGCAGGCATTGCATTTACTGGCCATACCGAATACCTGGCGGAAAAAACCGGCACGGCCCAAGTGGTGATGATGCTGGTCGGTGGCGGCATGCGCGTTGCACTCGCCACCACCCACCTACCACTCACCCAGGTCAGTGCTGCCATTACCACCGAAGCACTCACTACCACCATTCGCATTCTGCATCATGACCTGGTGCATAAATTCGGCATTGCGCAACCGCGCATCTTTGTTGCCGGGCTAAATCCGCATGCCGGCGAAGATGGTTATCTGGGCATGGAAGAAATAGATACCATCAACCCGGTGCTGGATAGCTTGCGTGCCGAAGGTATGCAACTCATCGGCGCCTTACCGGCCGACACCATGTTTTCACAAAAAAATCTGTCGCAAGCCGATGCGTTTTTGGCCATGTACCATGACCAGGGCCTCACTGTACTCAAACACGCCAGCTTTGGCGAAGGGGTCAATGTGACCCTGGGGCTACCCATTATCCGCACCTCTGTCGATCACGGTACCGCGCTGGATATTGCAGGCAGCGGCAAAGCCGATCTCGGCAGTATGCTAAGTGCCATACAGTTGGCCATCACGCTGTCACACACACGTCACACCTCAAATACATGAAACACATTGCCAAGAAGAAATTTGGTCAGAATTTTTTAATTGACCAAGCCATTATCCAAAGCCTGATTAACGCTATCCATCCGCAAGCGGATGACCTGATGGTCGAAATTGGCCCCGGCCTGGGCGCGATGACGCAGCCCCTGATCAAGCACCTGAATCACTTGCACGTGGTTGAAATCGACCGCGACATTATTCAGTGGATGCAAGGCTTCTATCCGCCGAAGAAAATCACCATCCATAATTCAGATGTATTGAAGTTTGACTTCGCAAACATAGGCGAGCGCATCCGGGTGGTTGGCAATTTGCCGTACAACATCTCCAGCCCTATCCTGTTCAAGCTGCTGGAAAACACCGCGCAAATCATCGATATGCACTTTATGCTGCAAAAAGAAGTGGTTGAGCGCATGGTGGCCGAGCCTTCAAACTCAGAATATGGCCGCTTGTCTGTCATGCTGCAATACCGCTTGCAGATGGAGTACATGGTCACCGTGCCGCCCGAAGCCTTCGACCCGGCGCCTAAAGTTGAATCTGCTTTTGTGCGCTGCATTCCTTATGACACCTTGCCCTATCCTGCCAGTGACGAAGCCTTATTCGCTAAAGTGGTCACGGCGGCGTTTGGTCAACGCCGCAAAACCTTGCGCAATACACTCAAAGGCTTGCTGGATGATGATGGATTTACCGCATTGAATATCGATTCGCAGCTACGTGCCGAGAACCTGAGCGTGGCCGAGTTTGTCGCCATCAGCAATTACCTGGCAGCCAATACCTGAGCCAACTTGTACAAAGCAGCACTGGCTTAACCTGATTTAAAGTTTAGCCTGATATAATTCTGTTTTTACTAAAACCCAAACTTTTGGAGCATGTTATGCGTTTGATTCTGCTGGGCGCCCCCGGTGCCGGTAAAGGGACACAAGCCACCTTTATTAAAGAAAAATTCAATATTCCGCAAATTTCCACTGGCGATATGTTGCGCGCAGCAGTCAAAGCAGGCACTCAATTGGGTCTGGAAGCCAAAAAATTCATGGACGCAGGCGGCCTGGTGCCAGATGAAGTGATTATCGGCCTGGTCAAAGAACGTATTAAAGATGCAGATTGTGCCAATGGTTTCCTGTTTGACGGTTTTCCTCGCACCATTCCACAAGCCGAGGCGATGAAAAACGCAGGCGTCGCCATTGATTACGTAGTGGAAATTGACGTGCCGGATGAAGCCATTGTTGAGCGCATGAGCGGCCGCCGTAGCCACCCAGCTTCTGGCCGCACTTACCATGTAAAATTCAACGCACCAAAAGTAGCAGGCAAAGACGACGTTACCGGTGAAGAACTGGTGCAGCGTGATGACGACAAAGAAGAGGTGGTACTGAAGCGTTTGCAGGTCTATCATGACCAGACTGAGCAACTGATTGGTTACTATTCTGACTGGGCAAAATCCGGTGTCAGCGGTGCGCCACAATACGTCAAGGTCAACGGTCTGGGCGAGTTGAATGCGATTAAAGAAGACATTTTTAGCGCATTGAAATAACTGCGCTAAAGCAAAAAGCCCGCATGATGCGGGCTTTTTTATTGACGGTACAACAGACTAAAAATCGTAACGGATGCCACCAAAGACCTGGCGTTGACGCCCCGCCACCATGCCATCCACACGGCTGGTCAGGTACTCTTTATCAGCCAGGTTATAGGCACTGACAAAATACGAGACACGACTGCCTACAGGCCGGTAATTTGCCGTTGCATTCAGCAACGCATAGGCCGGAATGCGCCCGGTACGGCCTGATAACACATCGGCCTCAGAACGGCCTGCGCGATAAGAAACATCCTCTTGCTGCTCGCTGACATAATCAACACCAATGCGTGCATCGAATCCGACCGGATGCTCATAGCCGAGGCTCAGTGATGCCAAGTGTTTTGGCGCATACGGTAAACGATCACCACTAAACACATCTGCTGCCGCATTGGTTTTCTTAAACTTGGCCGTGATCAGATTGGTATAAGACCCGGCCAGGTAGATATTATGTGCCGAGTCATATATGTGACCAAAGTTAATACGCCCAGCCAGCTCCACCCCGGTTTGTTGCGATTGTCCGCCATTGATAAATGAACCAGAGGTTGGGCCCGCCACCACAATATCGTCAAAAATCGTATGGAACAATGTGGTTTCAAAGGTGACGCCTTTGATATAGTTAGAGCGCGCGCCCAACTCCCAATTGGTGCTTTCCTCCGGCTTGGTATTGACCACCACGGCGGTATTGGCGCCTCCTGGCGCATGGATATCACGATCAGGGCGCGGCGGCGCAAACCCTTTGTGCACACCGGCAAACAAAGTGGTTTTTGCAATGCCATTCCAGGTTAAACCAAATCCTGGCAACACTTTGCTCTGGTGATTGGTATCTTTTGACTCAGCATTATTTTGCACTGCACCTTCCGCGCGCAGAATATCGGTCCTGATACGCAAATCTTCTATACGTAAACCTGGCGTAAACGTCCACTCGCCCACATAAAAAGTATTTTGTGCGTAATAGGATTTGGCCTCGACATTGGTATGAATCTGCTCGCGATGGTCGCCAAACGCCTCTGCGTATTCCTGGTTCTGGATACGGGGATCCCCTCCACGGAACTGGTTGCGCTGGATATCTTCACGGTGGTAACGGAAACCAAGGACTGCATTACTTTCCACGCCGAACAGGCTATGCTGCACATCCAGCCGTGGCTCAATGCCCCAATATTCAAACTCGCGCGGACGCCAGCGTCCACCACAAAGTTCGGCATTGGCTTCGGTCGCAACACCCAGTCCTGTACAACGATCCATCACAGAGCGTCCGCCAAGGCCTCCTGGATCATTAATCTGCCGGAACGAAGCCCGCTCAGATTTTGCATAGTAGGCTTGTGTAGATAGCTTTAACTGATGGTTGATCTGGAACAGGTGCTGTAGTTGAAACGTGGTACGCTCGTGCTCAAATACATCATTTTTGCCAGTAGGCGCCTGATATTTATCTTCACGGTATTCCACCAGTCCCAACCCAGTTTCTGTCACATGCGAGCTCTCACGGAAATAACTGGCCTTGGCAATCAAGGTATGCCGGTCAGATAAATTCAACTGCCCTTTTGCCGTGTATTCCTGAATCTCGAAATCATGATTGTCACGAATACCATCACCTTTTTTGTGCAAGGCATCAATCATCAAACCACCGCGCTCATCACCGGCTCCGATGTTGCCATAGAGGCTGGTAAAGTCATTGTTACCCAAGGTGGCGGTGACATTGCCATGCACCTGGCCGTCACTGGGTACCGGGCGTGTCACAAAATTAATCATGCCACCCACTGTTTGCGGGCCATATAGAATCTGGCCTGAGCCTTTAACGACCTCGATGCGCTGCACACGCTCCAATGGCGTGGTGTAATGCGCAGCCGGATCACCATAGGGCGCAAGAAACAAAGGCATGCCGTCTTCCATCAGCAGGGTGCGCGCCGTTCTTCTCGGATCCAAGCCTCGCACGCCGATATTAACGCCCAGGCCAAAACTGTTCTCCCCGACAACATGTACCCCAGGCACATTGCTTAATGCCTCCTGAACCGAGAATGGTCGCCGTTCTTGCAGCGCTTTTTCATCAACCAGGAAATAAGAACCTGGCACCGATTCTAGGCGGTCAGGCAAAATCCCTTTCACCACCACCGGTGAAATATTCAGTGTTTCATCCTGCCGTTCTTTTTCCTCGGCAAGCACTTCCATGGCCGGGTTAAACGCCAGTACCGTGGCCATCAACAAACTTTTTTTCTTCATGTGTCACACCCTCTTCTGTTTCTGTTGTTATAAAAACAGGTGAAAGGGCTGCAATATTGATACCAGCATCACGACGATAAAAGTTATCCCCATGTTTTTATTGCGTAAATTATATTTATATAAATAATAATGCCCTTTCCAAGGCATTCACCAGGCACACAATCGGTTTATATCAACCCACTTTAAACGACCATGGCTGATATCAGCCAAATAGAGTTCGCATCCTACGGGCAACACCTGCCAACGCAAAACATGCCTATCAGTTCTCGGGTATAATTGTCGCTTCGTTTAGTTACTTTCAAGCCACGCACATGCAACAGCAGTATCCATTCAAAGAAGTCGAACAACAGGCACAACAACATTGGGAGTCCAACCTGAGCTTTCAGGCCAAGGCGGATAGCAATAAGCCCAAATACTACTGCTTGTCGATGTTCCCCTACCCTAGTGGCAAATTGCATATGGGGCATGTGCGCAACTACACCATTGGTGACGTCTTAAGCCGTTATCACCACATGAAAGGGTTTAACGTCTTGCAGCCTATGGGTTGGGATGCGTTTGGCTTGCCCGCTGAAAATGCGGCGATTCAAAACAATGTGCCGCCTGCGCAATGGACCTACGACAACATTGCCTATATGCGCAAGCAGTTGAAATCACTGGGATTTGCCATTGACTGGGGGCGTGAGCTGGCGACTTGCCAGCCGGATTATTACAAGTGGAACCAATGGCTGTTCCTGCGTATGCTGGAAAAAGGCATTGCGTACAAAAAAACCCAGGTGGTGAACTGGGACCCGGTCGACCAGACGGTACTGGCTAACGAGCAAGTGATTGATGGCCGCGGCTGGCGCACGGGTGCGCTTGTTGAAAAACGTGAAATCCCCGGCTACTACCTGCACATCACGGGTTATGCCCAGCAATTGCTCGATGACCTGGACAAGCTGCCAGGCTGGCCAGAGCGTGTCAAAACCATGCAAGCCAACTGGATAGGCAAGAGCGTAGGCGTGCGTTTTGCCTTTACGCATACCATCAAAAATAATGATGACCAGCTGATTGACGACGGCAAACTGTGGGTATTCACCACCCGTGCCGACACCATTATGGGCGTGACTTTCTGCGCCGTCGCCGCTGAGCATCCATTAGCGACACATGCCGCGCAAAATAATCCAGCTCTGCAAGCGTTCATTGAAAAATGCAAGCAAGGCTCAGTCATGGAAGCCGACATGGCCACCATGGAAAAAGAAGGCATGGACACCGGCCTGACCGTTGCGCACCCGATTACCGGCGAACAAGTGCCGGTGTGGGTTGGTAATTATGTGCTGATGACCTACGGTGAAGGCGCCGTGATGGCCGTACCTGCGCACGACGAGCGTGATTTTGGTTTTGCCAAAAAATATAGCCTGCCGATCAAACAAGTGATCAGTGTGGTCGACCAAAGTTTTGATCTGAGTGCCTGGCAAGAATGGTACGGCGACAAAGCCAAAGGCGTATGTATCCATTCAGGCAAATACAACGATCTGGGTTACACCCAAGCCGTAGATGCTGTGGCCGCTGACCTGGCCGAGAAAAATCTGGGCGGCAAACAAACCAACTGGCGCCTGCGTGACTGGGGCGTCTCCCGTCAACGCTACTGGGGTTGCCCGATTCCTATCGTGCACTGCGACAGCTGTGGCGATGTGCCGGTGCCGGATGACCAGTTGCCGGTCAAACTGCCGGAAGACTGTGTACCAGATGGCTCAGGCAATCCACTCAATAAACGCGAAGACTTCCTGAACTGCGCTTGCCCTAAATGCGGCCAGCCAGCCAAGCGCGAAACCGACACTATGGATACCTTTGTCGACTCCAGCTGGTATTACGCGCGTTATGCGTCAGGCTTTAGCAATGATGCCATGGTGGACGCGCAGACTAACCACTGGATGCCCGTCGACCAATATATTGGCGGCATTGAGCATGCGATTCTGCACCTGCTGTATTCACGTTTCTGGAGCAAGGTCATGCGTGACCTAGGCCTGGTGAATTATGACGAGCCGTTTGCCAACCTGCTGACGCAAGGCATGGTACTTAACCATATTTTCTCGCGCCGCACGGCCAAAGGTGGCATTGAGTACTTCGCTCCAGAAGAAGTCGAACTGGTGCAAGACACCAACGGTAAAGTGACCGGTGCCAAATTGATTAAAGATGGCTCTGCCATTGACTATCAAGGCATAGGCACCATGTCCAAATCCAAGCGCAACGGCGTCGACCCGCAATCGCTGATCGAACAATACGGCGCCGATACTGCACGCTTCTTTATGATGTTTGCCGCGCCACCGGAACAGACGCTGGAATGGTCAGATAGCGGCGTTGAAGGCTCACATCGCTTCTTGAAGCGTGTGTGGAACTTTGGCTATGCCTTATCACAAATCCAGCCAGCCGACTTGCCAAATAAACTGATCGGCGAACTGGCCAATCACAGACGCGAAATCCACACCGTGTTGAAACAAGCCAATGTTGACCTGGCAAAACTGCAATTCAACACCGTGGCATCGGCCTGTATGAAGATCCTCAACACGCTGGAAAAAGTGCAAAAAGAAGCCGAGAAAGACTGGCAAGCCGTAGCATTCGAAGGCTATAGCATTCTGTTGCGCGTGCTATCGCCCATTGCGCCACACGTGACACAAGTCATGTGGCAAAGCCTGAAACTGGGTGCAGATATCCTCACAGCAAAATGGCCTGAACCAGCCAACGCAGCGCTGGTGCAAGACGAAGTCGAGTATGTGGTGCAAGTGAACGGCAAACTGCGCGGCAGCATCAGCATCCCCAAAAGCATGGCGAAAGAGCAAATTGAAGCGACTGCCGTGAATCAGGACTTTGTACAAAAATTCCTCAACGAAGGCAGCGTGAAAAAAATCATTGTCGTGCCTAACAAACTGATTAATATTGTGGTTGCCTAGCGCAAGGAGCGAACGTTGCTGCACATACTCAAGCATAGACATCTGGCTTACTGGTTTAGCGTGCTGACCCTGTCGGTCATGCTCACTGCTTGCGGCTTTCATTTACGCCAACCTTCGCCAATTGCGTTTAAAACCGTGCAAATCAAAGGTACTACCCAGATTAATACGGCACTCAAAAAAGCACTGATAGAACAAGGTATTAAAATCGTCACCGAGGCCGAAGATGCCGAATTGCAACTGGAGTTGCTCAAAGAAGAAAACGAACAGCGCATTCTGTCGCTGAGCGGTACCGGTGTGGTGCGAGAGTATGAACTCTACTACCGCGTGCAATACCGCACAAAACTCGCCAGCGACGCTACCTGGACCCTGCCTATCATCATGGAAGGCCGTCGCGACTATACCTACAACGATGCAAACTTGTTGGCGAAACAAGCTGAACAAAAACTGCTCAGTGACAGCATGCAAACAGACGTGCTTAACGGCATCATGCGCCGCTTGTCTGCTCTGAAAAAAGCGCAATAAACATGCGCATACAGGCTGCGCAACTGGCTCAACACCTGCCGCCAAAACAGCATTTGTTTGTGCTGGCAGGTGACGAGCCACTCTCAATCACTGAAGCCATCGACCAGATTCGCGCGGCTGCCCGCCAGCACGGCGCGCAAGAGCGTGCCAGCTTTACCGTAGAGCGCTATTTCAACTGGGCGCAAGTCAGCCAGTTTTTGCAAAGTTTCTCGCTGTTTGCCGAGCAACGCATTCTCGAAATCAATATCCCCACCGGCAAACCTGGTGTCGAAGGCGCCAAGGCCTTGCAGCAAGTGGCTGAATTGCCCGCTGCTGATACCACCATTATCATCACCCTGCCCGCGCCTGATCGCGACATGACCAGCAGCGCTTGGTATGAAGCCTTATTACAACACGGCGTATTGCTGGTGCTCAACCAGGTGCCACTGCCGCAACTGCCAGAATGGATTGCACAACGCCTGGCCATGCAGCAGCAAACAGCGGATGAAGCCTCACGCCGCTTTATTGCCGAGCAGGTAGAAGGTAATTTACTGGCGGCGCACCAGGAAATCCAGAAGCTGGGCTTGCTCTATCCGCCCGGCCCACTCTCTGAAGATGCCATCCGGCAATGTGTGCTGAATGTGGCACGCTTCGATGTCTCGCAACTCGGCGAAGCCATGCTGCAAGGTGACCAAAGCCGTGTGTTACGCATTATTGAAGGCCTGCGTGAAGAAGGCGAAACTGCCGTCGCCGTGATGAACCCGCTGGTGTGGTTATTCCGCCCCCTATTGCAAGTGCGGCTCGCCATGCAAAACGGCCAGGCCGTGCAGGCTGCCTTGAGCCAGGCCAGGTTATTTGGTGACCGCCAGACACTGGTTAAACGCGCATTGGAATTTTTACCGCAAAAACATATCGAAGCTGCTTTGCAGAAATTGTCAGACATAGACCGTATGGCAAAAGGCGTGGGTGATGGTGATGCCTGGCTGGAACTGTCGCGCTTATGTAGCGGCATTGCCCGCATGGCGGCGAATAAATCCGCTAGATCGGCCGCAGCACGGTCTCGTTAAGGTTTTAAGATAGAATGATGGTTATGGACATTCAAAACTACATGAAACAACTGGGTGAGCAGGCACGTGCCGCTTCCCGTTTGATGGCAAAAGCCGACACCAACACCAAGAATCAGGCCCTGCGTAATATCGCCGCCCTGATCCGCCAGCACGAAAAAGCGCTACTGGCCGCCAACCAGCAAGACCTGGAAGTAGCCAAAGCCAACGGCATGGAAGCCGCCATGCTGGACCGCCTGGCCTTGAGCGAAAAGTCCGTGGCGACCATGGCCGAAGGCCTGGAACAAATTGCCAGCCTGCCAGACCCGATTGGCGAAATGAGCAACTTCAAATACCGCCCTTCCGGCATCCAGATCGGCCAGATGCGCGTGCCACTGGGCGTCATCGGCATTATTTACGAAGCGCGTCCAAACGTCACGGTAGACGCCGCTGGCTTATGCATCAAATCCGGCAACGCCTGCATTCTGCGTGGTGGCTCTGAGGCCATCCATTGCAACCAGGCGCTGGCCAAGCTCGTGCATCAAGGCCTGCAACAAGCAGGCTTGCCACAAGCTGCCGTGCTGGTGGTTGAAACCACAGACCGCGCTGCCGTGGGTGAACTCATCACCATGAAACAATATGTCGATGTTATCGTGCCACGCGGTGGCAAAGGCCTCATCGAGCGCATCAGCAACGATGCACGCATTCCAGTCATCAAACACCTGGATGGCAACTGCCACGTCTATGTAGACGACGAAGCGGACTTAGACAAAGCCGTGCGTATTCTTGAAAACTCAAAAACACAGCGCCTGGGCACCTGCAATACAGCCGAATCACTATTGGTCGCACGCAGCATTGCCAAAACCGCCCTGCCTAAACTGGCCGAGATGCTGATTAGCAAAGGCGTGGAAATCCGCGGCTGTGAAGAAACGCGCGCCATCGTGCCACAAGCCATTGCCGCGACTGAAGAAGACTATTACACCGAATACCTGGCTTCGATTATTTCGTGCAAGGTGGTTAGTGGCGTGGACGAAGCGATTGAACACATCAACAAATACTCCAGCCAGCACACCGAAGCGATTGTCACCGAAAACTACACCAAAGCGCGCCAGTTCCTGCGTGAGGTGGATTCCAGCAGCGTCATGGTCAACGCCTCTACCCGTTTTGCGGATGGCTTTGAATACGGCTTTGGTGCAGAAATCGGCATTTCGACCGACAAACTGCATGCACGCGGCCCAGTCGGTTTAGAGGGATTAACGTCGCTGAAATATGTTGTACTAGGTGACGGCCACGTACGCGCTTAATGTCGCTTTCAGCCATTATTTGGGATGCAGCGCAAGGCGCACGGAGCGCAGGAAACGAGATAGTACACATGAGTACAGCGAGTTTTCGAGCACCGCGCAACGCCGCGATACGCCCAAAGAATGGCTGAAATGGAACTCATAGGAATTTTTGGCGGGACTTTCAATCCTATCCACAACGGGCATTTAGTGCTGGCGCAAACCGTGCTCGACATCCTGCACTGCACGCAAATCCGCTTTATTCCCGCAGCTGTTCCACCGCACAAAGAAACCCCTACCGTCACAGCACAACACCGCGCCGCGATGGTGCAATTGGCGATACAAGATCGCCCGCAATTCGTGCTCGATACCTGCGAGCTAGACCGCCAGGGCACTTCGTACACCATAGAAACCCTGCACCTATTACGCCACCGCTTCCCCAGCCAGGCACTCTGCCTGATCATGGGCCAAGACAGCTACCAAAAACTACCCACCTGGCGCCGCTGGTTAGAGTTATTAGACTATTGCCATATATTGGTCGTACACCGCGCAGATCGTGAAAAAACTTTACTCTTGCATCCAGAACATGAGGGTAAGTTAATAGATATCGCAGCAGCGCCAGAAGCATTTGCTACACAAGCAAACGGCCTGATCAGTTTTCTGCCGATTACCCCACCAGATATTTCCTCTACGCGTATTCGTGAGCAGTTGCCCCGCAATGACGAAGCTGTCATCGCTGAAATACCTCTGCGGATATTTAGCTATATACAGCAGAATCGCTTGTATAAAACTATAGATTGAGTGCGGAAGAGATACACATCAGCCAATAAAGCGGCTAGCTCACGCCATCGGTTCACTCTATATTTTTTGGAATACCCCGTACCATTACGCCGAAATACTACTCAAACAAGGCTTGTTGTAATACCTTTTCTGCTTTCGTATTAACAAAGCTTTTTGACGCAACTATTAAGTATGGTGCCGCACGTATTAATTGGGCCAGTAAATCGAAATTATAATCAGCGCGGTGTAATTTAGAGGTAAATGCAAATTAGAAAAATGCTCTGGTCTCATGAGGGGCTAATTGAAAAAGAGCTTTTATTACAAAATTAATGATTTGTGTTTATTATTCTACATAGATCAATAACGATAAATAGTGAAATGGGAATTGAACTCTCCTTTGCAGATCCAGGATTGAGGGACACCTGTGAAAATATTGCTAGAGCGAAAAGAGCTTTTGGTCGGCATTTAGCTGAGAAAGTTTACAGTCGTCTTTTGGATTTAAAGGCTTGCAAAACTTTAAAAGACTTTCCTTTTGAGATATATGATCACGAGAATGAAAAGTACATTATTATTGATTCAAAATACAAAGTCTTTTTTACACATAATCACATATCGCCACCCAAGAGTAGTCAAACTAAAATCGAATGGGACGACGTGAAAAGAATCAAAATTTTAAGAATCGAGGAATGTAAAGATGATTAGTGTCGACTACTCTCCCAACTGGGTATCTCCTCCGGGCGAGACAATCAAGGATATATTGGCCGACAAAGCTATCAATATTAGATTACTTGCCCAATATCTTAATCAAGATATAACTAGCATAAATGAATTATTACTAGGTAAAAAACCAATCACCCATGAAATAGCAGAAAAGCTTGCTCTTAGTCTTGGTTCCTCTAAAGAGTTTTGGCTTGATCGACAATATCAATACGAGGAGGCCATTAAGCTTCTAAACAATAGTCCTTTAAATCAGCCACTAATAGTATGGTTAAAATCTTTACCTGTAGCAGAAATGATTAAGAATAATTGGATTGAGAATTTTCACTCTAATATTGAAAAGGCTTTTGCATGTTTAAACTTCTTTAATGTCGAAAGTATTGATGAATGGCATAACAAACATCAACTTCTATTAGCTCAAAGCACATTTAAACAATCCTCTAAATTTAAGCAGGACTACTTTGCAACAGTTACATGGTTAAGAAAAGGTGAGTTAATTTCAAACTCAATACAAACAAAACCATGGTCTGAAAATTTATTCAAGGAGAAACTTAACGAAATTCGAGCTTTAACAAGAGAAGAAAGTCCAAAAGTATTTTTACCTCTATTGATTAAGAGTTGTGCAGATTGTGGTGTTGCATTATCAATTGTCAAAACAGTAGAGGGGTGTAGAGCAAGCGGGGCTACTCGATTTATTAACCCCTCAAAAGCAATGATGATTTTAAGCTTTAGATATCTAACTGACGATCAATTCTGGTTTACATTCTTCCATGAAGCTGGACATTTATTGCTTCATAAAGATAGAGTAATCGTTGAAGGATATGAGGATGATAAATTAGAACAAGAAGCAAATGAGTTTGCTGAAAACTCTCTAATTCCAAGAGAAAACTTGTCGGAACTATTAGAGTTAGGCCCAAACCATAAAGACATAATTAGGTTTGCCAGAAAAATTGGTATTTCTCGAGGTATTATTGTTGGGCAATTGCAAAAGCGCGGTGTTATTAGCTTCCAAAAATTCAATGATCTTAAATACAGATTTAATTGGGAAGAAATTAGTACTATCCAATAAAACGAATATGCTGATTTGGGCTTTTCTGCCAATTACAAAGTGAGTCCTCTAAAACCTGCATCCCTACACACAAATAAATATCCAGCTCTGTTAAACGGCTCTCCAATATGTTTGCTGCGGTTGAATTGTTTCTGTTGCCGAAAAATAATAGTTTAGCGCCTCTTAAGGGACCAGTCGCCCCATCCATATATGTAGAGTCTGCCTCTATTTCAACAATCCCTAAATTAGAGAGTGTTGTTAAATAATCAAACTTTCCAGTTCTACCAAAAGATAATACTGTACGCATTGAATAATACAAATTTCTGAACAAGTGCTTTCTATCACCATTCAAATTTTCCGCCAGTAAATCAATTTTTGCTTGATGTGATAATTCAGCACCAATCCAAGCCACATAACTTTGAATTACCTTGTCAGTGCTTCTTTGTTTTGATGGATTAATGGATTCATATTTACGATGATTACCAAACTTTCGCTGAATACCATCATCAACAAACAATCTGTAATTCTGTGTAAGCCATTGAGTTACTGATCCTGGATCTGTGGAAACTCTTTGCCACGTCCAAAAAGGCTGAGCCTGAAATGCCCCGTAAAAATCTTTTAGAAGCCTCCACTCAGTATCTTTATTTTTTCCAAAGTGTGTAGCTAAAAATATTAGCCAACAAGCTTCGTCAAAGTTACCATTTTTTGAATGTAAAACAGCACTTTTGAACGGATCGAAATTATTATCAGTAGCATGTCTATTCGGACTTATATCATCTGCTCGATCCCGAATATAGCGCTGAAAATTAACTCGTCTAACACTATCAACAACTTGCAGGATAAAGGCATTCCTATTATCAGCTCCACTAACTCCAATTAAGTCACCATTGCCTTGTTCATATTCATCAAGTTTCTCAGCAATATGAGAATAAAGCTGTCTATATCTGGTGTTTAAATTAGTCATCAATCTGCCTCTTTACCCAATCCTTAATGGAGGTTCTTAATTCGTTTGTAATTCCGAAACTGCTCTGCAAATTATGGTTGTATCCCAGTATCTTAATCTCTCGACCTAAGGCAATATTCTGAATATTATTTAAAGTGCCATAGTATGCAATCCCCTTCACCCGCTTATCACCATTTCTCTTGAGACTCCACTCTGATACCTCATGGACATTTAAGCGAACATCCATCATTTTCTGAAAGTTATCTACGACACTTCTGCCATTTAGAACCATGACTTTTATGTCTGAGTTAATTAAAACATCCTTGAGAATTCCAGCCGATATTTTCAATAATTTTTTTTGTTGATCTTTAGTTAGGTGCGCCCATTTTTTATGGGTAGCAAAAGGAATCAAATCTAAATGGCATGCTTTCGAAGCAATATCGAAGAATGAATTATTTGTCCCAGAAATGATTAAATCCATATCTTTAAACCATCCAACATAAGGATTCACCTGAAAGTACTCACTCCAAGACTTTTCAATTAAGTCAAAACCACTGGCATCAAGGCTAGTCCATGAATCAAGTTTCAAACTGGAAAGAGTTGGAAAACGTTTCTGATAGCCAATAAGCTCAAGACCCTTGCTATCGACAAACTCTCTATTACTAGGATTTAAACCTACTGTGGCTATATGAGATCTTTTGTAATCTCCAAAAGCAATGACAGGGCTAGCCCATGTGATTACCTCGCACTCCAAGAGCTCGCTACTTACAAGTAATGTTTGTAGTTTTTCTTTCAAAATCAATTTGACTGCGTTGTAAAAAAGGACATTTGCGTGCTCAATGCTACATCAGCTCTGTCAATCCGTTTTAATATGTACTGCGAGTAAATATCAGACTTTATTTTTCGTAAATAACTTCTAGCAGTCATCAAAGACTCATCTCTTTTGGTTATACCAAAAATTATTAAGATATAAATAATATCTGCCCAATAGGAATGCAGACTATCAATTATGTTCTCATTAAAAGGCTGATTTAAACGTATTTTCTTTTCAAACTCTAAAACTGTTTGAATAGAAGGCCAAGGATCACCTTTGGGCATTGATGGCATTGAAACTGTTGACTGCCAATCCTCGGCTAAATACTGCTTAGCCTTATCGAAATTTGTGTCATACAAGTGCAAGCTACCAACGGAATGTTTATATGTTCCAATTTCATATCCTAAAGAAGCCGCCATAATTTCTTGGATCATAGTGAAAGAAAAAACATCATGTGGCAGGCCAAGAAAAGCATCATTTGAACGCATTGAAACTAATAAATGAACTTGATTGTTTCTAACGAAGAATTGCATGGTGCACGTGCATGGAATATCCTCATGCGGCGCTAATAAGTCATCTGAGTCAAATATCTGAATTACAGCTTGTCTGCTAGAAGGACGCTGCTTCAGTATATTTAATACACGAAAGAATTGATTATCATAATTTGACCCAAAAATTCTAGGGCCATAGCCGCCATATACAGTAACCCCATCATCTGAGTATTCACTATATTGAGGTAGGTAGTACTGAATAAAATCTAGATCATTAGTTCCGGATAAGTACCACAACAACTCACCGATACAACTGAAAAGAGTACCTTTCGTTTCGGTTCTACTAAGGCGAGCTCTTGGATTTGAAATTTCTAACAATGCCCCATAAAATTCTTTTGCAGGGCCCTTGGAAGGCCGAATTATTAGGCCTTTAGTTAAAAGCTTATGAAAAACCTTTCTTAATAAATCATCGAGTATTTTTTCTTTGATATGCATTATTGAGCAACATTTCAACTAAAGAGGTTCAGCTGATATTTACATGCTTCAATTGGCTTTTTAGTACTCAATTCCAACTTGAGTTGTTTGGCAGCAGATATTAGCGTGACTCTATCCGCGACTAAAGCCCCTTTTGTGATCGCAATGGCTCTTGTTTCCAAAGTAATATCATAATGTGGATAAGATGCACTTTCTTGAAACCATTCAACTCTTAACCCAAGCTCTTTAGCGAAAGCATGTAACTCATCTAGAGAAGACGCGACCATATGGCACCACCGCCTTCCTCTCCACTCAATTCTCACATTGTCGACATAAATTGCCATTTATTGATTTTTTATTTTAATAATTAGCTTGGAATCATATATTAAAAAATAAGGTATGTTCATTTAAATGAGCATACCTCAATTGCTTTTTCAGTAGTAGTTAGCGCTGAAATCAGACGTGTTTTATGCAAAAAACCCTTTAAATTATTGAATTAACGATATAAATACTATCTTTACAATGTATACAACCCTAAAAAACTTTGATATGTTACCGATATATCATAATAAATATGATGCGTTTGCATCAAAAATCATCGGGGTGACATTGAAAATGATGGATATGTCTGGAAAATATTTGTATACCATTCGCAGTGCGAATGGGGTGCTGGTGGAAAATTTGCAGATTTTTGGCAAGTCGCGTAACGAGGCTGACGCCAAGATTCGGCAGATGTATTGGCGCTGCGAGATTTTGAGTTGCAGCCTAGTGGCGGATTCGAGTGCGCGGGCACCGAACCTGAAAATGCAATGGTTGCGGCCTAACGCTGCGGCGTAAATTACATGTTTGAAAAAAGGCGCTTGGTTTCAAGCGCCTTTTTTATTAGAACAATGGCAGGTTGCTGGCCTGCACGTTGTTTCTCACCACTCTTCTTCGCAGCAGTTTTTTCACAGGCGTATCTGTAAACGGCAAGGTTTCGTCGAACAGCGATTGCTGTGCCGGGAACATGTCATCTTGCAATTGCGAGCTTTGCAAGTCGAACCTGAGTTCGCAGTCTAACCATAAATCAGACTTGGGCACGCAGCAGCATGGCAGGATTTCATCAGCGGCGATAAAGGCCAATGGCAATTCAACGTAATCGACTTGGCCATCGAGCATGCGTACGCGGCAGGCGCCACAATAACCACTCCGGCATTGGTACTCTACTTCGTGGCCGGTGCGTTCCAGGCCTTCGAGCAGAGTTTCTTGCGGGAGCAGGCTAAAGCGGCTGTGCTGGCTGCGTACGCTAATCATAAATTATAAAAAGAAATAAATGAGCGAGCGGGATAAAGTGCAAGGCGTACGGAGCGCAGAAACCGTAATGTACATGTAGTACATGAGGATTTCGAGCACCGCACAACGCAGCAATTTACCCGCGCAGCCATTTATTATTACAGTTCGAAACCGTTGAGGTCATCTGCTGACACTTCGGAGTCAATTTGACCAATGAGGTAGGAGCTTAATTCCACCTCTTGTGGCGCGACCTGCACCGTGTCTGAGGCCAGCCAGGTGTTGATCCATGGAATCGGGTTGTTTTTGGCATTGGGAAATGCTGGCGGCAAGCCGACCGACGCCATGCGGCTGTTGGTGATGTATTCCACGTATTGGCACAGGATGTCTTTATTGAGGCCAATCATGGAGCCATCTTTAAACAGGTATTCTGCCCATTGTTTTTCTTGCTCGGCCGCGGTTTTAAACATCTCGAAGCATTCTTGATGCAATTCAGTCGCAATCTCGGCGAATTCCGGGTCGTCTTGCCCGGAGCGCATGATGTTGAGCATGTGCTGGGTGCCGGTGAGGTGCAAGGCTTCATCACGGGCAATCAGGCGGATGATTTTGGCATTGCCCTCCATCACCTTGCGCTCAGCGAAAGCGAATGAGCAGGCAAAGCTGACATAAAAACGAATCGCTTCAAGGATATTGACGCTCATCAGGCAGCGGTAGAGCAGCTTTTTCAGCTCACGCCGTTTGACTGACTTGAGCTCGCCATTGATGATGTGCTCGCCCTCGCCCAGCTGTGAATACAGCATGGTCTGATGGATCAGCTCATCGTAATAGTGCGCAATATCGGTGGCGCGCGCGGTAATGTTTTCATTACGCACGATGTCGTCAAACATCACTGAAGGATCATTGACGATGTTACGGATGATATGGGTATACGAACGCGAGTGGATGGTCTCGGAAAACGCCCAGGTTTCAATCCAGGTTTCAATCTCGGGCAAGGACACCAGTGGTAACAGCGCGACGTTAGGGCTACGGCCCTGAATCGAATCGAGCAAAGTCTGGTATTTGAGGTTGCTGATAAAAATGTGCTTTTCGTGCTCAGGCAAGCCTTGGTAATCGGCACGATCCTGCGACACATCAACTTCTTCCGGACGCCAGAAGAAAGACAGTTGCTTCTCGATCAGCCGCTCGAACACCGGGTATTTCTGCTGGTCATAACGCGCCACGTTAACGGGCTGACCAAAGAACATGGGTTCTTTTAACTGTTCGTTGTCGATTTTGGTGAAGATGCTATAGGCCATGGCCGTGTTCCCTGAGTGATAAGTGGCTGCGCGGGCGAATAACACTTAATCCCGCTCGCTCACTTATTCTGTTTTTTGTTCAATCAACCCCAAGCCCATACGCGCGATGCGCATGGGATGTACCTCTTAAATTTTACAAGCACCGCTCGCACAACCGTCGTCTTCTGCCTCTGTGCCACCTTCAGTCGCGCCATCGCGTGTGTTATGGTAGTACAGCGTTTTGATGCCCAGTTTGTAGACTTGCAACAAGTCTTTCAACAATTGCTTCATCGGCACACGGCCACCTTCAAAACGGGTTGGGTCGTAGTTGGTGTTGGCAGAAATAGACTGGTCAACAAACTTCTGCATGATGCCCACCAGCTTGAGGTAACCCTCGTTGTTAGGCATTTTCCACAACAACTGGTACTGGTCACGCAGGCGGTCAATCTCTGGCACTACCTGGCGCAGGATACCGTCTTTGGATTGCTTCACAGACACCAGGCCACGTGGCGGCTCAATACCGTTAGTGGCGTTGGCAATCTGGCTGGAGGTTTCTGATGGCATCAATGCTGTCAGTGTTGAGTTGCGCAAGCCATCTTTCTGGATTTCTTGACGCAGGCTTTCCCAATCCAGCAACAGTGGCTCGCTGCATACGGCATCGAGGTCAGACTTGTAGCTATCAATCGGTAAAATACCTTTGGCGTAGGTGGTTTCATTAAACGCACCGCATGGGCCAAATTCGCGTGCCAACTGCACAGAAGCTTTCAACAGGTAGAACTGAATCGCCTCGAAAGTACGGTGTGTCAGGCCTAGCGCAGTGTCGCTGGTGTAGTTAGTGCCATTTTTGGCCAGGTAATAGGCGTAGTTGATGACGCCCACGCCCAGTGAACGGCGCTTGTTAGTCGCATTCAAGGCGGCTTTCACCGGGTAATCTTGGTATTCCAGCAAGGCATCCAGTGCGCGTACCACCAGGTCAGCCAGGCCTTCCAACTCGTCCAGAGACTCCAATGCGCCCAGGTTAAACGCAGACAAGGTACACAGGGCGATTTCGCCTTCAGTGTCATTGATGTCGTTGAGTGGATTAGTCGGCAGTGCGATTTCCATGCACAGGTTAGACTGGCGCACAGGCGCCACCGCCGGGTCAAACGGGCTATGTGTATTGCAATGGTCAACGTTCTGGATGTAGATACGGCCAGTACCGGCACGCTCCTGCATCATGAGTGAGAACAGGTCGACCGCTGGTATCGTGCGTTTGCGGATGCTGTCATCGGATTCATATTGCGTGTACAGGCGTTCAAACTCATCCTGGTCAGCAAAGAATGCATCGTACAGCCCTGGTGTGTCGTGCGGTGAGAACAGGGTGATGTTCTGGCTCTTGATCAGGCGCTGGTACATCAGGCGGTTCAGTTGCACGCCGTAGTCGAGGTGACGCACACGGTTTTCTTCGACGCCACGGTTGTTTTTGAGCACCAGCAATGATTCAACTTCGAGGTGCCAGATCGGGTAGAACAAGGTCGCTGCGCCGCCGCGTACGCCGCCCTGTGAACAAGACTTCACCGCAGACTGGAACAATTTATAGAATGGCAGGCAGCCAGTATGCTGCGCTTCGCCGCCACGGATTTCACTGCCCAGGGCGCGGATACGGCCCGCATTGACACCGATACCGGCACGTTGTGACACATATTTCACAATCGCGCTGGTAGTCGCGTTGATGCTGTCCAGGCTGTCGCCGCACTCAATCAGCACGCAAGAGCTGAACTGGCGGGTCGGAGTGCGCACGCCAGACATAATAGGCGTAGGCAGCGAGATCTTAAAGGTAGATACGGCATCGTAAAAGCGCTTGATGTAATCCAAACGTGCCTGGCCTTTGTAGTTGGCAAACAGGCACATGGCTACCAAAATGTACAAGAACTGTGGGCTCTCGTAGATCTTTTTGGTCACGCGGTTCTGGACCAGGTATTTACCTTCCAGTTGCTTGACCGCAGCATAGGAGAAGTTCATATCGCGCCAGTGGTCAATCGTGGCATTCAGTACGTCGAACTCTTCGCGGCTGTAATCCTGCAACAGGTGCTGATCATATTTACCCAGCGCGGTCAAGTTGGTCACATGGTCAAACAAATGCGGTGGCTCAAACTGGCCATAGGCGATTTTGCGCAGGTGAAAAATCGACAAACGCGCCGCCAGGTACTGATAATCCGGTGTTTCTTCAGAAATCAGGTCGGCTGCGGATTTGATAATGGTTTCATGAATGTCGTCAGTACGGATGCCATCATAAAACTGAATATGCGAACGTAGCTCCACCTGGGAGACCGACACATTATTCAGGCCTTGTGATGCCCAATCAATCACCCGATGAATTTTATCGAGATTGATAGGTTCCTTGCGGCCATCCCTTTTCGTGGCCTGCATGGATTCGTATTTTGACATTGATGGCTCCCAGTACAGGAAGCGAGGGGTCCCGAAACAGACACATTTAACCGGGCAATACCCAGACCATCATGACGATGAAAAATGTACCCGCTCAAAGGCCAGACTAGCAATTAGTATTGAACAATCAATGTTGAACATGGACCAACTGCATCTGCCGAGGACACCCCGCCTCAAACGTTAACAAGAAAAAATTTCACGGCAGGTCTCCTGGCTCTCAGGTCGTCATTATTTGCTTTCGCCTTCCCGAATCTCTTCAGTGGCTTAGATGGCAGCAAACAACTCGCTAATCACAGTTGCGGGGGCAGCCCTGGCTTAATGACTCCTGCGCGGCTTCACGCACCAGGTTCCCTATTAAACGCAGAAGAAGAGTCTCTTCTGCATACCGTATGGATGCGACTATAAAACAATATCTATGGCTTTTCAATTATCAAAAACACAATATATTGATATATTTTAATTGACAGGCAGCAACTGATTGTTTTTATTAAAGAATATTTTTACAACACATTGATCGATAATTTAGCTACCATGTGAATGTTTCTCGCATAGCCGAAAAGGCCAAAAAGCCATGTGATTGGAGCGCTGTTATCGCAACACAGCATTGTCGAATTATGCGACAGTATGCCTAACGAACAAGAACAAACCTGCCATGATTGCTTTTAATGTTTCTACCCTACGCATCGCAACCGCCCTCGCCCTGGTAACAACCGGGCTTGCGGCGCATGCCACCAACGGCATCAACCTGATCGGCTTCGGTGCCGAATCGACCCTGATGGGCGGTGCTGATGTCGCAGTGGCGCGTGATACCAGCGCGCTGAATACCAACCCGGCCGGACTGACGCAGATCAAGGCGCCGCTGCTGGATATGTTTGGCTCAGTGCTGCGTACCACTGACCTGGTGCACAAAGACCCCCGCAACGAAGAGCATGCGTCCAACCGCTACACTTTGCTTGGTGGTGGTGGCTATGCGCGGCCACTGGAAAATATGCCCTGTACGGCCGGCATCGGCTTGTTCGCGCAAGGCGGCGCCGGTGGCGTATTCGACAACCTGCGTACACCGTTTGGCAATCGCGATGATTTGTCCTCGCTGTTTGGGATCGCCAAGATCATCCCCGGCATCGGCTGTGAAGTGACGGACAAGCTCTCTCTGGGGGCCAGCCTGAATATTGTTTATGCGAGCATAGAACAGGACTTTTTTGCGAACACTTCAGTGAGTGCTGTGCCCTTTGCTGGTTACAAATTAGAGGGCGCCTCCGCAGTGCGTACTGGCTTCAAGCTGGGCATGCAATATCGTGTGACTCCGGCACTGACATTGGCTGCCTCTTATACCGAAAAAACCGAGCTGCCAATGACTGGCGGTACACTGACAGCTGACTTCACAGACGCAGGCTTAGGCAAGGTGAAGTATGCCGATGCTTCAATCAAAGGCTTCGCCTTGCCACGCGAAGTGGCTGTAGGGATGGCGTTCAAACCAACAGACGACTGGCTGCTGTCATTCAAACTCAACTGGCTTAACTGGGGCGATGCGATCAATGACGTCACCCTGCGCGCCACCAAACCAAATAATGCCTCAGCGCAATCCATATATGGCAGCTCGATGGCTGCCGACTGGAAAGACCAATGGGTGGTCGCGACAGGTGTCGCTTACAACTGGGATAACCGTACCACGCTTTATGCGGGTCACAATTATGGCAAAAACCCGATTCCGCGCCAGAACTCCAGTCCTTTATTGGCAGGGACCCTTGAGCATCACCTCACCTTTGGTGCCGCACGTAAGATCGACCCGCACTGGCTGATGACTGGCGGTGTCGAATGGATGCTACCTGTCAGCGTTAAATACAACAGCCAATTATTTGGCGAGTCTGAAATCCGCAATGAAGCCATTGTGCTTCACTTCATGCTGAGCCGCCGCTGGTAATGACTTAAACACAAAGCCGCCCAAGGGCGGCTTTTTCATTCATGGCAAGGTTAAGCTGCGCGCAAGGTTTTAGCTGCCGCAACCATATTGGTCAACGCGGGCAACACTTCAGCCCATTGACGGGTTTTCAGGCCACAATCCGGGTTTACCCACAAACGCTCGGCAGGGATACGCTCGGCAGCCTTTTGCATCAACTGCACAATATGCGCCTGGGTCGGGATATTCGGCGAGTGAATGTCATAGACGCCCGGCCCGATCTCGTTCGGGTAGTTGAAATCATCAAATGCATCCAGCAATTCCATGTCTGAACGTGAGGTTTCAATGGTAATCACGTCAGCATCCATGTCAGCAATCGAAGCGATGATGTCATTAAACTCCGAATAACACATATGCGTATGAATCTGCGTTTCATCGGCCACACCATTGGCGGTGATGCGGAATGACTCTACTGCCCACTGCAAATACTCTTTCCACTGTGACTTGCGCAATGGCAAGCCTTCACGCAAGGCGGCTTCATCAATCTGGATAACATTGATACCGGCTTTTTCCAGGTCCAGCACTTCTTCGCGAATCGCCAGTGCCAACTGGTAGCAGCTGACTGAACGTGGCTGGTCATCACGCACAAAAGACCAGTTGAGTATCGTCACCGGACCGGTCAACATGCCTTTCATCGGCTTGCTGGTCAGTGATTGCGCATACTTGATCCACGCTACCGTCATGGCTTGTGGGCGGCTGATATCCCCAAACAGGATAGGCGGTTTGACACAACGCGAGCCATACGACTGCACCCAGCCAAACTGGCTGAAGGCATATCCCTCCAACTGCTCACCAAAATATTCCACCATATCGTTACGCTCGGCTTCACCGTGCACCAGTACATCCAGCCCTAAGGTCTCCTGTTCACGTACGCTACGCTCAATTTCGGCTTTCATCGCCTGCTGGTAGGCTGCCTGATTCAACGCCCCGGCCTTGAACTGGCTGCGGGCATGGCGGATTTCTGCCGTCTGCGGGAAAGAGCCGATGGTGGTGGTCGGATACCTGGGCAAACCAAGCAAGGCGGCCTGTTTGACGGCACGTTGTACATAATGATTTTGCCGCTGACCCAGTTGCGGTGTCAGTGTTTCCAGCGCGGCTTTCACCTGCGGCTGATGGACGCGCTTCGAGGTACGGCGTGCATCAATCGCCACCTGATTCACAGCCAAAGCCACTTTCACCGCCGCACGACCATGATTCAATGCCGTCGCCAACACCTGCAACTCATCCAGTTTCTGCTTGGCAAATGCCAGCCAGGACTTGACCTCACTATCCAATTTCACCTCATTATCAAGGTCCACCGGCACATGCAACAATGAACAAGAAGGCGCCAGCCATAAACGGTCACCCAGGCGTTCAGCGATGGGCTCCAGCCAATCCAGGGTGGCATTCAAATCGGTTTTCCAGATATTGCGGCCATTAATCACCCCAATAGAAAGCACTTTGTGCGCAGGTAACATATTAATCAAAGGCACGACTTCACTACGCGCATTAATCGCATCCACATGCAAACCCGCCACCGGCAAATTCGCCACCAGGTACTGGTTATCAACCAATGGGCCAAAGTAAGTCGCGAGCAGAATCTTGACACGGCTACTCTTGAGTTGGTGATAGGCCAGGTTGAATGCATGCTGCCATTCAGCCTCCAGTTCAGTCACCAGAATAGGCTCGTCTATTTGTACCCACTCCACGCCCTGCGCCGCCAACGCCTCGAGCAACTCGCTATACACCACCAGCAATTGCGGCAGCAAGGCCAGGCGGTCTGAAGCATCCTTGGCCTTGCCAATCGCCAGGTAAGTCACCGGCCCGACAATCACTGGTTTAGCTTTGATATTTTGCGCCTGCGCTTCTGCCAACTGCGCCAGCAAGCGTGTCGTATCCAGCTTGAACTGTGTCTCGGCGGTGAATTCCGGCACGATATAGTGGTAGTTGGTATCAAACCATTTGGTCATCTCCCCTGCCGCCACGCCGCCGCAACACTGCGCATGCTCTTCGCCAGATTCTGCAGAACGTCCACGGGCCACACGGAAATAATTATCCAGTGGGTCGCCATGAAAAGCCTGTACACGGGCAGGCAAGTGACCGAGCGTAAAGCTCATATCCAGCACCTGGTCATAAAACGCAAAGTCACCCACCGGCGCCAGGTCCAGATTCGATTGCAACGCCCAGTTGCCCTGGCGCAAGTCTTTGCCCACTTGCTTTAATGCGTCTAATGAAGACTGTCCTTTCCAATAAGCCTCTAAAGCAAATTTCAGTTCGCGTTTTGCGCCTATGCGCGGAAATCCAAGATTGTGTGTGGTGACCATGCTAGCCTCGTCAATAATCGTTTCAGAACACGCATTCTAAAAAAGGCAAACCATGAAGTAAAATGGTATTATTTCAACAATCAATTAATTTTATTCATACATTAAAACATGATTGAACGTATCCATTTAGCGATTATTCGCGAAGTCGAACGGCAAGGCTCACTGACCGCCGCTGCTGAACATTTATTTCTCACGCAATCGGCGCTGAGTCACTCGATAAAAAAACTGGAACAGCAACTGGGTACTGATATCTGGCTACGAGAAGGCCGCAGCCTGCGCCTGACCCAGGCCGGACAATACTTGCTGGCAGTGGCCAACCGGCTGCTACCACAACTATCGTTAGCAGAAGAACGCTTGCGCCAGTTTGCGCAAGGCGAGCGTGGCACCTTGCGCATCGGCATGGAGTGTCACCCGTGTTACCAGTGGCTACTCAAGGTGGTGTCACCCTACCTGGCCGCGTGGCCGGATGTGGATGTAGATGTAAAACAGAAGTTCCAGTTTGGCGGCATAGGCGCTTTATTTGGCTATGAGATCGATATGCTGGTCACGCCTGACCCCTTGTATAAACCCGGGCTGATGTTTCAACCGGTATTTGATTACGAGCAGGTGCTGGTGGTACATCACCAGCATGCACTGGCCCCACTGGCGTATGTGCGCCCCGAACAACTCAGCAGTGAAACCTTGATCACCTACCCGGTAGATATTGATCGACTAGATATTTACAACCAGTTTCTGCAACCGGCAGGCATCAGCCCGCAGGTACACAAACCGATAGAAACCACTGACATCATGCTGCAAATGGTCGCCAGTGGCCGCGGCGTCGCGGCCTTACCGCGCTGGCTGGTGGAGGAATATCAAAGCCGTTTCGATGTGGTGCCAGTCAAGTTAGGCGAGCAAGGCATTGCCAAGCAGATTTACCTGGGCATCCGCGAAACGGATGTGCAGATTGATTATGTGCAAGCGTTTATTCATTTGGCGCAAGGTGGAAACGCTGATCAGTCCTGACCAGCCCCAACTACCGCGATGAGCGCTTATTGCAGCGGCATCAACTGCTCACGCAGGCTATTGATGTCATTCGGTTCGCCACGCACAGTGAAAAAAGTGCCTTCTTCATCGGAGCGCTCGTTCAATACCTGGCAGGTGCTATAAATTTTGCCGCGTAGCTGTTGTACGGACCAAGGCAGGAAAATCTCGGTTTCAACCAAATCCTGCTGGAAAAAATCGACAATCTTCTGCCGCAGCATCGCCACTTCATCCGGACGGCGAGCACTCATGACTATGCAATCCGGATATTTTAATCGCAGCGCGGCTTCACACTCGGCTTGCGCGGTGGCATCGCCCACGTAATCTATTTTGTTAAACACGCGAATACGCGGCACGACATCGGCATCGATTTCCTCAAGCACTTTATCCGTGACTTCAAGCTGACGCTCAAAACCAGGGTCGCTGGCATCGATCACGTGCAACAACAGCGCAGCATCCAGCGCCTCATCCAACGTCGATTTAAAAGAAGCCACCAGGCCATGCGGCAGGTTCTTGATAAAACCCACGGTATCGCTGACCAGCACGCGCGGCACGCTTTCAGGGTACAAGGCGCGCACCGTAGTATCCAGTGTGGCAAATAATTTGTTTGCTACCAACACCTCGCTACCGGTGAGTGCCCGCATCAAGGTAGATTTACCGGCATTGGTATAACCCACCAGCGCCACACTCGCCATCGTCTGCCGCTCCTGGCGCCGCGCACGCTGCGTCCGGCGCTCGCCATCCATAATCACAATCTCTTGTTGCAACTCGGCTATGCGGTCGCGAATCTTGCGTCTATCCAGCTCGGTGTGTGATTCCCCTGCCCCACGGCCACCCGCCCCGCTACGCTGCCGCCCTTGTGGCCCGGCCAATTTTGCCGCCTCGCGCAAACGTGGCGCCATATAACCCAGGCGCGCAATCTCCACCTGCGCACGCGCCGCACGCGAGCGGGCATTGCGGTGAAAAATCTCCAAAATCACCATAGTACGGTCCATCACCTCGCAACCGACTTCAACCTCAAGGTTACGCGCCTGTGACGGCGAGATTTCATGGTCCACCAGCACTGCCTCAATATCGTAAGCAAGCGTATTGAAGGGTTGCGACTCTAGCTCCTCGGACATACTCTTCACATAATCACGAATTTCTTCGCGCTTACCCACACCCAGATACCCCGTGATATCAAAGCCTGTACGCTTCTGCACAAAAGTATGCACCACCCTGTAACCCAGTGTTTTAGCCAGTTCACGCAGCTCATTCAGCGAAGCCTCAAATTCACTATCGCTCACATTGGGTAGCTGCACAGCCGCCACTACGGCATATCGGATGGTTTCTTTGACTTCACTTTGCATTAGGGGATGGTATCTCTTGAATTGGGGAAGGCAGATAGTACCTGCAAAAGCAGAAAGCACCACTATGCATGGTGAGATAAAGTGTTAATAGATGATTGTAATGAGTATAACCGTAGAAACTATTGAAGAATTTAATTGCTGAGAACGCGTAGAGCGGACTCGTTTACAGTCCGCCGCATGTTCATGTTCAACATGCTTAATCTTTCGTCGGCGTACCGCAAGCGGACTAATTATATAAAATCCCAATCATCAGACTAAATATGACAACTCATATTGTTGGCATCTAATAAAAAAGCCCATCACGACGCGGATGGGCTTTTAATCTAAATCAAATACTTATGAACGACGGCGACGGGCCAAGCCTAATATCCCTAATCCAGCAAGCAGGCTAGCACTGGTGAGTGGCTCAGGCACAGGGACATAAGGTGAAAGTGAAGCAGTGACGTCTGGTCCAGTACCTACTAACTCAAAAGACCCTTTGTATAAACCATTGGTCGTATAGGCTGTGACTGTGCCACCGATAAAATCAAGCGCTGTTGCGCCATAAGATCCGCTAATCGCTGAGTCTGGATCCCACTTGAAGCTGAATGATTCAAAAGTGTTGAAACTTGTAAAGTCAAAACCAAATACGGCGCCACTACCAAAGAACACAGCGCTACCGCCAGCTGGCGCATTCACGGAAAATGGCGAACCGTCGATCACCAAGTAACTACCATCCGCGGTAATGGTACTACTAAAATCAAATACGATTTTAGAAATCTCGTAACTTGATCCATTAAAACCACCAGTTTCGATATTGAACCCATCAGCACCTGGTTCTGTGACAAAAATGGATCCAGCAGCAAAAGCCTGTGTGCATCCAAATGCCAAAGTTATAGCAACTGCAAATTTACTTATTTGTTTCATTTGCGCCTCCACTCAGTTGGGAATTACTAATAATAAAAATTACAACAACCCTTTTAAAACTAGTCATCGCTCTGAAACTATTTATCGTAATAATTAAATTTAGGATATTACTTTTTAAAAAGATTTGCAATTTCATTAGCATTAATCTATGTAAATGATTTACATACACACTTTGAACATTTTTTTGTTTATTGAGCATAAAACAATTATCCGAAGCTTTAGCTGCCACCCAGCGCTTTATACAGCCCCACCTGATTCTGTAATGCCTGTTGTTGTATTTGCAACGCCTGCGACTGCGCATCCAGTACACTGCGCTGCGAATCGAGCAACTCGAGGTACGTCACCAGTCCTTGATCCAGCTTACGCTTAACCAGTTGCAAGCGGCTACTTTCCAATTCACTTAAACGCGCCCTGGCAGCAGACTCTTCGGCTATCGCTGAGCGTGTGCTTAATACATCCATCACTTCTTTAAACGCGGTCTGGATAGTTTTTTCGTAATTGACTACCTCGATACGCTCACGGGTTTGTGCAAGGTTGAGGTTGGCTTTGTTGCGGCCATAGTTAAAGATCGGGATGGTCAATTGCGGGCTGAAAGACCAGTAGTTGCTGCCGGTATCAGAAAACAGTTTGGAGAACTCCGAATTGACCAGGCCGACGTTGGTGGTGAGTTGCAAGCGTGGATAAAACGCGGCTCTGGCGGCGCCGATATTGGCGTTGGCGGCTTTGAGTTGGTGCTCGGCAGCACGGATATCGGCGCGTCGGGTCAACAGGCTGGAAGGCAAGCCTGGCGTAACGTCAGCCAGTTTTAAATCCGCCAGAGGTTTGATGACTAACGGTGTACGCTGTGATGACTCGCCGAGCAGTAAATACAAGGCATTTTGCGTGGTGGCCAGTTGTCGTTGCCATTGTGCATATTGTGCCTGCACTTGCTCGACCTGGATTTGGGCGGCTTTGACATCCAGCACCTGATCCAAACCGGCCTCAAAGCGACGCTGGGTGCGATGCAAGGTCTGTTTACGGTCGTCCAGCGTTTGCTGCGCCAGCTTGAGTTGTGCGTGTAAGGTCAGCAGGTTGACGTACTGCGTGGCGATCTCAGTGATCAGGGTAGCTTGTACCGCTTGCCGATTCTCAGTCACGGCCAGGTATTGTTCCAGCGCGGATTGCGTCAGGCTTTTGACGCGGCCAAATACATCGATTTCGTAGTCAGAAATACCGACACCAACGCGGTACAACTCGGCCTCAAATGCCTGGCTGGAGCTGAACACGGTGCGACTACGGTCGTACGTCAGGTTGCCCTGTATGGTCGGCAGGCGGTCGGCTTTTTGTATGCCGTAAGTGGCCTTGGCCTCATCCATGCGCAGCACGGCCGTTTTCAGGTCACGGTTATGCGCCAACCCAACTTGTATCAGTTGCTGTAAATCGGCATCAGGGAAATAAGTTTGCCAGGTGAGCGGAGGCGCTTCAGTCACCGTGTCATTCGCTGACTGGCCTGGGTAAGCCTCAGGCACCGGCGCAGCTGGCCGGAAATACTCGGGCATCAGCGAGCAACCGCTGGCCGAGAGAATAAAACCCAGTAACAATGTGAGTCGACTTAATTTCATGCAACATCCTTGGTCGCCGCCGGTTTGTGCATCCAGCGCCCGACCACCATAAAAAATAATGGGACAAAAAAGATCGCCAGCAAGGTCGCCGTGACAATGCCGCCCAGCACACTGGTGCCGATCGCAACTTGCGCGCCCGACGCAGCGCCAGTGGAGAATGCCAATGGAATCACACCTACCCCAAAGGCCAGTGAGGTCATCACGATTGGCCGCAGACGCTCTTTGGCTGCCAGCAAACTGGCTTCAAGCAAAGGCATGCCTTGCAGCACATGCTCGCGTGCAAACTCCACGATCAGGATAGCGTTTTTGGCAGACAAACCAATCGTCGCAATCAGGCCCACCTTGAAATAAATATCATTGGGCAAACCACGGATAGTCACGCCAAGCAACGCACCCAAGACGCCTAATGGCACCACCAGCATGACGGCGAACGGAATGGCCCAGCTTTCATACAAAGCCGCCAGCACCAGGAACACAATCAGGATAGACAAACCGAACAGCATAATGGCCTGACTGCCGGATTGCTTTTCTTCAAGTGACTGCCCGGCCCATTCGAAGCCTATGCCCTTGCCCAACCCTTGTACCAGTTTTTCGATCTTCTGCATGGCTTCGCCGCTGCTATAGCCAGGCCCGGCGCCGCCATTGATATTAAATGAGGGGAAACCATTGAAACGCGTGCGTTGTGGGGTACCCATGGCCCAGTCCAGCGTCATGATGGAAGACAGCGGGACTAAACTACCATCTGCTGCCTTGAGGCGAATTTTCTTGATATCTTCCAGCGTCTGCCGTTGTTTGCCATCGGCTTGAATCAGCACGCGGCGCACCTGGTTGCCATAGACAAAATCACCAAGATAATTAGAACCAAGCAAAGTTGCCAGCGAATCATTGATTTCATCCAGCGAGATGCCCAGCGCATTGGCCTTGCTGCGGTTAAGCTGCATATTGACCACTGGCGTATCGTATAAACCGGCAAACAAGACATTGGCCAACTCGGGATGCTTGGTCGATTCGGCAATCAGTTGATCGCGTGCCTTCATCAGGGTTTCTATGCCAACGCTGGCACGATCTACCAGTTTCATATCAAAACCGCCCACACTGCCCAGCTCAGGCAATGGCGGCGCATTCATGGCAAAAATACTTAAATTGGGTCGTCCATAAAATTGCTGGTTAACGCGATTCACAATCGCCTGCACCTGCTGCTCGGCCTTGGGCCGCTCGGACCAATCTTTCAGCGTGATAAACAGCATGCCACTATTGGTGCTGGTGCCGTAAAAACTAAAACCGCTGACTTCAAAAATGATATCGACCGGCTCGTGTTGCTGGATATAACGGCTCATATCACCCAGCACTTCGGCGGTTTCCGCCAGTGTCGCACCTTGTGGCAACGACACCATGACCATAAAGTTACCCTGGTCTTCTTCTGGCAAGAATGCACTTGGCAGGCGCATAAACAGCCAGCCGACCAAGGTCACGATGAGTGCAAACACGCCCAGCCAGCGCAGTGGCTTGTTGAGCAAACCGCCGGTCAGGCGCGTGTAACGCTCGGTCATACACTTAAAGCTACGGTTAAACCAGACAAAAAAGCGTGCTTTAGGGCTGGTTTCATGGCGCAACAGCGTGACGCACAATGCAGGTGTCAGCGACAGCGCCAGAAAGGCCGAGAAGCTGATCGACACCGACAATGCCAGTGAAAACTGGCGGTAGATATTGCCCACCGCGCCACTAAAAAAGGCCATCGGGATAAATACCGACACCAGCACAGCGGTGATACCCACCACCGCACCACTGATTTGCGACATGGCTTTAATAGTCGCTTCGCGCGCAGACAAGCCTTCATCGACTATCAGGCGTTCGACGTTTTCCACCACCACAATCGCATCATCAACCAGGATACCAATCGCCAGCACCACGCCAAACATGGTCAGCACATTGATGGAATAACCCAGCCAGTACATCACAGCAAACGTCCCCATCAGGGCAATCGGCACCACGATGGTCGGAATCAGGGTCGCGCGCAGGTTCTGCATAAACAGGTACATGACCACGAATACCAGCAACACCGCCTCAACCAGCGTTTGAATCACCTTTTTAATCGAGATAGACACAAATGCCGAGGAGTCATACGACAACTGGAACACCACGTTTGGCGGGAAATAGGGCTGCATTTGCTCCATCGCCACTTTGACCCGCTTGATGGTTTCTACTGCATTAGAGCCCGGCGACAGTTTGATCGCCATGCCGGCGGCATTCTTGCCATTGACTTTAGAGCTATAGGTATAGTCACTGCTGCCCATTTCCACGCGCGCCACGTCCTTCACCAGCAAGGCCGAGCCATCCGCCTGGCTGCGCAGTGGCACATTGGCAAAGTCTTCTACCGTTTTAAGCGTGGCTTCGGCTTCCAGCGTCACACTCAGCGGTGAACCGTCGGGCACGCCGCTGGCACCGACCTGGCCCAAAGTCAGGCGTGTATTGTAGCTACGCAAGGCATTGGAAATTTCGCTGACGCTGACATTCAAGCCCGCCATTTTCTGCGGATCCGGCCAGATACGCATGGCGTACTCCGGGCTGAATGACTGCACCTTACCCACACCTTGCACGCGCTTAAGCGTAGGCATGACCGTGGCAGAGGACAACTCGCCGAGGTCAATCTCACTGTAACGGTTATCTTCTGAGGTCAGTGACACAATCAGCTGAAAGCTATCCGCCGACTTTTCCACCATGATGCCGCTACGGCGCACGATTTCAGGCAAACGCACTTCCACACTTTTGAGGCGGTTTTGCACATCCACGGCCGCCAGATCAGGGTTGGTGCCCTGGCGGAAAGTCACGCTAATAGAAGCCATGCCCTGATTGCTGGTAGCAGACACATACATCAGACCTGGCATGCCGTTCATCTCGCGCTCGATAATCGAGGTCACGGTTTCTTCGACCACTTTGGCCGATGCGCCAGGATAGGTTGCAGCGATATTGACGACGGGTGGCGCAATATCAGGATACTGCGCAATCGGTAATTGCTTGATGGCAATTAAACCCGCCAGCACAATCAGGATGGCAATCACCCAGGCAAAAATCGGCCTATCAATAAAAAAACGACTCATGACTTCACCTTCTTCTTTATACTTTTTTATGCTTCTTCATGCTGCCTGATTTAAGGCTCTTAATTTTAAGGTGCGACGGCTTGGGTGATTTTGTCTGAGGCGCTTACCTGCTTGGGTGTCACTTTTGCGCCCGCCGTTTGCGTGGCGGCATTGGTGACCACCACCTGCTCGCCTGCTTGCAGGCCGTGCTCAATCACCCACTGTTTATCAATCACAGCGCCGGTTTGCACTTCGCGTGACTCCAACTCCTGTTTGGCATTGACCACCCATACCCGGCTGGAGAACTGGTCACGGATCAGCGCATCACGTGGAATCAGGATGGCATGCGGATTGGTCGCCTGGCGGATTTTCAGGCGCACATAGGCGCCTGGCATCAGTTCCTGTTGCGGGTTGTCAAAAATGGCGCGCATCACGACAGAATCAGTCGTCTGGTTCACAGACACATCAGAAAATGACAGTTTGCCTGCGCTAGGATAAGTTGAACCATCCGGCAACATCAGGGCAATCTGCAATTGACCATTGCTGCCTTTTAACTGGCCGTCGCGCAAGGCTTTACGCAGGGCGAACACCTCAGAAGAAGACTGCGCGAAATTGACATACACCGGGTTGATTTGCTCAACCGTCGTCATGTGCGTGGCCTCGTCTTTACCCACCAATGCGCCTTCGGTCACCAGTGCACGGCGCGCCACGCCATCAATCGGCGCCGTCACATTGGCATAAGCCACATCCAGTTTGGCGCGATTGAGTTTAGCTTGCGCGGCGGCCACTTCGGCTTTAGCCAGTTGCGCTTCAGCCTGTGCCGCGCGGTAGTCGCGCTGACTCACGGACTGGTCGCCTACTAGCGCCTGGTAGCGCTGCAATTTATCATTGGCATTCACCAGGTTAGCTTCGGTTCTGGCGAGCTCAGCATCTGCTTCCAATTTACTGGCCTGCAACTGCTCCGGGTTCAGGGCAAATAACGGTGTGCCCGCCTTCACTGTTTGTCCTTCCTGATACAGCCGTTTAGAGACAATACCGGAAACACGCGCACGCACTTCTGCAATGCGATAGGCCTCTACACGGCCAGGCAATTCAACCTCAGCGGGAATTTCAGCGGTTTGCACGGTCACCACTTCGACCTCAGGTGCGCCAGCCGCTGCCTGAGCGGCTTCCTGCGGTTTGCTACAAGCAGAGAGTTGCAATAACAAGAGTGTGGCAACAGAGGCCGTGCTGAGAGAAAAACGGGACATGAACATGCCTTCTTACTATATAGACGTCAATATTCTATCCGTCCTTTAATAATTAATCAATCATGACTGATTAATTATTTTTTGGTATAATCCTCGCCATTGCTTGAGGAATGATAAGCCTAGAGATCATGGCCAGAAAAACCAAAGAAGATGCGCAAAAAACCCGCGACCAGATTCTGGATGCGGCTGAACACGTGTTTTACCGCAAAGGCTTTACCCTGACCACCATGGCAGATATTGCCGAAGCAGCCACGCTGTCGCGTGGTGCGGTCTACGGCCATTACAAAGGCAAACTGGAAGTGGCCACCGCCATGGCAGAACGCGTGATTCAACAAGCCTCGCCGTTTCAAAGCCAACCTACCCTCAGTGCCTTAAGCAACCTCAAACAATATTGCTTGCAGGAAATCCGCAGCTATATTGAACCCAGCTCGATTCAGCGCGTATTATTTTTTTTGTATATCGGCATTGATGATTCGCCCGAATTATTGCAATTACGTTTTGCCTGGGAGAAAAAGCGCATCACACAAATAGATTGCCTGCTCAAACAGGCGATTGCGCAAACAGAACTCTCTGCCGAAGTCGATTTCGACCTGATCAGCCTGTATTGCCAGTCCATTATTGAGGGTGTGTTCAGCATTATTTATTTTGGCAGCCTCAGTGAATCACAACGCTGGCAACGTGCGGAACAACTCTGTGAATATGGACTGCAGCGCCTGTCTATGCCACTTTTCCAGCCGTAATTTAAACGTCAAGCTACTCTGCTAGCATTGACGAGCACGCCCGCCTTCCGGCAAGATAAGGGTCGGATACATTGATGACAATAAAATTGCTCAACTTTTTTGTCTGAACAAGGTCAGTATGACCACGCACGTTCATTTTTAAACGCATCACCCCGATACACACCCCTATAAAAATAACTTAAGAAAAAAATATTGCTATGGATCATAACCTGTCTCTTATTACCACCATTGCTGCCGCATTTGCGCTGGCGCTGGTGTTTGGCCTGATCGCCGAAAAACTCAAATTGCCAGCGCTGATTGGTTATCTGTTTGCTGGCATTATCATCGGCCCGGCCACCCCCGGCTTTGTGGCGGACATAGAAATCGCCTCGCAACTGTCTGAAATCGGCGTCATGCTGCTGATGTTCGGCGTTGGCCTGCACTTTTCAGTGCAAGATTTAATGTCGGTCAAACGCATCGCCCTACCCGGCGCACTGGCGCAGATGACGCTGGCGACCCTGCTCGGCATGCTGGTGGCCCATTATTGGGGCTGGAGCATGGGGCATGGCCTGGTCTTTGGCCTGTCACTCTCCTGCGCCAGTACCGTGGTGTTACTGAAAGCGCTTGAGTCCAGGCGCATCCTGGAAAGCATGAACGGCAAAATTGCTGTCGGCTGGCTGGTGGTAGAAGACATGGTGACCGTGCTGGTGCTGGTGCTGATGCCAGCCCTGGCTGGCGTCTTGGGTGGCCAAGGCGAAGCCACCAACGCCAGTGCCATTTGGGAGACCATAGGCGTGACCTTGCTTGAAATCACCGGTTTTGTAGTGGTGATGCTGGTGATAGGCAAACGCGTATTACCCTGGTTGCTATGGTATGTGGCTGGCACCGGCTCGCGCGAACTGTTTACCCTCACCGTGATTGCCGTAGCGATTGGCGTGGCCTTTTTCGCTTCATCCCTGTTTCATGTGTCATTTGCACTAGGCGCCTTTTTTGCCGGCATGATCATGCGCGAATCAGAATATAGCCATCGTGCGGCGGAAGATTCCCTGCCTTTCCGCGATGCATTTGCCGTGCTGTTTTTTGTCGCCGTCGGCATGCTGTTTGACCCTAGCATCCTGATCAAGCAACCGGTACAGGTCCTCTCTGTGGTCGCTATTATTATCTTGGGCAAATCACTGGCAGCGGTTGCGATCGTGCTGGCGCTGCGCTATCCATTGAATACAGCACTCACCGTCGCCGCCAGCCTGGGGCAAATTGGCGAGTTCTCCTTTATCCTGGCCGGGCTTGGCGTGTCGCTCAACCTATTGTCAGCAGATGGCATGAGCCTTGTGTTGGCGGGCGCACTGATTTCAATTGCCTTGAATCCGCTGGTATTTGCCTCGATCAAACCGTTGGCAAACTGGGTGGTCAATAAATCAGATGTGGCACGACGCCTGTCTTTGCGCATGGATCCCTACAGTGAGTTGCCGATGTCCACGGAACGCAAGTTTCTTGAAGGCCAGGTGGTATTGGTCGGCTATGGCCGTGTTGGCAAGCGCATTGCACAATCGCTGACAGACTCTGCGATTCCATTTGTGGTGGCCGAGCAAAATCGCGAACTGGTGGAAAAACTGCGTAAGCAAGGCCAGCCCGCCGTGTCAGGCAATGCTGCTGACCCCATGGTATTGATACAGGCACACATCGCCAATGCGGCCATGCTGATTATTGCCACACCGGACGCCATGGATATCCGTAAAATAGTCGACATTGCCAAACAGCTCAAGCCGGACATAGAAGTGGTGATTCGTACTCACCACGAAGATGAATACCAGCGCTTGCAAAAAGACCTGGGGCAAGCCGTATTTTTCGGCGAAGAGGAACTGGCCAAAGGCATGTCTGCCCATGTGTTGCAGCGTTTCGAACGTCACGTGCTCTAAAAGGCATTAAAATCTAAATCAGGGCTGCTTCGGCAGCCTTGTTTTTTGAAACAAACACCTCGCGAAAGGCTATGATGTCATTGTATCGGCAGTCGATACGTATCGTTACATTTACGCCCAATCAAACGCAGTACAATCTTGTCAGACAAGAATAACGATATCAATATTGGTACCTATGAACACCACTTCCCTTGACGATAAATCTGGCCTTTACGCTAAATCCGGTGTATGGCTACTGGGCCTTGCCAGCCTGATGCTGGCTGGCTGCTCATCCGGCAAACCGGACAACAAACCGCCCAAAAAAACGCCAGAAGTCGGCGTGATCACCGTGCAACCTGCCAGCCAGCCAATTGTGGCCGACCTACCAGGGCGCACCAATCCGTTTATGATTTCGGAGGTCCGCCCACAAGTCGGCGGCATTATCCGCCAACGCGCATTTACAGAAGGCGCACTGGTCAAAGCGGGCCAACTGCTTTATCAAATCGAGCCTGCGCCTTACCAGGCCAGTGCCCAAAGTGCCGCCGCCGCGCTACAAAAAACAGAAGCCTCGCTGACCACGCTCAAACTCAAAGCGGATCGTTATAAAGAACTGGTCAAAATCAATGCCGTGAGCAGGCAGGATAACGATGACGCGCAAGCCGCCTTGCAACAAGGTGAAGCCGATGTGGCTGCCGCCAGGGCAGCGCTGTCCACCGCAAAAATCAACCTGGATTTCACACGCGTGGTCTCGCCGATCACTGGCTTTGTGTCTACTTCTACCGTCACACCTGGCGCGTTGGTCACCGCCAGCCAGGACACTGCACTCACCACCGTACAGCAACTGGACCCGATTTATGTCGATGTGATCCAGTCCAGCAGTGACTTGCTCAAACTCAAACGTGATATTGCCAGCGGCAAACTGAGCAGCACATCGCAAAAAGAAATTCCTGTCCGTGTCGTACTCGAAGATGGCTCCACATACGCCCACGCCGGAAAACTCAAATTTAACGGCATTAGTGTCAATACCACTTCAGGGGCGGTCACACTGCGTGCGGTGGTGCCTAACCCGGAAGGCATTTTGCTGCCCGGCATGTATGTGCATGCCCTGATTGATGTCGCCGAAGAAAAGGCAGCTATTCTGGTGCCGCAACGTGCTGTGACCAGAAATACACGTGGTGAACCCACGGTGCTACTGGTGGACAATACGCAAAAAGTGATTCAGCAAACCCTGGAAACCAGTGGCGCACAAGGTGACAACTGGCGTGTCACACACGGCCTGCAAGCCGGTGACCGCGTGATTATGGATGGGCTACAAGGCATCAGCGTAGGCAGCGAAGTGAAGGCGGTGCCCTTTGCGGCGACCAGTCATCCAGATGCAGTAACACCGGCCACGGCAACAACACCGTCTACCGTGAACCCTGCCCGCTAACCAGAAGAGAATTTAACTATGGCGTCTTTTTTTATCCAACGCCCTATCTTTGCCTGGGTGATTGCAATTGTCATCATGCTGGCGGGCATAGGCGCGATTGAGTGGCTCCCGCTGGAGCAATACCCGGATATTGCACCACCACGCGTCTCTATCAATGCCACCTATACTGGCGCTGCGGCCGACACCATTGAAAACTCGGTGACGCAAGTGATTGAGCAGTACATGAAGGGCATCGATAACCTGACCTATATGTCTGCCAGCAGTACATCTTCGGGCACTGCCAATATCAGCCTGACCTTTGATGCGGGCACCAATCCTGACGTCGCACAAATGCAGGTGCAGAATAAACTGCAACAAGCCATGCCCAGGCTGCCGCAGATTGTACAAAGCCAGGGGGTGACGGTGGCCAAAACCGGCATCGACTTCCTGATGATGATTTCACTCATGTCTGACAGCCCTACAGTGCGCGCCATTGATATCGGTGATTATATTTCGAGCAACCTGATCGACCAGATCAGCCGCCTCGATGGCGTCGGCGATGTACAGACCCTGAGCGCAGGCTATGCCATGCGCATCTGGCTGGATCCGGCCCGGCTGCAAAAATACAACCTGATCCCTTCCGATATTTCAGCGGCCGTACAAGCGCAGAATACCGAAGTCTCCTCTGGCCAGTTAGGCGCCCTGCCTTCGGTAAAGGGCCAAGGCCTGAATGCGCCCATTACCGCCCGCAGCAAACTGCAAACCGTAGAGCAATTCAACCAGATTATCGTTAAATCCGGCGCAGATGGTTATGTGGTGCATTTGTCGGATGTGGCCCGCGTTGAATTAGGCGCTGAGAGCTACACACCGGTCGCCAACCTCAACGGTAAGACCTCGGCAGCCTTTGGGGTAAAACTCGCGTCCGGTGCCAATGCACTGGCCACCGCGCAGGCCGTAAAAGACAAACTCGCTGCACTGGAGCCTTATTTTCCGCCTGAACTGAAACTCAGCATCCATATCCCTTATGACACCACGCCATTTGTGCGTATTTCCATCAAGGAAGTCGTCAAGTCGCTGGTAGAGGCCATCCTGCTGGTCGTTATCATTATGTATGTGTTTTTGCAGAACCTGCGTGCGACGCTGATTCCGGCCATTGCCGTACCGGTAGTGCTACTCGGTACCTTTGGCGTACTGGCCGCGTTTGGCTTTTCGATTAACACGCTGACTATGTTTGGCCTGGTACTGGCGATTGGTTTGCTGGTAGATGATGCCATTGTGGTGGTGGAAAACGTCGAACGTGTGATGCGTGAAGAAGGCCTGAGCCCGAAAGAAGCCACGCGTAAATCCATGGGTGAAATTACCAGCGCACTAGTCGGTATTTCGCTGGTGTTATCCGCCGTGTTTATCCCCATGGCCTTTTTTGGTGGCGCCACCGGCGTGATTTACCGCCAGTTCTCTATCACTATTGTGTCTGCCATGTTGTTATCTGTGCTGGTCGCGCTGACATTGACCCCGGCCCTTTGTGCGACCATGCTCACACCGTCAAATCATAGCCATGCGGCAACAGGTGGCCTGTTCGGCTGGTTTTTCCGCTGGTTCAACCCGGCATTTGAAGCATTTGCCAACGGCTACCAGACCATCGTCGAGAAAATCCTGCGCCAGAAGCTATTCACCATGGTGCTGTATGCCAGCATTCTGGCCTTGCTGGCTTTCCTGTTCCTGCGCTTACCCAGCTCTTTCCTGCCGACAGAAGACCAGGGTATCCTCATGGCGCAGATTCAATTGCCGGTCGGTGCCACCGATAGCAGGATGCAGCGTGTGTTGCGACAAATCGAGCATTACCTGGATGGTCAGGAAGCGGTCATTGATGAATATTTAACCATTGCCGGCCTCGGCCAGGGCGGTGGCGGTAGCCAAAACACCGGCCGCGCCTTTATCCGCCTCAAGGACTGGTCACTGCGTGGCGAAGGCCAGGACGCCGCGTCACTCGCAGACCAGATGACCAAAGCCTTGTCCAAGATCCGTGATGCCAAATTGTTTGTGAACCAGCCAGCGCCAGTGCGCGGCCTGGGTCAGGGCTCAGGCTTTACACTGGAACTCAAAGATGTCGGCGGCCTCGGGCACCAGGCACTGATGGAGGCCAGAAACCAATTTGTCCAACTGGCGGCAGACAACCCCAAACTGAACCGGGTGCGCCCAAGCGGTCTGGATGATACGCCGATGTTCAGGCTCAATATTGATGACCAGAAGACCGGCATTTACAATCTGACCACCGCCAATATCAACTCCACACTGTCTATCGCCATGGGCGGCACCTATGTGAATGACTTTATCAACAAAGGCCGCGTCAAGAAAGTCTATTTGCAGGGGGATGCGCCTTACCGCATGCAGCCTGAAGACATTGATCGCTGGTATGTACGGAATAGCACCAACGACATGGTGCCCTTCTCTGCCTTTTCCAATACCCGTTGGGTATCGGGCTCGCCCTTGCTCGAACGCTATAACGGTATTTCTTCCGTAGAAATCGTCGGCGAAGCGGCCAAAGGCACCAGCACAGGCGAAGCCATGCGTATTGCTGAAGGCATTATCAAGCAACTACCGGCAGGCATCGGCTATGAGTGGAGTGCGCAGTCCTACCAGGAAAGACTGTCAGGTTCACAGGCGCCCCTTTTGTATGCGGTGTCTGTGGTGTTTGTGTTTTTGTGCCTGGCCGCGTTATATGAAAGCTGGGCGGTGCCTTTCTCCGTCATTATGGTCGTGCCTCTGGGGATTCTGGGCGCCGTGCTGGCAACCAGTTTGCGTGGCATGACAGCCGACGTTTACTTCCAGGTGGGCCTGTTGACGACCATCGGCCTGTCAGCGAAAAACGCCATTCTGATTGTAGAGTTCGCCAAGCATCTGCAAGAGCGTGGCCAGCCTTTACTGACCGCCACCCTGGAGGCCGTGAAACTGCGCTTGCGGCCTATCCTCATGACCTCGCTCGCTTTTGTTTTTGGTGTGCTGCCGCTGGCCTTCAGTGAAGGCGCAGGCGCGGTGAGCCGCCAGGCGATTGGCACCGGCGTACTCGGCGGCATGTTGATGGCCACCTTCCTCGGCATCTTTTTTGTGCCGCTGTTTTATGTGCTGATACGTTCGCTGTTCCCTTACCAGCCTGATCCAGATGCCATCGCACATGGATAACCTTATGATAAAACCAAGCACACATACATTACTTGGCACGGCAAAACTACCAATCAAATTACTGGCCCTAATGACGCTGTCACTTGGCCTGAGCAGTTGTATTGACCTGGCGCCGTTTTACACACGGCCAGCCGCGCCGGTTCCGGCAACGCTAGGCACGGTACAAAGCGATCCCAAAGCATTTACTGATCTGCCGTGGCAATCTTTTATCAGTGATGAAAAGCTGCGCCAGGTGGTTGACCTCGCCTTAAAAAATAACCGCGACCTGCAGGTAGCTGCGTTGACCATAGAACGGTCGCGCGCCCTCTACCAGGTGCAGCGCGCCGACCTGTTTCCAACTATCGCCGCGAGCGTCACTGAAACCGCCTCCAAAGGCATGGCCAGTGCTGCCAACAATACTGCAGGCAATACCTCAGGGGCGACCACTGGCACTGCGGGCAGCAGCAATAGCAGTGGCAATATCTCGCATATTTACCGTGCAACCGTAGGCTTTAGTGCATATGAGCTGGATCTGTTCGGCCGCATACGCAACCTGAACCAGCAGGCCTTGCAAACGTTTTATGCCAATGAAGATAATCGCCACAGCACACAGATCAGCCTGATTGCCGAAGTAGCGACCGCCTGGCTAACCCTGGCGGCAGACAAAAAGCGACTCGCGATTGCCCAGCAAACCCAGCAAAGTCAGCAAGCCACTTATGATATCAACCAGAAAATGTTTGAACTGGGCGTTGCCAATGCGTTGACTTTGAAACAACTGCAGACCAGTGTCGACAGTGCACGTGTCGCAGTGGCCACCTACAATATGCAAATCAAGCAGGACATCAACGCACTCAATCTGCTGGCGGGCAGCATGGTGCCTGAACAGTGGTTGCCAGCCAGCAACTTGTCCAACGTCGTCGCGACCACAGCCTTACCTGCCGGAGTTAGCTCGCAAACCTTACAGCAACGGCCGGATGTCCGTGCGGCAGAACACTTGCTGGAAGGCGCCAATGCCAATATCGGCGCATTACGCGCGGCCTTCTTCCCCACCATCAGCCTGACCACCACGGTCGGTTCAGCCAGTACCGAATTATCCGGCCTGTTTGCCAAAAATTCCGGCATCTGGACCTTTGTGCCGCAAGTCAGCGTACCGCTGTTTAACGCAGGACGTAACCGTGCCAATTTGACCTCAGCAGAGAAAAACCGCGATATTCTGCTCGCACAATACGAAAAAACCGTGCAAACTGCGTTCCGCGAAGTGGCGGACGTGTTGGTGCAGCGTGAAGGTTTGCAAGCACAACTGGACGCCCAGCACTCACTCACCGCTGCTGCGAATGCGGCATTCCAGCTGGCTGATGTCCGCTTTAAAAATGGGGTCGACAATTACCTGGTGGTGCTGGATGCACAGCGCACGCTTTATACTGCAGAGCAATCGCTGGTCACGTTGCAATTAAGTGACGCCGCTAGCCAGCTGACCTTGTATAAGGTCATGGGCGGCGGTTGGCATTAGTGAGTGCATGCATGAACATCATCGTTTTAAACATTAAAGATAAAGATAACCACCAAGTCGCGCACACTTCTTGCTTGGTGCCTAGTGATGAACACAGAAATATCCCCTGCCCAAACCATTACCTTGGCCAAAATCAGACATATCGAGGAGCTGGAGCGACTCGATAGCTGTATCGCATTTGTCGAAAAAATTGGCCAGTTGATCCACCTGATCCAGGCCGAACGTGGTGCCAGCTGCCTCTATATCGCCTCCAATGGGCGACGCTTTGCACCAGAGCGCGCTGACATTATTACGCAAAACCAGGCCATGGAAGCCAGTTTTAGAGAGGCGCTGCAACAGCACTTGCATAGAAACGCGCTGGCAGATGCCAAACAATTGACGCTGACCTCGTGGATCTTGCTAGGCCTGGACCAACTAACGTCTTTGCGGCATCAGATCACTTTGCAAAAGATCAGCTTTGCGGACTGTATTGAATCGTTTAGCCGCTTGATCGGCAGCCTGATTGCACTGATCTTTGAGATCACCGACAGCTCGGTCAATAGCAAGATTTCCACCTGTTTGCTGACGCTTTACAACCTGATCCAGGGCAAAGAATTTGCCGGGCAGGAGCGTGCAGTGGGTGCCTATATGTTTGGTTCAGGCAGCCTGCAACTGCCGCATCAGCAAAAGCTGTTTGAACTCATCGCCCAGCAAGACCGCCATTTTGATTTATTCTGCCAGTTTGGCAGTGAAGAGGTACGCCAGTCATGGCTTGCGCTGCAGGCAACCAGCTGGCACCAGCAACATCAAAAATACCGCACCAAACTGAGCGTAGCCAAAGACCAGCAGACGCTCAGCCCCAGTAGCGCAGATGTCTGGTTTGAATTGTGCAGCCAGCGTTTAAGCGCCATGTGGCAGATTCAATGTCAGCTCATCGAAACCATGCATGAGTTGTTGGCAGGGCTGGCTAGCAAAGCCAAGAGCGACTTTGAGCAAACCCGGCAATATTTGGATGCCATCCAGGCAACACCAGCCGCTGCGCTCAACAGCACCTTTTTCAACCTGGCGATTCCAGTTGAGAATGCCTTGAATTTTCAGACGCATGATACGTCGCAGGCGTATCCGATGGCCTCCATGATTACGCTGCTGCAACAGCAGTCGCGGCAAATTGCCGAGATGGAAAGTGAGTTGTCTGATACTAAAAAGGCGCTTGCCGAACGCAAGCTGATCGAACGTGCCAAAGGCCTGTTAATGAGCACGCGCGGGCTGAATGAAATGGAAGCGTATAAAACCATGCGCAGCATTGCCATGGAGCAAAACCGCAAGATTATTGATGTCGCTGAAAACATTCTGGCGCATCACGCACAACCGGGCTAAACGCCCGTCAAATTGGTGCATCCGCACACGTATGGTGCGGACAGCACCGCGCTGAAAAGGTTGCATAAAAATGCAATCATCCAAAAAAACCAATATAGAACAATCACTTAAAAATAACGCTTCAGCTGGCACGGCAATTGCTAATTTGGCTTGAGGCTTCAGCTAACGGCGGTTGAAAATCTCGTGTGATACCAGCCTGGGATGTAGCGCGGCTGGGCAGTAAACAAGTCGAATGACTTGTGCAGTAAAAGGACAAAGGCGTCCTGAGTGTAGACAAAAAACAGTCTGCATTCAGGACGCCTTTTTGTTTTTTAACTTTCCCAATTGATTGATGATTAAGGAGCAGCAATGAGCAGTTCTGACAAAAATAATGTGACACCCACTTCAACGGTCACCGAAGTATCCACCACCGAGCAAGTAGACCAGCAGCGCCGTCACTTTTTCATGAATACCCTGGCAGGTGCATTTGGCGCGGCTGCCATGATGAACATGGTGCCCTCTGCGATTCGCAGCCAGGCTTGGGCAGCAGGCTCAGATGCCCCTGAAATCACTGAGGTGAAAGTGGGCTTTATCCCGCTGACGGACTGTGCGCCGATTATTGTCGCCTCACAAATGGGCTTCGATAAAAAATACGGCATCAAAATTGTGCCCTCCAAAGAAGCCTCATGGGCGGGTGTGCGCGACAAATTGGTGAACGGTGAGTTGCATGCAGCGCACGTGTTATACGGTCTAATTTACGGTGTGCAACTAGGCATCGGCGGCCAGCAAAAAGACATGAACATCCTGATGACACTGAACCACAACGGTCAGGGCATCACACTGGCTAACCAGCTGAAAGAAAAAGGCGTGACCAGTGGCGGGACGCTCAAGCGCCTGCTGGATAACGAAAACCGCGACTTTACTTTTGCCCAGACCTTCCCGACCGGCACACACGCCATGTGGTTGTATTACTGGCTGGCCAGTTATGGCATCAATCCGATGCAAGACGTGAAAACCATTGTGGTGCCTCCGCCACAAATGGTCGCCAACATGCGCATCGGCAATATGGACGGCTACTGCGTAGGCGAACCATGGAACGCACGCGCCATCTACGACAAGATTGGTTTTACCGTCGCCACCACCCAGGACATCTGGGCCGATCACCCGGAAAAAGTACTCGGCACCACCGCTGAGTTTGCGGCCAAAAACCCGAATACCGCACTGGCACTGACCAAAGCGATTCTGGAAGCCTGCCGCTATATCGATGCGACTAAAAACCGCCCGGAAGTGGCCAAACTGATTGCAGGCAAAGCCTACGTCAATGCGCCAGAAGAAGTGATTGAAGGCCGCTTCCTCGGCCACTACGACAATGGTATCGGCAAAAAATGGGAAGACCCGAACTACATGAAATTCTTCAATGACGGCAAGGTCAACTTCCCTTACCTGTCTGATGGCATGTGGTTCCTGACACAGCACAAACGCTGGGGCTTGTTGAAGTCTGACCCTGACTACCTGGGCATCGCGAAAAAGGTCAACCGTATCGACATTTATACCGAAGCAGCCAAATCACTGGGCATTGCGGTGCCAGATGCCATGCGTAGCAGCAAGCTGATCGATGGCGTGGTCTGGGATGGTAAGGATCCGAAAGCCTATGCCAGCAGCTTCAAGGTGAAAGCCTAATCTTTAAAGGAGAGTCACCATGAATGTCGTCAGCTTGAAGAAAGAAAACATCATGCAAAAAAGCGAGGAAGCTGTCACCACAGCACCTGCGCAACCAGTTGTTGCTGTGGTTACCCCTCTCTCAACCACAGCTGCAAAAGCCACCGCGCCCAAGCGCGGGGCATGGGTGGCAACGGCTAAACGAGGATTTGAATGGCTGTTGCCGCCTGTGATTGGCTTGATGGTATTCGCAGCCATCTGGGCCACGGTAGCCGCGCTGACACAAGGCTTGCCAGGCCCGGTCAAAACCTGGCAATCGGCTGTCGAGCTGTTCAGCGACCCGTTTTATATCAACAATCCGAATGACATGGGCATAGGCTGGAACATTCTCAGCTCACTGCAACGTGTGGCAACGGGTTTTGGCCTGGCAGCGATTGTCGGTATCCCGATGGGCTTTGTGATTGGCCGCTATGCCTTTATGTCCAGAATGGCGGCACCGATTATCAGTCTGCTCAAACCGGTGTCACCGCTGGCCTGGCTGCCCATTGGCCTGCTGGTATTCAAGGCAGCTAACCCTGCGGCGATCTGGGTGATCTTCATTACCGCCGTCTGGCCGATGATTATCAACACCGCCGTCGGCGTGAGCAAAGTGCCGCAAGACTATATGAATGTGGCCAAAGTGCTCAACCTGTCCGAATGGAAAGTCGTGACCAAAATCCTGCTGCCTTATGTCATGCCCTACATGATGACCGGTGTCCGCTTATCAATTGGCGCAGCCTGGCTGGTGATTGTGGCGGCAGAAATGCTGACTGGCGGCATGGGTATCGGCTTCTGGGTATGGGATGAGTGGAACAACCTCAATGTAGAGCACATCATCATCGCCATTTTTATTGTCGGCATTGTCGGTTTGTTACTCGAACAGTTGCTGGTGCTGGTGGCAAAACGCTACAGCTACGAATAACCCGCAGGAAAAGGATTCTTATTATGACGACCAATGTAATGCAAGACCGTTATGTCCTGATTGAAAACGTCAACATGACGTTTCACACCAAAAAAGGCAGTTTTCAGGCGCTGAAAGACATCAACCTAAATATCCGTGAAGGCGAGTTTATTTCCATCATCGGCCACTCTGGCTGTGGCAAGTCTACGGTACTCAACCTGATTGCCGGGTTGCTGCAACCCAGTGAAGGCTACCTGTTTTGTGCCGGCCGTGAAGTCTCCAAGCCTGGCCCTGAGCGTGCCGTGGTGTTCCAAAACCACTCTCTGCTGCCATGGCTGACCTGTTTTGAAAATGTTTACCTGGCTGTAGAACGCGTATTTGGCGATAAAGAAGGTCCGACACAACTGGCTGAGCGCACCCGTGCAGCGCTGGAACTGGTGGGTTTAAGCCACGCCATTGAAAAACGCCCAAACGAAATCTCTGGCGGCATGAAGCAACGCGTCGGCATTGCGCGCGCACTGGCCATGGAGCCTAAGGTATTGCTGCTGGACGAGCCATTCGGCGCGCTGGACGCCCTCACCCGTGCCGGTTTGCAAGACGAGCTGATGGACATTATGGCACGTTCAGGTTGCACTGCCGTGATGGTCACGCACGATGTAGACGAAGCCGTGTTGCTGTCAGACCGCATCGTTATGATGACCAACGGCCCGGCAGCGACCATAGGCGAAATCCTGGAAGTCGATTTGCCTCGTCCGCGTAAACGTCTGGAGCTGGTAGAAGACCCGGCGTATACGCATCTGCGCAGCGAAGTATTGAAGTTTTTGTATGAGCGCCACGCTAAAAAGGCGGCATAGATATAAGTAGTGCTGACGGGCGGTCACCCGCCAGCACTGCATACCTCATCGAAGTATGGTTACCCCACATAGAAAAAGGAGCAACACATGAACGCTAACTCACACCCACGCTTACGTCAAGTTTCAGTCGCGCTATTGCTGGCGGCTTTTAGCATGCAGGCGATGGCTGAAGAAGAGATCATCCCTGAATACACTTTTATGGATGCGATTAAAACTGGCAAGAATATGACCAGCTTTAGACTGCGTTATGAATATGTGGACCAGGATGGTTTACAACCAGGCACATATCCTAACAACGCGGCAAACCCCACAGCCAATAAAGAGCTGAAAGCTGCTAATGCGTTAACCCTGCGCAGCCTGATCGGCTGGCAAACTGCGCCCTACCATAACTTTAGCTTTGCTGCCCAGTTGATCAATGTGTCCAAACTGGCTGATAACTTTAACGATAGCACCAACAACACCTTGATTAACAGCGTTTCTAACCAATCAAGCAATATCGAATATGCCAAGGTTGTCGACCCTGACTACACGGGTGTCAACCAATTGTTTGTCGAGTGGACCGGCATTAAAAACACCCGCGTGCGTGCTGGTCGTCAGCAGGTAAACCTCGACAACGTACGTTTTATTGGTGATATCGCTTTCCGCCAGGTGATGCAGGTATTTGATGGCGTATCCATTTTCAACAAAACCATTCCTGACACAGAAATTTTCCTGGCGCACTTTGAGGGTGTAGAACAAATCACCACCAAATACCGCTCTGATGGCGCATTGGATATCGTCAACGCCCGTTACCGCATTTCACCCACTGAATTTTTGGTGGGCTATGCCTACCTGGATGGTTTTCAGGATTTAGGCATGGGGCGTGCCTGGTTTGGTAATGGCACTACGGCTGCGGCCAATGCAGCAGGCAAAGGAGGCGCTGCCAACCAGAATGCAGACCAGGGCAACAAAATTATCGGTGTTCGCCTGGATGGTACACACCCGTTCAGCCCGAATTATCGAGCACACTACACCGCAGAATACGCCAAGCAAACAGATTACAGTGGCGGTGACTCACGCATTGATGCCCACTACTACAAACTGGGCGGCGGCTTTGGTATCGATAACTTCAATATGCGCCTTGATCAGGAATTGCTGTCCAGCAATAACGGCAAGTATGCCTTCCAGACCCCGCTGGGTACTAACCACCTCTTTCAGGGCTGGGTAGACAAATTCTTGGCAACGCCGCTTGAAGGCATTAAAGATACCTTTGTTACGGCAACTTACCGCTATGGCGACTTTGTATTTTTTGCTGACTACCACCTGATTGACTCAGACAAGGATTTTTATACTACTGGTGGCGGAAGCAGCCGCAATGGCAGCCGTTATGGTACTGAATGGAACGCGGCCGTGACCTGGAATGTGGACAAAAACTGGATGACCAAACTGGAATACGGCAAGTTTAGTGAGGACGACCACTATGCTTTATTGCCCAACTTGGCCAGCAACAACGCTGCGGCCATCCGTGGCCGTGTCCGCGACACCGAAAAATTATGGCTGACTGCCATGTATACGTTTTAACTCGATAAGGAATTGCCTATGACTTCAGCCGCAAAAGTTTATTTAGTCGGCGCCGGACCCGGCGACCCAGACCTCATTACGCTCAAAGCCGTCAAGGCTTTGCAGCAAGCTGAGGTGGTGCTGGTCGATGACCTGGTCAATCCGGCCCTGCTCGCGCATTGCCCGCAGGCACGCATCGTGCCAGTAGGCAAACGCGGCGGCTGCAAGTCTACTCCGCAGCACTTTATCAACCGCATGCTGGTTGCCCTGGCCGAGCAAGGACAAGTGGTCGTTCGCCTGAAAGGCGGCGACCCGTTTGTGTTTGGGCGTGGCGGCGAAGAAATGCTGGCATTACGCGCAGCGAATATTCCTTACGAAATTATCCCGGGCATGACCAGTGGCCTGGGCGCTTGTGCCAGCATGGAAGTACCGGTGACGCACCGTGGTTTCAACCACGGCGTGACCCTGATCACCGGCCATACCCAGGACGGCGAACCGCTGCCCTGGCAAGCGCTGGTAGAAACCAATACCACACTGGTGATTTATATGGGCATGCAGCACTTGCCTGAAATCACCCGTGGCTTAATCAATGCAGGCATGTCCGCCGACATGCCTTGCATGGTGGTAGAAAACGGCACCCGTCATCACCAACGGGCTGTGACTTCGTCATTACAGGCCATTCCCTACCTGGCCCACACCGAAGGCCTGAAAAGCCCGGCGATTATTGTCGTCGGCGAAGTAGTGAAATTAGCAAGAAACAGCCAGCAAGAACAAGACTGGCAAGAAAACGTGCAAACCTGGCTTAGCGTAGCCAATGCAGCATAACTATAAAAGGAGCGATGTTGATGATAAAACAGAAACTGGTGGTCGTTGGTAACGGCATGGCCGGCATGCGGGCAGTGGAAGAGCTGCTCAAAATTGCGCCAGACATGTATGACATTACGGTGTTTGGCGATGAGCCCTACCCTAACTATAACCGCATCATGCTGTCGCCGGTGCTGGCCAATGAGCAGACCATTGATGACATTATCCTGAATACACGCGAGTGGTATGCGGAAAATGATATTGCTTTGCACACCAGCGCCCGTATCAACAAGATTGACCGTAAAGCGCGTACCGTCACTGCCGACAATGGCACCACGGTGGCCTATGACCGTTTATTGCTGGCGACGGGTTCCAAGCCATTCATTTTGCCGATTCCCGGCGCGGATCTCGACGGTGTGCTGGGCTACCGCGATATCAAAGACACCAATGACATGATTGCCGCGGCCAAGACGCACAAGCATGCCGTGGTGATCGGTGGTGGCTTGCTGGGCCTGGAAGCGGCAAACGGCCTGAAAGTACAAGGCATGGACGTCACCGTCGTACATAAAAACGAGTGGTTGCTCGAACGCCAGCTGGACAAAGTTTCCGGCAAGATGCTGCAAAAATCGCTAGAAGCGCGCGGCCTGACTTTTTTGCTGCAAAAAAACACTGAGCAACTGATAGGCAAAGATGGTCGCGTCGTTGCGGTACGCTTTACAGATGGCCAGGAAATCCCGGCTGATTTGGTGGTGATGGCGGTAGGTATCCGCCCCAACTATGCCCTGGCGGAATCAGCAGGCATACACTGCAACCGCGGTATTGTCGTTAATGACACCATGCAAACCTATGACCCGCGCGTTTATGCGGTGGGTGAGTGCGTGAGCCACCGTGGCATTGCCTATGGCCTGGTGGCGCCTTTATTTGAAATGGCCAAAGTGTGCGCCACACATTTGGCCAACTTCGGCATTGGTCTATACAAAGGCTCGGTCACTTCAACAAAACTGAAAGTGACCGGCATTGATTTGTTTTCGGCCGGTGATTTCATGGGCAGTGACGATGCCGAAGAAGTTTTGCTGCACGACGCGGTCGGCGGGGTTTACAAAAAACTCGTGATCAAAGATGACACAATCATCGGTGCCGTGCTGTATGGCGATACGACGGATGGGGCCTGGTATTTCCAGCTGCTGCGCGACAGGAAGCCGATACACGAAATTCGTGATCACCTCATGTTCGGGCAGGACAGTCTGGGCAATACCGGCCACCAGGGTCAGGACAAAGTCTCCACCATGACCAACGAAATGGAAGTGTGTGGTTGCAACGGTGTCTGCAAAGGCACCATCGTCAAGGCGATCCAGGAAAAAGGCCTGTTCACCATAGACGACGTGAAGAAACAAACCAAAGCCGGTTCCAGCTGCGGCAGTTGTACCGGTCTGGTCGAACAGATTCTGGCTTCTACGCTGGGCGGTGGTTATGCACCGCCTTCCAGCAGCAAAGCGGTGTGCGGATGTACTGACTTCAACCACGAAGAGGTGCGTGATGAAATCCGCAAACATAAATACCTGAGCATCCCGAGTGCCATGAAAGGCATGGGCTGGAAAACCCCTAACGGTTGTGCGACTTGCCGTCCGGCAATGAATTACTACCTGATTTCCACCTGGCCACATGAAGCCAAGGATGATCCGCAATCTCGTTTCATCAATGAGCGTGTACACGCCAATATCCAGAAAGATGGCACTTATTCAGTCATTCCGCGAATGTATGGCGGCGTGACGTCATCAGACCAGTTACGCAAAATTGCCGATGTCGCTGACAAGTACAAGGTGCCGATGGTGAAAGTCACCGGCGGCCAGCGTATTGACTTGCTCGGCGTAAAAAAAGAAGACCTGACCAATATGTGGGCTGACCTGGATATGCCATCCGGTTACGCTTACGGCAAATCTATCCGTACGGTGAAAACCTGTGTCGGCTCCGAGTTCTGCCGGTTTGGCACACAAAACTCCACCCAGCTCGGCATCGATATCGAAAAAGCCTTTGACCATATGTGGGCACCGCATAAGGTGAAATTCGCCGTGTCTGGTTGTCCGCGTAACTGCGCCGAATCAGGCATCAAGGATGTCGGCGTCATTGGCGTCGACTCCGGCTGGGAAATTTATGTCGGTGGTAACGGCGGCATTAAAACCGAAGTGGCGCATTTCTTGTGCAAGGTCAAAACCGCCGAAGAGGTCATTCAGTACTCGGGAGCGTTTATCCAGATCTACCGCGAAGAAGCGCGTTATCTGGATCGTACCGTGCACTGGATTGAGCGCGTCGGCCTCGACTATGTGAAAAAACGCATTCTGGAAGATGCCGAAGGCCGCACTGCTGCCTACGAGCGCTTGCTGTATGCATTACAAGGGTCCGTCGACCCGTGGGCAGAACGCGTCAACAAGCGTGATGAACACAAAGAATTCGATACGATTACTGTTTAATTAATATGTGGCGTGCGACAATCGTTAACACACGCCCGGGAGATACAATATGCAAAAAAGCTTTTGGGAAGTCGGCCATAAACCGACATTATTTTCAGCCTTCTTTTATTTTGACCTGAGCTTTATGGTCTGGGTCATGCTGGGGCCATTGGCGGTGCAAATCGCTGCTGACCTGCAGTTAAACCCGGCACAAAAAGGCCTGATGGTGGCCACACCAGTACTCACCGGTGCCATCCTGCGTATCGTCATGGGCGTATTAGTTGATCAGCTCAAGCCGAAAAAAGCTGGCCTGATTGGCCAGGTGATTGTGATTGCCGCGCTGCTCACTGCCTGGTTGCATGGCATCCACACTTATCAGCAAGCCTTGCTGCTAGGCATGTTCCTCGGTTTTGCCGGGGCCGCCTTTGCCGTGGCCTTGCCATTGGCCTCACGCTGGTATCCGCCAGAGCACCAGGGCACGGCTCTGGGCATTGCCGGTGCCGGGAACTCAGGCACCGCCTTGGCCGCCCTGTTTGCGCCTGGCCTCGCCGTGGCATTTGGCTGGAGCAATGTATTTGGCCTGGCACTGATTCCGCTACTGCTCGCGCTGGTCGTGTATTCCGTGTTTGCTAAAGATGCGCCAGATGCGCCTGCGGCCAAGTCACTGTCACAATACCTGGCGGTGTTAAAAGACAAAGATGCCTGGTGGTTTATGTTTTTCTACAGCGTGACCTTTGGTGGTTTTGTTGGCATGGCTTCTTCACTGACCATTTACTTCCATGACCAGTATGGCCTGGACCCTGTGCATGCCGGTTACTTTACTGCGGCTTGTGTGTTTGCTGGTTCGCTGGTACGTCCATTCGGCGGTTTGCTGGCTGACCGTATCGGTGGCATCCGCTCCTTGAGCACCATGTATGTGTTGGCTGCCATTTTCCTGTTCATTTTAAGCTTTGGCATGCAAACACAAGCCGCTGGCCTGGCGGTAGTTGTGTTAGCCATGGCATCCCTGGGCATGGGCAACGGCGCCGTATTCCAGTTGGTGCCACAGCGTTTCCGCAAGGAAATCGGCGTGATGACTGGCCTGGTTGGCATGGCTGGCGGGGTGGGTGGTTTTTACCTGGCCTCCAGCCTGGGGTATTCTAAACAAATCACAGGCAGCTACCAGATTGGCCTGACCATTTTTGCAGGCCTGGCGATTGTGGCACTGGTTGGACTCTCTAGCGTGAAAAACCGCTGGCGTACCACCTGGGGTGCCGCCACCGTCACCAGTGCAAAAATTTAAACCTATTTGCGCAACCATCCACGGACACCAAGATGAAATTGAACTTCAGTGTAGGCGAAAGCAGCGTCACCGGCCCCAGACCTCGTAATGAGGACTATATTGGCCTGGTCACCCCTGCCGACGCCCAACTGGGGATCAAGGGCGCCTTGCTGGCCGTGGCGGATGGCATCAGTGGTGGCGCCGGTGGCGCTGAAGCGGCTGAAATGACGGTGCGCACACTGTCGGCTGACTACTATGCTACGCCTGACACCTGGACCATACAGCATGCACTGGACAAGGTGATTCAGGCCGCCAATCGCTGGGTGCTGTCACAGGCACGCAAGCACAGCCAGATGGCAGGTATGGCAACGACCTTATCGTTACTGGTATTGCGCGGGCAACGCTATGTGCTGGCGCATGTCGGTGATACGCGTATCTACCGCCTGCGTGAGCAATCGCTGCAATGCCTGACCACTGACCATGTCTGGGACAGACCGGATATGCGTCACGTCCTCAAGCGTGCAGTGGGGCTGGATGATCAGCTCAGCGTCGATTACGCCGAAGGCTTGCTGCAAACCGGTGATGTCTATGCCATTGTCAGTGATGGCGTGTGGGCCGCCCTCGGCGATGCCGATATACACAAAGTGTTGATGCTGTATCACACACCACAACTGATGGCAGAACACCTGACCAGCCAGGCGCTGGAACAAGGCGGGCAGGACAATGCTTCTGCCGTGGTGGTGCGCATTGACCAGGTCGGCCAGGATCACCTGACCGATATGCTGGCCGATGCCCTGAGCCTGCCCGTGCCGCGCAAGCTGGCAATTGGCGACCAGCTGGATGGTTTTACCATCACGCAAATCATCCATGATTCACGCGTCAGCCTGCTGTACCAGGTCAAAAATGCGGCAGGCCAATTGTTTGTGCTAAAAACACTACAGCCAGCCAGGGCAGACGACAAAACCAGCTGCGAAGCCCTGCTCAACGAAGAATGGCTGGCCAAACGCGTGGTATCGCAATGCGTCCCGCAAATCCTGCCACTGACACGTGAACAGCGCAGTGCGCTGTATTACGTCATGACCTGGCATGAAGGCGCGACACTGCAGCAACGCCTTGAGGCCGGGCATCATTTCACCATGAATGGCGTTGCCAATATCGGCCAGGATTTATTGCGCGGCCTGAGCATGCTGCACCGTTTGAATATCGTGCACCGCGATATCAAACCAGCCAATATTCATATTGGTAGTGACAAGCGCCTGCGCATCCTCGACCTGGGTGTGGCACTGAGCAGCACGTTACCGATGCCCGAACAAATGGAAAATCCCGGCACACCAAGTTTTATGTCGCCTGAACTGTTTGATGGCAAAGTCGCTGACCGCCAGGCAGATATTTATGCCGCTGGTGTCACGTTGTACCACTTGCTGACCCGCAAATATCCTTATGGCGAGATCGAGCCATTCCAGTCACCACGTTTTGGCGAGCCTATCCGCCCTAGCCGCTACCGCCCGGAGATCCCGGCCTGGCTGGAAAACATTATTCTCAAGGCTATTGCCAGAAAACCGGCTGACCGTTTTGAGACGGCGGAAGAAATGCTACTGGCGCTGGAACATGGCGAACTGAAACCGATTGTCATCCCGCGCACGCCACTGATCGCCCGCGCACGCCTGGTCAAATGGCAATGGCTGGCCGTGATTTCACTGTGTATTAACCTGTTATTGATTTATTTGTTACTGGTCTCTTAAGCCTTTGCGCTGTGAAAACCAGACTCCAATTGGAAAAGAGGAAATAATGAGTTGGACAAAAATTTGCCCGGTTAACGACATTCCTGCCCTGGGTGCACGCGTTGTGCGCCATGGCGAAGTGGATATTGGTGTGTTCCGCACTGAAGATGACCGTGTGTTTGCACTGAATAACAGCTGTCCGCACAAAGGCGGCCCGTTATCGCAAGGCATCGTCTATGGTGACAAAGTCGCCTGCCCATTACATAGCTGGAAAATCAGCCTGGTCGATGGCAAGGCAGAAGAGCCTGATGTCGGCCACACCGCCTGCTATGCAGTGAAAGTAGAAGACGGCGACGTCTATCTGCAATTGAATAAGTAGCTTTAGCAATACAGACAATCTATGACCCAACAGCAACAACTCCAGAACACACAAAGCACGTTGACTGCGGAGCCAGTACAGTTTTATCCGCAACGGCGTGAAACACGCAGCACTTGCTGCTATTGCGGGGTGGGCTGTGGCGTCATTATTACCACGGAAGGCAAACAGATTGTCGACGTCAAAGGCGACCCTGAGCATCCGGCCAACTTTGGCCGCTTGTGTACCAAAGGCTCCACGCTACACCTGACCGCCAAGCTGGATGCACGTGCCTTGTATCCGGAAATGCGTTTGTCTCGCGATGACGCCAGAGAAAAAGTAAGCTGGGATAGCGCACTTGATCACGTTGTCGACCGCTTTGCCGACATCATACAAACGCACGGCCCGGATGCCGTGGCGTTTTATATCTCCGGCCAGTTACTCACCGAAGATTATTATGTGTTCAACAAGCTGGCCAAAGGCCTGATAGGCACTAACAACGTCGATACCAACTCGCGCCTGTGTATGAGTTCAGCCGTCGCCGGTTATAAAGTCACGTTGGGTGCCGATGCGCCGCCGGCCTGTTATGAAGATATCGACCATACACAGTGCCTGTTTATTGCGGGCTCCAACACGGCATTTGCGCACCCGATTGTGTTCCGCCGCATTGAAGATGCCAAGGCGAATAACCCGGACATGAAAATTGTCGTGGTGGACCCACGCCGCACCGATACTGCGCAACTGGCAGACTTGCATCTGGCGATTTTGCCCGGCACCGACGTTGCATTGTTCAACGGCCTGCTGCATGTCATGCTGTGGGAAGGCTTGCTGGATATGCAATATATCCGCGACCATACCGAAGGTTTTGAAGCGCTGAAGGAAACCGTACGCGAGTACACGCCGAAAATGGTGGCGGATATTTGCGGCATCAGTGAAAAAGATATTATCCAGGCCGCCAAATGGTTTGGCGCTGGCCCTACCCTGTCCATGTACTGCATGGGGCTGAACCAGTCCATCCACGGTACAGAAAAAAACGCCGCCCTGATTAACCTGCACCTGGCTACTGGCCAGATCGGCAAACCAGGTGCTGGCCCGTTCTCACTCACCGGCCAGCCCAATGCCATGGGTGGCCGTGAAGTGGGCGGCATGGCTAATTTATTGTCTGGTCACCGTGACCTGGGCAATGCCGAGCATCGTGCAGAAGTCGCCCGATTATGGGGCGTGCCTGAGGTACCAGCGACCCCGGGCAAAACTGCCGTAGAGATGTTCGACGCGGTCAAAAATGGTGAAATCAAAGCGATCTGGATTGCCTGCACCAACCCGGCCCACTCCATGCCGGATTTGAATAATGTGCTGGCTGCACTGCAAAACGCCGAGCTGGTCGTATTACAAGATGCATTTAACAACACCGACAGCAACCAGTACGCCGATGTGTTTTTACCAGCCACCACCTGGGGTGAAAAAGAAGGCACCGTGACCAACTCCGAGCGCCGCATTACGCGTGTGCGCCCTGCTGCGCCCAAACCGGGCGAAGCGCGGCATGACTGGGAAGCTGTGGTCGACTTTGCCCAGCGACTGGAGCAAAAGCTAGGCAAAACCCAGGCGCTGTTTAACTATCCGGATACTGAAACCATTTTTAACGAGCACCGTGAAAGCACACGTGGCCGTGACCTCGACATTACCGGCCTGAGCTACAGCATCCTGGAAACGCAAGGTCCGCAACAATGGCCGTTTAAATCTGGCGCCACCCAGGGCGAAGCGCGTTTATATACCGACGGCATATTCCAGAAACCTGACGGTAAGGCGCATTTTATGAGTGCCGTTTACAAAGGCACCGCAGACAAGCCGGATGCGCGCCACCCTTTCCATTTGCTGACTGGCCGCCTGCGTGACCAGTGGCATGGCATGAGCCGCACCGGCATCGTGCCGCAACTGTTTAACCATGAAGAGCAGCCTGTAATCTGGATGCATGCAGACGATATGCAGCGCCGCGCATTCAAGCATGGCGATATCGTTAAAGTCAGCAACAAGCGTGGCAGCCTGGTGGTACGTGTGCAGGCTTCTGACGAAGTGCAACCGGCGCAGATTTTTATGCCCATGCACTGGAGCAGCCAGTTTATGCACGGTCTGGGCGTCAATGCCTTGATGCCGCCCGCTGTTGATAAATTTTCCAAGCAGCCAGAGCTCAAGCACACTGCAGTCAAAATTGAGAAGCTGGACCTGCCCTGGCAAATGGTGGTGATGCGCAATTGTGACGACGCGCAACTCATCAGCAAAGTACGCAAGCTGCTGAAGTCGTTTGACTACGCCAGTTGCGGCCTATATGGCCGCGATGCCGGCATGGTCATGTTGCGTGCCTCACACCATGCAGCGCCAGACGCGGCACTGATTGCCGAACTGGATGCCCTGCTGGATATGGCAGAAGATGCGCCCATGCTGACTTATAACGATGCCAAACGTGGCATTAGCAAGCATATATTGGTGCAGCATAACCAGGTCACTGGCGTGCGACTGATTGGCGAAACACTGGCCGCGGACTGGCTGCGCGAAGTCATGAGCCAGGGCACCCTGACAGACGAACTGCGACGCTGGGCCCTGGCGCCACTCAGTGCACCGCCTGCCGGCCAGCATAGCCGCGGCAAGATCATCTGCAACTGCCTGGATGTATCGGAAAACGAAATCATGGAAACGCTGGAAATGGGTGCAGATCTGCCGACCTTGCAGAATAAACTCAAATGCGGGACCAGTTGTGGTTCATGCGTGCCGGAGCTTAAACGCCTGGTTAAATTGCATGGCAAAGTACACGCCTGATATGGAAATCATGTCATCGACACAGTCGAAATTGATCTAGATCGCCCCTTAAGATCGATTCTGGTGCAATCCCCCTGATATGCATCATTATCGTGCATCATACTTATTTCACCCCACTGCCTTGATCTCTACTGAATGCATAAAACGCACACCAGGAAAGATATAAACCGCTATATAACAGTCACTTAAAGAATTTCAATCGCTTGCAGTGACACCTCCACCGCCTCCTGGCATGCCAATTGCTTATTTGGCAATAAATCTCGTTTATTAACGATGAGTATTTGCAATAAGGGCATTTTCGCAGTCAGGAAATCCCTTTATGGACAACGGCGTCCATAGCTTATTTAAATGCTGCCAAAGGTGGTCGCTAGATAAGCTGTGGGCGCCTTTTTTCGTTTTTAAGTTTAGTAAATCGCAACGCATGCCTATGGAAAAACAACGGCCATCGTCATGCTTGCATCTGATGGGGAACACACGATGAATCAACTTACCCGCGTAGTAGTTGTCGGCAACGGCATGGTGGGACATTATTTTATGCAGGAACTGGTGAAACGCCACCCGGATCTGGCAGCCGCCAACCTGCAAGTCACCGTATTAGGCGAAGAACCACGCCCGGCTTATGATCGTGTGCACCTGTCCAGTTTTTTCTCGGGCAGCACCGCTGAAGATTTATCATTAGTCGAACCTGGCTTTTATGACCGCCCAGGCCTGGAACTGCGCCTGAACGCGCGCGTCAGCCATATTGACCGCCACCAGCATACCGTCACACTGACAGATAACACCATCCTCACCTACGACAAGCTAGTCTTGGCGACAGGCTCTTTCCCATTCGTGCCGTCTGTCGCTGGCCGTGATCGCGAAAACTGTTTTGTTTACCGCACCATTGAAGATCTGGAGGCCATGACGGCCGCAGGTAAATCCGCCAAGAGTGGCGTGGTGGTCGGCGGCGGCCTGCTCGGCCTGGAATGCGCCAAAGCCTTGCGCGATATGGGCCTGGACACCCACGTGGTGGAATTCGCGCCGCGCCTGATGGCCGTGCAAGTGGACGAGGCTGGCGGTAAAGTGCTGCGCAGCAAGATTGAAGAACTCGGTGTGCATGTACATACTAGCCGCAATACCACCGCGATCGTGGATGGTGCCACTGCACGCCACCGCATGGTGTTCTTTGATGAAACCTGGCTGGAAACCGACATGATCGTCTTCTCCGCCGGTATCCGTCCGCGCGACGAACTGGCACGCGACTCCGGGCTGGCCATAGGCGCACGTGGCGGTATCGCTATCGACGATTTCTCCCGTTCCAGCGACCACGATATTTACGCGATCGGCGAATGTGCCAGCTGGAACGATGAAATGTATGGCCTGGTGGCACCCGGCTACGATATGGCCCGCACCGCTTGCGCGCATTTGTCAGGTGAAACGACGTCTACCTTCCAGGGCGCGGACATGAGCACCAAACTCAAGCTGATGGGCGTCGATGTGGCCAGCGTCGGTGATGCGCATGGCAAAACGCATGGTTGCCGCAGCTACCAATACACCGATGAAGTGCGCAATATCTACAAAAAAATCGTCGTCAGCGAAGATGGTAAAAAACTGCTGGGCGCGGTGCTGATTGGCAATGCCGATGAATACGGCACGCTGCAACAGATGACGGTCAATGCCATGGCCTTGCCGGAAAACCCGGAGTTCCTGATTTTGCCTGCCAGTGATGGCAAAGAAAAACCTGGCCTGGGCGTAGATGCCCTGCCAGACAGCGCGGTGCTGTGTTCGTGTAATAACGTCAGCAAAGGTGCTATTGGTGAAGCAGTGGCCGCGGGTGCTTGCAGCATAGGCGAAATCAAGTCTTGCACCAAAGCGGGGACTGCCTGTGGTGGTTGCGTGCCTTTGGTGACACAAGTGATGAAAGCGCAGATGGTCAAGCTGGGCATGACTGTCAACAATCACCTGTGCGAACACTTCCCCTACTCACGCCAAGAGTTGTACCACCTGGTACGCGTAGAACAAATCAAGACCTTCGGCGAACTGTTGCACAAGCATGGCAAAGGCATGGGCTGCGATATCTGCAAACCGACCGCGGCCAGCATCCTCGCCTCTTGCTGGAACGATTTTATCCTCAAAAAAGATCTGGCTTCGCTGCAAGACTCGAACGACTACTTCCTGGGCAATATCCAGAAAGACGGCAGCTACTCAGTCGTGCCACGTATGCCAGGCGGTGAAGTCACCCCTGATGGCCTGATCGCTATCGGCCAGATTGCCAAGAAATACAACTTATATACCAAGGTCACCGGTGGTGCCCGTGTCGATATGTTCGGTGCCCGCGTCGAACAATTACCAAATATCTGGGAAGAGTTGATCGCTGCGGGTTTCGAGTCTGGCCATGCCTATGGCAAATCATTGCGTACCGTGAAAAGTTGCGTTGGCTCGACCTGGTGCCGCTATGGCGTGGACGACAGCGTCGGCCTGGCCGTGCAACTGGAAAATCGCTACAAAGGTCTGCGCGCGCCGCACAAAATCAAGTTCGGCGTCTCGGGTTGTACGCGTGAATGCGCCGAAGCCCAAGGCAAAGATGTGGGTTTAATCGCCACCGAAAATGGCTGGAACCTGTATGTATGCGGTAACGGCGGCATGAAGCCACGTCACGCTGAGCTGATCGCCAGCGACCTCAGTAAAGAAGAAGCCATCCGCATGATAGACCGCTTCCTGATGTTCTACATCCGCACCGCTGACCGCCTGCAACGCACAAGCACCTGGCGCGACAACCTGGAAGGTGGCCTGGACTACCTCAGAGACGTGGTGATCAATGATTCCTTGGGCCTGGGCGCCGAACTGGAAGCGCAAATGCAACACGTGGTAGATAACTACCAGGACGAATGGAAAACCGCCGTCAATGACCCTGAAGTGCGCAAACGCTTCCGCAGTTTTGTGAACAGCGTGGCTGGCGACAACAACATTGTCTTCGTCAAGGAACGCGACCAGATGCGCCCGGCGACGGTAGAAGAAAAACAACAAGCGAAGGTGATTCCTATCCTCGCGACCACAGAGTAATCAACGGAGTACCCCATGAGTCAATTACAACAAGCAGCGTCATTGGATGATGCAATCAATCAAATCCCTGACAATGCAGGCGCGTGGCACCCGGTGTGTGCACTGGAAGACATCTGGCCCAATATGGGCGTATGTGCCTTGGTCGAGGGTCGCCAGATCGCGATTTTCCGCCTGCAGGATAACCTGCTGTACGCCATCGACAATCACGACCCGCACAGCGACGCCAACGTGCTATCACGCGGCATCGTCGGTGACTTAGGCGGCGAGCGTGTCGTCGCCTCACCGATCTATAAACATCACTACCAGTTGCGTACTGGAGTCTGCGTAGAAGATGACAGTGTGCGCCTGAACACCTACGCGGTTGAAGTGCGTGACGGCGCAGTCTGGGTGCAGGTCTAGGTTGCATCGGGATTAGGCACGATGGTCACGCAGGTAAAATCAGTCTGCCCCTACTGTGGTGTCGGGTGCGGCATTGTCATGGAGGTCGAAGATCAGGGCGTCACAAAGAATCAGCGCGTGATCAAGGTCTATGGCGACAAGCAGCATCCAACCAACTTTGGCCGCCTGTGCACCAAGGGCAATACCTGCATCCAGGCCATAGCTGAATCTGGTCGGCTGGACTATGCCTATGTACGTCCGGCACGCGGCCAAGAGTCTGTGCGTACCGGCATGGACGAAGCCATCAAGGAAACCGCACGCCGCCTGCGTGCTATTCTGGACGAACATGGCCCGGATGCAATTGCCTTATATGTCTCCGGCCAGATGTCGATTGAGTCTCAATACCTCGCCAACAAACTGGTGAAGGGTTATCTCGGTAGCAACAACATTGAGTCTAACTCGCGCCTGTGTATGGCCAGCGCAGGCAGTGGCTATAAATTATCGCTGGGTGCAGATGGCCCGCCAGGTTCCTACCAGGACTTTGACCAGACCGATCTGTTCTTCGTCATTGGCGCCAATATGGCCGATTGCCACCCGATTTTATTCCTGCGCATGATGGATAGAGTCAAAGCCGGTGCCAAATTGATCGTGGTTGATCCACGTCGCAACACCACCGCAGATAAAGCAAGTTTGTTTATGCAGATCAAGCCCGGCACTGATCTCGCTTTACTCAATGGTTTATTGCACTTGCTGGTCAAACACGGCCACACCGATACCGCGTTTATTGCCGAATTTACCGAAGGCTGGGAGGTCATGCCCGACTTTCTCGAAGCATACTCGCCAGAAAAAGTGGCCGAAATCACAGGTATTAATGAACACGCTATCCGCCAGGCCGCTGAGTGGATAGGCAGCAGCAAAAACTGGATCAGTTGCTGGACCATGGGCCTCAACCAAAGCACCCATGGCACCTGGAACACCAATGCCATTTGTAACCTGCACCTGGCGACCGGCGCGATTTGCCGCCCAGGCAGCGGCCCGTTCTCACTGACCGGGCAACCGAATGCCATGGGTGGCCGTGAAATGGGCTATATGGGCCCGGGACTACCAGGCCAGCGCTCAGTCTTGGTCGAGCAGGATAGACAATTCATCGAACAGCTGTGGAAAGTGCCGGAAGGCACGCTGCATACGCGTCTGGGTGGCGGTACCGTCGCCATGTTTGAGCAAATGATGGCCGGCGACATCAAAGCCTGCTGGGTGATTTGTACCAACCCGGTCGCCAGCATGGCCAACCGCAAAAACGTCATCGCCGGACTGGAAAAGGCCGAGCTGGTGATTGCCCAGGATGCGTTCCTCGATACTGAAACCAATCGCTATGCCGACATTTTGCTGCCGGGTGCCTTGTGGGCCGAAGCAGAAGGCGTGATGATTAACTCAGAACGCAATATGACGCTGATGCAACATGCGGTGAACCCGCCGGGTGAAGCCATGGCAGACTGGCAGATCATTGCCAAAGTGGCTTGCGAAATGGGCTTTAGTGACGGCTTTAACTACCAGTCAGCCGCTGAAGTATTTGCGGAAATCACCCAGGCCTCTAACCTGAAAACCGGCTATGACATCCGCGGTGTCAGCCATGAAAAATTACGCCAGCAATCCCTGCAATGGCCATGTGCGCCAGACAGCACAGAAGATCGCCATCCGATTCGCTATCTTAATAATGGCATCAGCCAGAAACTGACTATCCGTGAAGATGGTAGCCAGCCGCGTATTGCCTTTGCAACTGCCAGTGGCAAAGGCGTGTTTTTTGCCCGTCCGCACATGGATCCGGCAGAGTTGCCCGATCCGGACTATCCATTTGTGCTGAACACCGGTCGCCTGCAGCACCAATGGCACACCATGACCAAAACCGGCAAAATTCCTACCTTAAACAAACTCAACCCGGGCCCGTTTGTAGAACTGCATCCAGAAGATGCAGCCGCGCTGGGTATACAAGATAAAGACGCGGTCGAAATTCGCTCGCGGCGTGGCCGTGCTGTATTACCTGCCGTAGTGACGGATCGCGTGCGTGCTGGCAACTGCTTTGCGCCTTTTCACTGGAATGATGTATTTGGCGACGACCTGACGATTAATGCCGTCACCAGTGATGCGATAGACGCCATCTCACAACAACCTGAATTCAAATTCTGCGCCGTGGCGATGACACGCGTCGCCGCGGCGCAGCCGCCTGCGGAAGAAGATGCACTCATCACCATCACCGACGCAGGTGACTCGGTCAAGAATCACAAGGAACTCCCTATGAAAGATATCGATGCTTTAGCCAGGTTGCTGGGGCTTGATAAGCAAGCGGACATTATTCTGGATGCGCACGAACAACTCTACTTGCAAGGCTTTATCACCGGCTTGCGTACCGAAGAGTCGCGCCAGCTGGGTGGCGTGCCCACGCTGCCAGAAGGCGCCCCGCTGGCGCCGGCCAAACATGTGCTGATCAACGGCATCCTGGCTGGGCTGTTTGCACGTAGCTGGCTGCCTGACAACAGCAACCTGCCTACAGGCCTGCCGGATTTTTCGACCACACCAGCCGCCCCACCGGTGATGATTCTGTGGGCCTCACAAACCGGTAATGCTGAAGGCTTTGCCGAAAAATGTGCTGAGCGTATCAACGCCAGCGGGCTACAAGCCACAGTAAAACAACTGGACAGCATAACGGTGGCAGACCTGGCCACGAGCAGCCAGGTGCTCGTGCTCACCAGTACGTTTGGCGATGGTGACCCGCCTGATAACGGCAGCCATTTCTGGAACGCCCTCCAGGCGGATACCGCACCCACGCTGGAAAAAACCCGTTTTTCCGTGCTGGCATTCGGTGACTCCAATTATGACCAGTTCTGTGGCTTTGGCCGCAAGCTTGATGCACGCCTGGAAGCTTTGGGCGCGCAGTGCCTGACGCCACGTGTGGATTGCGAGCCGGACTTTGAGCAAGCTGCCAACGAATGGCTGGGCAAAGTGGTTTCCGCTTTGGCTAATCATGCCGCCAGCGTGACTCAACCCGCCATGGCACTGGCAGGCGATAGCGATGAAGCACTTGCAGAAACGGCGGTGGCAACGCCCTCAGGCTATACGCGCCAGCAGCCACTGCAAGCCCCATTGATCATCAACCAGCGACTGAATGCCGAAGGTGCAGAGAAAGAGATCCGCCAGTTTGGTTTTGACCTCAGCAATAGCGGCTTCAGTTACGAAGCAGGGGATGCCCTCGGCGTCTGGCCGACCAACTGCCCAGAACTGGTGGGCGATATGCTGAGTGCCCTCAAACTGTCACCCTCCACCATGGTGACCGTGAAAGATCACGGCGAAGTGGCGTTGGTAGATGCCCTCTCACACCACTATGAGATTGCCCGCATCACCCCTGACATGCTCAAGTTTGTGCAAGAACGCAGTTACAACAGTGCTGCACTGGCAGCACTAATGGCCGATGACAAAGCACTCAAAGACTGGCTGTGGGGTAAACAGATCATAGACTTGCTGCTGGCGTATCCGATCAAGGTCGAGGCGGGCGAATGGCTCAGCGTCTTAAAACGCCTGCAACCACGCCTTTACTCTATTTCGTCCAGCCCGAAGACCTATCCCAACCAGGTGCACCTGACGGTTTCTACCGTGCGTTACGGTAAAGATAAGGCGCGTGGCGGAGTGTGTTCAACTTTTATGGCCGACCGCGCAGGCGAAATCAGCGTGCCTATTTTTCTGCAACGCTCGACCCACTTCCGCCCGCCAAAAAATCCGGATGCGCCGTTGATTATGGTCGGCCCAGGCACCGGCATTGCACCATTTATCGCTTTTTTACAGGAACGCCAGGCCACAGGCGCGCAAGGTAAAAACTGGCTGTTCTTTGGCGAACAACACGCTGCTACAGACTTTTATTACCACGAAGAGCTGCAAGCCCTGCAACAAGCAGGCGTGTTACACCGACTGGATACGGCCTTCTCCCGCGACCAGTCGGAGAAAATCTACGTGCAACAGCGCATGCTGGAACAAGGCGAAATGTTATGGCAATGGCTGGAGCAAGGGGCTCACTTTTGCGTCTGTGGCGATGCCAGCCGCATGGCAAAAGATGTCGATGCTGCCTTGAAAACGATTATCCAGACGCATGGCAAGATGAGTGCCGAAGCGGCTGCAGACTACGTATCAAAGATGGCACAGGACAAACGCTATGTGCGGGATGTGTATTAAACGCCCCGCTTACAGGACTGCGTCAACGCAGTATTGCCATGTATAAAAGACTATCGGCCGACTAGCTTTTGCAGATGCTCCGGATAGCGCTCGCCTTTAAACTGCATGGCAGAGACCACTTCATTGATTCTTTGCAGTTCATCGCTACTCAACTCGACATCGACCGAACCAATATTCTCATTCAGTCGATGTGTTTTAGTAGTGCCGGGAATCGGCACTATCCAGGGCTTTTGTGCCAATAACCAGGCCAGGGCAATCTGTGCAGGGGTGACATTTTTCAATTCGGCCAGATAAGACAACAACTCAACCACCAAAATATTAGCTTTGCGATTTTCCTTTGAGAATCGTGGCACCACATTGCGGAAATCACCCTCGCCAAACTGGGTACGTTCATTAATTTTGCCGGTGAGAAATCCTTTCCCCAACGGACTAAAAGGCACAAAACCAATCCCCAGTTCCTCCAGGGTCGGCATAATCTCCTTTTCAGGCTCCCGCCAGAATAAGGAATACTCACTCTGCAAGGCAGCAACCGGCTGCACGGCATGCGCCCGACGTATGGTATTCACGCCCGCCTCAGACAGGCCAAAATGTTTCACTTTACCTTGCTGAATCAAGTCTTTCACCGCCCCTGCAACCTCCTCAATCGGCACTGTGTCATCCACCCGATGCTGATAAAACAAATCAATCGCATCAATCTTGAGACGTTTTAAAGAGGCTTCAGCCACTTTCCTGATGGTTTCCGGGCGGCTATCCAATCCCACTTGTTTGCCATCTTCAATTTTGAAACCAAATTTGGTGGCGATGACTACCTCGTTTTTAAATGGTGCCAGCGCCTCGCCAACCAGCTCTTCATTGTCAAACGGGCCATATACCTCGGCTGTATCAAAAAAGTTAACGCCTTTTCTGTAAGCCGCCCGGATCAACGCAATGCCGTCTTTTTTATCGACAGCGGCACCGTATCCAAAACTCAAGCCCATACAACCTAAACCTAGCGCGGAGACTTCCAAGCCGCTATTTCCTAATGTGCGTGTTTGCATGTTGTGCCTTTCTTATTCGTCAGTAATTAAAGTGCGTTTTTCAAGATGGTGGTCGCCACGTCTTTGGTGTAAATATCGGCGAGACCAAACCACTTGGCATTGGTGAGTACGATGTCTATAGTGGCTGGCAAGTGGGCCTCGGTAATGCCCAGTTGTGCTAAGCGTGTTGGCGTACCGATTTTGTTAAACCAGTTTTCCAGCGCAGCAATCCCTTGCTCGGCGGTTTTCAAACCAAAGATATTTTGCGCAAAGCGTTCAAACTGCAAAGGATTGCGGTCCTGGTACCACTTCATCCAGGCTGGTATCACCACAGACAGCCCCGCGCCATGCGGCACATTGAACAAGGCAGACAGTGCATGCTCAATCATGTGGTTGGGATAACTGTAACCAGCCGTCCCGGAATAAATCAAACCATTCAGCGCCTGTGTTGAAGCCCAGGCAAACTCTGCCCTGGCTGCATAGTTATCCGGATTCACCAGCAGAATTTCCGTGTTTTCAATCACGGTATTGATGATGGCCTCGACCAACCGCGAGTGAAACCGGGGCTGGTCAACAGCAGTAAAATAGCCCTCAATTGCGTGCGCAATAATGTCTGCAGCGGAGTACACCAGGTAATCGCGCGACACGGTTTTCATAAGTGCAGGATTTACGATAGACACTTTGGGGAACGTCAGGGGTGATTGAATCGCAAATTTTTCTTTGGTGTCTTCATTGGTGATAACGGCACCACTATTCATTTCACTGCCGGTGGCCGCCAGCGTCAGAATATCAAACACGGGCAACGCGCTATCAATACTGGCTTTGCCGATAAACAAATCCCAAACGTCGCCTGCATAAGGCACGCCCGCGGCAATCGCTTTGGCACTATCCAGCACCGAACCGCCACCCACACTTAAAATGGCATCGACCTGATGCAGGCGCGCCAGGCTGATCGCTTCACGCACTTTAGAAATGACAGGGTTGCTGACAATACCACCACACAGCACAAATTGAATGTTCTTCTCGGCCAGGCTTTTGGTCACCACATCAAACAAGCCATCACGTTTGATACGGTCACTGCCATAACAGAGCAATACTTTTTTGACCCTGGCTTCGGCCAGGTGCTGGCCAATCAGAGACTCTTTACCGACACCAAACTCGACTTTGGTTGGATTGTAATAAGTAAAATGATCCACGCGCGTTCCTTTCATCTATCCATGTGATGAGTCGCACTTTACGCGCCGGATATGCATTAAACTAGCGCATTATTAGTTTAATTATTTACAACTAAATAATGTAAATAGCAGAAAGAACAATGCCTTATGGCCCTGGATACCTTACGATCAATGACTACCTTTGTGCGGACTGTCGAACTAGGAAGTCTCAGTAAAGCGGCCGCTGCGCAGCAGATTACCCCGCAGGCAGCCAGTAAGGCCCTAGGCCAGCTGGAGGCACACCTTGGTGTCAGGCTGTTTCATCGCACCACACGTAGCATGTCACTCACCGAAGAAGGACAACGGCTATATGAATCGGCAAAACCCTCATTAATCGGGTTGGAACAGGCCCTGGAATCCACACGCCAAACCAGGGAAGGACTCGCAGGCCCGTTGCGTATCGTCGGACCGCGTACGGTTTTATTATCGGTACTTGGCCCGGTGTTAGATGAATACTCTCGCTTGTATCCCGAAGTACAACCCGACATACAGCTGGATGACCGCATCGGCAATTGGGTCGACGATCGTGTCGATGTCGGATTTCGCCTGGGCAACCCGCCGCAAGATGGCTTGGTCATGCGCAGGCTTTTTCCCATGCAGCTCGCCATCTGTGCAGCGCCAAGCTACCTGCGAAAATACGGCATTCCACATACGCTCAGCCAATTGGAAACACATCGCTGCAGCGCATTTCGCCGCCCCAGCGATGGTCGCGTGGTTCCCTGGCACGTGAAGGTTGGCGAAAATATTATTGAGCAACATGTACGCCCGGCCTTTTGCACCAATGATGAAGGCTTCGAACTCAGGGCTGTATTGGCCGGAGAAGTGATTGGTCAACTGGCCGTACCCACGGCTGCAAACTATATTCGCCAAGGGCGCCTGGTGCCCTTGTTACTGGAACATATCGTGGATAACCTGGGCTTGTATATTTATTACGGTAGCCGTACTGCGCAACCGGCCAGGGTGCGCTGCTTTATTGATCTGGTAATTGAAAGACTGGCAAACAGTCAAGAATTTGTATTGAGCAATGAAGCGCTACTAAAAGCGCATGCTCATATCCTTGAGCATTAATCTCTTGCAATTAAGCAAGTGCGCGCAGCACCGATTGCAGCACGCCAGGAAACTTCTGCTCAATCTCCGCTACCCTGAGCGCATTCATATGCTCAGTGCCTTCAATCAGGGTTTCCACCAGTCCGGCGGCGCGCAAAATTTTAAAATGATGCGACATGCTGGATTTGGGACGATTCAAGTCGAGTTCTCCACAGGTCAATTTACGGCCTGCATTGGCCAGTCGGCCGACAATCTCCAGGCGTGTCGGATCTGACAGCGCATACATAATGTCTGTGAGCTCCACCTGATCCATATTGGGATGTTTAATTTGCCGCATATGTAAAATTTATCACAACGCTTGATATTATTCCATAGTTCGATTATATTCGAACTATGGAATTTAATAAAAGTGTTTAAGCTGCGATGAACAAAGAACAATCGTCACAAGGCATCCCCCTCGCCTTATATGCCCTGATGGCCGGTGCCTTTGGCATAGGCACCACTGAGTTTGTCATTATGGGTTTATTGCCAGAAGTCAGCCGCGACCTGCACGTCAGCATCCCGATGGCTGGTTTATTGATCAGCGGCTATGCACTAGGCGTGGCCGTGGGCGCGCCTATCATGTCTATCCTCATGGCCAAGTTTTCGCGCAAAAACTCGTTGCTATGGCTCATGGGTATTTTCACGCTGGGTAATTTAATCTGCGCGGTGGCGCCTGACTACACCACCCTCATGATCGCGCGCGTGGTGACTTCGTTTGCACATGGTACTTTTTTTGGCATAGGCGCGGTGGTCGCTACCAGCCTGGTGCCTGAAGACAAGCGCGCACTGGCGATTGCATTAATGTTTACCGGCCTGACGGTCGCCAATGTCATTGGCGTGCCTGCGGGTACCTGGTTAGGCCAGATGCTGGGCTGGCGATCCACCTTTTGGGCTGTGACCATGATAGGCCCGGTTGCGCTGGCCGCGCTCTATTGGCTGGTGCCCAGTGATCACCATGCAGAAAAGGTCAATGTGCGTGCGGAAATCAGTACCCTGTTGCAACCGCAAGTGATTGCCGGGTTGCTGCTGACCATTATTGTAGATACGGGCCTGTTCGCCGTGCTCACCTACGTCGCGCCAATACTGACCGATGTCGCACATTTTTCACCCGCCGCCATTTCACCGGTATTTTTACTGTTTGGTGTGGGCATGGTCATCGGCAATATCATCGGCGCCAAACTCGCCGATATCCACCTGGATAAAACCCTGATAGGGGCATTGATGTTCATCATTGCCATCCTGGTCTCGTTCTCCTTCTTTGCCCATCAGCAAATAGCAGTCGTCGCGCTGGTCGGACTGCTCGGCATTGCCGGTTTTGCAGCGGTGCCTTCATTGCAGATCAAAATTCTGGAAAAAGCCAGCGGCGCACCCACCCTGGCCTCAGCCATGAATATTGGCGCCTTCAATATCGGCAATGCCGCAGGCGCATGGGTAGGTGGATTGGTGATTACGCATGGCCTGGGCCTGACCGCCATTGGCTGGATTGCCGGTTGCATCGTATGCGTGGGGCTGGCATTGGCAATCATAGAAATGCAGCTCCTTTCAAATAACGCCAACTCAACACTGGCATCTGTCGACAATTAATCAATAGGAAAACTTAGTAAAAGGATCATCATGGCCGATTTATTTTCTAGCTATCAATTAAAAGACGTCACCCTCAGAAACCGCATTGCGATTCCGCCTATGTGCCAATATATGGCAGAAGACGGCGTTGCCAATGACTGGCACAAAGCCCACTACGCCACACTGGCACGCGGTGGCAGCGGACTGGTAATTGTCGAAGCCACCGGCGTCGCGCCAGAAGGCCGCATCACGCCTGGCTGCCTAGGATTATGGAACGATACGCAAACAGCACAACTACGTGAAATTGCCGCCTCTATCAAGGCAGCCGGCGCAGTCCCAGGCATCCAGATTGCCCATGCCGGACGTAAAGCCAGTGCCAATAAACCGTGGGAAGGCGATGACCATATCGCAGAGAATGACCCGCGCGCTTGGCAAACCATTGCGCCTTCTGCCATTGCCTTTGGTGGTGATTTACCACGTGTGCCCAACGCCATGTCGATTGATGACATCCAGCGCGTCAAGCAGGATTTTGTCGCTGCGGCAAAACGCGCGCTTGATGCAGGCTTCGAGTGGCTGGAAATCCACTTTGCGCACGGCTACCTGGGGCAAAGTTTTACCTCTGCACACTCTAACCAGCGTACCGATGCTTATGGCGGCAGCTTCGAGAACCGCTCACGTTTTACCATCGAAACGCTGGAGGCGATCCGCGCAGTGTGGCCGGAAAACCTGCCACTCACCGCCAGGTTCGGCGTCATTGAATATGATGGCAAAGATGAAGAAACCCTGAGTGAATCGATTCAGCTAGTCAAAGCCTGGCGTGAACGCGGACTCGATATGCTGAGCGTGAGTGTTGGTTTCACCATTCCTGCAACCAATATTCCCTGGGGCCCGGCGTTTTTAGGCCCGATTGCACAACGCGTGCGCAATGAAGCTGGCATCCCGGTTTCATCCGCCTGGGGCTTCGGCGCCCCCTCATTGGCAGATAACGCTATCCGCAAACAAGAATTGGACTTAGCCATGATAGGCCGCGCGCACCTGGAAAACCCGCACTGGCCGTATTTCGCCGCCAAGCAATTGGGTAAAGACGATGCCGCCTGGGTATTGCCTGCGCCTTATGCACATTGGCTAGCCAGATATAGAAGCCCGACTCTAGACTAAGCTTGCCCGGCGGGAAGCGACACTGACCGTGTCGCCCCCTGCCAGGCCTGGCTCTTGAGCAAACATTCACTTAAACGATGCATTACTTGAATAATGCATCGTCATTAGCCGCGCAAAAATTGTATTTAAGTCGCTACTATTGCGATACAGCATCCCCTCACATGCCTGAGAATAAGCTGCATTTTTCGCGCGACGCTTGACCACCATATGTCATGACAACCCCTCCCGACCACCGTTAATGAAAATCATTATCACAATTTAATGGCATCAACAATTACATTTACGCCAAACATGGTAAATGTTAGTTAAATACCAGGTGTTTTAATGGGTATCTATTGCTTTTAATTTTGCAAGTTAGATACTGTAATCATTGTATTTTCGTTAATAGTTACCTAGGTAATTATTTTCACGATAGCCCAAACGGGTACTTGGAAACCTAAAAACAATACGTAAAATACAGTCATGAAATACGCAATTGAACTTGTATTTCATGTGACAAAAAATATCTTTTCGGGAGATGATGATGAGCGCAATCGTTAAATTTATGAAGGATGAAGATGGCGTTGTCGCCATCGAGTATGTCATTATTGCTGCGGCACTGGTCGGTGTATTGGCTGCCGTTTTTTCTGGGATGGGTACCACTCTGACCACCAAGCTACAGGCCATTGTGAACGGTATCACCACCTAGAAACAATGTAGCGTATCGGGTTCAGCCTATGATATCCATTAAAACCTCTTACCCCAACGGTGAGAGGTTTTTTTGTTTCTGAACATGACGACTTACGCAGCACTTGGATTATGGTTACTGGCCGGGGTATTGATCTACGCCTGTTACACCGACCTTAGATTTCGCAAAGTATATAACACACTGATTGTATTTGGCCTGATAAGCAGCTTGGGATTGTGGCTATTAAATGCCAGCGGGCCAGGCGGTGTGCAATGGTTACAAGGCGTGGGCTTAGCGTTCATGTGTTTTATGCCACTTTATTTGCTGAAAGGCATGGCAGCAGGCGATGTCAAGCTGGCCATGGTGGTCGGTGGCATTTTAGGTTCGGCGGCATGGATGCCAGTTGCGGTGTGTATCTATCTAGTTGGTGGAGTATTGGCGATGGGAGTGGTGTTAATGCAAAAACGGGGCATGCAACTCATCAGAAATGTGAATGCAATCCTGTTTTTCAGGTTACACCATACGCATATCCAGCTAGGTATGGAGGATGGGACAGATGGCATCAACAGTGTAGGCAGAATGCCTTATGCACTGGCGATTGCGATAGGTACTTTGATGGGGGTGTACACACAACATATGTAGTCTGGCATTCATGACCATTTCATTTGCAAGTTTTTTTCGAAAAAGAGAATAAAAATGAATATGCGTGCAATGACGATGCTGTTGTTTGCCTTGTTAGCAGCGATTGGAGCGGTCGTAGCGGCTTCCAAATGGTTGCAAACACGTTCGATGCAAACTGAAAAAGTAGTGGTGATGGTCAGCCCACTCAATATGGGTGAAAAAATCAATGTGGGCATGCTGAAACGCATCGATTGGCCCAAAACCAGTTTACCCGAGGGTTTCTTTGGCGAGGTCGAGAAGCTTGATGGTCGGGTGGTCAAATATAGCCTGCAAAATGGCGAGCCCGTGCTGGAATCCAAACTGGCACCGGTTGGCTCTAAAGGCGGCTTGTCTGCCGTGATTGCCGAAGGCAAGCGCGCAATCACTGTCAAAGTCAACGAAGTGGTGGGCGTGGCTGGTTTCGCGCTACCAGGCAATTACGTTGACATGATCGTCAATACCAATCAGGCCGAACGCAACGGCGACGAAGACAATATTTCCAAGATCGTCCTCAAGCACATCCTCGTGCTGGCCGTGGGCGATGACGTCAATGCCAATGCCGACAAACCCAAAGTCGTCAATGCCGTCACCCTCGAAGTCACCCCGGAGCAGGCAGAAATGATTGACCTGGCACGCAGTGTCGGCAACCTCTCCCTGGTATTACGCAATCAGGCCGACCCCGGCGACGTTGCCACCCAGGGTATCACTAAAGAAGCCTTGTTATCTTTGGTCCCTAAAAATACAGGACCGGTGATGCCAGTAATCAGCAAACCCAAGGCGAAAAAAATGATTGTTGCGGCAGCGGCGCCAATAGTGGTGACTAAGAAATGTACCAAGGTATTCACAGGGACGACTGAGTCACTTGAGTGTTTTTAACTCAAAAAGTAAGTGAACAATAACTCAAACAATATTGAAAACCTTAGGTTTTCAGAGGGGGTCGATCATGGATTTCTTCTCATTGAAGAGAACGCATATCGCATTTGATCACAAGTCAAAATATGCGTTGAAGTTGTCTCTCCTGGCCGCGGCGTTCATCACTGCCACGTTGCCTTCCCTGTTGATTTCTGCTGAAAAAACCAAAGCGGCAGTCATTGAAACCAATGATTACATTGGCAATGGCGATGCCAACTGTGACGGCGAGATTGCCCATCCCACCACCATGCACCTGCCGCTGGGCAAGTCTACCTTAATGAGTCTGCCGGAGCCGCTGGCGACGCGCAGTGTGGGTGATGCGAGTGTGCTGCAAACCAAGCTGGTGTCATTAAAAACCCTGTATCTGCTTGGGGTGAATATAGGCACGACCAATATGATCATCAAAGGCAAGAGTGGCAAATGTACCTTTGTCGATGTGGTCGTCAATATGGATGCAGAAGGATTGCTGCAAACATTATCAGAACTGCTGCCAGAGGAAAAAAACATCAAGGTCACTGCCGCCGCAGATTCGCTCATCGTCTGGGGCTCGGTGGAGGATGCGCTGACGGCCAACCGGGTGATTGATATTGCACAGACCTTTGTCAGAAGAAGAACCATGCCGGTATTTGCCAGTGGCGACAACGCACAGATGCAAATGCAGATGCAGATGCAACAACAGCAACAATCACAGCAGCAGCTGAATAATCCCCTACTACAAGAGTTTGTAAACCCTCGCATTGTGAACATGCTCACCGTCTCAGCCCAGCAACAGGTCATGCTGGAGGTGAAAGTGGCCGAGGTGTCGAAAACGCTACTGGATAAACTGGGCGCCAGTATCGCCCTCAGTAAAACCTCTGGCAGTTGGACTTACACCCTGTTGGGTAACTTCCTGTCTACATCGGGCAGCGCCACCGGCGGTTCAATTGGCGGCTTTAAGTCCGCCAATAAAAATTTCACGCTGGATGCCGAAAAACGCGATGGCTTAATCAAAGTGCTGGCTGAGCCAACCATTATGGCCATTAGCGGCCAGGAAGGCAGTTTTCTGGCCGGTGGCCGCATTTTCATCCCGGTGGCGCAAAATGCCGGCGCGGGCAACACCATTACACTGGAAGAAAAAGAGTTTGGGGTGGGCGTGAAATTTACCCCTACCGTACTGGCGGGCGGACGCATCAATTTACGCGTGGCGCCAGAGGTCTCTGAGCTCAATCGTGAAGGCATAGGCGTGACTGCTACCGGGTTTAGCGGTACCGCCATTTTACCGGCCTTTACTACCAGAAAAGCCTCGACCACTGTGCAACTGTTTGACGGACAAAGCTTCGCCATTGGCGGTTTAATCAAAAACAATACCACAGCCAATATCAAGGCTTTCCCGATTCTGGGAGAAATTCCGATCATCGGTGCACTATTCAGAAGCTCTGACTTTCAGAACGATAAAACCGAACTGGTATTTGTGGTCACACCGCACCTGGTGAAACCAGTGAACCCGGCAGACATTGACCTGCCTACCGGCCGCCATACAGATCCTAGCCGCAAAGAGTTTTTCCTGGGCGGCAAACTGGAAGGTAAACCGGACGGAGATACGCCAGCCAAGACCAATGCTGACGAAAAACAACCTGCAAAAAAAATTGATGAACCAAGCGCAGACAACGCGACTGGATACGATCTTAAATAGGATGCCAAAATGAAACCGCTAAATCTATATGTGTTGTTGGGAGTGGCCGTCGGTGTGTCAGCATGTCAAAGCACCATGCCACGATATGAACGCGAGTTTGGTGAAAGCGTCCGCAATACCTTGCAGGCGCAGATCATACACCCGGCTGCTGCCAATAATCCGGATCCCGTCAATGGGCTGGATGGCCGTGCCGCGCGTGACTCGATTAATAGTTACCAGAAGTCGTTCTCCAAACCAGTGCCGCAACCCAGTGTATTTAATTTCGGGGTAGGTGGCACGGGGTCGAATAACGGCACAGGCAACCAGTAGGCGTACCCAGGCAGCGTATCCGCATCATTGTCTGCCTATGGAGATCGATATGTTAATGACCAGACATTGCAAACAAAGTAAGCAGTCAGGTTCGATTGCGCTCATGGTATTGCTGTTTTTACCATTGCTGCTGGTAATGGGTGGCCTGGGCGCGGATTTAGGCAAACTATATGTGACTAAATCTGAACTGCAAAATGCAGCAGATGCCTGTGCACTGGCTGGCGCGGCACAGTTTGATGGCTTGAGCAATGAGCAAACCAGGGCCTCCGCTGCCGGGCTGACCGTGGCACAGAATAACCGTGCCTATTTTCAGAAAAATGCGATTGCCACTGGCGAGGTGACGATTACCTTTCCCACATCATCCAATGGCGTCAATGGCAAATATCTGCGCTGCAGCATTACGCGCAGCGGTATCAGCAACTGGATTACGCCACTATTGAACCGCATAGGCGGCAGTGTGAATGCCACTCAGGCAGTGACTGCGGTAGCCACCGCCACTACCCTGCCCTCACAAACGGCCTGTGCGATTCCGATCGGCATTTGCCAGCCGGATGTGACAGGTAAAAATCCCGGAGACTGGCTGGCGGGCGTGGCTTCGCCGAATAACGGCAATAAAGATACCACGCTGTCCGGCCATTTCCGCTGGGTAGACTTCACCAGTGGCGGTGGCGGTGCCAATGAACTGGCGGATATATTAAGCGGCAAACAATCGACCAATTGTTCAGTAAACGCATCGGCCAACCAGTATATCGGCACCCCTGGTTACAAAGCTTCATTGCGCGACGATTTCAATACCCGCTTTGGTATTAAGAAAAAAAATGAAGCCTCTTCCGGATATTTTCCGGATACCAGCGGCAAGGGCTATTACAACCCGGCCCAAACCAATCGTTATGCAGCTGATTTTTCACCAAACGCTGTGCCGAACAATACGCCCTACAGTGATATTTCGGGAATATCAATCAGCAACGCGTTTGCCTATATGCCAAGCACAGACCTGAAAGCCTACGGCACTAACCGGCGGGTTGCCATCGCACCTGTGGTCGATTGCACCACCATGAAGCTCAAGTCATTTGTCTGTATCTTTTTGCTACACCCGATGCCGACCACCAGTGGGGCCAATTTCAATATGTATCTTGAGTACCTGGGCAATGCCAGCACGTCTGTCACGCCTTGCAGCAAATCTGGCGGCCTGGTGGGCGGGGGTTCAGTGCTGGGGCCAAAAGTGGCTGCCTTGGTGGAATGATCATGAACAATCGCACAACACATTCCGGAATCGCAGCCATCGAGTTGGCAGTGGTGTTGCCTTTCCTGATTATTGTCATGCTGGCCGGTGTCGACCTGGCAAAAACCATGTTCCAGTATAACGAGCTGGTCAAAAATGTGCGTGACGCGGGGAAATACCTGGCCGGACATACGCGGCCGATGAATTGCGCCTCTACCACCGACCCCGAGGTCCTGGCTTACAAAACAGTCATCACCGAGAGCAAAAACCTGGCCGTCTGTGGTTCGCTCACCAGCTGTTCAAAAGCCTCGGTCTCAGGACTATCCACCAGCAAAGTGCAAGTGCAATACCTGATGGTCGGCAGCGTGACCATGGTCAAAGTGGGCATTAACAGCATGAGTCTTTCTTATATCACCAAGCTGTTTTCCGGCTCACTGGCGCTGGGCAATATCTCCAGCACTTTTTATCAACCACAACTGGATACAGTCAGTACGAGCTGTAATCAATTGACATGAACACACGCAAATCACAACAAGGGGTCTATGCCATCGAGTTTGTGCTGGTCTCGGGGTTTCTGTTTCTGTTGCTGTTTTCAATTGTCGAACTGGGCAAGGTGCTGCACTACTACGACGCTGCCTCGCAGGCCACGCGTGCGGCCGCCCGCCTGGGCACGGTCTGTGCCCAGAATAGCAATGCCATCAAAACACAAGTCACCAGCCGCCTGCCCTTTGTCAGCAGTAGCAATGTAGTCGTGACTTACTTGCCTGGCGGCTGCACGGTGGCCGATTGCAAGACCATTACCGTGGCCCTGAGCCAGGCCGTTTATACCTCAGCAGTGTTTGGTTTTAACGTGACCATGCCCAGTTTTACCACCACGCTCCCCAGAGAAAGCCTGGATAGTCAATATAACGCTAAGTGTAGTTAGGTGTTGATATGAAAATACTAATAATAAGTGAAAACAACCAAGTCATTCAAAGCCTGTCTGCCTTCCAGACGCTTTACCAGCGGGGCTTTGAATGTGTTGCCTATCAAACCAATCTGGTGAGCGCCAACCAGAAAATCGCCACCGAGCGGCCCGACGTGCTGATGATTGATGTCAGCCAGTCAGATGTCGCCGAGTTTGACCTGATTGAGCGCTACAAAACACAATACAGCCAGATGACCTTCATGTTGTTATCTGAGGAGGTCACCTCAGAAATGCTACTCAAAGGGATTCGGGCCGGTTTTTCTGAAGTACTGGCACTGCCACTGTCTGAGCAAAGCCTGATTGCAGCACTGGAGCGCTATATGGCCAGGTCACGCGCCACGCGGGGCGTCTCAACAAAAGTCATCAGCGTGATCTCCTGCAAAGGCGGTGCCGGCGCGACTTTCGTAGCGACAAATCTGGCTTACGTCATAGCCGAATATACCAACAAGCGCGTCTTGCTGATTGATGCCAACCCTTATTTTGGTGACGCCTGCATGTATTTGTCAGATGAACAAGCCAGCGCCTCCCTGGCCGAACTTTGCCAGCAAATTCACCGGCTGGATTATGCCTTTCTTGATTCCTCACTGATCGAAATCACGCCACGCCTGAAAGTACTGGCAGCATCGGACAATCCTGCACATGCCTCAGATGTCAAACCTGAGCATCTGGAAAAGATCATTGAGGTAGCGGGTAATTATTACGATTTGATCATCCTGGATTTGGGCCGCCACATTGATGCATTGACGGTCAAGGCGATGGACCTGAGCCATCAGATACTGCCAGTGGTGCAGTTAGTGCTGCCCTATATCCGCGATGCCAATTATTTGTACCGGATTTTCAGCTCCCTGGGCTACGCCAAGGAAAAAATCTATTTCCTGGTCAATCGCTACGACAAGAATGACAAGTTAAAAATTTCAGATTTTGAGCAAGCGTTGGGCTTAAAAGTCAGTGATACCTTGCCCAACGAATATGCCCTGGTGAATCACTGCATTAATCAGGGCGAGGCCGTTTACAAACTGAATCCAAAATCAGACATGGCAAAAAAACTTAAACAACTGGCTGAAAAGTTCACCGGTGAAAAAGTGGCCTGTGCCGGATTTTTTTCTAACCTTTTTAAATAGCCGGAGGCTGCATCATGTCCCTTCGTGAAAAATTGCAATCTACCAATAGCAGCTTTAACACTCACCATCATTCGCTGGTTGAGGGCGGCCAGGATGCCAGCGGATATTCTGCGCTGAAAAGGCAGATACATACCCAGATTCTCGATCGCATCAACCTGGAAAAACTGGCGACCTTATCGGATGAGCAAATTAAAAAACAGATCAATGAACTGGTCAGCGTCATCGTCGACGAACAAAGTATCGCCCTCAACACGGCTGAAAGAGGTTCACTGGCCAGAGATATTCAATATGAAATGTTTGGCCTGGGGCCATTGGAGCCGCTGCTGAGCGACCCGGCAATCTCGGACATCCTGGTCAATGGCTACAATCAGGTCTACATAGAACGCAAAGGCATGCTGGAATTAACGCAGGTGCAATTCCAGGATAACCAGCACTTGCTCAACATCATTGAACGCATTGTCAGCCAGGTCGGCAGACGGGTCGATGAATCCAGCCCGATGGTGGATGCCCGCCTTGCTGACGGCTCGCGAGTAAACGCCATTATCCCGCCGCTGGCGCTGGATGGCCCAGTGATGTCGATTCGCCGCTTTTCGGTGAGCCCGCTGCTGACCGACGATCTGATCAAGCTCAAAACCATGACGCCACAAATGGCGAACTTGATCAGCGCCTTCTCAAAATCCAAAATGAATGCGGTGATTTCGGGTGGTACCGGCAGCGGCAAAACCACCATGCTGAATCTGGTTTCCGGCTTTATCCCCAAAGAAGAACGTATTGTCACCATTGAGGACGCCGCCGAATTAAGAATGCAACAACCGCACGTGGTGAGGCTGGAAACCCGGCCGCCCAATATTGAAAACAAGGGCGAAGTGACGCAAACCGCCCTGGTGCGTAATGCCTTGCGCATGCGGCCAGACCGGATCATTTTGGGCGAAGTGCGCGGTGCCGAAGCGCTGGATATGTTGCAGGCAATGAATACCGGCCATGAAGGCTCGTTTGCCACTATCCATGCCAACAGCCCGCGCGATGCCCTGGCCAGGATGGAAAACATGGTGGGCATGGCAGGGGCTAATTTAACCTTGCTGGCGACCCGGCAACAAATCGCGGCCGCGATCAATGTGATTATCCAGGTCTCCCGCCTGGTGGATGGCACCCGCAAAATCGTCAGTATCCAGGAAATCACCGGCATGGAAGGTGAAACGATTGCCATGCAGGAGATTTATGGCTTCAGGCAAACCGGCGTCGATGAACAAGGCAAAGTCAGGGGCTATTTTTATGCCACCGGCGTTGTCCCAACCTTTATGCAACGGCTTAAATCCTATGGGGCTGCACTGTTAGAGTCCGACTTCGACCCGACAGTCAGGTACGAGGTATAGCATATGAAAATCAATACACAACTCATGTTATTTACAGTGCTTGGCTTCTTCGCCTGTTTTCTATTTTTTGAAGCGATTCTGCTGGTATGGAAAGAAAAGCATAGCGCAGAAGCCAGAAAGCTTGCCAGCCGCCTCAAAGGCGTCGCCAGCGACAATGTTTACCGCCATGAAATCAGCATCTTGCGTAGCCGCATTCAAGACAGCCAAAGCCAACTGATCAAAATGATAGGCTGGTTCTTTGATATCCGGGAGCTGGATATCCTGTTGATGCAATCTGGCAAGCTATGGTCAGTCGAGCAGTTTACCCGTTATATTTTCCTGTTCTTTGTGTCAGGCTTTTTAATCGGCCTGCTGCTTGGCGTTAACTGGATGTGGTGCACACTATTGGGTGCCGGTGCGAGCTTGCTACCGTTAATGCATATCTACATAGAGCGCAGCAAACGACTCAAACAGGTTGAGCAACAATTGCCGGATGCCATCGACTCCATGGCGCGCTCGCTGAAAGCGGGCCACTCCTTCCAAAGCGCCTTCAAGATTGTCAGTGACGAGTTCGCCGAACCACTGGCCGGAGAATTCCGCATCTCCCTTGAGGAAACCAATCTTGGTGTGCCACTAAGCGAGGCGATGTTAAACCTCAGTCGGCGCGTACCCATTACCGACCTCAAGTTTTTTGTGATTGCCATTCTGATTCAGCGTGAATCAGGGGGCAACCTTGCCCATGTATTGACCTCTATGAGCAAGATTATCCGTGACCGCTTCCAGTTAATGCGTGACATCGACACCCTCAGTGCCGAAGGCAGGACCTCGGCCTGGGTCATGTGGCTGATGCCGGTGATGATTGTGCCGCTAATGAGCGCCATTACGCCTTATTACGCCAAGCTCTTATTCGGCACAGAAGTGGGACTGACATTATTGAAAATCGGTTTTGTCTTGATGATATTTGCAGGTTTATGTATGCGCAAGATTATTCAAATCAAAGTGTGATTGGCGGTCTATCATGAACGAAATCATTGTTTACATCTGTGTCTTCGTTGCAGTTTTCGCCCTGGCAATGTTTATGTTTTCGCTGTTCTCGCATGACAAATATGCGCGAAGGTTAAAGTCGCTACAAACCACGCAACAAAGCGCGCAACTCAAATCAGACGCGGATGAGGAGTTCGCCTTTAAAGTGGTCAAGCTGGTCGAGCCGTTTGCCAAACTCACCTTGCCTAAAGATGGTTGGGAAACTTCGCCGCTCAAAGTGCAGTTCTTGCAGGCCGGCTGGCGCGGCGAATATGCGCCGAGTTTGTTCTTCGGCATCAAGACCATACTGACTTTTGCCATCCCGCTCTTGTTTTACCTGCTGTTTAAAGAGCAACTGTCACGTGACAACTCACTCAGCCTGGCCGTCATCCTGTTTTCAGGCGCGGCCATGGGCCTGGTGCTGCCAAAAATATACCTCGACTTTGTCATCAGCCAGCGCAAAGAAGAGATTCTGGGCGCGTTTCCAGATGCGCTGGACTTACTGGTGATCTGTATGGATGCAGGCCTCAGTTTTGATCAGGCACTCACACGCGTGTCACATGAAATAAAAATCAAATCAAAAATCCTGCACGATGAAATGGAACTGATTTTGCTAGAAGTACGCTCCGGTAAAAGCCGTGAGCGCGCACTCAGGCATTTTGTCCTGCGTGTCGGCATTGAAGACATCAACAGTTTTGCCTCCATGATTATTCAAGCCGAGCGCTATGGCACCAGTGTCAGTGAGTCACTCAAGGTCAGCTCTGAAGAGTTGCGCTTAAAAAGAAAGCAACGCGCAGAAGAAAGAGCGGCAAAGATTCCAGTCAAGTTACTGTTCCCTGTGGCTTTCTTTATGCTGCCAACCTTGCTTTTTATTCTGGCGGGTCCCGCAATCATGGAAATATTCAGCGCGATCCATCTTGGCCCCTAGCATATAAGGAGGAAACTGCGATGCATTTAACCTATATAGTGATTTTCTCTTCACTGCTGGCACTGGGATGCGCCCACCAGATCCGTGATGAAAAGCAGGCCTCGTTCCAAATCAAGCCCACGACAAATATCGAACTGGTCTCTGCCAGCTCAGCCGCTGACTACGACCAGATAGGCTTGAATTACGAACGACTCAACAATACCGACATGGCGGTGGTCGCCTATCAAAAAGCGTTGCACCTGGAGCCGCAACATATTGCCAGCCTGCAACACCTGAGCGCCCTGCTCATGCGCCACAATCGCACCGACGAAGCGATTGCAGCGCTGGAACAACTGGTCAGCGTTGAGCCCAGCGCCAAAAATTATAACAACCTCGGCTTTGCCTATATGCAGAAACAGGATTATGCCCATGCAGAAAAGGCCCTGCATGACGCAATCGCTGTGGATGGTCAGTACCTCAAAGCCCAAAATAACCTGGCGTTATTAGAAATGTCGGTGGCCGCCGGTAAAAATGAGCCGCAGGTCATCGCACAAGCGTCTGCCGCCAGCCAACCGCCACCAGCCACTTTGCAGCAGAAAGGTAAATATTTATAAGGTCTGGCGTATCAAAGCAGTCAGCCCGCTGCACCAGCAGATGAAGTGGTCATCGTCGATGCGCAACCAGCCAAAAAGCAAGGGGCTGGTGCGTTAAGTGCAATATTGAAATTTCTCTCGCTGGCGCTACTACTCTGATCATTTGTAGCCAAACGCGTGAATGTACATCGTTTTGCAGTAGGTTGTGATTGGTATCACAAATATCACTCACAGCCCCCAGACGCTGCAAACAAAAGGCCTGTCACCAAAAGTGGCAGGCCTTTTTGTTGGTTCAGGCGCGTATGCAATCAGTCAGTATCACCAGGGCCGCTGATTACCCTTAAAAATATAGCGACTCCTGAGACGGGACAGATCGCTCAATCTTCAGCCCCCTGCTGCCTGCGCTTTAATAATGGCAACACATGCTCGCCCAATCTGTAAGTTTCCTCCAGATGAGGATAGCCTGCCAGAAAAAACATTGAAATCCCAAGGTCTTGATACTCCTGTATGCGTTTCGCCACATTTTGATAGCTACCGACAATCGCGCAGCCAGGCGGAATGCCGATGTAGCCAAAACCAGACCACACATTGGGATGAATAAAGAAATCCTCAAAGCGCTTTTCTTCTTCACTCAAATAGTCATACTCATGACTCAAACGCCTTGCTGAGCGCAGTCCGGCATGAGCAGCCACCGACTTGGCAGCTTTGATTTGAATCCCGTCATCAAAGAATCTTCTAGCCTCTGCAAAAGCTTCCTCTTCTGTGGCTCTTGCAATCACATCAATAGATAACCCAAAACGGATCTCTTCACGGCCATATTGTTTGGCTCTATTTTTGACATCCGCAATCAGGGCAGAAATTTCAGCTGGGGTTTCAGCACGCATCAAATAATAATCTGCATGCTTAGCGCCAAACTCACGGGCCGGAATAGACGAACCGGCGGTGCAGATCAGCGGTAAAGCCGCTTTTTTGTGCGCGCCCTTTCTGCCACCGCCATCGGCTGAATAATACTTGCCGCTAAAATGGAATGACTCATTATTCCAATAGCCTTTCACCACTTGCAAGAACTCATCTGCCCGTTCATAACGATCGTCATGTGGGGTGTTATCCCCCACTTGTTTTTGCACCACTTCAGAACCGCCATTGATAATATTCCACACCAATCTATTGCGGCTGGCACGTTGGTAGGTAGCCGCCATTTGCACCGCCGCCCAGGGTGAGAAATGATATGGCTGAAAGGCTGACACAAATTTCAAGCGGCGCGTTTCTCTTGCCAGCAGTGAACACACTGTCCACGGCTCCTCACCACCAGGTGCATTCACCATCAGCACGCCATCAAAGCGGTTGATTTCAGCCGCACGTGCAATCTGCGATAAATAATCGATATAGCTAAAATCATCTTCAACATCAAACTCAGACACGGCACCTGTGCCCTCACCCGGCGTTCTATGCCAGTCACCGCGATTTCTCGGATCTCCTGGCAAATATTGCGTGTCCCCATGCAAAGGTAAACGCGTGAAATATAAAGTATCACTCATGTTTATTTTTCTATCCTGTTCGCGTTGCTTATAAACCAACCACTTTCGCTGCAGCCTGTTTGGCTACTTCCCGCTTGCGCACCTCTTCTCTGACGGCAGGAATAATGTAACGGCCATAATCAATCGCGTCATACAACGGGTCATAGCCACGATTGAGGAAAGTCGTCACCCCCAGATCGTAATAGGCCAAGAGCGATTCAATAATTGTGTCTGGTGTGCCGACGAGGGATGTCGAATCTGTACCACCACCGATGGCCGTAGAGGTCGCCATAAACAGGGCTTTATCATGTACATCACCTTTTTGTGCAATGGCAAGCTGGCGCTCAGCGCCGCCGCTATTGCCACGGGCACTGGTGAAAGGATTAGGTTGGTAATGTTGCTTTAATGAAGCCACAATATGATTGGCCTTTTCCCAGGCCAATGCTTCTGTCGCGCCAATAATCAGGCGTACCGACATACTTACCCGAGGGGCGGCGACCCCCGCTTTGCTGGCATATGCTTTCAGCTTATTGATCCGCGCATCAATATCTTGCAGCGGCTCAGCCCATAGCGCATATAAATCCGTGTGCTGAACAGCAACTTCATATGCCCCGTCTGAAGACCCGCCTAATGAAATTGGGATATATGGCTGTTGCACCGGTTTAATTGGCGAGAAGCCGCCTTTAATCTGAAAGTATTTACCATCAAAATCAAAAGGCTGTTCAGAGGTCCAGGTACGCTTCACAATCTCCAGGTACTCTCCCGCACGTTCATAACGTGCGGCCTTATCTACTAGATGCTCCCCGTGCTCAGGCTCGGGCGCATGACCGGTGACCGTATGCAGCCGGATTCTGCCACCCGTGGTGTGGTCCAAGGTGGCAAATGTCCTGGCCGCCAGTGTGGGCGGGACTAAGCCAGGACGATGAGCCAGCATAAAGCCCAGCTTTTCAGTGTGTGCTGCGGCATACGCTGCTAAAAATAAAGGATCGCCGCCGCCATTAGCGATGAGTACACGATCAAAATCTGCCTGTTCATGCGCTCTCGCGAGATCACGTAAATACTCAAGGTCAATTTTCCCTCTATTCGCGGCCACGGGGGCTAACTGATTTCTGGGGAACAGCCCGCCAACAAACTCTACCGGCATAAAACGCTCTCTTTCAATGTCTTATTTTGATGATTAAAGATTGATATTAAAGATCAACGATAGATGGTGAATCGTTGATTAACTCTTGGGTATAGGGCTGCTGTGGCTGGTCAAGCAAAGTATCAACTTCACCAGACTCCACCACGGCGCCATTTTTCAGGACCAGTACGCGGTCTGCAATCGAACGCACAATGCCCAGGTTATGGGTCACAAAAACAATGGATAATCCATTCCTTTGCAATGACTTGATCAGCTCTAGAATCGCTGCCTGCACTGAAACATCCAGGGCAGACGTGATCTCGTCACAAATCAGTAAACTGGGCTCACATACCAGCGCTCTTGCAATCGACACCCGTTGCAACTCACCTCCAGATAACTCCTTGGGAAACCGGTCGGCTAAGCCAGGGTCTAGTGCTACGCGTATCAGTGCAGCGGTAATGATTTCATCACTGTCTTTTAGCTTGTCTGGAAAGTAATGGCGCACCGTATTTAACAGGGTTTGCCTCACCGTTTGCCTGGGATTCAATGACTGATAAGGATTTTGGAAAATGTACTGAATCTGATGGCTAATCGCTGCAGAGCGGCTTCTTGCGGCAAGTGCAAGCGACTGGCCTTTGAAATACAAACCGCCAGCCGCATTGGCGTTAAGCCCGGCAATTGCTCTCGAAATGGTGGTTTTACCTGACCCAGACTCACCGACCAACGCGAGGCACTCGCCTTTTTTCAAATGGAATGAAACGTCTTTTAACACCTGCTTGCCATCGTAGCTGGCAAATAAATGCTTAACCTCTAAAAGTGGCGGTTGCGTACCCAACTGAATCACTCGTGATTTAAGCGCTGCGGTGTGATGGTTGAAGCTGAACGGATCCGTTTGCCTCGAGAGGTTGTGACACGCCACGACATGATCATCGCCAGTATCGATCTTGTCTAACGGGGGAACGATGGTTTTACATGTCAATGTCGCCAGCTTGCATCTGGGTTCAAATACGCAGCCCTTGGCCCGGGACTGCAGAGAAGGTGCATTGCCCACAATCGGCATGGGAATCGCCCGCAGGTGAATATCAGGGATTGCACTGATTAAGCCCTGGCTATAAGGATGCTGTGGATGCGAGAACACATCAGCCGCCGTCGCTTTTTCCGCAATGCGACCACCATATAAAACAATGACATGGTCTGCGATTTTTTTAACCACAGCCAAATCATGCGACACATAAATCGCGGCAACACCATAACTTTGGCATAGTTTTTTCACTGTCAGCAACACTTTGGCCTGAGTCGTCACATCGAGCGCCGTCGTGGGCTCATCCAGTACAATCACACGGGGCCTGGTAATGAAGGACAGCGCTAACAACACCCGTTGTTGTTGTCCACCAGAGAGCTGGTGCGGATAGCGATTCAAAAATGCATGGTCGTGCGAGAGCTCTACGTCTTTTAAAGTATTGATGATTCTCGCCTGTTGCTGCGCGGCGGCCAATGTCGGCGCATGCGTTTTAAGCACATCCTCTAAATGCGTTTTGATCGTGATTAACGGATTTAACGCAGTAGATGGATTTTGCGGGACATAACTGACCTGCTTGCCCCTCACCCGGCGTAAAGCATTTTCGTCCAGTTTCAAGATATCCAGCCCGGCGACGTTCACCTCCCCCTGCGAGATCTTTGCCCCCTGACGGGTATGCGCCAGCAAGGCGGTTGCAATCGTGGTTTTGCCCGAGCCTGACTCCCCGACCAAGGCAAGTATTTGCCCTTCAAGCACAGAAAAACTGATCTCGGAGACAATGGTAGTGCCATCGATTAAACTCACACCGAGGTTGTTAACCTCGATGGCCACACTAGGGGTGGACTGCAGCTGTAGACGACTATGCATGTTTGTTTGACTCACTAATTCTTGAGAACTTTCTACCGAAGCCTTCAGCCAGCAAATTAGCCCCCAATGCAAAGAGTGCGATGAATAATATCGGGATCAAAATGGAGAAGGGTTGAATCTGCAGCCCGCCTTTATTTTCATTCACCATCAGCCCCCAGTCAGCCTCAGGCGGTGCAACGCCATAGCCCAGAAAACTCAGTCCGGAGAGCAATGCGACTGACCATGACAGCATGGTGCCCAGATGAATTAATAGTGGCGTTAAAATATTGGGTAAAATTTCCCGCAGCAGGATTTGGTGGTACGGGTAACCCATCATTTCTGCGACTTCGATGTACTCATGCTTTGAAATCGATAAAGCCAGCCCCCTGGTGAGCCGAATCACACCAGGAACAAACGCAATGGCGACAGTAATGGCAATTAACCATTTATCACGGCCTAGCATCGAAACCACCAGCAACACCAGAATCAAATGCGGGAACGCCAGGAAAATATCGGCGACCCAAATAATGACCTGGTCAATCCTGTGTTTGAAAAAGCCAGCAATCAACCCTAATATCACGCCGAGAAACAGGCCCAATAAGGAAGAGGCCAGCGACATCCAGACAATAGATATGCCGCCATGCAAAACCCTGGACAGGACATCCTGCCCCAGGTAGTCAGTCCCCAACAGGACACCAGTTTGCGGCAAGCTATATCTTGCTCCCACCATTTCCTGGGCTTGGTAAGGCGACAGCCATGGCCCCAAGATGGATAACAATAAAATAAATGTAGTGAGGAACAGCCCCAAATTAATTTGACTGTTACTGGTGGCAAAAAACTGTTTGATTGCGCGCATGGTGGGGCTCTTAAAAGGACTCGATTGTCATGAACTCAAGCGGTTCTGAGCTTGGGGGTTAATAGCACGGTCACCACATCAGCCAGCAGATTGATGGCCATCACGCCCGAGGCTAAAAATATAACCACAGCCTGGATCACGGGAATATCCCGAATATCCACCGCAGCATTTAAAGCACTGCCAATACCTGGGTAGGCAAACACCACCTCGACGACCAACGCGCCTCCCAATAGCACACTAGAGATTAAGGCAATGGCTTGAATGGCAGGAATCACTGCATTGGGAATGGCATATTTCCAGATGATCTGTTTTTTATCGAGGCCTCTTAAATGAGCAGAAATAATAAAGTCTGACTGCAGTACTTCAATGAGAGAACCTCTGATCAAGCGCACCAGATAAGGCAAGCTGGATAAGACCAGCGTCAACATAGGCAACACCATAAACTGCAACTGACTCCAGAGGGACTGATTGGCTTGAATTAAAGAAACGGCCGGAAACAGATTGAACACCAGGGTTGAAAGCAACATCACCAGGCCATAAGCGATAGCAAAACTGGGCACGGCTTTGACAAAAATCAGAAACGAGATTGTAAGGCGGTCCAATAAGGCATCTTTATGTAAGGCGAGATAGATACCGAGCGTGAATGCAGCCGGGATTAATACCAGCAACGTGAGGCCTAATAAAATCAGGGTATTTTTCACCTTGCCTGCAATCAGGTCGACCACAGGCATCTTGGAGTCGATTGAAATGCCGAAATCGCCCAGCAGCGCTGGTTTTATCCAGTGGCCGTATTGCGCAGCCAACGATTGATCCAGCCCTAATTGATGATGCAGTGTTTGAATCGCCTCTTCAGAAGCTTCTGGCCCGAGAATGACGCGTGCAGGGTCAGAAGGGAGTGCTTGTGTGGCCACGAATACGAGGATGGAGATTGCAAACAAACCCAGAATACTTGAAAGAGTGCGCTTGACGATCCACTTTAACAAGTTGGCAGAAACAATGCTTTTTTTGCGCACATGGCTGGGCGGCGGGCCGGTGTGTTCTGCTGCCTCAGCCAGCCCCAGGGCGATGGGGCCAGCTTTTGTAGGCAACGAGATCCGCGCAGGCGTGACAGATGAAAAATCTTTGAGCTCTAAATTTTGCATAGCGTGATTTACACCGATTGATTCAGCCATAACTTATCAAAACGCCAGGTGGGAAAATGTGAGCGTTCAGGCGTCAGACCGCCCACATGTTTAGCGGCCAAATCCAGCGTATTCACATAGGACCAAATAATGAGCCCACCTTTCTCATGCTGGATTTGCTGGGCTTCATGCACCAATGGCGTACGCTTCTCAAGGTCTTTGGTGGAAATCGCCTGCCTGAAGAGCGCATCAAACCGTTCATCGGCAAAGTGTGTTTTATTGGCGCTGGAAAGAAAGCTGTCGACGGTGGCCGCGGTGTGCAGAAAACTACCGCCAAGTTTGCTATTGCAACTGAGCTGCCAATCTGCACGCTTTGGTCCGCCAAAAGTAGCCGCATCGACCTGATTCACCTTAATATTGACCCCGATTTTCTTCGCTTGCGCGGCAAACACTTGTGCCACCGGGGAACCGCCCGCAACCGCAGAGAGCCCCGGCCCCACCGTTAACTCTACCGTTAAGCCTTCATAGCCCGCCTGCTTGATCAGTGACCGCGCCTGCTCTGGATCGTATTGACGCTGCGGGATCGCGCTATTAAAAGTGGGATCTAAAGGCGCGTAAAGGTCATTGGCGATCCGCCCTTGACCAGCAAGAGCACGATCAATGACTTCCTGGCGATCAATCATGAGTCTAAATGCCTGGCGGACACGATCATCCTGAAATGGCGGCAGGCTGAGATTCAAGTCTATGGATTGGAAGCCATGCGTTTGATTGGTAATGACCTGAATCGCCTCATGACGCTTCAAGGCTGTTATTTGCTCAGGCGCCACGCCATTGGCCATATCAATCTGGCCACTTAATAGTGCGGAAATACGTGCATATTCATCTTTAAAATCAATGATTTCCAACTCATCCGGATAAGGCTGTCCAGACTTATAGAAATTCTCGAATCGCGTAAAGACAGAACGCTGTCCCGGTACAAACTCTTTGAGCCTAAAGGGACCGGCGCCCACCGGATTGGTCACCGGATGATAGTCAACCGGGACAATGCCGCCGAAGTTCACCCAAGCATCTGGCAATGACAATAAGCCAGTGCCCCCTCTGATTGGAATCTGCACAGTGCGCTCATCCAGCTTGACCAGGTTGTCCCTGTCAATCCATTTCACATAACCGAGGTATGGTGAGGCGAGCTCAGGGTCAGACAACCGCCGGGTTGAGAAAATCAAATCATCTGCCGTGATGGTTTTACCGTGATGAAACTCCAGGTCTTTTTTCAGACGAATGGTCCACAATGTCGCATCATCATTGACTTCAACCTCTTCGGCCAAAGCCAGATCCGGTGTCATGTGCTCGCTCCACTCCCACAACTTGCTGTAGAGCGCGAAACCACGAATAATGGCACTTGCCGTGGTCGGCTTGTGTGCATCTAAATCGCCGGCCTTGCTGCCATCAATAATGCCCATGCGTAGCCTGCCACCATATTGAGGGGTGGTGGACTGTACAGATGCACGGTGGCCGGTGGCCGCTTTATCGTCCTGGCAACCAGAAAGCAAGCCGCCCCCCAGGAGTAAGCTGCCGCCCAATGCCGCGCCTTGAATCAAAAAACCTCTTCTTGATAATTCGCTGGCCATTATGCTGCCTCCTGCTGGTTCACTTCAGCATCGCCAGTGCGATCACCTCGCAATGGGTAGCTTGATCGACGCACCGGTGATAACAGCGGCACCTCAAAGCCATGATCTAAATCTAAAAGCGGGAACAACAAATCGGCGACACGATGCGCCTCTTCGATCAATGGCCAACCAGATAAGATAAAAGCGTGTGTCCCATTCGCTTCAAACTCTTTAATTCTGGCCGCCACATTTTTTGCACTGCCGACGAGGGTCGTGCCCGACAACGGCGCAACGATGTTAAAGCCGTGCAAGGCAGGCCCAGTCCACACATTAGGATAGATTTCATAATCTTTGGCCTTTGGCAGATAACCCGCCCTGACCGCCTCAATATTTTTTTGTACCTGAGGATTGTCACTCTTGAAGGTTTCAAAAGTTTCGCCCGGCGGCAACTGCCTGATGATGCAGTCTTTTGCATATTGCACTGAGGTGCGGTCGACTAAATACTGTGCATACTCCCAGGCCTCCTCTTCGGTTTCGCGTACGATAATTTGCAACCGGGTACCAAAAGTGAGTTTCCGGCCATGTTTTTCTGCCTCAGCGCCTACGCGTTTAAATTTCTCGCCTAAGGCAGGCGGTTTATCGGCAAAGCTGAGATAGACATCCAGCAATTTGGCTGCCTGCTCTACCCCTGGTGCTGAGGTGCCAGCTCCCCATAGCGGAATGCTAGGCAAGTGCTGGCTGAGCTGGCCGCGGTTAGGCGTGACCAAGGGCGATGGCTTGGGCGCAATTTTGATATATTTGCCGTCATAGCCACTACTATCGCCCGCATACACTTTGCTGAAAGCATCCCAGTACTCATAACTGAATTGGTAGCGTTCATCATGTTTGATATGAAAACCCAGTGATGGCAACACACTGTCATTACCATTAATGACGTTGTAAATCAGGCGACCACCAGAGAAGCGATCTATGGTCTGCGCAATTTGAGCCAGTTTGGCGGGGGCGATCAGGCCAGGATGCACAGCAGCGACGAACTTCATGCGTTTGGTGGTCGCCAGCATCGAGGCCGTTAAGGTATGCACCTCATCCTGCCCGGTGGCAAGCAATGCCCCGTAAAACCCTAATTTATCAATGGTGCTTGCCAACTGCTGTAAGTGCTCGAACCCAGTGTTCCAGCGACCATCGGCCTCCCATGGCACGGGACCATCGGGAGCAGTGAGATACCATAAAATTTTGACTGCCATTTGTATTCCTCTTACTAAACTAATGAATCATTCACAATCAATATTGACCTTGGCGCAACCTTAAAAACGGTATGCATAGGTCGCCTGAATCGCGAAGGGGGCTGTTGGGGTAATAAACTCGGAAGTGCCGCCAGTTAAACCCGTCACATAATTCTTTTGATTGGTGATATTCAAGAAGCGGATAGAACCATCCCATTTAGGCTGGCGGTAATATACCGTCAGATTCAGGTTATATTCATTCGGCACTTTGACTGTGCGTGCAATATTGGTATACCAGCTACTGGTCCACCAGCCTGCAAGCTCAGCGCCTAAGCCAGAAGGCAGGCGATAATCCAAAAATGCATTCACAGAGTATTTGGGAATGGCAGGCGCAGTGATAGAGCCTGGGGCCGTCGCTCTCGTTAACGAGTTGCCATCGGCAAACACGGTCGCATTGTCAGCCACAAACCCGACTGGCGAGAAGAAGCCTGAAGGGTAGGAGATATTGCTATATTTGGCATTAATCACTGATAGGTTTGCACCCGAACTCAAACGATCAGTCGCCTGGAAACGTATGGCAGATTCCAAGCCTTTCACTTCCAGGTAAGTCATTTTGCCTGTGGTATCCGGACTCAGGTCACGTGTCTGGCGATAGCCGGCCAACGAGATGAATAATTTGTTAGGAATAGGCTCAGACTTAATCCCAACTTCACGCAACTCGCTTAAGCTGTGAAAAGCCAAAGGATTCAGGGTATTGCCAGAAGGCGCCCATGTCAGCACATCGGCAAAACCACCGGTATTTAATGCATAGGAGTGATCATAGGTGTAATAAATGGTGGTGTTATCCAGCGGCTTGAAATAGGCAGAAGCTTGCACGCTAGGTAGCCAGAAGTTTTGTTCATCACTACGCTCTTGACCCGCGGCGACCACCAAAGGATTCTTGATCTTGGCATTAATATGGGTAGTGTTTAAGCCTAAGTTAAATCCGACCCGCTGATTAATCGCGATATTTTGCTGTGTAAAAAAGGAGCTGCTGGTCCAACTGCCTTCACCGGTATACACCGCACCACCACTGGCAGGAGAGCCCCCTACTTCGGCATACAAGCCATCACCAGCCGGATACATTCTTGGCAAGTTCAAATAGCCAAAATAACTAGACAGTTGAGGCACACCTGCCGTACCAATCCAGGAGCCAGAATCACCCGTCACAGGCAAACCATATAAACCGGCTGGTGTTTTAAGTGACAGCGGTGCAGTTAAGTCATAAGGTGCGACGGTAAAACTGTTATTCGCTGCCAGTGTTTTAAAGCGCTCGTGACGAATCGCAAAGCCGGTATTGCTGTTGTCCTGGATGTCTAAACCAAACAAGTTGAAGTTGGTTTTTCCTCGCAACTCAAAGCGGTTATCAAAGATCTTGTCTTCAAATTGCGCCAGGAAACTCCCGATGGAGTTGGTGGTGTCTTTTGAATACTGGAAGAAGCTACTATTGACAATAGACCAGTTTGGATTGAGATCTACGGCGATCTTTAATTGTGAGGTACCACGTTTGGCGGTGTTTTCATCATCCGGGTTTGAGAAGTCATTTCTGGAGACTGAAGTAAGGCCATTACCGGCAAGCGTTGGATCATATACCCAGCCGCGTACCGTGCCTGCCTGCCCTGGTGTCGTGAACGGCGCAGCAACGGTTGCCCCGGCGATAAACTGGCCTTGCGCATTTCGTGTACGTTGCTGCCAGCCGACGACCTGTGAGTTATAGCTGCCATTGGCGTAAACGGGTGAGTAGTATTGCGTCACCCCGCCCACCACCTTGCTAATAATCGGTGTGGCTCGGCCTGCATAATACTTACCGCTATCGATTAAATCTTGTGTCGCACGGTTCCAGCCATGCGTCACATTGAAGTCATAATAGTCATCGTAACTGGCGTTCCAATCAATACGGACGTTGTCCGTAGGCTTGAAAGCTAAAGCACCATAGACTGAATTAAAGTCGTTGCTGACATTTTTGTAATAATCATTCGATCGTTGTGGCGTAATACTGACGCGGTAAGCGACCCTGTCATTGATCGGACCAGTCGTGTCATATGTCACTTTGCCGGAAAAGTAAGAATCACCACTGGGGATCAAAGTACCTAGTTGAACATTGATTTGACTACGTTGCTTGTCAAAATCAGGTTTTTTGCTGATGTAATTTGCATAACCGCCACTCCGCGAGCTAGGGCCAAATACTTGTGAAGGCGGCCCTGCGACAATATCGACCGACTCAAATGCATTCAGGTTGAACGGATGACGGACATTGTAAGTACGCTGGCCATCCTGGAATATTTCTGAGTTTTGACCGCGGATTAACGGCGCAATAGACACATTCTGCCCACCGTTTCTGGTGATCCCTGGTGCATACTTCACCAAATCATCCGCGGTTTTGATCGGGTCTCGCTCCAGTTGCTCTGCTGAAATCTGAGACACAGAGCGTGTGGTATCCAATACGGTTGTTTCAGTACCATAGACTGACGAGCTAGGTCGCTTTGGTAAAACGGTTTTGATCTTTTTGCGTTTCACAACCACCGCGCCCAACTCGCTATCTGATTCTGCACTCGTATTGTCTTCTTCAATACTCTCGCTATTTAATTCGACTGACTGCTTACTTGTGGCTTCATTAATATTGGTTTCTGGTTCTTGCACCTCGGCGAATGCACTGCTTGTAGCGATAAAATTAAAAATGGTTGCACTGGTAATTAACTGCTTGAATGCGATTGAACGCCTCTTCTTGACTAACATGCTCTTCCCTTATTACGTTTTATAAAACCGACGATTGCAATTTTTCCAATTGCCTTAAATTTGATAAGGGAGATGGCAATTCACGTGCCAAGCATTTTTTAAAACGATTTACAAATCAAAAAGAATGTCTCAAAAGCATGATTAATTTTCTTCCGGTTTCAACAGGGCTTTATTACGTCGTATAAAGCTATACACATACGACGTTGAAATCTTTTTCGTCAGGTATTGCTCAAGTTCTTGTTTTAAAACCTTCGCATCTATCTCATTGTTTAATGGATACTTTTCTCTAAACCGTGTAACAAACTGAACCTCTTTCTCAGCACTCATCACCACATGATGCCGCCCGCCGCGAGATGCATGTTTTAAGGGTTTTCCATGTAAAAACCGTGAGCGCAACTGTGAAACCCAATTGTTGGAAAAGCCCAACACCTTGGCTGTTTCGTCTATGGCCATCTGATGCGCTGTTGGCAAGATAAACGCTAACGCCTGCTTGATTTGATCTACATTTTTTGACTCTTTGATAATTTGATAAGCCGTTATTTTGAGTTTTTCGTATTCTTGGTCGTCCACCATGTCACCTGCGCTTTATTATTTAGTTTTGATTTGCAATTGAAATTTCTTTTAAAAAAGTAATGTTTATTCATGCGCATTTTTTTGCCTCAGTACAAACATACTGTTTGTAAATTAACAGTTAAAACATGCTGAAATTTCATTCTCTTTGAGGTCAATCAACGACAAATTGGCCCACGGATGCTTTATCGTTAAAACATCTCAGCCAAATCATTCATTGACAAGTGATTAATTCGCAATATATATGCCAGACAACCGCGACAGTCCTTGTTTTATCTAAAATCAACATGCGTTGTAGAAGTGGGGATGTTGCTGTGTAGTCACCACTTAACGGGTGACTGATATGAAGCAGTGCTACAAAAAAACATCGCAGCACGCTTGGTCATGGAGGATATTTAAACTTAAAGCAAACACCAGATAGCAAAAAGGCCCCGAACATTGGTTCAGGGCCTTTTTATTTAAAAATGCTCATAGACTGAGCGATTTATGTCGTCATGAAGTGAAATAATTAAGTCTGTCGAATTCTACTTTATAACCAACTGTTTTAATTCAAGAATTTTTTAACAACTATTGTGCAAAGTCCGTCGTAAAACTAATGCTCATTATTATGCTTGATTTAGTACATTTAGTTGGCTCGCTAGCATTTAACTAATAATTCAATAACACATAAATTATGCGAAACTTTCACATAGAAGTTATTCTTTAGTTGCATTGTTACGCTTATCTTTTGTAAGGTAGGGATAAATTCCCAAGTATTCTTGCCCGTCAAAATTATTCGTTGCAGTTTGATATTGAGAAAAAGGTAAGATTGCGGATCGTCGATTATGGCCATCTTTAAATCCTAGCTCTCAGTTTTAATCCAAAATCATAAGGTGACTTTGTGAGATCACATTTGCAAATTTTAAACACGGATCAAATTAATAAATATGGATACAAATTTAGTTTATCTGCTTTAGAGAGTGCATTAAATCAAACATGGAGTATTGGAACTCCAAGCTTTATTAGCCATGATTATCATCGGCCTTACGCTTGGTGCAAAACTTTAGGATTGTGGGTAATGCCGCACCAAACTGCATTAGTCGGAAATATTTTTATTCCAAATAATCAAGAAGAACGAGAATTTATAAATAAACTATGCAGTGAATTTATTTATAAAAGAATGCAGGATGTTTCAGAAAGTGAAAAAGAAAATCTTTTATCAAGAGTAGATAAAGATCTTATATCAAATAACGCAGTTATAGTGCAAAGAGAATGTGTATCTGTTTTAGATGAGAACATTGCAAAAAAAATGTTTCCAGAAATTTTCAAGGGTAGTGAGACAGATAAACACTCTTTAATTTCACTTAAGGATCTAAATCCAATCAAGCCAGGCATTTTTGAATATAAAGGTTTGGCCTTGTTTGCGCATAGATTCTTTCGAAGGTCCCTCTCGCAATTTAATAATTTAAACCTCCCATTCCTTAAGCGGTTCCAGGATTTAGCGTCTAGCAATGAGCTGGATCTAAAAATTGCAATTGATCCGAATTCATTAGGATTAATTGAAAGTTATAGAGCACCGATAGAGCTAGATTTTTGGTGGGGGCCAAGATTCAATGATGACTTAAATCGTATTCCTTTAGGAGTTACATTACACAAATCAAGCCAGAGAGAAGAGTTTTTCTCAGGCATATCGAAAACAGAGTTCTGGTGGCATAAACAAAATGGGATTCAATCTTTAGAGTGTGAAGAGGTAAGAGGTAAGCCATCTTACGGATTCTCTGGTGAAAGAGATGAAGAGCTTTACGGGTGTAGATATGTTCACTCTATGGTTAACAATGAAGGAAAGGCATACCATTTAGATGGTGCAATTAGAGTCTATAGTGCAGAACAATTTATTAATCGCCTTGACGTAGACATCTCCAAAGCAGGAAAAAATACAGAATATTATAAGCTATGGAGAATTGACGGACCTATAGATATTTCGCTATGGAAAAGTTTGATATCGGATTTTTATAAAGACAATCACTTGATTGGAGAGTATTTTCTAGGTGAAGTAAGAGATACACAGGTTTCTCAAGACACACAAGACACTCAAGACGTTGCTCTAAAATACTTACAACGTGAATTCTCTGATGAGGATGGAATACATTTATTCCTTTCTTATCATCATATTATTCAAAAAGAGGTAGCGGAAAACGAGGATATCTTTGTATGCCCAGTTGAATTTTTAAATTATGGCGAAGGGCGTTGGAGATTTATAGATTTCCATGCCCTTGATTTTCTTAAAATACTAAGAGCATCTACGGGTTTCAAATTAAAACCACCTGAAGATACAAAGTATTTTGCGTTTGAAGATTTCAATATTAATTTTCCATTGCTTATATGCAAAAATGACAATCATATCGATAGCGCAAGAAAAATATTTGATGGCATAAAAAAATTCATAAATAGCTTAAGTGATATTGAAGATAGAGTGATTACCTTGGCTATTGGGGTTGAATATGAAGAGGTTTTGGCTAAATTTTCCTTAATATTTAGGCCGCAAAATTTCTTAAGATATATGAGCAATCATGAAATAATTTTTCCAAACGATTTTCATGAAATTGGGGAGTGGGTAGAACGTATTCGAAACTCATTAAGTATCACTTTTAAAGATGCGGAAACAAATTTCAGTGAAGATGAGTATATTTCAAGCATAGGTCAGTTTGCGGTAGACAGAACATATTTACCCCCTGATATGATTTCATGGGGAGAGGAAATTTGCTTGAAAATAAATAAATCTGATGTAGAAATTATTGATTTGATACAAAGTGGAAAAATGACTGCTGCGCCAGTGTTCTCCGTAGATGATGTGACTTGTGAGGGTTGTCAAAAAAATTATGTAACTTGCGAATGTAATTTGGTTATGAAAGATAAGAAAATGAATTCTTTTGAACCAGTAGGCATGTTTTGGAGCCGAAAAAACACGTTTAGCTAGAATGACTCTATGTTTAAAGTGGAGGGAGTTAGAGCGGGTTTTGCACTGGCCAAAACGCCGATTGACTTCTGCAACGAAAAATGGAGTTACTCTGTAAGTTCAAATAATTAGTTATATCAGGTCAAAATATACAACTTATTAATTACAAATTTTAAATTGGATGATGTTACATATAAGTCAGTCGAGATTTCTAGACTAAAAAGTAGCAATCACAATCAGGCATTATTGAAATTAGACTTTGTTTCAAGATAGGGAATTAAAGCTAACTCTCGACCAGGTGCATCTAATTCAGCGATGCTCAAATTTACATTTTCTCCGCGAATAGAAAATAAAGTTTCGGTCAAATCTTTGAATCTCAACTTACAAGTATCTTCAACTATACTTGCACCAAGTTTAACAAATGCCTCTACACTTACCAGATCATATTTGACTTTATGCAATTTCATGTATTTCTTGTATTCTGCAGTCAGAAAAATTACTTCCTCTCGCACTTCTTGTTCGGTCCATCCCTCATTAGAAAAATTTCTAATCCAAGACCATAGGCGATTTCGTTTTTCAATAAATTCTGAATCTTGTCTAAGTTCAAGAATTTCTTCTAACGGTACAATTCCGCTTGGTACTGGTATTTGATTAACTATTGCCCTGATGACAGGTGTTTTATGCAAATGTATAGATTTTTCCTGAAGTAGTCTGCTTGTTAAAAATGGGATTGCTGTGGTCATTTGCGTAGATTGTAAATCAGCAGCCACTGCTCTAGAGAAGTGGCTGTACAGAATTCGATATGCATCTACTACTTTATCCATCAAAACCATACTGCTTTCACCAGCTTTACTGTTCAGGCCTGTCAAAGCTTGTTCAAATTTTGAGCAAGCTTCTTTGGCCTCCTTCAGAATTAGCTCTACTTCGCTGTTTATTGTAAGTTCAGGGACAAAAGCTTCATATATTACATTGGCATCCTGCAGATATTCATATGTATCTGCTCGAATGAATTTTCCTGCGTGCCGAAGTTCTGACATGCAAAAACTTAGATTGATTAGCCCGATCTTGTCATGCATCAAGAGTTCGCGCTTTAGCCAATCTGTCCCCCCCATGTGTAAATTGGCTGCACTTATTAAATGTCTATCAGGCTTACTCATACATTATTTACAAGTCTAGTTTAGATATATTCCTAACGGCAGGCTTCTTATATAAATACTTCATTGAAATCAATTTTGTTATGGCACATGTATCACGATACCGGCAACTGGAAGCTCTTGCTTTGTTAACTTCGTATCTTCTGCAATATTTCTTAAAATTATTCCAATATGCCGATTCTCTTCCAAATTTGACGGGAGTTTTTGGGTAGCGGTTTTTTTTGCTTTCAGTTTAATTCCATTACCAAGAGTTCTAAGTTCGGATGTTGTTAGTAAATGATTTAAGGCGTCCCGTGAATTAGGATGCACAGTATCTATATCATGAATAGTTAATGCCTTAAGTATTGCCTCGCAAGAAGTTTCACAAATTACAAGATGAATGTTTGAATCATCCTTTTTTCCTTTATCAATATAACAAGTACCACCAGCTTGATTTAACTCTGGAATATTTATTGGAATCAGTTTCCCTTCAAGATCTGGCAAATAGACTTGGATTTTAGTCGGAAAAGTTGCTGGTAATGGGGCGATCAAACCTACCCTACCAAGATTAGATAATAATTTTTGTTGTAACTCTAATGCATGCGCTTCTCTTGCTCTGGCAATAAATTTTAACTTTGAATTAGCAATTAATCTATTGAAAATAGACCACGACATTGTCCTGATTTTTTTGTGTGACCATTTGACCCAATATCTTTGATTATTGAATTCAATAACTGTTGTTCGCATTTCACTATCATTCCATTTCATCCAGTCCTCTTGAGTAAATGGTAAAAGCTCTCCCACCATAAAAAGAATATTCTCGGCACCCTTACCCGGCCTTGCTAAATCACATGCAGGATTAAGTGCAACAAGTACATTACTACTGTTTAAACCCAATAGGCTTGGGTGTTTTCCTACCTGATTAACGGAGAAAAAATCACCCAGACCTAATTTGTGATTAGGGCCAGTATGTATTGTTGAGCGTTTCAAGTTTTGGAAATGGGTCTGAAATACTAAGGAATGCAAATCAGGTGAGACTGGCAAATAAGGCGGTGGGTAATTTTCAGTACTAAAATTATTTAGTTCTTTCGCGGCATTAATTAGTTGATCTTGCCTCTCAATAGAGTATTGAAGTGCCTTGTCAAAAATATCAACTAAATAAGCTCCTGTCGACTCCCCCTCATCATCCAATAAAAGTTTTTTGATATATGCAATATCAACTAAATCTAATTTTTTAATTAAATTTGTTACCTCTTTTGTAGACTCCTTTAAAGAGTACTCCCAATTATTTACAAAGTTAATTAACAAGAGCGATGTCTTGTAATGTCTAGCTAATCTCATTAAAAGAATCTGAAAACTAGCATTTATTTCACTCTTTTTTATGAACCTGAATGCAAACTCGTATACCCGAATTCTCTGGCCAATTGCGAGCATGTCTTGATTGCCTGCAATATGACCTTATTTCCTCAACACATTTATGGTGGCGCATCGAACATCAATGGCCGTCAGCACTAATATGCCACATCCATCAGCAACCACTAACTTCAACCCCGTTAATGAAGAAACATGCCCGTAAAGACTGGATTCTCCCATCTCATATTAAGCATGATGGATGGCAGGAAATGCCATTACTGACACCTCACACACTTACAAGATTCAATGAATTCCTATGTTGGAGTAAAGAATTAACATCAATTTCGACCCTACAGCTTGAAAACTCAGAACTCAGATATTGTTACTTGCTAAAGATGAAAGAGCGAGGCCATTTAGCCATGGATGGTTCATTACGCTTAGATAAAGTGAGAGATAGTTTTATGAGTTGGATTGGTGAGTGTACTGAATGGCCTAGCCTATCATTTGTTCATAATATTCATGATGTGAACGTCGGCTTTATTGGGCAATTAGTAAGACAATACCCTGGCATCCGTCATCCCTTAAAACACATTCTCATGCTGACCTACTTATTCGAGAGTGTGGACGCTTTTATACAGATTTATAACCAAGTTTCAACATTTTATAAGGCTGAAGGAAATAATGGACTAAGAAAGGAACTATCAAACACCAGAGAAAAGTTGATTAATTTAGTCAAAGAACAACATCGATCAGTAAATTCTGCTGCTCAAGAACTAGACGTATCCGTCACTCAGGCAATCAAGCTCTTGAAGAAAAACAATGTGCGATATACATCCAGAGCAAGAATTGTTGGTACCGATAAAGAAAAGGCTCTTATTTTGGCTTTACAACAAGGTAAAGATCACCATACCATTTCCCAAGAACTCTCCATTCGCAAAAGATATATAAGCTACTATCTTGCACAACATCCTAATTTAAAACATAGATATGCCTAAATTCTGGCCGTCAATGACAGCAGTTACAAAATGGAATCGCAATGAGCAGATCGATTCATTAATAACTCGCGACATCACCCCAGCGATGCATTAACTTTATTATTGAAAGCCAACATCAGTTCCATAACCCTGCGGCTTTCGTCTGCACTGAGAACCGATTCATTACAGTTGGGGCAATAGTCGCCAGCCACATTTATCACAAGTGTCATTTCACCTTTATAGGTATATGACATATCACGTACATCTGAAACTAGCTCAACTCCACCACAGACAGGACATTTCATTTGCATCATTCCTTATTGCGGCTCTGTTTCAGAATTTCGATCTGCCTCATTGCCGAGGCAGTTACTTCATCATAAATACCTTCATCCTTCAAAAAATCTTCGAAGTTGCCACCTAAATGAGGATTCCTTTTAGATGAGTCTGACAATACTTCTTTGAGCAGCCCTATAATCTTTTGTAGGGAATCTAAATGGTCTGATGGCCGTTCTTGCGCATCCCACACCTGCTGTACATTCATGCCAAGCGCCTTTGCAACTGCATTAGCTCCCATCGCTAGAAAAATAGTATTTAGAGTCTCACTAAATGCGCTAATATCCCCCTCTTCTTCGACGATCCGAATATAGGTTCTGATGTCCTCATTATCATTCAAAAAATGTGCAGCTTTGTAATTTGAGAGAGATTCCACGTTGATTGTTTTAGTCATACAAGGTCTCCATTTATCCACTTATTGATATTATCAATAATTTTTTGATAGAAGTTTGAAAGTTGGAATCCACCAATAAATAGTTACTTCAATATAGTAGATTAAAACCAACTATTTAAAGTTGATCCTTAAACCGGCGGCGCCAGCCAGTGACTCACCTCATCCAAGTCACTCTCACTCAACAAGCCACTGCTATATTTGAGCTTCAGCAATCCCAGCAGATAGGTGTAGTGCGTTTGCAGTAACTCTCGCTTGGCGTTAAATACCTGTTGTTGCGCATTGAGCACATCGACATTAGTTCTGATGCCAAGTTTGAAGCTCTTGGTCGTCGAGGTTAGCTGGCTTTGCGCTGAGCGCAAGGTTTGCTCGTTGGCATGTGCCTGTGCGATGCCACTGGTGATTTCCAAATAAGCTTGCTTGGTGTCCAGTTCTACTTTGCGCCTGGCGGCCTCAATTTCCTCCTGCGCCTTTTGTTGTTTAGCAACAGCCTCCCTGACTTTAGAACTCACGGCACCACCTTGATAGAGAGGGACTTGTAATTGCAAGCCTACGGTCGTGTTGTTTAGATCACTGCCAAAGCCGTTAATGCCACCATTGGCATCTGTTCTGGTGTAATTGGCTATGGCATCTAGCGTTGGCAAATGACCTGCCGTGTTGAGTTCAACCGCTTTGGCCGCCAGGTCATAACTAATTTTTTTCAATTGCACTGCAAGATTGTTTTGCTGGGCCAACTCCAGCCATTGGTTTAATGCGGACTGTGTTGAGGATGTATTTGAAGCGCCCTTAATTGCGACAGGTTGCTGCAGTGGAATCGCAGATTGAATCCCATAAAGACTATTCGGATATTGGCCAGTCAGCAATTTCAATACTTGCTTTTTATTTTCGATGTCGATACTCACTGCAATTTCTTGTGATTGCACGACATCATATTTGGCTTGGGCTTCATCCACATCAGTGATAGTCGACACGCCATTTCTAAAGTTGGCTTTGGCTTGTGCCAGTTGGCTTTCAATAGCGTCTTTTTGCGCATGATTGAGCACCAGTTTATCCTGCGCCAACAACACGTCAAAATAAGCCTGCGCCGCTTTCATGAGCACATCCTGGCGATCTTGCTGTAGTTGCAGATCAGCCTCATTGACCTCTAGTTGAGAGGCCTGATACTGGACATAGTTTTGTTTACGGTACAGGGGTTGATTGATATTGATACCATAACTGAGAGTGTTAAACCGTTCTGACCGGTTATTGTTATTAAACACGGTTTGCCCGGTATATTGAATATTGGTATCCGAACGGTTGAGATTGCTATTCAGATTAACTGTAGGCAGTAATAAAGCCTTGCCTTGCACTAGTTTTTCTTGCGCTCCGATATTAGCGTAACGCGCGGCTGCCCATGTGGAGTCATTGGCTAAAGCGAGGGTGTATATGTCCTTGAGATTCAGCGCAGGCTGGTTTAGTACCGTCGATGGTCGTTCTATAGCCAATTGCGCATAGGAGTCGGCATAAGAGATACACGGTGAGGCGCATAGAACCAGGCCAGCGGTGAAAGCATGTTTAAGCATTTGTAAGTCTTTTATTTTTAAGCTATCAACTAGGGGGGTGATCAATCAGCGCTCTCTGGCTGCTTCGTGAAAAGCTTTTCTCACAGGGGAGAGTAAATACTCCATGACGGTCTGGTCAGCAAGTTTGATTTCGGCAGAAACCTGCATCCCAGGGTTCAGCTCCAGCACCTTATCGTCTACTTTCAACTCCTGCATAGAGAGCTTAATCAGCGTTTTATAACTGGCGGGTAAAAGTGTTTTTGTTTCTTCAGAAGCATTATTACGTTGCTGACTCTGTTCGGTAGCATCAGCGCCAACCTGTTGCACGACACCATCAATCATGCCGTACTTCTGGAATGGATAAGCTGTCAGTTTTAATTTAACGGACTGGCCTGCATGCACAAAGCCTGCATCTTCGTTCTTGATCCAAACCTCGGCATTCAAAGTTTCATGTACTGGCACTAGTGTCATCAACACAGTACCAGGTGAAACCACTGTACCGGGCGTATGTGTGGCCAGATCCTTAATAATGCCCGCTTGAGGCGCTTTGAGTTGCAACAAGCCATTTTTGTGTGATTGTTTGGCCCAATCCTGCTTCAATTTCTGCTCTTCGGTATAAGTAGCGACTTTTTCAGCTTCCAGCTTCTGGCGGTAGTCTGAACGGATTTGCGCGAGCCTTTGGTCTGCCTGAGCAATAGTGGCGCGGATGGCTTGTGCATTATGTTTCTGTGCTTCCAGGTCTTGTTCAGTTTCTATTCGGAAACGCTTCTTCTCATCCACCATGAGCTGACCAGCAAAACCTTCTTTGCCGAGCTCTTCATAAGAGGCTTCTTGAGACTTATATGATGGCAGTGTTTGCTCTAGTTTGCGCTGAATTTCTTGAGAGGCAGCCAAATCACTTTGCGCTTTACGCTTGCTGCCAAGCTCTGCTGATATGTCATCTTGGTAAGCGCGGGCGTTTGCTAAGTAGGCAGCATTCACTTTATCAAATAGCTGACTATCATCTGCCGGACTTCGGCGAAATGAGCTACCACTTAACTCGGCCTCAATACGGCGCAATGTGAGGTTATGGTATTGCAAAGCATCGCGAATGGTGGTGCTGTCAGCCTCTGCGGTATGGCTATCCATTTCCACCAGCACTTGGCCGGCTTTGACGGATTCACCTTCTATGACGTGGATATCTTTGACTATCCCGCCCTCGGAAGGCTGCACGATTTTAAGATAGGTGGCTGGGATCAACTTCCCTTCAGCAACCGCCACTACGTCCAATCTTCCAAATGTCGCCCAGACCAGCATGACCGCGATCAGTATAAAGATTAGTCCCAAGACAACTCGTGGCATTGGTGATGGATGTGCTTGCTGGATATGCAAAATTTGCGGTGCAAATTTCAATGTTTCCGGATGAAAGTTGGCCGGTTGTTGCTTATTGTTTTCCATGAATGACACTCAAAAGAACTACGCCACCTTAAATCGGTGGCGTAGTGAAGGAAGACTTATGACGTAAAAAGATTCCAGCCAGCGTCATTCCAAGTTACAGGGTCACTAAAAGTTTGTGGAGTCTGCCCCACCGTTGAGGTGTTAAGTACATTTTGCGCTGAGGTAACACCTAAACTATTTAACCCTCCATCGTGACCATAAACGAAAGCAATGTCACCACCGATAGCTACTGTGTCACTACCTGAAGATAAATGCGCACTCAACCGTGCATCTGTCAATTGCCAGTTAGCGATTGAACCCGCCGCATCAAATGCAGAGACTAAATTAGCAAAGTTAAAAGTCTCGATCTTATTATTTCTCAACACATCCGAACCACCTAAATTAAAGCCTTGCATAGTCTCTGCAATTACTTGCAGATTTAAGATAGATTTATTGTTGGCTGCTGTGTCATACCAGCCTTTGAGGGTAATCTGATCGGAAGCTCCAACTTTAAGAATGAGATCATTCAAGCTCTTGGTCAGTGAGAGATCACTGTAAGAAAAATTTCCACCCAGGCTTAAGGTGTTATCTGTACCAACAGAGGCATTTACTATGTCAGAACCATCACCTTGATTGAAAAGAATAACATCTGAACCAATACCCGTTGAGATAACGTCATCTCCTGTAGACCCAATGATGATATCACTTCCACTACCAGCGGTGATGACATCTGCGCCATCTCCGCCATCTAACAGATTATTGCCAATCGTATCGTTAAGAATGTCATCCCCATAATAGCCTTGCAAAATATCGTTTCCACCAGCTAGATCTGTTAACGTGTTGTCAAATACTGTACCCAGCAAGAAATTCGAGAGAGCGTTACCGGTGGCATTAACTGCATCCGAGAAAGTGTCTAGAAATAAGTACTCAACGTTACTGTATGACTCCAATGAGAGTGACACAGTACTAAAAATGAGATCAGTCCCTCCCGTAGAGGTTTCTACAATTACATCGGAAGTTGTGTCGACATAATACGTATCATCGCCATCACCGCCGTTTAAATGATCCGAGCCGGCACCACCTTGAAGCGCATCAATGCCATCCCCTCCGTATAGGTAATCATCACCGTCTCCTCCGTCGAGGCTGTCATTACCATCACCGCCAGTTAATATATCGTTACCAGCTTCTCCAGCCAAATAATACCCACCCCCATCACCGCCATTGATAACATCATTTCCTGCACCTCCTAAAGCTGCATAAAATCCCTCCACCCCCTCTAATAGATCATCATAAGGCGTACCGAATATGAACTTATCAGCGATTGCGGTTGATACTATTGTCTGCGATACCACAGTGGTCGGCCCATACCCTATCGGGTTCGATACGGTAATGCTAATCGAGAATTGATCTTTATATTGAGTATTTGGAAGAAACGTTAACCCAGCTAACCAACCATTCAAACTTTCAACACTCCCCACTGCCTCCCACATCTGCCAATCTGGAGAAAATGTAGTGCTTACCCCCTGATATGGTTGTGCACTCAAACTACCATCATAAGATGATCCTAATGAGACACTCACTTTAAGCTGCGTACTATCAACATCAGTAATCACAAAATCTTGAAGATTCAGAGGCACATTTTCTGTATAGAAGTCGAATGCTGAAAAATTACTCAGCTTCGGTGCGTCATTTACTGCAATCCCTGTAAAGGATTTGCTGCCAATCACTGTAGTTAGGCCATCTGATACACTGGTCGCTATTGTAAAGTTTCCATTGTAGTTAGCCGCGGGGGTAAACGTTAAGCCAGCCAGCAATGCATTCACACTCGCTGTTGACCCGCTCGCAGCCCATACACCGGTGCTTGGATTGTATGTAGAGGTTACACTGCCTGAAGTTGCTGTGTTGAGTGTGCCTGCAGCAATATTAGACAATGTTAGTGTCGCAGTATGAGTCGTACTGTCTGAGTCTGTAATAACCATATCCACCAAATTCAGCGAAATATCTTCTGTATACACTTCTGAGGCATTGATATTAGTGATTGTAGGAGCGGCAGTTCCAAAAAGACTGAAGTTTTTTGTGCCGGTAATTGCAGGTGCTATGCCGTCTGACACACTTGTAGTAATCGTGAAGCTTCCAGCATAGTTGGCACTAGGTGTGAACGTTAGTCCAGCCAGCAAGGCATTCACATTTGCGGTCACCCCGCTCGCACTCCATACACCAGTGCTGACATTATATGTAGAGGTTACTCCTCCAGAAGTAGCAGTGTTTAAACTACCGGCAGCTACATTAGATAGAGTCAATGTGACGGTATGCGTCGTACTATCTACATCTGTAATAACAATATCTTTTAAATTAAGCCCAACATTCTTGGTATAAATCTCAGAGGCTGCAAGATTAGTTGCTGTAGGTGCATCATTCACCGCTGTCACATTCATCGTCAGTGCATAAGCAGAAGCAGACAAAGTTGTACCATCACTGACTTTAAATCCAATACTTGCATAGCTGGTACCATTTGCATTCGCAACTGGGGTGAAAGCCAGCAAGCCTGAACTGATGTTAGCCGCAGTAATCACTTGGTTGGCGGTAACCGCAACTCCATTCAGCTTCAAACTACCTGCTGTCGGCAAAGTCGTTATCGTCACAGACTGCAACATATCGCCAGCATCACCATCACTAAAACCAAAATCACTAATTGCAAATACTTTAACTGTATCCTCATTCGTAGTTAACGTAGCACTTGCCGCAGTAGGCGCGGTGTTGGTCATTGTCCTTATTGTTGAAACATCCCATACAACTGTCGGATGATCTACAAATTTAATCTGCTCAATTTGATTAGCAGCAGAGCTAAACCAGTTTTGTACAGTAGCCACATTGCTGCCCACTGTCAGTATGAGGCTGTTTCCATTGCGACTAACCTGCGTATTAGCATAATTAACACCCGTACCAAACCGTATCGTATCTATGTTCCCTGTAGTGTTATCGGTATCGATAATCAAGTCTTGCCCAAAACCAGCATCCAGCAAATAAACATCATTACCAGCATCACCAATCAACGTATCATTTCCAATTCCGCCATTCAGCGTATTGCTAGCAGAATTACCAGTGAGAACATTATCTAGAGAATTACCCGTACCGTTAATCGTAGCCGTTCCTGTTAATGTCAGGTTCTCAAGATTGCTTGAAGCACCCAGGATATAAGTAACACTACTTTGCACAGTATCAACACCACCTGTCGCAGTCTCAACAATGGTGTCAGTGGTGCTGTCTACAATATATGTGTCATTACCATCGCCACCAGACAAGTAGTCAGTACCTGCACCGCCATCCAGAATATTGGCGAATCCATTACCGGTAATTGCATTACTTAATGAGTTACCCGTTCCGTTGATCGCACCACTTCCGGCCAGTATCAGATTCTCAAGGTTGGCACCTAACACATAGCTCACATCGCTACGCACTGTATCAACCCCTTGATTAAGATTTTCCACAATAGTATCGCTAATTGTATCGACAATATAAACGTCATCTCCCGCACCGCCGATCAATGTGTCAACACCACCAAAACCGTTTAAAGTGTTGCCCCCACTATTACCAGTAATGACGTTATTCAGCGAGTTACCAAAACCGCTTAAGTTTGATGTACCTGTCAAAGTGAGGTTCTCAGCAAAAGAACCTAAGGTGAAGGTAACACTGCTTTGTACAGTGTCTGTACCACCACTGGAGGTCTCTGTGATTGTGTCAGTCGCGCTATCTACAATGTAAGTATCATTGCCATCGCCGCCTATTAAGGTATCTATTCCCGCACCACCATTCAATGTGTCATTACCAGCACCTCCGGTCAGTGTATTGTTCGCCGAATTACCAGTCAAAACGTTGTCCAAAGCATTGCCTGTACCGTTAATAGCGGTAGTCCCAGTTAAGGTGAGATTTTCTAAATTACTGGAGGCCCCTAACGTATAGGTCACGCCACTTTGAACGGTATCAATACCACCAGTAGCTGTTTCACTGATAGTGTCAGCGGCGTTGTCAATCACATACGTATCGTCACCATCTCCCCCAACTAACGAATCAGCGCCGGCACCGCCATCAAGAACATTGGCACCGCTGTTACCTCTAATCACATTACTTAGTGCATTACCAGTTCCATTGATAGCCACAGTCCCGGTTAGTGTTAAATTTTCAAGATTACTTGAGGCGCCAAGCGTATACGTAACACTACTCTGCACTGTATCAATACCACCAGTAGCCGTTTCACTAATAGTGTCAGTATCCGTGTCAATAATATAGAGGTCATTACCATCACCGCCAACAAGGATGTCAATGCCTGCACCTCCATCAAGCGTATCGTTACCAGCTCCACCAGTCAGTGTGTTGTTAGCCGAGTTACCAATGAGTGTATTATCAAGGGCGTTACCCGTACCGTTGATAGCAGCAGCCCCTGTTAAAGTCAAATTCTCAACATTACTTGAAGTTCCCAAGGTATAAGTCACACTACTTTGAGCGGTATCAACACCACCAGTAGCTGTTTCAGTAATAGTGTCAGAGACGTTGTCAATAATATATGTATCGTCACCATCCCCTCCAACCAACGTATCAGTGCCAGAGCCACCATCAAGAATATTGGCACCACTATTACCGCTGATCACGTTATTTAGCGCATTTCCAGTACCATTAATCGCTGTGCTACCTGTCAAGGTCAGGTTTTCAAGATTGCTTGTTGCTCCCAAGGTGTAGCTCACACTACTCTGAACGGTATCTGTCCCACCAGTACTTGTCTCTGTAATCGTATCCGTCGTGCCATCAACGATATAGGTATCATTACCATCCCCACCAATCAAGGTATCAATGCCAGCCCCTCCATCAAGCGTATCATTACCTCCCCCTCCCGTCAGCGTATTGTTGGCAGAGTTTCCTATAAGAACGTTATCCAACGTATTGCCCGTACCATCAATTGCGGCAGTGCCAGTTAACGTCAGGTTCTCAAGGTTGCTTGATGTACCCAATATATATGTCACACTGCTCTGTACTGTATCTATGCCACCATTGGCGGCTTCGGTAATGGTATCAGTGGTGGTATCGACTAAATAAACATCATCCCCAGCGCCACCGACCAAGGTATCTGTTCCTAATCCGCCATCCAAATAATCATTTCCATTACCACCATTTAAGGTATTTGATAAATCATTACCGATCAGCATGTTGTCCAGATCATTGCCTGTCGCGGTAGAGGCATTTCCAAAGAGAATGATATTTTCAACATTGGCATCTAGGTTACGTCCCAGATTCACAGATGTATAAACTGTATCAATCCCCTCATTAAGGTTTTCAGTAACCACATCTTCAATATTGTCTATGAAGTAGGTATCATCTCCGGCCCCACCTTGCATGGTATCTGCGCCCTGAGCCCCATCAAGGGTGTTATTGCCTATATTGCCTATCAATACATTACTCAATGTATTGCCAGTAGCATTGATATGATCAACACCAGTTAAAGTAAGATTCTCAAGGTTCTGCCCAAGTGCCCATGAAACTGAAGATTGAACAGTATCAATACCTTCGTTTGCATTTTCTGTAATGCGATCTGTTCCAACATCGACGATATAAGTGTCATTGCCCAGACCTCCGACTAAATCATCAGAGCCAGCCTGACCATCCAGAATATTGTTGGCACTATTACCAACAATTCTATTTGCAGCGGAATTGCCTGTACCATTAATGGCTGACGCGCCAGTAAGAGTAAGCAGCTCTACATTATCAGAAAGCGTATAAGTCACCGATGATTGCACTGCGTCATACCCACCATCAGGCAATTCATTGACCACATCCCCCACATTATCGACAATGTAAGTATCATCCCCAGTACGACCACTCATCACTTGAGCACCCACACCTCCATTCAGCGTATTACCTCCGGCATCACCAGTTAGTGTATTACCGCTAGTTGTAACGCCAGCTGTAGCAGGATCATTAGGGCTTGTAGATGGCACTCCGCCATTGGGCGTCGCAAAAATAAAAATAGACGGTGTTATTTGCTCTACCGTGTAGCCAACTAATGCAGCTAACGTTCCACCAGCGGGTAATTTAACAACCGCCATTTTTGTATTATTAAAACTCCATTGCGACAAAGCCAGTTGCGAAAAGGAGTAAATGCCGAGTTGCGAAAGATCTATCTTTTCGTTTGGATTATTAATGTCAAAATCTGAAATAATATTGGAGAGTTGCGTGGTTACAGTTTGGCGTATAACAAAGCGATCATTTCCCAAGCCTCCTGTCGCCAAAGCATCCGTAAACGTAACACCATTTCCGGTTATGCTCATTCCTGAGGAGTCACCATCTAAATAAATGATGTCATTACCATCATCGCCATAAAGATAGTCATCTCCAGCTCCACCATCTAGTACATCATCCCCTCCGCCTCCGCGTAAGGTATCATTTCCTTGACCACCAGAAATAACCTCTGAAGCAGAGGAACCATTTAATGTGTCATTGCCATTCGTTCCAGTTAAAACACCTCCTGGGGTAGCAGGTAAAGCGCTACTATCAACATAGCCATCAGGAGCCACGAATACATCTTGGAATGTAAAGAGTGATGATGAATTAATGTTGCCTACAGTAGTGTTCTTAAAAATGATTGTTTGACCGTTACCTAGATTCGCAATGGTGTCAGCCCCAGACTGGTTAAACCCAAGATTACTAAAGCTTTTACCCTCAAAACCTACTAATATCACCTTTTCACCAGAAGCAAATGCAAAGTCAGTAATGGTATCGACTCCATTAGCTCGACTTCTCACTACAAAAATATCTTTACCTGCGTTTCCAGTTAAAGTGTTACTACCTCTACCAGCGTCTAATAAATTATTTGCGGCATTCCCAACTACCGTATCATTACCGTCGCCGGTAAAAACATTTTCGAAATTGCCCGGGCTTGAAATAGTTAATGCTTTACCTTTGAGTGTTGCAGCTCCAGTAGTCAAATTAATCGTAGTGTTCCCAGTGACAGCAGAAGCATTAATCGTATCCAAGCCTCCATCCGTATCGGAAAGTGTATTGCGCCCAGCAATAGTTGCATATTCGTCTGTATAAACGAAGGTGTCATCTATATCTACTTGCTTCCCGTATACTCTTAAACTCCAGCTATTTAAAGTACCAGTGCTTCCAGTAGCAGCATCTGTCACCTTCAACGTCCAATTGCCTGCCGAAAGCTCACCCCAATCCCTGGTAGTCATAAAGGTGAATTGCAAGTTTCCAGATTGAGTATTGCCCAAATCACTTGCACTGCTTCCAGGTGCTTTTCCAACCCGATTTGCCAGAATAGACTCTGTACCGTTCGGAGCAACCAGCGTAATGATCAAATCGCCCCAACGTTGATGGGTGTAGTTAATATCAACTTCAACGTGCTCAATGCTAATCCCGGCGCCCATATTGATCGTAGACGTAATCGTGCCATTATCTGTGATCGCTTGGTTAAGCGTTCCACTTGATTTCGTTAGGGAGTTTTCATTTGCAGCGGTTTGTCTGGTAGTCCACGTTTCTGCCAAACGTACAGCAGCTAACGCATCAACTTCGCCAAATCCATAATCTAACGATGTATGCATTGCACCACCATTCCAATTGGTGGCATGGTTATCTGCCCAAACTGTGTTTGTATCTATGACCTTTTTGGCGCTCATGGCAAGAATTTCTTGCACATCGCGATATCCTAAATCAGGGTTCGCTTCGAGCATTAACGCAACGATACCACTGACAATTGGCGTAGCAAAACTTGTACCTTGCGTAACGGACTCATCATTACCGAAAGTGCTACCATTGTCAGACTCAATCAATCTACTAGTAGAGGTAATATTCGAACCAGGTGCAGAAATGAGCAAACTTGCACCAGGATTACTGAATGGCACACCACCTACCTGTAACGTACCAAGGTCACTTTTTGAATTGATGCTGCCAACTTGGATTCCATAGCGATTATTGCCAAAGTTATCAGTATTTGCACTCCCACCCGTTTGGCGGTCATTGCCTCCAGCCAAGACCATCACAGTACCCAAACCACTGCGGCCATATTGAACAGCGTTGATATAGTCTCCGCTATACATTGTTTGACCAAAACGCACGGCATATGGCTGACTTGCACCCCAAGAATTATTTACAACATCATAGTTAATGTATCGGCCCATCGCACTAATATCGGAAAGATTGTTAGCGATCCAATGCGCTCCTATGGTGGCGCCATACGCAACGCCAATACCACCTTCACCATTATTGGCAGCGACCATTACGCCAGCAACAAGCGTAGCGTGATTAGAATAAGCTCCTGCAGATCCTTCTCCCGCCATTCGACCAGGGGTGGGATCAGCTAACCATGAGGCATTAAGATTAGACTTAAGGTCATAATGGGTTACGTCAAGAATCTCTTTGGTAGTAGCAAACTCACTACCGGGCTCAAATTGCCCAATCCGCACGCCTTTACCAGTATAGTCTTGCCATACTGGGATAATATTTGCCTCACTTAAATACCACTGATCGGCTATCAACGGATCGTGCGGAATATCACTGCTACGCAGATAAACGGCTGCTTTCATTGCAGCCGTTTGCCCAGTTGAAACATCTTTGACTTGCGTCTGATTGTTGAATGCGTCGGCCACGCTGTATTTGAAGCCCATTACACCTTTATACGAAGCATCAGGTGTAAAAAGCACATCGCCACTTGGGGTAATGCTTGCAATCCCCCCTTGGAAATCACTTACCGTGGTGATATGTAAGACATCACCTTGCCTGTCAATATCATTTCCTAGCAACTGAGCCTTACTAATGAGATGTGCAGCAGTCCTGTCAAATCCAACACCATTTGCATCATTATCTAGAATATCTTTCACAGGCATTGGTGCCGCGGCATCCGGGTCAATCCAACTGACATCTTTAAATGACAGTTTCTCAACATTGGTTATCGTATCTGTGCCATCTCGCCCCAACGTATCAGTAATACGGTAAGTCGTTTGACCGTTTGCGCTGACTTTAGTAATGCGATAGTCCGCATATGAGCCAGTGAACTGGACGATGTCATTACCAGCGCCACCATCTATCGTGTCATCACCCTGACCGCCATTGAGCACATCGTTGCCGTCGCCGCCGGATAAGCTGTCATCGCCCTGGCCGCCTTCAAGAATATCGTCCCCGGCACCGCCCATCAAAAGGTCTTGCCCGCGGTGACCGCGAATCAGGTCATTGCCTGCACCACCATCAATCAGGTCATCACCATCTTCGCCGCTCAACACATCATTGGCTGCACCACCGATAAGAATGTCATCCCCTTCGCCGCCTTTAACAAACACACTACTGCGGCCACCACCGATGATGACGTCACCACCCCGCCCGCCCACTGCCACCTCAATATGGCTTTGAGCAAGGTTAAGCGTTACGCCTGCATCACCTACTATCTGGGCAATGTCAGTGCCGTCACCACCGTCAATGGTGTCTAAGCTATCAAACAGAATCACATCATCGCCGGCTCCAGCATTGATGGTATCGGCACCCAGGTTCCCTGCCAGCCAGTTATTGGTGCTGTCACCTATGAGAGTGTCGTTACCCGTGCCACCTTGCGCGTTATTCACACCCTTTTGTGCCACATCCACAATCTCACCACCATTGCCTGCGGTATAGCTTTTAACATTGCCCTCTGTTGTGGTGAGGATGCCAGTGCCGCTGGTAGCAAAGGTACTGCCATTCGGGTTGGCAATAAAATTAGCCGCCAGGGCTTCTTTGGTTTGGCCGTTTTGGATGAAAGTAGAGCTGGCGAGAATTTCATTACCATCGCGCACCAAGCCAGACTGTGCAGTTTGATTCAGGTTAATGCTGGTGATGTTGAGGGATGAGAGTGTTTTGAGTTCGCCAGCATCGGTGATGCCATCATGGTTGACATCTACCCAGACTTTGACATTTTCCCAAGCAGTATCTGCACTGGTGAATTGGTTGTCGCTATTAGAATCTAGGCTTTTGAGTGCAGCTAAGCCATTAGCATAAGGCTTGGTGCCACCACTGCCGTTGGTGCCTACTGCACCGTTAAAGTATTCAGAAAGCGTTTCTGAAATATCATCAATCTTGTCGTTACTGTTACGGTCATATACAACAATACCATCCTGCGCACTGACCCACCCTGTCTGTTCTTTGGTCGCTCCACTATCGTGGTCTATATCAAACAGAACTGGAGCATCTATGTAGTTTGTGAGCTTTACGCCATCTCCATTCAGGTCTAGCACTAATGGGTCAATAGGGATAAATTTAGGCAAACCAGCAGAAGCATTATTAATTGCATTGGCATTCATCTGTACTTGAGTAACAAAGCTGTCAGTATTGAGCGGGCCCATACCCAAACCGAGTAATTGATTGGTGCTGAGATTATGATTACCAGGGCGGAAACCATCTGAAATATAATCGTTAACAACTGCCCAAAACCCAGAATCAAGGTTTACATTCCCCACACCGTTAACCAAGCTTATTCCATCGTTTCTAAGTGTGCTGTCGTTAGCATTCACTGGTATTTCGCCAGAGGTTGGGCTGGTCGTGGCGGAAGCGCTTGTGTTGGTGTTTAGATTAAAAATGGAGGTTGTAGGCAAGCCTAAATCAAAGTTTGAGCCGTAGCTAGAGTCCACGGCTAGATTGACATTTTTTTCAATTGGCACTCCAGTTGCATTATCTATCTTGGTAAAGTTATCTGTATATTTACCAGTAGCACTGTCTAGTGAGCGTTGATATGTAGTAGTTGTATTGAATCTCGGATCAGCAATAACATAAGTATATGTGCCATTATTAGAGTTTAGATTAAGATGGACATCACCAGCATTTATTAATAAAGAGCTCCCATCCTTTACTGGTATCAGAAGCTGAGTTCCAACTGGTAACTTGTTTACATTTGCCCAGGTAATTCCATTGATGGCTAAAATATCTTGAGATGTAATGTTATTGTTATTTTTTTGATTCTCGTAACGAACAATCGCATCAATTGTTCCTCCCTTTTGTAGAATTGCAGTATGTGGGTCAGTATAAACAACCCCAGGGATAGTAAGATAGGGAGTTGAACTGGTGCTAGAGCTATTACTAGAGAGGGCATCAAAGACAAAACTGTTTAAATCTTTTTCCATTTGCCAGATACCCTTTAGAGTACCAGTATGATTAACACTTTCAGCTTTTTGATCAGAGACGTAATCATTATATGTATACGTTTTTCGTGCTAATAAATCATTACTATCAAATGCAAAATCTACAGTTTTCCCTTTTGATTTAGGATCAATCTTGGGCTCTAAAAACAAATTGCCCAAGGTTGTTAGTGTGCTCTGTGATCTGAAATCAAAATCTCCAGTATTTGCTAAAATTGCCGAATTTTGTATATATCTCTCTCCATTTGCTGTAACAACAAACACAGCATCCCTTGAAAGAGCAAAACCAGTATTTCCATGAATAAAGGCTCGATTGTCAAAATCTGTAGATCCCACACCGTACTCAAATTGCTGAATCCCCCAAAAGCGCCGTACGTCAGTGTTTGCAAGATTGACAGTAATTTGTGTTCCGGTAGATGGCAAAAAACTTCCATCAAAAAAATCTTTAATAATTTGTAATTGTGATAAATTTGCGTAGCGACCGGCACCTGTAGTCATATAGGAAACTGCATCAATAGTGAGCGTATTTCCTGTACCAGCTAAATATTGACCAACAACAAATTGATTAGTTAACTCCGTCCAGTCATAAACTTTTGGTGTAGCCACAACATTCTCCTTTTTTATTTCGTATCAGTATTAGTTCTTTGTAGTACTTCCTTAAACGCAATGCCTGTCATTACCTCTGCTACACCTGTTCGCCATATAAGATGACCACAAGGATTGAATTCAATCACCCCAGTAAAATACTTTTCCCGACTATTGCTTGGATTTTTGATCTCATATAACAAAATCACACTTACTCTTTTTTTGGGGAACAAGTTAATTGTTATTCCTTTTGAACGATTATCTACATGACAACATCCAGGATGATTTTGATAATAATTCTGAGGACTATCAGCGGGTTCAAACTTGATATTCTTTTTTTCAATATTTAGAGCTTTTTGTATGTATTCTTCATCAGAAATATTCCTCATCTGTGCATAACAAAATGTATTGGGTACTACAAAGTGATCAAGAAGAAATAAACAGCCAATCAAAAAAAATATAAAAAATAATTTATGCTTTTTATTAAAAATCCACATCTAATCAAATCCTCAACTACGCCTTAGGCGTTGGCAATAAAATTAGCCGCCAGGGCTTCTTTGGTTTGGCCGTTTTGGATGAAAGTAGAGCTGGCGAGAATTTCATTACCATCGCGCACCAAGCCAGACTGTGCAGTTTGATTCAGGTTAATGCTGGTGATGTTGAGGGATGAGAGTGTTTTGAGTTCGCCAGCATCGGTGATGCCATCATGGTTGACATCTACCCAGACTTTGACATTTTCCCAAGCAGTATCTGCACTGGTGAATTGGTTGTCGCTATTAGAATCTAGGCTTTTGAGTGCAGCTAAGCCATTAGCATAAGGCTTGGTGCCACCACTGCCGTTGGTGCCTACTGCACCGTTAAAGTATTCAGAAAGCGTTTCTGAAATATCATCAATCTTGTCGTTACTGTTACGGTCATATACAACAATACCATCCTGCGCACTGACCCACCCTGTCTGTTCTTTGGTCGCTCCACTATCGTGGTCTATATCAAACAGAACTGGAGCATCTATGTAGTTTGTGAGCTTTACGCCATCTCCATTACTACTAATTTTATAAGTACTTTTCCCCGCAGCTTCGTAACTATACTTATCAATCCTGACCCATCCTATCAAATTATCACAGCCGCTCACTTGCCAACATTGCTCTGCTTCGATAGAGAGTGACAAAAATGTGAGTATCGAAATAGAAAATATTTTATGCATCCAATTCATATAATGGCTTTCTGTTTTTCAATAAAATTTTTAGAAATCAAATGTAGGTATCAAAATGCCACTTCGTGCTACAAATATAAAATCAAAAGCACTATTGCACCAATTCAATCAGGTACAAAAAGACAGACTCATAAAATATCTCCAGCTTGATCTTGTGGTGTCTTGCTTCTTGCAACATTGATCACACTATGCAAGACTTTTAATGTGACGACTTCATCAACTTGCAAACGCTTGGGTAACTGATGAGTAATAAAAATGATCGTTACCTTACCGTTAAGCTTATTAATCGTAAGGGCAAACTGCTCGGCAGTTTCTGGGTCAAGGTTGCTGACTGCCTCATCAAATATCAAAATATTGGGTTGCCTTAAAAGCGCTCTTGCAATGGCAATACGCTGTTTCTGACCGCCACTCAAACCAGTACCATGCTCCCCTAATGGGGTTTGATAGCCTTGGGGCAGTTGTTCTATCGTTTCGTGAATACCTGCCAATTGACAGGCCATGATGATTTGCTCAAAGCTGGCATGTGGGTTTGCGAGTGTGAGATTTTCGTAGAGTGTTCCCGAGAATAGTGTGGTCTCTTGTGGGACTACACCAAACACATTGCGCAACTCATTAGCACTCATGTAGCGGATGTCTTTGCCATCGAGCTTGATGCTGCCTTCTTGCGGCTGCAAAAACCCTAACATGAGTTTGGCCAAGGTGCTTTTACCACAACCACTGGGCCCCATGATAACGGTGCATTTTTGTGGCTTGATATTGATATCGAGCTGCTGGTAGAGCCAGGGGTGATTTTCAGAATATCTAAAACTGATGCTTTCAAAGTCTAGCTGGCCTTTGATGCTATTTGCTCTGGCCGGAATCAGCGAATAGGGTTCAGTTGGCGCATCCATCAAGTCACCTAGGCGCTTTACAGCAATATCCGCTTGTTGAAACTCTTGATACATACCAACCAACCTGAGGACAGGGCCAGAGAGCCTACCGCTAAACATTTGGAAAGCGACCAGCATGCCGATGGTGAACTCGGGGTTATGCATCACTATCCATGCACCCACGCATAAAATAGCAAGTGTTTGCAGTTGGTCTAAGGTATTGGCAGTGATGTTGTAGCTATTAGAGAGTTGTTTGGCGGTGAAGGTACTATTAAGGTAAGTAGCTAGGTAATCGCCATATTTATGCTCAAGCTGCGGTTCGAGTTGCAGCGCTTTGACGGTTTCCATGCCAGAAATGTATTCAGTGAGGAAAGCCTGATTTCTTGCACCGAGTAGGAATTGTTCGTTGAGGCGTTTACGTAGTAAAGGCGTCACTGCCAGACTGACAAGTGTAATCAACGTCAAACTTGCCAGACTGATTAAAGTGAGCTGCCAGCTATACCAAAACATAATCGCTAAAAAGACGATCAAGAATGGGAAGTCGAGCAGCAAAGTAATCAATGAGCCAGCCAGAAATTCCCGAATCGTTTCCACACCATGTAACCGGGCAACCAATGTCCCAGTAGGCCTATGCTCAAAATAGCGCATGGGTAAATGTAATAGATGGCCAAATACTTTGTGGGCGAGAACTGCATCAATACGATTACCGGTATGCAATACCAGGTATTGCCTCACCCAACTCATAATGGCGTTGAAGACCATGAAGATACCAAGTGCGATGGCAACGACAATCAAGGTACTGGTCGTATGGTGAACCACAACTTTATCAATAATGACTTGTGTGCCCAATGGGGTAGCCAACGCCACGATTTGAATGGCTAATGAAGCCAGCAGAATCTCACGCCAAACCGTTTTGTGTTTGAGTAGTTCTGGGATAAACCATTTAAAACCAAAGGGGCGTTTGGCAGTTTCTGATTTTGCTGCTGTCGATTGCGGATTAGCTTGCGCTTCAAGCTCTGTCGCAGTTTGATTGGTGTCATGTCTTTTAGAAGCCAACAACACTTGGCCCGTGACTTGAGCAACAAACGCGGAATAATCAATGGTTTCAGGCTGCTCAGTACCAGATTTGATCCAAAGCACACGCTCCTTATCGCACTTGAGCACAATAGCTACGTTTGATAACTCTTCTTTCTCAGCAGCTTGTGCATCTTGAGTGGGCGGCGGCTCAATGTTAGGTGAGGTTTTTAAGATAGCTAAAACTGGAAAGACGGCGGGATGGACATCATGAAGATTTAATGTTTCGAGACCAATTTGAAATCCGTAAGACTGTAATGCTGATTGTAGAGAGGTTAAATCATAGGGAGGAACAAAACTGCGAATCAGCAATTGAGCATCAAATGGGATCTTGTGCAGCGCGCACAAGCCTCCTATAGACCAGACAAAACTCTGGCTACTCAATTTCATTCTCTCCACCCTGAATCTTTGTGTTATTTTCCAATCATATTAAATCAAAAATTATTAAATAAAAATATATTTTTTAACATGACTGACCGCAACCTTACATTACCCCCTAATGATAAATATTCACTCATGAAAAGTTAATAACTAATGGGATTCGAGAAACTAGCCGAATAGGAGCAACGGCTTAAAGTAAAACAGGACTGCATCTATAAACTCAGTTGCATTATGAAAACTCTCAAGAATTAATTTAATGCAGTTAACAAGGCTTGATACGAAAACTCTCATTCACCCCCAGCAAACCCGTTGCGTACATGTAACTATTTGTAGAATATTCGTATGAAGAAAAACAACCAATTGACATCATTGCCATGTGCCTAAAGTGCCTTTAAAGGTTGAGACTTTGGATGATCTATATGCCCTATCAGAAGAAATAGGCGTTTCAACAGAAGATATCCATTTAGCAATCAAGACCTAGTGCAAATCCTCTCCGTATTGAACTTGTGACTCATTTGCATGAACTCATCACTAAGAACTGAATGCAGAGCTCCTACTCTTTACGAACAAGCTGGGATAATACTGAGAACAGTCACAGAAGATGAGGTGGACAGTAGAAGCCTTTTCTCATCATGGATTAGATCTATTTATCAAGTAATAATCGACTTGAAACAAAATTTCCGCAAAGGTATCAACAAATACCCCTCTCATCACAACCGGAAATCCAAGAGCCTTAGGTAGTTAGACGCCTGCAATTGCCTAGTAGTACCACCTTTAACCTCACAGAACAGCAACCATGCGGCGGCCCTGCATTACGTTATACGTCGAAATGACGGACTTTATTATCTCCCGACAGACTTAATTAATTTTCATCAGTCACACCATATAAAAGGTTAATCACCCGACACTGACGGAATCTTATGAATACTCAAATCTGCGCCGTCAAATTCTGACTCGGCATCCAGTCGAATACCTACCGTTTTTTTGATCAGGCCATACACAATGGCACCGCCGGCCAGTGCAATGACGACGCCTGTGAGTGTGCCGATAAGTTGACTGATAAAGCTGACACCGCCCATGCCGCCTAAAGCAGAACAGCCAAAAATACCGGCCGCCAAACCGCCCCAGGCGCCGCATAGGCCGTGCAGCGGCCAGACACCCAGTACATCATCAATCTTCAGGCGGTTTTGAGTCATGGTAAATGCCCACACAAACAATGTGCCGGCAACGGCGCCGGTGACTAATGCGCCTAGCGGATGCATCACGTCAGAGCCAGCACACACGGCCACCAACCCCGCCAGAGGGCCGTTATGTACAAAACCGGGGTCATTTTTACCCAGCACCAGAGCGGCCAGTGTGCCGCCAACCAGGGCCATCAGCGAATTGACGGCCACCAGGCCTGAGATATTTTGTATGGACTGCGCAGACATGACGTTAAACCCAAACCAGCCAACCGTAAGTATCCAGGCGCCTAAAGCGAGGAAAGGAATATTGGAAGGTGGGTAAGCATGTAAGCGGCCATCTTTGGTATAGCGCCCATTACGCGCACCGAGCAGGATGACCGCCGCCAGTGCAATCCAGCCGCCCATGGCATGCACCACGACTGAACCGGCAAAGTCATGAAAGCCTGCGCCAAAACTGGCTTTTAACCAGTCTTGAAAACCGAAATGATTATTCCAGGCGATGCCTTCAAAAAACGGGTAGACAAAACCGACGATGAGAAAGGTGGCGGCCATTTGCGGATTGAATTTGGCCCGCTCAGCAATGCCGCCAGAAACAATCGCCGGGATAGCCGCGGCAAAGGTTAACAGGAAAAAGAATTTAACCAGGTCATAGCCACTTTTCGCCGCCAATACATCGGCGCCGCTGAAAAAATTGATGCCATAGGCAATACTGTAACCAATGAAAAAATAGGCGATGGTAGACACACAAAAATCCACCATGATTTTGACCAGGGCATTGACCTGGTTTTTTTGACGTACAGTGCCGACCTCCAAAAAGGCAAATCCGGCATGCATTGCCAGCACCATAATGGCTCCAAGCAATACAAACAAGACGTCATTCGCTGACACTAATGCTTCCATTTCGCTCTCCGACTAATAGTGGTGAAAGTTGGCGTTTTGCCTGATGGCACGCCTTATATTGAATACGCACTATTAAAATGCGCACCAATTTAATGCGCATGGCTAAAGCAAATATCAGACCATTTTTATGTGATTGATTTTAAAGGCACTTACTTTGAGGACTACGCGAAATTGCACCAAAAATGAACCAACAAAAGTGCACTGCACATTTTTGGTGCAATTTTACATAATTTCTGGTGGCTGCAACTGTTTGAGCATTTCAACCGCATCAGGATGTGCCGCCCAAAAATAATAAAACTCGCGCACAGCATTTAAAAACAGGTGACGGGTATTTTTGAGGTTAAACAACGGTAAGGTTGCATCAGCAGTGATACGAAAAGCATTCTTTTCAGACAAGGGGGCTTCTCGCAGGCGTAACAACATCAGTTTCGCCATCCGCGTGCGCAGTTCAATATCCATTTCCTGCTTGTGCTCCATGGACTTGAGCGCTTTGACATACCCATTAAGCGCCCACAACTCTGAAGTCTCAAACTTTTCCGACTGCAGCGCTGGCCAGACGGACTGTAAATCGATCACGGCCGGCTGCCAGCCGATAGGGTGCAATTCAAAGCCAACCGACTCGGCATATTGCATCACGGCTTTCACATCCCCGCGCCAGAATGGGTAAAACTCACGGATAATGGTGAGCAACTCAGGCCAGCGTTGTGCCGGTTTATCGTTCAGGCAATCATCAACCGCCTGGCGATAGGCCGTGCTGGTACACTCCTGATCTGCCAGCAAAGGGCTTAACTCGGCCAGCAAGGCATCGCGCTGCGCCATAATGGCGGCATCCGCCCCCTTGCCATGCAATAAATTATAATAGGCTTGAATAGCGTCTGCTTCGCGACTTGAACTCATGACAGGTTGCACTGATATAGGAATATGAACTTGAAACATCATACACTGAAACATATGATCGCTTTACGGGAGAACAACAATGGCTGAATGGGCTTTATTGGCCATTTTAATTGCGGGTGCATGGTTTTGGATGGACTCGGTCGCCAAACGCGAAGCCGCATTAAAAATTGGGCGCCAACTGGCAGAGCGTTGCCATTTGCAGTTTTTAGACGAAACCGTTGCCTGCTCTCGCGTGGGCTTTGCCCGGGATGGCAATGGCCGCATGCAATTGCAGCGCACTTATACTTTTGACGTCTCCAGCCAGGGCATAGAACGCATGGCCTGCCATTTACAACTGCGCGGCGCACAGCTGGTGGCCTGGCATATTCCACCCTACACTGCACAGTAATCAACATGGTGGTTGGCCGCTTTGCTCCCTCGCCTACCGGGCCACTGCACTTTGGTTCACTGGTGGCCGCGGTTGCCAGCTATTGCGATGCTAAAAGCCGTGGCGGGCAATGGCTGTTGCGCATTGAGGACGTTGATCAAACCAGGCACGTGGCGGGTGCCAGTGAAGCGATTATTCATACCCTGCAACACTACGGCTTTGGGTGGGATGGCGAGATTGTTTATCAAAGCCAACGCAGTGAATATTACCAAACGGCATTGCAGCAACTGCGCCAGCGCGGCCTGGCCTATCCCTGCACCTGCTCACGCAAAGAGATTACTGATTCCAGCACGCTGCTCGGCATAGAAGGGGCCATTTATCCCGGCACCTGTTTGCAGCATCCCACCAAACCAGGTGCAACCGCTGCCTGGCGCATTAAAACGGACGCCCAGACCATCAGCTTTCAGGACCTCATTCAGGGCCACCAGCAACACCATATGGCGAGAGACATTGGTGATTTTGTCGTTAAACGCGCTGATGGACTGTTTAGCTATCAATTGGCGGTGGTGATAGATGACGCCTTGCAAGGCGTGACGCATGTCGTACGTGGCGCTGATTTACTCAATTCCACAACGCGGCAAATTTACCTGCAACAATTACTCGGCTACCCCACGCCAATCTACGCCCATCTTCCATTGGTATTAAATGCCGACGGTCAAAAACTGAGTAAACAGACATTGGCCACGGCATTACCTGAAGACAATCTCGTGGACACACTGGTCGCCGCACTCACCTTTCTGCAACAAGCCTTGCCGAAAAATGCACAATCGCTATCGCTGGCAAATCTATGGCAATGGGCGATAACGCACTGGCAGTTGCCAAAAATTACCAGCGCTTAACAATCCGTTTTGCCTGCCAATGGTAAAATGCCGGCATGAACCAAGATCGCAACCAAGACCAATTACACCCGTTTATTTTTGAGCAGTCTGCCGTGCGTGGTAACTGTGTGCAGCTTGACCAAAGCCTGTCGACTGCGCTTGAGCATCAGTCATTACCGCCCGCCCTGAAAAAAGCCATAGGCGAATTCACCGCCGCCAGCGTGCTGCTCACCGCGACGCTCAAAATGCAGGGCAAACTGATTTTGCAATTGCAAAGCCAGGGCGCGCTGCAATTACTGGTGGTGGAATGTACCTCAGGGCTGAATATCCGTGCCACGGCCAAAGTCGGCGCCGAACTGCATGGCGACAACTTGACCGCCTGGCTCAAACAAGGGCAATTAGTGATTACCCTGATGCCAGAAGAAGGCGAGCCCTATCAAGGCATTGTGCCGCTAGAAGGCGACAATATCGCCAGCATGCTGGAGAACTACATGTTGCGCTCACAGCAAATCGATACCCGTTTATGGTTAGCCTCAGATGGCGAGCGCGCTTCAGGCCTGCTGCTGCAAAAATTGCCGCAGCAACAAGAAAGTGACCTCGATTGCTGGAACCGTGTGCAGCACCTGGCAGGCACGGTCACCGAGCAGGAGTTATTAGACCTGGACACAGTCACCCTGCTGCAGCGCCTGTTTGCAGAAGAAGATGTGCGCTTGTTCAGCGGCCGTGAAGTACAAGCATTTTGTAGTTGCTCACAAACCAGCGTCACCAATATGCTGCAAATGCTGGGCATGGCCGAAGTACGCAGCATCATTGAAGAACAAGGCAGCGTGCAGATTCAATGTGACTTCTGCAACAAGCACTACGTGGTCGACGAGCAGGAAGCGCTGGCCTTATTTGACGAAGACGATGACCACGAGGTCACGCACTAAGACAACAAGCGTTGGCGCTGACACTCAAACAGCGCCACCGCAGTCGCGGCTGCGGCATTCAGTGATTCCAGCGCCAATGTTCCCTGATGCGCCATCGGAATGGTGATGCAGGTGTTAACGGCAGATTGCAAGGCGGCAGAAATCCCCGCGCCTTCATTACCCACCGCAAACAACACCGGCTCACGCAAGGCTTGCTCATACAGACTCTCACCCTGCATGGTCAGCGCCAGCGTGCGTCCATCAAAACTGTGCACCACCTCAACAGCATCCACGCCTTCCACCACCGGCAACACAAACTGTGCACCCTGCCCGCCGCGTAAAGCCTTAGGCGACCAGGCATCCGTACAGCCCTTGCTCAGGTAAGCCACTTGCACCCCGGCCGCAGCTGCGGTGCGTAATATACTGCCCAAATTACCGGGATCCTGAATATCTTCAATCAACAAGGCAAAATCAACCTTTTCAGGCAGCACGGGTTCAGGAATATCCACCAGCGCCATCACCCCACTGCTAGACGCCACAGGCGCCAGCTCGGCAAACATCAAGGTCGGCAGCAGCATGGTATCCACATCAGACAACTGCTGAATCAAACCAGTCGCTTCCACCGTGCTATGCCCTTCCGGGATAATCAGCAAACGCGGCTCACCATAGGTCTGGCAATATGCCTCGATTAAATGTACCCCTTCGAGCAGCGTTGACGCTGTTTTCCTGCGCTCACGAGACTGATCGAGCAGTTTGCGTAGCTGTTTAAAAACGGGATTATCGCGGGAAGTGATGTGTTTGAAGGCCATAGTGGGGATTATACGTGAATTGCTTGGGTGGCTGATTTTGGGATTATGGAGAAGCATCATTCTTCTCAGTTTTTACTGTTGCGGGCTCGTATGACTTATTTTTCCGCCTTGTTGGCGAGTCACTTTCTGATACTTGCCCCTCAGAAAGTAACCAAAGAAGAGGGCACCCAGCCATCACGGCCTAAAGGCGCCCTTGCGTTGCTCAACAAAATAAGACGGTCACGAAACTCAACCTGGCAGCTCACACAAAACGTGAGCTGCTGCGGGATTCGAACAGTCGCTCCCTCTACTCTTATTTTGTCTCCGCTACTCAGCGTGATGGAATGGGATTTATCTCACCAAACTAGCAACGCAGTAACTTGGGAGGTTAGAAAACCAGATTCGTTGATTAAAACTACATTCGGTGGCATTCGATTGGTGTTCGGGGTCCCCATCTGCCGCGCCGAGCAACGCAGGGTTGACGGGAGTCTTCGGCCATCGGCTGTCCGAGTTCCGCAGTGGCTTGCGTTTTGTGCAAGCCACCAGGGCGAGTTTCGATGGACGCCCGGCAAGCCGAGTAGCGCAAGGAACAAGCGGAAGCTGGGGTGCATTTCTTTTGGTTACTTGTTCTTTGTGCAAGCAAAGAAAAGTAACTCGCCGAAAAGGCGAAAAGAAACCTTACAACCCAATACAATCGCGAGCAAAAACTTCCCTATCAGTAGTCGACCCACATAAGAATGACCTTCTAGCACATAAGAAGCCCAGTCACACCAAAGCCCACTTCCAATTCACGTATAATCCCATCATGGCAAAAACATTAGATCTAGAACGTATCCTGCACCGTCAGGGCTTTGGCACGCGCAAGATGTGCCGCATTTTAATCATCAACGAAGAAGTCACCGTCAACGGTGAAATATGCGATGACCCGGACGCCAAATTTGCCCTGGACGATACCCTACACTTCACCGTCAATGGCGAGGCCTGGCAATACCGCGAACATAGCTACCTGCTGATGCATAAACCTGCGCATTATGAATGCACGCACAAAACTCAGTTCCATCCGACTATTTACACGCTGCTGCCTGAGCCGCTGGTGGAGCGTGGCATTCAGTGCATAGGCCGTTTGGATGAAGACACCACGGGGCTGATTCTGCTGTCGGATGATGGGCAGTTTATTCATAAAGTCAGCTCTCCCAAGCACCATGTGCCTAAAGTGTATGAAGTCACTTGCAAGCACGCCTTGAGTGCAGCCGACCTTGAACATTTGCTGGCAGGTGTCAAACTGATTGATGAGGAAGAGACCATTGCGGCACTGGCGGTGACCAGCATTTCTGCAACGGTGCTACACATGACCCTGGCGGAGGGAAAATACCACCAGGTCAAACGCATGATTGCCGCGATTGGCAACCGTGTCGAGGCATTGAAACGCATCAAAATCGGTCAACTGACATTGCCTGAAACATTGGCGGCTGGCGAGTGGCGCTGGCTGTCCGCCGAGGACTTAATCGCTGTCCAGTCTTGATTTACGCTGCAGCCTTGAATCGCATCACTTAAAAAGGAAACTTTATGACGTGGCTAACCCTGGTTATTGCTGGCTTGTTTGAAACGGCCTGGGCCATAGGATTGAAATATACGGATGGCTTCACCCGCTTCTGGCCCTCATTCTGGACCATTCTTGCCATGATTATCAGTGTCTGGTTACTAGGCCTCTGCGTCAAATCGTTGCCCGTAGGCACGGCTTATGCCGTCTGGGTGGGCATCGGTGCTGTGGGGACGGTGATTGGCGGTATCTGGCTGTTTAACGAGCCGGTATCTGCCTTGCGTATCATTAGCCTGGGCTTGATTATGGCGGGCATTATCGGTTTAAAACTCGCGACCACACAAGCATAAGCGCAGCCTTACGCCTGTCAAAAACTCACCTGGAAAAACAGTTGTATTTTTTTGTATAAATCATAAAAAACGCGGTATGATCGTTACAACATCCCTGTCAAAGGATCGAGTGCTTTGCAAATACCAGCTATTCCTGCCAATGAAATAGAGCGCTTGCATGTGTTACGCGCGCTCGCCATCCTTGATACGCAGGCAGAAGAACGTTTTGACCGGTTAACCAGAATTGCGACGCGCATGTTTAATGTACCGATTGCGCTGGTCAGCCTGGTCGATACCAATCGCCAATGGTTTAAGTCCTGCATGGGGCTGCAAGTCTCAGAAACCTCACGCGACATTTCCTTTTGTGGTCATGCGATTTTAGGTAATGACACCTTCGTCATTAATGATGCCTCCAAAGACCCCAGGTTTCTTGATAACCCGCTGGTGACGGCTGCGCCACATATTCGCTTTTATGCTGGCAGGCCAATACGCACCACCCATGGGTTTAAAGTCGGCACCTTATGCCTGATTGACTCGCAACCACGGGAGTTTCCAGCCAGGGATATAGAAGACCTCAATGATCTGGCAACCATGGTAGAGAGCGAGCTGGCGGCGATTGAACTGGCGACCATGGATGAACTGACCGACCTCAGTAATCGACGCGGCTTTATCATGCTGACGGAAAAATACCTCAATTATTTCAGCCGTCACCAATTGCATGCTTCACTGGTGTTTTTAGACCTGAATGACTTTAAGATCATCAACGACACCTATGGCCATGATGAAGGCGATCGTGCCTTGCAAACGTTTGGCAAAGCACTGAAACAAATGGGCCGCAGCTCGGATATTTTTGCGCGACTGGGTGGCGATGAATTTGTGATCTTGCTCGCCTGTACCCGTGAGCAAGAAGCGCATATTGTGACGCAAAGGCTATGCAATCATTTAGACATGATCCGGCAGCAACTGCGACAACCTTATAAAATATCATTCTCACAAGGCATCGTCGAGTTTGATCCCCAGCAACCAAAATCAGTGGATCAACTGTTGCTTGAAGGGGACACCATGATGTACCAACTGAAAAAAGCCAGTGCTGCGCTGATGGGAAAATAACCTGCGATCAAATGAGCTTGTCGCAGGCGATGCATGAATTAACTGCCCAGCAACTTCTGCGCTTTGGCTGTTGCGTTATTAGCCGAACGTTTCTTTGCACTGGCTGCATGGTGAGTTTTACCGGTCCCGGCCTGCTGTGCCACACAGGCACCACCTGCACTACCTAAGCCTGCACCAAGCACGGCCAATAAACGGCCGCCACCTAATCCACGCCCAAGAATCGCACCGCCAGCACCGCCCACCGCGCCACCCAGCATGGTATGAGGTTGAGTCTTGCCGCCGTTAGCGACCACACTGCCAACGGCACCGCCCACTGCCCCGCCTAATACTTCCCCGGCGGGGCCCAGCATCACTGCGCCAATGGCCGAACCAGCCAAACCACCGACACCACTGGCGCCGACGGCTTGATTGTTGCAACTTTGTGCCTGCACGATATGACTCATGCATAACAGGCTGGCTGATAATATCCAGATTCTCATGGCAGTGACTCCAGGATTAACGCTTCACGCGGGATGACAGGGGTTTAATCATGATGATGACCACGGCCATGATGGTGGCCATGTTTTTTGCCTTTTTTACCGCGGTAACTTCTCTGATATGGATCAGGTTCATCAATCACCTTACCGACCACCGCACCACCGGCACCACCTACCCCTGCACCGACCACGGCGCCAGTCGTGGTCCCGCTGACTTTACGGCCAACCATGGCACCCGTTGCGCCGCCAGCGGCACCACCGAGAATGGCCCCTGTACGACCAGCGCGGCCAGTCGTCGCTGCCCCACCCAGGCCACCGCCTACGGCACCGCCAATGACTTCACCCGTACTGCCACCGAGTACGCTACCAACCGCAGTGCCAGCAGCTGCGCCGACGCCGCCACCGAGACCGGTTTCCAGATTATCTGCCATCGCTGTCGTCGATAACAATGCCAACACACCCCATACCTTGCATATCTTTAAAAACTTCATCATCTTCCCTTATTTGAATTAACTACTTGCTTGAATGTTGCCTTGATTGAATTTATGTTATTTTAAACTGTCTTGTCAGTCATGACGGGCTTTATATCCTTCATCTACACACTCACATCATGTTAGCTACCCGTTTATCACTACTCTGTTCACCGCTGCTTGCACTCACCTTAATCGCTTGCTCAGCGCCTTTGCCACCGCAAGCTGAACAGGCGATTGTACGCCGTTTTGACCCGACCCAATATGTGGGTACCTGGTATGAAATTGCCAGGCTAGACAACACATTTGAAAAAGGGCTGGAACAGGTGACCGCCAGCTATAGCCTGGAAGCAGATGGCACGCTCAAAGTGATTAACCGTGGATTTAGTCCCGAGAAAAACGACTGGAGTGAAGCCATAGGCAAAGCCAAGTTCGTCGATCCCGCCAATGCAGATGGCAGCCGGACTGGCCGCCTTAAAGTGTCTTTCTTCGGCCCATTTTATGGGGATTACAACATCCTCGAAGTAGACCAGCCCTATTACAACTATGCACTGGTGAGTAGCGGTCGTGACTACTTATGGATACTGTCGCGCACCCCACAACTCACTTACCCGATCAAACAGCACCTGATGGCCAAAGCCAAAGAACTTGGATTTGCCACTGATCAGCTATTGTTCATCCGCCAGTCCAACCAGGTTGAGTACGAATCCGGTCGACATGTGATGCCCCAGCATCACTAACTCCTGCCGCGTCAATCCACTGGAGATTAACGCGCGGGAGGGCTGCCCCTCCCGCTCTGTTCATTGCGCGTCTATCTGTTTGCTTTCTGGCTGCTCACTTTCAGGCCCTGCCGCGGGCGCATCCATCACAGGATCCAACCCTGCTGGCACAGGCGCTGGCACGACTTCACCCGTGCTATAGCGCAATGCGCCTAATACCGCATACACGCCATCGGCCTGCTTGGCCAGTTTGGTGACCGTTTCCACATCCTGTTTGGAGGCCACTTCACCGCTCAACTGCACCACGCCTTGCGCATCGGCATCGACCTGAATATTGGACACATCCACACCATTGGTTTGCAAGGTGTTTTTCACATTATCAACCACGGTGTCGCTAGGCAGAAAATTGTACATGGGCTCAGCTTTGGCAAGCACACCCGCAGCCAGCGCATTTGCGCTGCCACCCACTAATAAAGCAATCATCGTACTCATTGCCAGATATCGGTTCATCTTATTCATGATGTTTCCTTTCTGTTGCATAAGGTGGCGAGTTGTTCAAGTTGTACAGAGGATGAATCAGTCAACACATGAAGAACAACCCGCCGCAAGAAAAAAGCAAGCTACGCACTTGGGAGAGAATATGTAGCTTGCGAGGGGGTGTTTATTAGCCTTTTACCACGATAGCGTTTTTCACAGACTTGACGCCTTCAACGCTGGCCACCAGTTGCTCGGCTTTGGATTTCAGCGCAGCCTCAGACACAAAGCCACTAATCAGCACTTCACCTTTGTGTGTTTCCACGCTGATTTTGAGGGACTTCAATGACTCCTCTTCCAGCAAGCGGGCTTTTACTTTGGTGGTAATCCAGCTATCGGACATGGCGCCTTTGATCGCTTTTTGACCAGTTTGTGTTTTGAGCTCTGCATATTCGTCGTAGCTCAAACTACCATCCTTATCATGGTCAAACGCTTTGAAATCTTGTTGCTTAACCCCTTTGTCCTGTTGCAATTCGGACCAGTTCAGTGAGTTATTGGCATTCTTGTCCAGGGTGTTAAATTCTTCCAGATAGGGTTTTTCACCGTTCTGGACTTCCTGTAGATCGAATGCGAAAGCATTTAATGTGATGGTTGTCGCCAACAGGCCGCCAAAGATTGTTGCTTGTGTGTATTTTGACATTAACATGAGCGTCTCCTTTTTCACGCGTTACACAAAACAGTTCTGCTGTCTTGTGTGGCCATATTAATGAGGTGCGCGTGTCAGGTCAGTCGTCCAACGACTGAATGTCATGTCAGAATAGGCCTACAGTGAGGCTGGGGCTGCACTCAGGCAGCAGAAGGGTCACTCTTGAGATACGGCAACAGTACGCGCGTGCTGGCGCCTTGTTGCGGAGCGCTGGTGATTTCATAATGCCCGCCAATCGACTCCACACGGTTACACATACCGCTGATACCATGGGTGCTATTGGTGAGTTTTTCCGGGTCAAAGCCGATACCGTTGTCCACGATCTCTAATTTGATATGCTGATCGTCATGCATTAAATGTACAGAGACTTCGGTCGCCTTGGCATATTTGCTGCAGTTATTTAAACTCTCTTGCACCAAACGGTAAACAATCAGGCTGACGGTCTCGTTAATCGCCATTTCCTGCTCTGGCATAATAATATCCATTTGCCACTGGTTACGTGACCTGGCTTCATCAATCAGGTTCTGCAACGACGCAATCAGGCCAAAACTCTTAATCATGGCCGGGTGCAGGTTTTGTACGATTTCGCGTTTAAAATTAATACTGCGATCCAGGTACTGATTGGTCTTTTTGAGCTTCTCGGTCACCTGCGGCAACTGATCCTTCACATGCTTGATCGCCCAGGAAATATCCATCTTGATCGCAGTCAGCAAAGAACCCAGTTCATCATGTAACTCTCGGGATAATTGATAGCGCTCATGTTCAATATTGGTTTGTGCCTGCAAGGCCTGGCCCTGCACAGCAGTGGTCAGGCGCTGAATATTGCGCTCATACTCCGCGTTCTCATCGGTCAGGCGTACATATAAATTAGCCTTCTCCGCCAGTTCGCGTAACAGGCGGCGTATCACCAGCACCACCAATGATACAAAGATCAGCGGGCAGGCCATGACAAACCAGCGCATCAGCTTGCGTGTCGTATCCCGCGTATCGGCCACTTCGTCACGGTAATCCAGCACCAGCTTTTCAAACTGGCGCGACAATACTTCAATATTACGGCTTTCCTTGATCCCGGAATCCAGCTTGACTACTGCCAATGCTTTATCAAACTGGCGCTTTTTAGCAAAATCAATGGTCACGCTCATTTCAGCAGACTTCTTCACAATACTGTTCACCAGCTCGCTCATGGTGGTTTGTATCACCGGATGTTTGACCAGGTTAGTATGGTTGAGCAATTTATTGATGTTGCGTAGATGCTGACTCATTTGCTTGGTCGCATCATCATAGGGTTTAAAGTAGTTTTCTGAGCGCGTGAGCAAATACCCGCGCTGCGCACTTTCGGCAACGGCCAGGTTGGACTGGGTTTTCCAGGTTTCGAGCAGCAACTGGTCGAGCATGGCTAATACGTCGGTTTTTTCGCGGGTGGTGACAATAAAGCGGTCATTCACCACCAGCATGGCGGCCGCCAGCATCAGACTGACAGTGAGCAAAGCCACCGTGTTACCGCCAAAGGTATCACTGATTTTTTCCAGCCGATCAAGCAAGGCGATAAGGTAGGTTCTGAATTTTTGCATGGCGGTTGAGTGAAGAGATTGAAAAATCAGGCAATCCGGCGTAACGTTTTTTGCGTGTATTGTTCACAATATATCAAACGCATCATAGCGGTGTTGCGAACTAACAGCAACGTAAAGATGTGTTGCCTTGTGAATTAATGCACTGTCAGAGAATTCTGACTTTGATATCGGTGGCTGGCCGATAGGTAGATTGCATGCCAGTTGGATAAGATGGCCACATGTTGAAAACACTTTTCGTTTAATCAACTGTCCAATCAGTCATAACGGTTTATTTGTTATGTGAGTAAGACACTGAACTACGTATGTAAAACCACGATTTAAAAAGGAGTTTCAAAATGTTTAATTTTTCAAAAGACAATGTTGAGAACACGACTGATCGCTTGGCCAAACACTCTGACCAGGCCATTGAACAAATCGCTGCGCAGGTGAAATCGACTGCCAATGAGCTGCTGGATGCCGTCAATGATACTGCGGACACCACGCAGGACAAGGCAAAAGAGCTGATTCATACCCTGAAAAGCAATATTGACCGTTTAACCAGCGAAGAAAATGCGGCAGCCCTTGCCTCCAACCTGAGCTCAAAAGCGGGCCGTGTCAAAGAGCAGGTGCAACGCGAGGTGAGCGACACTTACCACTCGATCAAAGACAAGACCGCCGATACTGTGCAGGAACATCCATTGGGCACCGTGCTGGTAGCCGCTGGTGTCGGTTTGCTGATAGGATACCTGTTAGGCACCAAACGTCGTGAATAAGCAAGGAAAGCTATGTGGGTAAACCTCTTGAAATTTGTCGCTGTTTTGTTTTTAAATCGCAAAGTGAGCGCATTGAAAGGTAGTTTTTTCAATTTGCGTCATCACGTCGCCGATTACACAGAAGACCGTGCACAACAATTGAAACAGGATTTTCTGGAGGAAACTGAACGCCTGGCCACCAGCATGGTAGGCATGCTGGTGGTGTTTAGCATGTTCATTTTTACCGGTTTACTCGGCTTGATGTGGCTGTTTTCACTATTGTGGCAACATCCACACCGCTCTTTAATTCTTGGCCTGGCAATGCTGGTGCCCACAATTATCGGTATTATTGCTTTTATTTCTGTACGCGCCATTTGGCATAAAAAACCATTGTTTGCTGACTCGCTGGCGATGATCAGCCAGGACTGGCGCTTGTTTAGAAAAGAAATGGCGCCAGATGCGCAAACAGACCCGGCAGCTGCGCCAGACAATGATGGCGAAAAATCTGCAAGCTGAGACATAAACCCTGACTAACGAGCTTAAGAGAACCGCATGAAAAGAATTCTTTTGGTAGATGATCACAGCATTGTGCGTGATGGTTTGCGTAACCTGATCGAACTGGAAAATGATCTGCAAGTGACCGGGGAAGCCTCGTCAGGGGCAGAGGCGATCCAGCTGGTGCGCAAAAATGAATATGATGCCATGGTGCTTGATATTTCGATGCCTGACAAAAACGGGGTGGATACCTTGCATGAACTCAAACATGTGTCGCCGGACTTACCGGTACTGGTGCTCAGTGGTTATGCAGAGGATCAATACGCGTTGAACTTAATGCGTAATGGCTGCAAAGGCTATTTATCCAAAAATGCGGATTCAGATGAGATTATCCTGGCCATTCGCACCGTGTCTGCAGGCAAGCGTTACATTTCAGCCGAACTGGCTGAGCTGATGACCAACGAACTCAGTCATCCCTCAGAGAAGCAGTTGCACGAAACCTTGTCTGACAGAGAATTTCAGGTATTCGTCAAACTGGCAACCGGCCAAACGCCTACCGCCATTGCGGATGAGTTATTTATCAGTATCAAAACGGTCAGTACTTACCGCAGCCGTATCCTGGAAAAAATGGCCATGAAATCGAATGCTGACTTGACCTACTATGCCATCAAATACGGTTTGCTTAATTAAGCCAATACGATTGAATGTACGCATGAATATCATCGCCAAGCAGCCTGTGTTAACCCCTTATTTGACATCAGTCACTGGTTAAACCGTCATGTATAGATTATTGTTAGTTGAAGACTCTGCCCTGATTCGCGATGTGATCGTCGAGATGTTGCACGACTGCGACCAGCTCGACGTCAGGGACATCGCTACCACCAGCGACGAAGCCATTGATTTGCTCAATGCCAGGCAGTACGACATGATTGTGCTGGATATTGAGTTAGCCAAAGGCACCGGTTTTGATGTGGTACGCCACACACGCCAGCAAGGCTATCCGTTTAAAGCCCCTGATATCGTCATGCTGACCAATCACGGCAACAGCTATTACCGTAACCTGGCGCACAACATGGGCGTTGAGTACTTTTTCGACAAATCCCTGCAATTTGACGAGTGCATGGACGTGATCCAGCAGCACGCCAGCCACGTTTCCTAAATCATCTCATCCTAATGGTGATGGTGGACGCCATGCCCACAACAATCCGCACACGCCCAGGCCTTTGCTGTCTTCATCACAGCCGTTTTACTAAAGATCTTTGCCAGCGCTGGTCACGCGCTTGCTTATACCTGTTAGGCCTGTGGCTGTCTGGTTGCGCATTGATTCCCGACGCCAAGCTGGCCCTCAATGAGATCAATACGCAAACACAACCGATTACAGTCGTCACGGCCAAACAGGCCTTGCCACCGGGCAAAGTCGAGCAGGCCTTAAAAAAACTGTCGCCCGACGAAAGCATTCGTGCAGCACTGGCTGAACACCTGCGCGTGGAGCAGGCGATTGCGGGCAATAGCTTGTATGCCGATAACAAAGTCACCTTACTGTTTAATGGTGAACTCACCTTCAGCAATATGCGTCAGGCCCTGGCAGGGGCACAACAATATATTCATCTGGAATATTTTACGTTTGAGGATGTTGACCTCGGCGGCATCACCTTACAGGCACTGCTATTGCAAAAACTGTCACAAGGAGTCAGCGTTCACTTGATCTACGACGCAATTGGCTCAGGCGATACGCCCCCTGCACTGTTTGAGACTTTGAAAAAAGCAGGCGCCAAAATCACGGTTTTTCATCCCGTACAAGCCAGCACACTGGCGCGAATCAATCAGCGCGACCATCGTAAAATCATGATCGTTGATGGCAAGCTGGCTATCGTCGGCGGCGTCAATTTAAGCAAAACCTATCAAAGCAAGGGCTCGCTCAGGTTCTTTAGCAAACAAAAACTGCCAGACCTCAATCAGGCAGACTGGCGAGATACTGATGTCATGATCACTGGCCCGGTGGTAGCCAATATCCAGCAAGCGTTTCTCGACCACTGGGATGTTGCACAACCATTGGACACCAGCAGTTTCTTCCCACCGCTGGCCAAACAGGGAGGACAGTTCGTACGCGTGATCACCACGCCTGCCAGCAAACGCAAAAATACTGATTCGCCGTACTATCTGACCCTGATCGCCGCGATACAGCATGCAGAACACCACATCATCCTGAATTCCGCCTACTTTGTACCAACCAGCGCGCAGGAAGAGGCCCTGGTCAACGCAGCTGGCCGTGGCGTCAAAGTATCGCTACTGGTGCCCAGTTTCAGTGACTCTACACTCTCCATGAATGTGCAACGCTCGCATTACAGCCACTTGCTCAAACATGGCGTCGAGATTTACGAGATGCAGGATCAGGTATTACATGCCAAAATGGTGTCTATTGATAGTGTCTGGTCAGTGATTGGCAGCTCCAATCTGGACTATCGCAGTGCGGGCATCAATGCCGAGATTGATGTGGTAATTTTGGGCAACGAAACGGCCAGCATGCTTGAACGCCGTTTTCAGCAAGATTTGAAAAATGCTGAAAAAATTGAACTGGAACAGTGGCAACAACGCCCGCTCTGGCAAAAATTCAAACAGCAGTCATCGCGTATTTTTGAGAGTATCCTGTAAACGGACAGAGACACTGACATGATAGACAAGGACACCTGGGAATTACTGAGTTATGTCGTCACCGTCGTCGGCTTGCCGCTGGCGATTGTGACCTTTATGCTTGAGCAACGCAAAGAGCGTGAGAACGAAGACGAAGAGGTCTACCAGTTACTGGCAGACAACTATACCGACTTTTTAAAACTGGTGATGGCGCATCCTGACCTGCAATTACGCTCGCATAGCGAACCTTTAGTAATGACAGCCGAGCAGGAAGAACGCAAACTGGTGCTATTCGAAATCCTGATTTCACTGTTTGAACGCGCTTATTTGCTGACCTACGACCCTGACATGCGTGGCAAGCGCTTGCGGCGCTGGATGTCATGGGAAGACTATATGCGCGAGTGGTGCCTGCGTGAAGACTTTCGCCAGCACTTGCCCAGGTTGCTGGTCGGTGAAGATGCGGATTTCGTCGCCCATATTTCGCGCATTGCACAAGAGGCCCACTCAAACCAAGCTTAACGCTACCTACGATTAAAACACGCCTATTTCTTCAGCGGTGTCAGCTTAAATCCTGCCTGTTTAAAGGCTTGTAACAAGCCACTTTGCCCCGCCAGGTGTGCGGCGCCAACCGCAATAAATACCGGGCGCTGCCTGGCCTGATCGATACTGCGTGCAGCCATCAGCACATTGCGCTCATCCAACAACTTTACCCGCATGCGCTGCCACAAGGCGGCAGGCAAGATCCCTCGCGTCATGGCGTCATCCATGTTAGCCACCTGCTCGGCATCCCCGGCCAGGTAAGCCTTCATCAGCCTTTCAAAATCGCCCTCTTTTTGCTTCTGGCTACGTTTGAGCACAGCCCGCAACATCAACAATTGCTCGTCCTGCGTCATGCCATCCATGACGCCAAAATGTTCCTGCGGACTTTCCAGACCCAGTATCTGCTTATCCAGTTCCTCCGCTTTGGCTTTAAGTAGAAAATCCTGCGCGAACGGTGTTTGTGGCTTGGGCAGATCAAATATCACCGCCAGCAACCACGGTTTCATTTTAAGCACCCTATCCATCGGCATCACATGCATATCGGCCAGGCTCGCCACCTTATCCAGCTCGGCTTCAGACAAATACTGTGTCAGGCTACCTTGTGGCAATTGCAACAAAGATGCGGGCGGTGCGTCTGCCACCTCCAGCATAAATGCATCCACCTGTTTCAGTGCCTGCAACACCGCAGGGGAGAAATCCGTGACCCGATTGTCGTCCGTGTGCATGGTCCCAAACAGGTAACTGACTTGCCCGCCTGGGGATTCCAGCTGCCAAAACAGGCTTTTTTCAGCGGCATAGCCCGGCTGGCCTAACAATAAAAATACCGCCGTCCACAACCATAACCCTTGCACCACATTCTTCATATTTTTAGTCATCCACATTGGTCACTGCCCATAGCTTGCACAGGCAATCCCTATTGCCCGCCAGCCGACATCCTCTCATAGAATGACACATCGCATGCCATTTTTGCGCGCCTGCGCCGTATGGTATGCACCCAAAGGTTGTCACTTATATGATACAGCGCTACCATGTGTTAAATAATATCAACAATATGCTCAGGGAGACTGCCATGCACCCGACCGACCAGACTGAAGATACCGACCCATATAAAACGCATTCTTTTGACGCGGTACTGGATGCGGAAATTCGTGGCATGGCGCATTTGCGCCAGGACATTCATCGTGAAAACCTGATCGGCCTGGCCTTCTCTGGTGGCGGCATCCGCAGTGCCACCCTCAACCTGGGTATCCTGCAAGGCCTGGCAAAGAAAGGCCTGCTTAATCAATTTGACTATCTGTCGACAGTGTCTGGCGGTGGTTATATCGGCGCCTGGTTTTCCAGCCTGATCAAACACAGCAATCACGTCAATACCGTACAGGCCGAACTGGTGTTATCCACACAGCCGCAAAGCCCGGTTATACGCCAGCTCACTGCCACTGAAAAAGCGATTCTCTGGTTACGCAGCTATAGCAATTACCTGACGCCCAAAACCGGTTTATTCACCGGTGACACCCTGGCGGCACTGGCACAATGGATGGCCAATACCTTACTTAACCAGGTACTCCTGCTCTGCGTGTTAATTGTGTTGATGATGTCAGTGATCTTTTTCAGTCACTCGGAAATCCATGGCACTCTGTTGCCCGCATTCACTCTGGATAGCGACCTGTTGCGGCAACTGCTTGCAAATGCAGGACAAACCGTCCCCGGCAAAGCAGGCATGGCCCTGGCGCTAATCAGCTTGGCCAGCTCATTCTACTTCAGTCGTCGCGACTGCCTCAGCACAGCCCATGCGCTTTACCCTGTGCTGGCATTCTTATGCGGGGTAGCAGGATTCATCTTGCTGTTGTGGGGAATTCCCCAGTCAAGCTGGCAACAATTATTCACAACCTATGCAGTCGATCATGAGGCCAGCCATCTCCAGCCCAACTATTGGATAGGCCTGGGCGTCCCGGTGATTTCACTGCTGATTTCTGCCGGACTGGTGGCCGCCATGGGCATAGGTGGGCGCGTAATAGAGGTGAGTACGCGTGAATGGTGGCACCGCATTGGCGGCATCAATATTGGTTTTTGTGTCATCTGGCTGGCGCTGTTTGGTTGCGCGCTCTACATCCCGGTGCTCATTCACCACTGGCTGGGCAGCCTGGGGACCACCGAGAAAAGCCTGACCGGGATTGGCTCCTGGTTGCTGGCTTTTTTCACCGCCAGGCTAGGTAAAAGCCGCGTCACGGGGACAGAGTCACCCAATAGCCTGAAAGGCACATTCACCACCGCACTGCCCTATATTGTGGTCGCACTGATCCTGCTGGTATCCGGCTACCTGAGTTTCAGCCTATACCTTTCACCGCATCGCGGCCTGTGGTTTGCTGCAGCCTTGTTCGTCGTCGTTTTAGGCAGTTGGCGCATCGATATCAATGTATTTTCCCTGCACAACTTTTACCGCAACCGCCTGACGCGTTGCTATCTGGGCGCCACCAACAACCATCGCAAACCCAACAGTTTTACCGGTTTTGATAATAACGATGATGTCACCATGTCTGCTTTGCGCGGACAACGCCCTACCCATATTGTGAACACGGCGGTCAATATCAGCGATGGCTCGCAACTGGCCTGGCAACAGCGTCAGGCCGCTTCGTTTATGTTCAGCCCTTATTACTGCGGTTTTAAATTACCTGATACCGAAATCTGGTATGACACCCACCATTACACCGGTGAAGGCGGGCCGGAACTGGGCAGCCTGGTGTCTACCAGTGGTGCAGCTGCCAGCCCGAATATGGGCTATCACACCAACCCGGTCATGGGCTTTATCATGACCATTTTCAATGCGCGTCTTGGGCGCTGGTTTGGCAACCCCTTGCATGAGAATTACTTTAACAGGCTGCTCATGCGATTTAACTGCAAATTGAGGCTGCGCAACCCGCCACAGCGGCAATCACCGTTCTGGAACCTGTTTTACCTGATCAAAGAACTGATCACCAACACTGGTCCTACCTCTGGCTATTTGTATCTATCTGATGGTGGCCACTTTGAGAACCTGGGCATTTACGAACTGGTACGCCGCCGCTGCAAATTGATCGTTGCCATCGATGCTGGTGCTGATGGCTGCTATGAATTTGAAGACCTGGGCAATGCCATCCGTAAATGCAAAGTCGATTTCGGCATCACCATCAAGCTGGACATCAACCCGTTGTTGCCAGTGAATGATTGTAAATATGGCTTGTTTAAATGCGGTGCCCGCCATTTTGCGATTGGCAGCATTGACTACCTGGGCGATGGTGATCCGGCACATATGGGCTACCTGGTGTATATCAAAAGCTCGCTAACTGGTGATGAACCCAGTGATTTGATTAACTTCAAATTGCAGGAACCCAGTTTTCCGCACCACAGTACGGTAGACCAGTTTTTCAGTGAGTCACAGTTTGAAAGTTATCGCCGGTTGGGTGAGCATATTGCGCAAAACCTTAAACTGCCTGCCAGTCATCCGGATAAAATAGTGGCCGAGCAGATACAAACGCTATTACCAGGCCTGCTGGATAGTGCGACTTAAGCCATACAAACATACGGAGCACGCATGTCATCACTCAATATTATATTAGGGCCCTTGCTGGGGCTGGAAGGTGAGCACGAAAAAGCCACCATCTACAGTGTTTGCTTTCTCTCCGAAAACGACGTCGGCGCCGCTACCCTTGCTTATCGCATCGCCAAGCAAAGCTTGCGTAGCGAATTCACCCTGATCAGCAGCCTGGGGCGCGGCAAGTTCTGGCGCGCAGAAATCGCTATTCCGCTGACACAGCTAGACCAAGCCTGTGATTACCAGATTTTAATTGATGCGCAACCGGCCAGTTATGCACAAACGCGCAACAACCTGGTCACTGACTGGTCATTTTTCTGCCCGGCAGCCAAGCAGCAGGTACAACTGGCATTTGCGTCATGCAATGGATTTTCATCAGACAAGGTGCGCACACAACATCCGGCGCCGATCGACTACCTGTGGCAACGTATGCAGCAACAGCAGGCCGCACATATGGCGGCCATGCCTTATACAGAAGTCGTCGATGCGCCTTATGCGGCCCTGATCATGGGTGGTGACCAGATTTATGCCGATGCGATTTTCAATGAAAAGCAGCCTTTGTATGCCTGGTCACAAAAGCCATTGAAAGATCAATTGACCGCACCAGTATCTGACACGCTCAGGCAGCGTATCGATAATTTCTACTTCGACACTTATCTCAGAAGCTGGACGCAATCGGCGGCCTTACGCTACTGCCTGGCCAGCATTCCCAGCGTCATGATGTGGGATGACCATGACATTATCGACGGCTGGGGCTCACAACCCTATCGCCTGGAAACCAGCCCGACTTACCAGGCCATGTTTGACAGTGCAAAAAAATATTTCACAGTGTTTCAATTGCGAGGGACCAACAACCGCGCCTTGCAGCAACGCACTGCCGCACCTGCGCATTTTGGCATGACCCTAAACTTCCGTGACTACGGCTTGCTGGTCATGGATAACCGTAGCCAGCGTACTTTGCACAACATTATGGGTAGTGGCAAACAAGACTTTATTCAGGGCTTGGCCGATTTACAGGCAGACTGGCAAGCTGGCCAGAAGTTGCTGATACTGAGTGGTGTGCCTTTTCTTTACCGGCACTTTTCCGAAAGTGATCACAATATCCGCCTCAGCATCCAGTTTGATGCCTATGACGATATGGCGGATCACTGGCGCTTCAGTACGCATTACGATGAAATGTGCAGCATTCTGCAACGCCTGCTGCAGTTTCAAGCCGAGCTGCAAACTCAAGCCCAGACCAAAGTATTTATTATTTCAGGAGATGTACACGTCGCTGCCAGCGGCACCTATCGCGAGCAGCCTGGGCCTAACAACCAGTCAGGTCCCGGCAACCAAGCTGGTCTAGGCAACATCGTGCAATTGATTTCCTCAGGCATTGTGCATCCGCCGCCATTGGGCATGGAGCAATCAGTGATCCGGCTGGCCTCTAGCGTCACACAGCCGGATATTGACCTCGGCGGCGGTTGCGTATTGTCAGCCACGCTACGCAAAGACGCCGCCGGCAATCGTTTTTTATTTCATCGTAACTATGCCTGCATGCATGAAGGCAGCGACCACAAGGTGTGGGTCAACTGGCATTATGAAACCATCGATTTCCCGAATGCGAACGACCTGACCGCCCGTGCACAGAAACTTGACAGCCCGACCCTGGGCTATCAAGTATTGGGGCTGCCTTATTAGCGGCCTGCGCCAGGTTTTCTGGCTTTGTGCTTATAAGCAGGATTCTTGGTCTGGTTAAAGCCTTTAGGCATGGCCTTGGCCTGGAAACGGCTGCCGTCGGATTGCACAATTTGCTGCAATACCGCAGGCTGGTACGCCGGCACCAAATGCTTTTTACCATTGCCAATTAAATCGGCACGGCCCATTTTCTTGAGCGCTTCACGCAGCATAGGCCAGTTTTGCGGGTCATGGTAGCGGATAAACGCTTTTTGCAATTTGCGGATGGTGCCAGTTTTGGCGACTGGCACGTTCTCAGAGTCAGGGGTGACTTTGCGCAAGGGGTTTTTGCCACTGTGATACATGGCGGTGGCCATCGCCATCGGCGTCGGCGTAAACGTCTGCACCTGGTCAAGGCGGAAATCATTGCGCTTGAGCCACAATGCCAGGTTAATCATATCGTCATCTGTGGTGCCAGGATGCGCAGCAATAAAGTATGGAATCAAATACTGTTTCTTGCCTGCCTCGGCACTGAATTTTTCAAACATGCGCTTGAATTCATCATAGGCGCCCATGCCTGGCTTCATCATTTTGCTCAGCACGTTTTCTTCTGAGTGCTCAGGCGCAATTTTCAAATAGCCGCCCACATGATGCTGCACCAGCTCCTTGACATATTCCGGCGATTTCACGGCGAGGTCATAACGCAAGCCTGAACCAATGAGGATTTTTTTCACGCCACGCAGATTACGCGCCTTGCGGTAAAGCTGGATCAGCGCTGAATGGTCAGTATTGAGGTTTTCGCACACGCCAGGATAGACGCAAGACAACTTGCGGCAGTTTTTCTCGATCTCTTCAGACTTGCAAGACAAGCGGTACATATTGGCCGTCGGCCCGCCGAGGTCAGAAATCACACCGGTAAAGCCATCCACTTTGTCGCGAATTTCCTCGATTTCGCGCAAAACAGAGTCTTCGGAGCGGCTTTGAATAATACGGCCTTCATGTTCGGTAATCGAGCAGAAAGTACAGCCACCAAAACAGCCGCGCATGATATTGACCGAAAAACGGATCATTTCCCAAGCCGGAATATTGGCGTCTTTATAAGCCGGATGCGGTTTGCGCGCATAAGGCAAGTCGTAAACGTAATCCATCTCTTTGGTCGTGAGTGGAATCGGCGGCGCATTCAGCCACACTTCGCGGTTGCCGTGTCTTTGCACCAGCGCCCGCGCATTGCCTGGGTTAGCTTCCAGATGCAGCACGCGCGAAGCATGCGCATACATCACCGGGTCACTCACCACCTCTTCATACGATGGCATGCGGATGACCTGGCGGTCACGCGGCACTTTGCTGGCTTTAAGCGGTAAGGGCAGGCTGATGGTTGGCGCAGCCGCACTCGCTTCAGCGCCTTTTTCATCGGTCGCGCAGCTGGCATCGCCCTTGCCCATTTTCATGGCATACGGGTCTTCGTGTTTTTCAACCACGCCTGGTCTATCCAAACGGGTGGAAGGCACCTCTAAAAAGTCATCAGGCACCTGTTTGCGGATAAATGCCGTACCACGGATATCCTGAATCTCATGCACAGGCTCACCGCGCGCAATACGATGCGACAGCTCAACAATGGCACGCTCAGCATTGCCATACAGCAGAATATCGGCTTTAGAATCGATGAGAATAGAACGGCGTACTTTGTCCGACCAGTAATCGTAATGCGCAATGCGGCGCAGGCTGGCTTCGATACTGCCAATCACCAGCGGCACGTCTGCATAGGCCTCTTTACAGCGCTGCGAATATACCAGCACCGCGCGGTCCGGGCGTTTGTTGGCTTCAGCATTCGGCGTATAGGCATCATCAGAACGGATTTTACGGTCCGCCGTGTAACGGTTGACCATGCTATCCATATTGCCCGCTGTCACGCCAAAATACAGATTGGGCTTACCCAACACTTTAAAGGCCGCCGCTGACTGCCAGTCAGGCTGCGCAATAATGCCAACGCGAAAGCCTTGCGCCTCGAGCAAACGACCAATCAACGCTGCACCAAAACTGGGGTGGTCAATATAGGCATCCCCGCTCACCAGAATAATGTCGCAACTATCCCAGCCCAGCGCATCCATTTCGGCGCGGCTCATCGGCAGCACAGGCGCCGTGCCAAAGCGTTTGGCCCAATACGGACGATAGCTGTTAACAGGTTTGGCTATAAGGGAGGTGTAGATTTCCACGCGGGTGACCAGCAATGCTTGAGAGTTGCGCATTTTACGCGTTAATTGATTGATTTGAAATCATTTTTCTTAAAAAAATGAAGTGTTTTTGCCGTCACAATCACGCGAACGACTGAATTAGGTCTCGTCCGGAGAAAACACCACGCGCAAAACAAACTGTGTGCTGAATCAGACGCCCAACACTAAAAGACGGGCATTCGCCGTTAACAGGTGTATTTATGATTGCGGCGGCTGTTAAAGCCCTGTATAACCACTCTCAAGAGTGGGGTATTTTTTTACATAAAAATTATTAAATTAACAATGAAGCATTACACGCTATTCAAGAAAATTCTATTACCTTTGGCAGCCTTTGGCCTGCTGATCGGGTTCATTTCATTTGCCTTTATTTTCAACCATCACCTGAATAATATTGAAGCCAAGGCCAACGAAGAAACACAAAAACTCGCCAACCTGTTAGTCACGGCCAGAACACTGGTCAGTGAACATGTGCTTTCCAGCATGGCTTTGCTGAAACAATATGCCTCAGTTGAAGGTCCGCCCAATATTCATGGCGTCACCGACATGCTGGGCACGCAGGTACCCAACCTTCGCTTTGGCGACAGCCCGCAAACCGGCAGGACCATTATGGTCGACTCTGTGACCCGCATTGGCAGCGGCACTGCCACTATTTTTGTCAAACGTGGCCAGCAGTTTTTGCGGATTGCCACCAATGTGAAAAAAGCCGATGGCAGCAACGCCTTTGGCACCGAGCTGAACCCGTATGGCAAGGTCATTGAAAAACTGCAGAAAAATGAAACATTCTATGGCGTGGTTGATATTCTGGGCGAAGCCTATCTTTCACGTTACGAGCCCATGCATGACAACCAGAATCGTTTGATTGGTGCCTGGTATGTCGGTTATAAACTGGACTTCAATGCCATTGATCAGGCGATCCGCCAATGGGGATTTTTAGAAAAAGGCTTCGTCGCCATCACCGATGGCCACGGCAAGATTCGCTTTCTTACCGGCGGCATCAGCAAACAGCAAGCGCTAGAGGCGATGGAAGACAAGCAGCACCGCTGGAAAAGAGTCAGCAAAGAAGTGCCTGAATGGGACTTCCAGATCAATATCCTGTACCCCGTCAACGAAGCTTACTGGTCTGCGCTGGGTGCGCTTTCGCCTGTCATGATTATCGCCTTGATTCTGACCCTGGTGGTGTTAATGGCTGTGATCAGCGGCTTGCAGCGCTTTGTGTTAAACCCCTTGGGTGGCGAGCCGGAAACAGCAAAACTGCTGCTGATGCGCATTGAAAGCGGCGATTTCGCCGAAGACCATATTGCAGCCACACCAGATACCTTGATCGCCAACATGGTCAAAATGCGGCGACGCTTGCGTGAAATGGTGAGCCAGATACAGGCCAGCGCCAACCGGCTCAAAGTCTCTGCGAGCGTGTTTGACCATGCACATGACGCTATTTTCATTACCGACGAACGTGGCCTGATTGTGCAATGCAACCCCTCGTTTAGCGTAGTCACCGGCTATGCGCAGGCCGAAGCCATTGGGCAGTCCCCTGCCGCCTTAGGTATTGCCTGCCAGCAGCCAGACTTTTTCCAAGACCTGTATGAAAGCGCACAGGCATTTCAAGAGTGGCAAGGTGAAGTGTGGAACCGCCATCATCAGGGCCACGATTACCTGGTTGAGCTGGAACTGTCGCCAGTGATGAATCAGGCGGGCGAATTCCAGCATTATGTCGGTTTATTCTCGGATATCACCCGCGCCAAAGAACAGCAAAACATGCTGGAACACCTGGCTTACCATGATGTATTAACGCAGTTGCCCAACCGCGTCCTGTTTTCCAGCCGTTTACAGCAAGCCTTGCTGGAGGCTGAGCGCCAGCAATCGCTGGTGGCTATCTGCTATATAGACCTGGATGACTTTAAAATTGTAAATGACCAGTATGGCCACGAATTTGGCGATAAATTGCTGATGCAACTGGCCAGCCGGCTGACCAATATTCTTAAACCGCAAGATACGCTGGCGCGCCTCGGCGGCGATGAATTTGCCATGCTCTTGTGCGGCGGCCGTACACAAACCGAATACACGCGTTTACTCAAGAAACTGCTGGCGGCGATTGAAAAGCCGTTTGCGATTGATAAATTCAAATTCTCGATTTCAGCCAGCATTGGCTACACGCTTTACCCTATAGACAACAACCCACCCGACACGCTGCTACGCCATGCGGACCATGCCATGTACCATGCCAAAACGCATGGCGGGCACCAGTTCCACCTGTTCGACTTAGCCTCCGCGCAGCAGTCGCAACAACAGCAACTACTGTTGCGAGACTTGCTGAACGGCATTCAAAACAGCCACATCAAACTGGTTTACCAGCCGCAAGTGTGCATGCAATCAGGCAAACTGTTTTGCTTTGAGGCCTTATTGCGCTGGCAACACCCACTGCGTGGCCTGCTTTACCCGAATGACTTTCTCAACGCGGTGGAACATACCAGCCTGATTATTGATATTGGCAACTGGGTGATTGAAGAAAGCCTGCGACAACTCACGGAATGGCAAGACCATGGCCTGCACACCCAGGTCTCGGTCAATATTGCCGCACAACATTTGATGCATAAACAGTTCAGCGACCACCTTAGCAGCCTGTTTAAAAAGTATCCAAGCATCAAACCGCAGCAGCTGCATATCGAGATCACCGAAAGCGCAGCCATCAGTGACTTCGCCCGCGTCAACCGTGTCATTCAACAGTGCCAGTCGCTGGGCGTGGCTTTTTCGATTGATGACTTTGGCTCCGGCTACTCGTCACTGATTTATTTGCGCCGGTTGCCGGTAGATATCATCAAAATCGACCAGTCCTTTATCCACAACATGCTCAGCAACCAGGAGGACCTGGCAGTGATTCGAGGCGTAGTCACGCTATGCCGCGAGTTCGGGCGCAAAGTGGTGGCAGAAGGCGTGGAAAAAGCGGAGCAGGCCCAGATTCTGGCGGCATTAGGTTGCGATTATGCACAAGGCTTTGGCATTTCGCGTGGCATGCCGGGCAACAAGGTTATAGAATGGGCAGGCAAGCACGACCCTTACCAATTTAACTGACGTTTATGCACGAACACTACTACCCGCTCCCGGGCGGGCCAGTACTCATTCTGGACACAAAAACGCCTTTTCCGCCATTGCAGCAGGCATTGACCGAGCCCAATGGCCTGATTGCCATTGGCGGCGATTTGACCGCAGAGCGATTGCTAGCGGCCTATCGGCAAGGGATCTTCCCCTGGTTTAGCCCAGGCGAGCCTATCCTCTGGTGGAGTCCGGACCCGCGTATGGTGTTGTTTCCCGAGGCGCTGAATATCAGCCGTTCATTACGCAAGGTCATGCAACAGCAGCCTTTTGATATCCGTTTCAATACTGATTTCAAGCGCGTGATACAAGCATGTGCGGCCACCCCTCGCCCAGGTCAGCCAGGCACCTGGATTACCGACGACATGATCGCCGCCTATCATCAACTACACCTGATAGGGTATGCGCATAGCGTAGAAGCCTGGCAAGATGAGCAGCTCGTGGGTGGCTGCTATGGTGTGAAAATTGGCCGCATGTTTTATGGAGAAAGCATGTTTCATCATGCCAGCAATGCTTCTAAAGTCGCGTTTGCCCATCTAGTGCAATGGTTAAACGCGCAACAAGTCGGTATGATTGATTGTCAGATGCATACACCGCTGCTGGCAAGCTTTGGTGCATATGAGATTCCCCGAGACCGATTTATCGCGCAATTGAACGCGCTGGTGCAATATGACGCTACCTAACGATGCTCCGCTGCAAAAACTGCAGTTTTATGTCACCACGGCTTATCCGTGTGGCTACCTGCCAAAAAAGCTGGCACAAAGCCTGATTGCCACCCCACAAAACCTGGTCGATGGCCCAGTATATAGTGGCCTGATCCAACAAGGTTTCAGACGCAGCGGTAAATTTGCCTACCGTCCGCACTGCGAACACTGCAATGCCTGCATTTCAGTACGCTTGCCGGTCAACACCTTTCAAATCACGCGTAGCCAGCAACGCGCCTTTAAAAAACATGCCGACCTGCAAGTAACGATCGTCGAAGCCAGCTACGATGCTGAACATTTCGCGCTTTACCAGGCTTACCAGCAACAACGCCATCACCACGGCCCGGACCATATTGCAGACCTTGAGGACGAGGCCGCGCAGTACCAGCAGTTTTTGTGTCAGAGCAATGTGGAAAGCATTATGGTTGAGTTCCGCGATGCCTATGGCGCACTCAAAATGGTCAGTGTGATCGACATCGTGATGGATGGCTTATCTGCGGTCTATACGTTTTACGATGCCACGGATAAAGCCAGCTACGGCACGTATAGCATCCTGTGGCAAATTGCCTGGGCCAAACAGCTGGGCCTGCCCTATTTGTATCTGGGCTACTGGATCGCCGACAGCCAGAAAATGGCCTATAAACAGCAGTTCCAGCCGCAGGAAAAACTGGTGGATGGCGAGTGGATAGCCAGCCCGCAGCCATAATATGAAATACACCCCACAATCGCTCGCCAAGCAGTTTTGTCTGGGGGTATATGTCAATGCTGTAGATGCCATGCTCTGGCATGACACCTTTGACTATATGGCCAGACTCAAAGATGACTCTGTGTTTCAAAAAAGTCAGATTGCAACACTGTGGGCGCAATACGGCGGTGACCTGCGTGCCAAAATAAAAGACGACGCCCTGGTGCTAAAAGTACTCAAAAAGGCACTCTCTGGTTACCACGGCGAGGGCTTTATTTTATACCGTGGAGAAAGCTGGTTTTTATTTGACAACGACCAGATCGGCTTTTGCTGGAGCACCTCTGAAGACATTGCAACCACTTATGCCAAAGGCCTTAATGCAGTAGAGTCTGGTGGCGTGCTGCTCAAGTGCTATGCGCCATCGGAGGCCATTCTGGCCATAGAAAACAATGTGTTTATATGTGACCCAACATACTTATTGCGTTTGAGCACCTTGGCGTTGTTTCCCAAGTTGTAGGCCTACTTGTCCCACTGGCCATAGCCTTTAAACTGGGCGTGCACTTCACGCATCTGCTCTGGCGTTAACAGCGCAGGCTCCCCAAGCTGCAATAAGCGCCAATACTGCTCGCATAGATTCTCCACCTCAATGGCTATCGCCAGTGCCTGTGCCAAGGTTTTACCTAAAGCGATCATGCCATGGTGCGCCAGCAAACAGGCTTTGCGCTCTTGCAAGGCGCTCACGGCGACATCAGATAGCGCCTGGGTGCCAAACAAGGCATAAGGCGCACAACGGATATCGTCACCGCCTACGGTGGCGATCATATAATGAAACGGCGGCACATCGCGTGCCATGCAGGCAATGGTGGTGGCAAACATGCTATGGCAATGCACCACCGCATTCACTTCCGGCCGTGCCTGTAAAATGTCGCGGTGAAAAAACCACTCACTAGAAGGCTGTTTACCGGCCTCAGCCTGTCCCGTCCAATCCATATACACCATGCTCTGTGTGTTGAGTTGTTCGGCAGGCACGCCTGAAGGTGTAATTAAAAAGCCGTCATCCAGCCGCATGCTGGCATTGCCAGAACTGCCTTTGTTGAGTCCGGCTAGCGCCATCTGCTGGGCAGCCTGTAATAATTGCTGTGCGGGTGGAGGTGTGGTCATTGTTGGAGTCGTCATTTTAAGCTGCCAGTGTATGTAGCTGCGCAGGCGTCAATACGCCGTGCTCAGTAATAATCCCCGTAACCAGCCTGGCGGGCGTCACATCAAATGCAGGATTGAGCGCCGTGCTTTCGTGTGGAATCACGCGTATGCGTTGCACCTGGCCGTCTGCGCCCTGCCCTTGCATATAAACCACCTCGTCTGCGTCGCGCATTTCAATTTCAATATCAGCACCACGTGCCAGCTGCCAATCGATGGTCGGCGTAGGTACAGCTGCATAAAAAGGTATGTTCTGGTCAAAAGCGGCCAGCGCCTTTAAATAAGTGCCAATCTTGTTGCACACGTCACCCTCACGTGTCACACGGTCCGCGCCCACAATCACCATATCTACCTGGCCATGCTGCATTAAATGTCCGCCGGCATTATCAGCAATCACCGTATGCGGCACGCCATGTTGCGCCAGCTCCCAGGCGGTTAAACTCGCGCCCTGATTGCGCGGTCGCGTTTCATCTACCCAGACATGCACCTTCAGGCCCGCATCATGTGCCGCGTAAATTGGCGCCAGCGCGGTGCCACCATCCACAGTGGCCAGCCAGCCAGCGTTGCAATGGGTGAGAATATTTACGACCTGCTGCGGATTGACCGAGCCTTTGGCAGCAATGAGCACCTTGCCATACTGGCCCAGTGCCAGGTTTTGTGTCACATCTTCATCGGCAATCGCTTGCGCCAGCTGCCAGGCCGCCATCGCGCGGGCAGACTCAGGTAAGGCCAGCAAGGCTTGCTGCATGCGTTGCGCCGCCCACGCCAGATTCACGGCTGTTGGCCGGGTAGCACACAATTGCGTGACCACATTCTGCACCTGCGCATCACTGGCGGTTTGCTGAACACCCAGCGCGACGCCGTAAGCAGCGGCAGCACCAATCAAAGGTGCACCCCGCACTTGCATACTGCGAATGGCATGACACATTTGCGCCAGGGTCGTCACATTCACCGTCACAAACTCAAATGGTAAGCGGGTCTGATCAATCAGGCAGACGGCACCACTTTGTTGCCAGATGGTACGAAAATGTTGTTGTTTGATACGCATAAAAAGGAATCTGCTGACGAGTAGACATTAATTGTAAAAGTTGTAAAAGGCCTTGCTTTTCCTGTAGGACAAACACCGTATTTTTCCATCCACAAAATCTGTGGATAACTTTGTGGATTGCTGTGTCTTAATTCCGTAACTTACCAATTTAAAAGGACTTTTTCCAAAAGTTCATTTTTTAATCTATTTTTTTATTCAATAAAATCAACAACTTATATTGCATCACTATAATTGAAACACTTTCGACACATTCTTAATGTGTCACTTTAAGTCATGTGCATAAATGGGCTAATTTCGGTAAAACTTGCGTAGAATTTTTGCCTATCATTTCAATGAGTTGCGAAGTTTCCAAGCCACGAATTAGGCACAATTCCTCCGCTATTCTTTTTAATTGAACAGGGCTGTTTCGTCCCTGATGACCGATCCAAACCGGGGGAATATCGGGGGCATCCGTCTCCAACACCAGCAGTTCCAGTGGCAATTCGGCGGCCAGTTGCCGGATTTTTAATGCGCGCGGCCAGGTCATGGCGCCACCAAAGCCTAACTTGAATTCTAACTGTCCAAAAACCGCCGCTTGCTGCATGCTGCCGTTAAACGCATGGGCAATGCCGCCACGTACGCGATGCTTGCGCAGGTATTTGAGTATGCTGTCTATCGCGCTACGCACATGCAGGATAACGGGTAACTCAAATTGTTTGGCAATCTGTAGCTGTCCTTCAAACAAAGCAATCTGTTTGGCTTCATTGTCACGCGTCAGGTAAAAATCAAGGCCGATCTCACCAATCGCCAGTAATTGATGCGCCTGCGGCCCGGCCAGTACCGTCGCCACGATCTCCTGCAATTGTTGCAAGGCGTCATCCGGCGCTTGTGCCACATACATGGGATGCCAACCCAGCGCAAAGCCAGCCTGCGGATGTTGTGCGCACCACTGCATGATCGGTTGAAACGTTGCCTGCGTGACGGCAGGAATCACCACCGCACGCACGCCTTGCGCTTGTGCCTCTTGCCACACTTGGTCGCGATCTGCCTCGAACTCGCTGGCATCAAGATGGCAATGGGTGTCTATCAACATAAAAGATTAAGTTTGCAGTTTGGCCTGGATACGCAGATCCTGGCCAAACTGGCGCACATCGAGAATCTGCAAATCCCGCACCGCGGACATCTGTGTGAGCTCAGGCAAGGCAAACATGCCACGGGCAGTGTGGCCCATCAACTTAGGCGCGTAATACAGCAACAACTCATCCACCAGGCCGCTTTGCAAAAACGCACCACTCAACGTTGCCCCAGCCTCAATCAATATCTCATTGCACGGCAATGCCGTCAAAGCCTGCATAAGTACGGCAAGATCGACCTGTGTCTGTGCTGCGTTAGGCGCCAGCGAATCCGGCGCGTGCAAGGTGCGTACGCCCATCACCTGCAACACCTCCAGCTTGGCCGCATCGCCTTGCGCGTAAGCCACCAGCGCATTGCCATCCTGCAACACCTTGGCATCAATCGGAATCCGTAACTGGCTATCGACAATCACGCGCAAAGGTTGCCTTGGGGTTTTGACTTCACGTACAGTCAGGGAAGAATCATCCTTCAATATGCTGGCAATACCGGTGACAATGGCACAACTTTGCGCCCGCCAGTGATGCACGTCGCGGCGGGCCGCAGCCGAAGTGATCCATTGGCTGTCGCCATTGGCCAACGCGGTCCGGCCGTCTAGGCTGGCCGCCACCTTGAGACGGACATAAGGCCGTTGCTGGGTCATGCGCAGGACAAAGCCGGGATTCAGTGCGAGCGCTTGCGCTTCGCACACCCCAACAGTCACCGCAATCCCTTGCGCCTGCAAGCGGGCAATGCCATTGCCTGCCACCAGCGGATTCGGATCCTGCATCGCCACCACCACCCGACTGACGCCAGCATTGACCAAGGCATCGGCACAAGGCGGAGTACGGCCAAAATGACTGCACGGCTCCAGCGTCACATAGGCTGTCGCCCCACGTGCCTGCTCGCCAGCCGCACGCAAGGCATGTACTTCGGCATGCGGTTCACCCGCTTTAAGATGTGCGCCCTCGCCGACCACCTGGCCATGATTGACAATCACGCAACCCACACGCGGGTTGGGGGTCGTTGTATATAGCCCGCGCGCCGCCAATCGCAACGCACGCGTCATCCATTCAATATCTTGTGAGCTCACTTGCATAGACTGCCATGATACAAAAAAACACGGCTCTGCGGTTTTTTGTCATCAAATTGCGCACCATCGCGCACAAACGGCTAGTAAATAACAGGTTAACTGTTGAATACCGTGGTATTTGCCGTTTTTTTTGCCACTAATCCGCGCGCGTGATGGCGCTACACTGAGGCATGATTTATATTGCCGATCCCAATCCATGGCTGGCCATGTATGCGCAACCGCTGCATACGCGCCTGACCCCACCCACCGCAGACTTGCAGGACTTTCTGTCGGAGTATGGCCTCACGCACGGATTACCAGAGAAGGTGAGCCTGGACGCAAGCATAGACTGGCAGGATACCCTCGCGCAGGCGCTGGCACCACTCCCTGAGAGCCTGCTGGATACACTCGAAAAATCCATACTGGGTATTTTCTTTGCAAAAGGCCTGGATGCTTCTGGCTTTACCGATATGGTCGCACTGGGGGATGGCAGTAACAATATCGGCTTTGTGATTGTGCTCGACAGCCAGGCATTTAGCCAACCATCGGCAAACGCCTGGGCCAGCTGGAAAGAAAATTCAGCGTTCATTGCAGACCCGCAGGTGCAAATCAACGTAGAGATCGCAACGCCGGAAAACGACCATCGCATACAGGCACTGCGTTTTCTGCTATTGCATGAATTCGGCCACATCCTGGCAACCATGACTGACCTCTGTCCCCAGGACTGGTCATTCACCTTACCCAAGCTGGCAGGTCACTTTAGCAAACTGAGCTGGCAAACCAGTGGTAGCAAGGCGATCCGGCCAGAACAGAACTTCCCTCATCGTGAGAAGATTAGCTTCTATCGCCAGCCGACCCTGCATGCCAGCCAGGCATTAGACTTATACCGGGACCTGGCGAGAACATCGTTTCCCACCTTATACGCCAGCATGGATGTGCAAGAGGACTTTGCCGAGTGCTTTGCCACCTACGTGCATACAGAATTACTGGGACAGCCTTACCACATGCAGGTGACGATAGACGGCAATCCGGTCTATCGCAGTGATGACTTCTGGGCGTCGGCCCGTGCCAGCGAAAAAAAGCGTTATATGCGCAATCTACTTGAAGCATTGGCGCACAATAATGCAAGCCATACTTTTCAGGGGCTGGCACCCTTTCTGCGCATGAGCCTGAATGGCGCCGACTTGCGGTCGCATGCGCAATCACTGTTGGTGCAAGCCAATCAGGACCAGGAGAATGCCATTTTGTGGATGAACCTGGCCACCGGCTTTTTATGCCTCAAAATGCGTGACATGGGCCTGGCAATTCAGGAGCAGGCCTTGTCCTTGCAACGACTCTATCGCCGCCCGGCAAACTGTCAGCCGCCACGCTTCCGCCTGCTCATGATCATGACACCAGGCGATTTATCTGAAAACACACCGATTGATTGCCTGCTCGAAAACAGTCCGGTAGAACTCCTGTATTACTACGCATCCGTCGAGCAGCCTTTGCCATCCCCCATGCCGGAACACGACGCGGTGATAGTCGCACTCTCAGATAGCCAGGCCAACCGCGCCTTGCTACTGGCAGTACAAGCCAGCCTGCTTGACCATGCACGGCCAGTGATTAATCCGCCACACCTGCTGCCCAACGTCAACCGTGACCAGTTAAGTGAGCTGCTACAAGGCATCTCCGGCCTGGATATGCCACGCACGCACCGATTGACCCGTAGCCAGGTCGTTACGCGTTTAAGCATGCAACGTCCCGCAGAGGCAACCGACCACGATGCGCTGCCCAGTTTGCCCTTGATTATCCGCCCGGTCGGCTCACAAGCCGGTAACGACCTGGCGAGGATCACGCAGACGACCGAGCTGGCAGACTATTTAAAACAGGTGCAAAGCACCGCGTTTTTTGTATCGCGCTTTGTCGATTACAGCAGCCAGGATGGCCAGTTCCGCAAATACCGCATTGCCATGCTGCGCGGCCAGCCGTTTATCTGTCATATGGCAATCTCCAGCGACTGGATGGTGCATTACGTCAATGCAGGCATGTATGACTCTGCCGACAAACGCGCCGAAGAAGGCGCGTTTATGCAAAATTTTGCCAGCTTTGCTGCACGCCACCAGTCAGCACTGGCCGCGATTTACCAGCATTTGCAACTCGACTATTTGTGTATCGATTGCGCAGAAACCAAAGACGGCAAATTGCTGGTGTTTGAGATCGACCACATCATGGCAGTCCATGCCATGGACTCTGCCAGCCTGTTCCCATTTAAAGCCGGGCAAATCGCCAAGCTACAACAGGCCTTTGAGCAATATTTATATGCATTACAGCCGCAACCTTTACTGGAGAGCGCATGATGAAACTGAGTGCCAATCAACTGAATTTTTCTGGCGGCCCGGGTGCCTTGCCTGAGAGCGTATTGCAACAACTGCATACTGCCATGCTCTGTGTACCAGAAGTCGGCCTGTCGATTCTGGGTATCAGCCACCGCTCTGAATGGTTTGCGCAAGTCGTGCATGAGCTGGAAGATAATATGCGCCAACTCATGGGCTTGCCAGCATCCACGCGCGTGCTGATGATGCAAGGCGGTGCCACGCAGCAATTCTCCATGTTGCCAATGAATCTGCTGCGCAATGGGCAATCTGCCGATTATATTCACAGCGGTTACTGGAGCGGCAAGGCCATTCATGAGGCGGAGAAATCCGGCCAGCTACAACTGGCCTGGAGTGGTAAAGCGGACCAGTTTGGCCGCCTGCCCAGCGATGCCGAATTACAGTTATCTAAAGACGCTGCGTATTTTCATTACATTTCCAACGAAACGGTAGAGGGTCTGCAATTTCATCGCGTGCCTGGCCGTGACGATGTGCCGCGCATCTGTGATATGTCCTCAGACCTGTTATCTGCGCCTGGGGACTTTAACCGCTACGCCATGATCTATGCTCATGCACAGAAAAACATCGGTCCGGCCGGGGTCACCATGGTGATTTTGCGGGATGACTTTATGAATAGCCTGCCAGATGACCTGCCTGGCTTTATCAACTATCACGCGCAAGCCGATGCGCACTCGATCTACAACACGCCCCCCGTGTTTGCGATTTATAGCGTCTTGCTGGTCACGCGCTGGTTACGGGACGAAATCGGTGGCTTGCCCAACATCGCCAAACGCAACCAGCAAAAAGCGGACTGTTTGTATCAAGTGTTGGATGACCACGCCGACTTTTACCGCGGTCGTGCCGCCGTTGCAGACCGCTCGAAGATGAATGTGGTGTTTAACTTACCCAACGCAGAGATTGAGCAAGCCTTTTTACAGGCCGCACAACTGGCAGGCTTTTCAGGGTTGAATGGCCATCGTAGTATAGGCGGCATCCGTGCATCAATTTATAACGGCCTGGAGAGTGCAGCCGCTGAACAACTGGCTGACTTTATGCAAACATTCCGTAAGCGTTATAAAGCGACAACACAAACTACAGTTCGGTCACCTGCTTACGCTTAACAGGCCGGACGCTTAGTGGGAAGAAATCTGGCTATGGGTTAAACGCCCATCCTGGTCAAAATAAATGCGCAGGGCATGGTAAACATGCATGCACTTACCGAGGTCGTACTCCAGCGCATTGGCATCTTCTAAACTGGGACGACCCAGCAAGGCCATCACCGCTTCTTTTTTGGCGCCACGAATGAGGATATGATTTTTCAGGTCGTAGGCCATGTCACCACGCCTACACTCTTTTTGTACCGTGTTGGCCAGTTCCATCCAGCGCGTCTGGTCAAACTTGTCGCTGCCAAACACCGCCTGGTCTTTAAATGCCCACCAGGTAAAAAACACAATGGTGAGAATGACCGTAAATACCGCTAACGCAATTGCAGACAACTTGATCAGTTTCATACGCCCCCGCCTTCAAATGCAAACAACATATGAGAAACGAGCGCGCCGGATGAAGTGTCATTCATCCGCGTAGCCGCTTCTGTTAATTATCCAGGTCACGGATGGCGTTATGGAAATCATCCACATCCGAAAAGCTTCTATACACAGAAGCAAAACGGATATACGCCACCTGATCCATTTGTTTCAACTCTTGCATCACGGTTTCACCCAGCAAGCGTGCAGGCACTTCACGCACGCCTAAACCAAGCACTTTTTGAATAATGCGGTCCAGCGCCTTATCGACATACTCCGTCGGCACCGGACGCTTGTGTAACGCCCGTGTGAAAGACACGCGCAGTTTTTCACGCTTGAACTCTTCGCGGTTGCCATTTTGCTTCACCACCTGCGGCAGATGCAACTCGGCCGTTTCATAGGTTGTAAAACGCTTATCGCAAGCCTGGCAGCGACGACGCCTGCGGATAGAGTTCCCCTCCTCATTGAGTCGGGAATCCACCACCTGCGTATCGTCAGCACCGCAAAAAGGACATTTCATGGCTAAGAATGGCCGTAAAGATTATTTGCCGTAGACCGGGAATTTGTCGGCCAAAGCATGTACTTTGGCTTTGACTGCTGCAATCACTTCTGCATTTTCCGGATTATCCAGCACGTCTGCGATCAGGTTTGCCACTTGCTCGGCTTCAGCCTCTTTAAAGCCACGGGTGGTAATCGCTGGCGAACCGATACGGATACCGGAGGTCACGAATGGGCTCTCAGGATCGTTAGGAATCGCATTTTTGTTCACGGTAATGTGCGCCTGGCCCAGGAAGGCGTCAGCGGCTTTACCGGTCAAGCCTTTAGGACGCAGGTCTACCAGGAACACGTGTGACTCAGTACGGCCAGAAATAATGCGCAAGCCACGTGCCGTCAGGGTTTTAGCCATGGCACTGGCGTTTTTCAACACTTGCTCCTGATACACCTTGAACTCCGGTTGTGCGGCTTCCAGGAAAGCGGTCGCTTTACCAGCGATGACATGCATCAACGGACCACCTTGCAAGCTTGGGAACACATTGGAGTTGATTGATTTTTCAAACTCGGCCTTGGCCATGATGATGCCGCCACGTGGACCACGCAATGTTTTGTGCGTTGTAGAAGTCACGAAATCAGCATGCGGCACCGGGTTCGGGTACACACCGGCCGCGATCAGGCCAGAGTAATGCGCCATATCGACCATGAAATAAGCACCGACTTTTTTAGCGATTTCGGCCATGCGTGCCCAGTCAAAACGCAGGGCGTAAGCAGAGGCACCGCCAATCAGCAGTTTTGGTTTGCACTCAATGGCAATGCGCTCCATCTCGTCGTAGTCAATTTCTTCTTTATCGTTCAAGCCATAAGGCACGATGTTGAACAATTTACCGGACAAGTTGGCCGGGGAACCGTGGGTCAGGTGACCACCGTGGCCCAGGTTCATCCCCATCACGGTATCGCCTGGTTTCAGGATGGAGAAATACACCGCCTGGTTGGCCTGTGAACCGGAGTGCGGTTGCACGTTAGCATACTCAGCGCCGTACAGTGCTTTCAGGCGGTCAATCGCCAATTGTTCCACTTGATCAACAAACTCACAGCCACCGTAAAAACGCTTGCCCGGATAACCTTCTGCATACTTGTTAGTCAGTTGCGAGCCCTGCGCTTCCATCACGGCCGGGCTGGTGTAGTTCTCTGAGGCAATCAGTTCAATATGCTGATGTTGACGTTCGACTTCGGAAGAAATCATTGTGGCTAATGCCGGGTCTGCAACGCTTAAGTTTCTTGAAAAGCTAAACATGACGATCAAGTTTCCGTATCAATAACAATAAAGCGTAATTTTACCATGAGGCGACCATGGCATGCACCTTTAGCGTCAGGCTCGCCAAGTCGGCCTGTTTTTCTGGGCTGATACGTGTGTTAGATGTGCATAGGGCCGATGCAAGAAGGCAACTGGTATTTATGTCAGGGATGGATGCGCCAGCATTGCACGCACTGCACCAAATCAGTGCGCACAATCAAACAGTTGCTGATCGTGCAGCAGGCAAGAAAACCCTAAAATGACACTATCTTATTGATTTAAATGTAATTATCAAACCTGGCACAGCTTATGCTTAGTAGTAACCGTAAGCGTATATCTCCAAAATCGCTCCCTAAACCCAACTTCGGTTGGGTTCTTTTTTTGTGGCCGCCCGGAACCGCCCATTAATGCTTGCGTGCTTTAAGTTGTTGCAGCGTCTGCTCGCAACCTGCATCCGTCACTTCCGGCGTACTGCCCGGGTCAAGAAAAGGCAGAATCGCTGCAAATGGATTGATCAGCGCCAATAGCACACCTCCCGCAACGCGTGCAGCAATCGGCCCGGGACTCAGTGATACTTTCGGGTCGACAAACGGCCCGGTGACGAGGATGGGGGAACGCACCGTCAACGGTGAGAAGTTTTTCGGGCTGGCTTGCAACTTGAGGTTGAGTTGTTCCTGGCCCAGATTAATATCGCCAAGAATGTTCACGGTGGTCACCGGCGTGTCTATGATGGCGGCTTCTGGCGTTAGCACGCCCTGCTTGGCATGCCACCCCATGGCCGCACATTGCATGGGTAAGGGTTGATCGCCCTTGATCAGCACGCCCACGGCTTGCGCAATATCCAGGCCTGCAGCCTCCACCACCAGGTGCGAGATTTCACCCTGGCGCACCATTAGCGCCAGCTGACCATCCAGCGATTTAAGTAACGCGGCCGTAGAACGACCACGGCCTTGCAACTTGGCTTTACCGTTTAACTTACCCGAGATATAGGCTGGTGACGGACTCGACGACTGTTTGGCTGACGGTGGTTGCTTACCTGGCGCCTTGTTATCGGCAGGCGTCACTTTTAGCCATTGCTCCAGACGGATATCACGCACAGCCAACTGTATATCCCACTCAGGCGCAGGTGGTGGCGATAAATCGGCATTGCTGGAATCATGTGCATCGATACTCAGTGCACCTGTCAGTGTGCCTTGCGCCGTGCTGGCCTCCAGTTCAGCCAGGCTTAATTTGTGTTTAATCAAGGTCAAACGCAATTTCAAAGGTGAAATCCGTTGCTTAAATGCATGACCTAAATCAACCGCATCCAGATGCACATCAATATCTGCATTCATCCGCCCGTAAGTCGTGAAATCCAGCGACTCGTCCGGGAACAGCTTGCCGGGATGCGTTTTGGCGGCCGGATTATCTTGTGTCGCCCCGAATGCGGGGGCCAAATCGGCCAGCATGAGTAGTGAGCCTTGCAACTTGCCGCGCAGCATGGGCGTTTCAGGCGCAAAGTCATAGACAAACTGCCCGGATAAACGGCTATGCCCAATATGTGCCGAGGGAATATTCACCTGCCATTGGTCTATGCCTTTTTCAATATCGGCACTGACTTTAAACGAAGCGGTCCGTGGGAACGTCAGGTCAAGCAAATCGCCTACGTCAGCCAACGACGCGCCTTTGACTTCAACGTTGCCTTTCACGCGTTGCGTACCGAACAAGTCATACACTGCGCCACGAAATTGCGCATTAACCGCGCCATATTTCAACCAGCCTTGAGAATTAATAGGCGGAGACTTACTATCTTGGGTCGCCACTGGCAAGAAACCTTGTGTCACCAGCTCCCCCTGTATGGGCAGCTTGCGAAATTGACCATTCACTTTAACCCTGGATTCCGGCGTGGCCAGATGCTCGCCCTCCTCGGTAAAAAATGTCACGGCCAGTTGTGCATTGGTCACAGCATCGGCGACTTTTGCCTGGCCCTGATTCACCGCCAGTTGTTCAATCAGTGGAAAAGGCCGTGGCGGGCCGCTGTCATCCAGCTCAAACTCCCAACTCGCATGCCTGTCTGCACGGCGAAGCAGATAGGCATTCAGTTGATCCGCACGAATCGCTTCAATGCGATAAGGATCGGTTTCTTTGGGCGACCATAAATCACGATAACGCAACGCCAGGTCCAGCCCGTGCGCATCGACAAAGTAAGGTGCATCAAAGCCTTCTGGTGCCGCGAGCTTTAAGCCGCCCACTTGCAGGCGGATGCCGCCCAGCAATTGCAAACGAAACGGGCGCTCAATCTCGACAGATCTGTGCAACTTATCTTGCAGCAATTGTTGTAGTGGTTGACGTAAAAACGGCCAGCCGGCGATTTCACACACGATCACGGCTAACACCAGCGCAAGCAAGGTTCCAACTAGCCATCTGGTGATAGGTGCAGATTTTTTTGTTGTTATCTCGGTATCATTCATAGCTTGTTATGATGACAATGATAGGCTGGACTGGCTAGTCCTGCATGGCTGACACGCGTGTAGGCCGATTCTGTCAAACCGGATGCGCGCGGTCAGTTATAATGAGGGTAAAGATATCCTCAACTTAAACACTGGAGCCGATTGTAATGAAATGGACCGACAGCCAGCGGATCGCTGAAGAACTGTACGACAAACATCCTGACATAGACCCTAAAACCATCCGTTTCACGGATCTGATGCAATGGGTACTGGCGTTGGACGGCTTTGATGATGAGCCTGCCCATTGCGGCGAAAAAATCCTCGAAGCCATTCAACTGGCCTGGATAGAAGAAGCTGAGTAAATGACCACCTTCCTGCCAGCGTCCATTTTCAAAGCCTATGATATTCGCGGCATTGTCGGTGAGTCGCTGACGGAAGACATCGTGCGCCAGATCGGACTGGCACTGGGCACAGTGGCACAAGAGCGCGGCGAGCACAGCCTCTGCGTGGGCTACGATGGACGCTTGTCCAGCCCAACCCTGGCCGCAGCATTGACGGCGGGCATCGCAGACACAGGCACCAACGTGATTGCCCTGGGCATGGTCACCACCCCCATGCTGTATTTTGCGGCGCACTATCTGGCCCAGACCAGCAGCGGCGTCATGATCACCGGCAGCCACAATCCGCCGCCATACAATGGCCTTAAAATGGTGATTGCAGGTGAAACGCTCAGTAGCGAAGCCATCCAGGCACTCAAGCAACGCATTCTCCAGCAGCAGTTTACCCAGCCACCACAGCCCGGCAAACAATCGTTTTATGATATTTATCCGGCTTACCAACAGGCGATTGTGTCTGATATTCAGCTGGCACGCCCGATGCGGGTGGTCATCGACTGCGGCAATGGCGTCGCCGGCGCTTATGCACCGGCCTTGTTTAAAGCCCTTGGCTGCGAGGTCGAGCCCTTGTTTTGCGACGTGGATGGGCATTTTCCCAATCACCACCCGGACCCGGTCGAAGCGAAAAATCTGCAAGATGTGATACGCACATTACAAGCCGGTGAGGCTGAAATCGGTATTGCCTTTGATGGTGATGGCGACCGCCTGGGCGTAGTCACCAAATCCGGCCAAATCATACGTAGCGACCGCCAACTCATGCTATTTGTTGAAGAGGTGCTGATAGAGCAGCCGGGCAGCAAAGTCGTATTTGACGTCAAATCTACGCGCCACTTATCCCCTTTTATACGCGAGCATGGCGGCAAACCGGTGATCTGGAAAACCGGCCACTCACTGATGAAAGCCAAAATCAAGGAAACCGGTGCCGCCATGGGCGGCGAGCTCTCAGGCCACCTGTTTTTTAACGATGCCAAAGCAGGCAAGCCACGCTGGTTTGGCTTTGATGACGGCCTCTACAGCGCCGCCAGGTTACTCGAAATCGTCAGCCGCAGCCCTGATGCCAGCGCGGTGCTCGAAGCCCTGCCCGATAGCGTCAACACCCCCGAACTGCAAGTCGCCATGCAAGAAGGTGAGCCGCATGCTTTTATTGCCAGCCTGCAACAGTCCGCACCATTTCCAGATGCACTTGAGGTGATCACGATTGATGGTCTGCGGGTGGAATATGCCGACGGTTTTGGCCTGATTCGCGCCTCCAACACGACGCCCGTCCTCACGCTACGCTTTGAAGCTGAGGATGAAACCGCGCTGATCCGCATTCAACAGGCGTTCAAACAGGTGTTAAGCAATACCAGGCCAGACTTGAAAATCCCGTTTTAAGCCACCATTGAATGAGCATGCACAATGCCACTCAAAAACGTTATTCACGCGGGCGCGGCCTGCTCTACACCCTCACCTGGCTGGCACTCGCTGCACTGGTGTGGGTGTTAGTCGATCGCGTACAACACCCCAACACCCTGGAGCAGATCGGCCAGCCAGAAGTCGTCAGCCTAAAACGCGGCCCTGACGGTCACTACAGTGCCGAAGCCCTGATTAACGGCGAACGTGTGCGCGTGCTGGTGGATACCGGCGCCACCGGCGTCGCCATCTCACAACATGTTGCAGACCGTTTGGGGCTAGCCAGTCGGGATGCGATCAATACACATACGGCCAACGGCAATGCCGTGTCTTACCTGGTGCGCTTGAAAACCGTGCAATTAGGCGGCGTGATCGCGCATGATGTGGCAGCGACGATTTCACCAGGCCTGGAAGGCGATGCCTTGCTCGGCATGAGCTTTCTGGGGAGGATGGATGTCAGGTTGTATCGGGGAGTGATGACGATACGAGATGGTGAGGCAACACAATAAGTTTGAAGGATTTACGTGGACAAGTGGCTTATCCACGTAAAATAAATACTAGGGTGCTTCAGCAGGGAGTGGCTTACCTTGTTTGACGATATTCACGGCCTGTGCAAAGCGTTTATGAAAGGTCGTTTCAGTTAAGGTCGTTGCCACGTTCACCGTTACACGGCGCTTGGTCACCACGGTGACCTTGGTGTCGTCATCTTTCACAGGCTCAACCCACGCGCCCATCACAGCCCCCCATGAAACCAAATTGACGCCACTACTCGTGAGCATATAGTGCTGATCTCTATGCTCCTCAATTGCGTCGGCTCCTTCCCATCTGAATACTGTTTTAGCAATTTCCCAGGCCTGTGCTTCGGTGACCGCATAATTCTTCGTCGTACCCTCCGCACCACTTTGTTTAACTTTGACAACATCTTGCATGGTCGAGCAACCAGAAACAGCAATCGCTAATGCCACCAAGGTGGTGCTGGCGATTTTTCTTGTGATATTCATTTTTATTCTTCCAAGTGATTAAGTAAAGATCGGTTAATCCAATCCGGCGAAACATTAGCAGATTTCAAGCAGCAAAGCCATGTTGCGCACACCTCTACTTTCTCACACCATATTCCAGTACAAAATACTGCGGATTGAGCCCAGCCAGTGGCACGCGCAGCTTGGCCAATTCAGCATCCGGGCCATGCACTTCAATACGCACCAGTGTAGAAACTTCGCCCATTTCATGCAGAATCGGGCGCAGATTGTCGAGGTGTGCCAGCAGTGCCTCCGCGTTCTCAAAGCCTTCGCGGCAATGGGCAAGATCGCCGTCAAAACTAAAGCCATAATACAAACAGCCGGGCTCACGCGATGACCACTCGACATACTTTTCACAGATGGCACGAAAAGTGGCAGTTTTGCCAGCATGGATTTCGAAGTAAGGAGAAACAGAACAGCAGGTATCTTGGGTGGCCATAACGTGATTATTATTGTTTAAAATTAATTCGCCAGCTCTGCGCCCTCAACCACGACGCGGAAAAACTGTAACGCAGCCTGGTCTTGAATCCGGATACCAGTTGCTACCGAACCGCGCTTGCCTGGCGCAATGCCGCCGGTAATCAGCATAGAGCGGGTCTGGTCCACCAAACGGCCACGGTTGTCGTATTGCAGCATGCGCACTTGCACACGCCCGACTGGCACGCTGCTATTGTTTTGTACCGCAGCGTAAACCATGCCGGTGTTATCTGCCAGCGGGCCGGAAGGCAAGTAGCGCGCCGGGTTGCGCGGCAAGTCTATGCGCATGGCGCGGCCAGCGGCTTCTTTGCCGATTTCGGAGTCTGAACTGGCGGCCAGCTGGTAATGTTGCAAGGCAAGTGCAGTTTCACCACGCCCTTCGGCAATCTGGCCTAGCAAGGCATAGCCAGGTGCAGTCGGCAGCAAGGCATTGGCTTTTTTCAAAAAAGGTTCGGCTTGCGCTTTTTTGCCATCATTAAACAAGGCAATACCGCTTTGCACATAGGGCTTGAAATAATCCGGCTGCATTTGAATCGCCTTGTCGTAAAACGCCAGCGCTTCCGTGGTGTTTTTCTTGGTCAGGGCAATATCGCCTAACAGCTCCTGAAAGCGTGCTTCATGCGGCTCAATACTGATGGCTTTTTTGGCCAGGGTTTTGGCTTTCTCGGCATCGCCTTTTTGTAGTGCCTCTTTGCCTTCATCATAGGCTTTATAGGCCTCGCGCGTGGCCATCAACTTGGCGACCTTTTGCGCATAGACGTCTTTGCCCATGTCACCGCCTGCACCCAGTTCTGCCAACGTTTTTTTGTTGTCATCCACCCGCTCTTGTGAAGGCGGATGACTGGCAAACAGGCCACTGATAAAGTCCTGCCGTTTGCCTTCACTCAGGCGCACAAACGTCTCTTGCAAGGTCACGGCTGCGGCCGGATCATAGCCGGCCAGTTTCATGTACTTCATGCCATAGTGGTCAGACTCTGATTCAGCATCGCGGCCATATTTGCTGGTAATCAGCTGACCACCCAGTTGTGCGCCACCAACAACCAGGTTGGCGTAATTAGAGTCTCTCGTGGCCAGGCCGACTGCCAGCATGGCCCCTTGCATAAACATGCCACGCTCCATGCCTTTGGCACCATGTCGCGCCGCCGCATGCACAATCTCATGGCCCAGCACGGCAGCCAGCTCTGCTTCGCTATGCAGTTCATAAAGCAAGCCACGGTTAAACGCGATTTTGCCGCCCGGCATCGCCCAGGCATTAGGCACCGAGTCATTGAGCACCACAAACTCATAGGGCAAATCGGGACGGTCTGATACGGCCGCCAGCTTTTGTCCCACCTGCTGCACATAGCGCGTCAGTTCGGCATCCAGCGTGTAATCACCACCTTGTGACTGGCGGGCAGGACTATAGTTTTGCTGACCCAGCTGAATCTCTTTGTCCTGCGAGACAAACTGGAACTCGCGCTCTTTGGTCACCGGATTGACGCCGCAGGCCAGTAGACCCACAGAAAGCAACACCGGGCAAAGAATACTTTTTTTAATCATTGTCATTCTGCTGTTTCCCCATCCAGCCGCTGCCATTCGGCCTTAAGTAATAACCGTTGGCTGCTGTCTGCCGGTGAGTTGCGGCAACTGCGAAATCTGGTGTGATACGCTGATCAGCTCCGCCAATGCCTCTTGTGCATCCAGCTGCTGCTGTGCAGCATCCTCAGTAAAGGCTTCGAGGTAAACGCGAATAGTGGCGCCTTCAGTGCCGGTGCCAGACAAACGAATCACCACACGTGAGCCGCAAGCAAACAGGATACGTAAACCCTGGCCAGTGCTGACTGAGGCGTCAACCGGATCGGTATAGCTAAAATCATCCACTGTTTTCACGGTATAGCGGCCAAACACCTGGCCTGGCAGGTTGGCAAATTGCGCCTTGATATGAGTGATGACGGCATTGGCCTGTTCGGTCGGGACGCCTTCGTAATCATGGCGCGAATAGACATTGCGGCCATACACTTGCCAGTGTTTGCGCACCAGCGATTCAACACTCTCGCCCGTCGCAGCCAGTAAATTCAGCCAACATAACACCGCCCACAAACCATCTTTTTCACGCACGTGGTCGCTACCGGTGCCAAAGCTTTCTTCACCACACAGGGTCACGCGGCCAGCATCCATCAGGTTACCGAAAAATTTCCAGCCGGTAGGTGTTTCGTAGCAGGCAATGCCGAGTTTGGCGGCCACCCTATCCACTGCACCACTGGTCGGCATGGAGCGCGCCACGCCAGACAAGCCTTTGGCGTAAGCAGGAATCAGCTTGGCATTCGCTGCAATCAGCGCCAGGCTATCAGACGGCGTGACAAAAAAATGGTTACCCAGAATCATATTGCGGTCGCCATCGCCGTCAGACGCTGCCGCAAAATCTGGCGCTTGTTCGCCATAGGCTATTTTGACCAGGTCTTCTGCATACGTCAGGTTCGGGTCCGGGTGACCTCCACCAAAGTTTTCCGACACTTCGCAATTCATCAGGCTATCCGTCGAGGCGCCCAAGCGATGAGTGAAAATTTCTTTGGCATACGGCCCGGTCACCGCATGCATGGCATCAAACTGCAAGCGATGGCCTGTCGCCAACCAGCGCTTGATGGCAGCGAAGTCAAACATGCTTTGCATGAGATCCGCGTAATCAGCCACTGAGTCAATCACCTCGACCTCAAAGCCATCCAGCGTGGTCACGCCTATGCTCGACAAATCCACTTCAGGTAAATCGATTAGTTTGTATTGTGTAATCTGTTTGCTATTGGCAAAAATGGCATCGGTGATTTTTTCCGGTGCCGGGCCGCCATTGCTGGTGTTGTATTTGATCCCGAAGTCGTCCTCTGGCCCGGCCGGGTTGTGGCTGGCCGAGAGGATGATGCCACCAAAAGTTTGGTATTTACGGATGATGTTGGACGCAGCCGGGGTGGACAGGATGCCGTGCTGGCCGACCAGCACCTTGGCAAAACCGTTGGCAGCTGCCATTTTAAGAATGACCTGGATAGCCTCTTTGTTATAGAAACGGCCGTCACCACCAAGCGTTAAGGTCGCATTGGCAGGAATCTCCAGCGTATCAAAAATACTCTGCACAAAGTTTTGCAGGTAATGGGCTTGCTGGAACACGCGTACTTTTTTACGCAAGCCGGAAGTACCAGGTTTCTGGTCAGAAAAGGGATTAGTTGCGACAGTTTGAATCGACATGCAAGCACACTCTTTTTTATTAATGGACTGCTTTGATTGTATTACAGATTCATGTCAGTTTTTTTGCTACACAGACGATTTCCTCACACTTTTTATCATTTCCCGTCCCTGCAAACTACGTAAAATCATGAGCTGCTTTTACGGATTCACTTCAGGGTGGTTTTGAAACACCGGCATATAGTGACAGTCATACAAGTACATCAAGCACGATGTACTACCAAACAACCAAAGGAGACTATCATGTGGACTAAACCAGCTGCTACTGAAATGCGTTTTGGCTTTGAAGTGACGATGTACGTCATGAACAAATAATCAGCACTTAATCTTAAGTATCAAGATTGCGCTGAACAAAAAACCGCCGGAATACGGCGGTTTTTTTATTGTCTGCCGCTGTGAGCTTAGGCAAGCTGCGACCACAACAGGTTGATACTCACTGCCATCAAGAAAACAGCAAAGATACGCTTTAACACCTTGACCGGCAAGCGCTTGGTCAACGCCACGCCTGCCGGGGCAAATAACACGCTAAGCGGTGTAATCAGCATAATAGCGGGCAAATAGAGCAGGCCAAATGTATCTGGCGCATGTGTCGCCTGTCGGGCAGCGTCTTGCAGATAACTCACCGTGCTCGCCAATGCAATCGGGAAGCCCAGTACCGCCGACGTACCAATCGCCTGTTTCACAGACACATTACGCATCGCTAGATAAGGCACCGTCAACGTGCCGCCACCGATCGACACCAGCGCAGAGATCACACCGATCAACAATGACACCAGGCTGATTTCCACCTTGCCCGGTACTTTGTGCTGGGTGGGTTTGCGATCCAGGAATAACTGGATCGCCGCAAAAAAAGTAAACGTGGCAAAAAACAGCGTCAAGTAAAACGCATCAAGGTGAATCGCCACCAGGGTTGCCAGCAAAGAGCCAATAAACGCCATCGGCACCATGGCCCAGACATACGGCCAGACGATATTCTGGTTTTTATGATGCGCCAGAATGCTGGAAAGCGAGGTAAACACAATGCAGGCCATCGAGGTCGCCAGCGCCATATGAAAAGCCGCATCAGCCGAAAAGCCCTTGGCCACCAGCATGGCATGCAACATAGGCACCAACACAATGCCGCCGCCTATCCCCAGCAAACCAGATAACACGCCAACCACCACGCCAATCAGGCAAAACAGCGCATATTGCTCAATAAAAAGTTGTATCCAGTCCATGCGACACTCATCCGTTGAAAGCGCAACAGTATAACGGCTGACTCAGCACCATTTGCATATTTTTCTTTACGCTGGCCTGCAATATTTTTTGTTACAATAATCAAATGAGCGATCAATATGTGAAAAAAGCAGGTGGCAGACGGGCGGGGGCGGGCCGTAAACCGGGCTCTGGTTTATACCAGGAAAGCACCACCGTGATGCGCGTGCCTGTCAGCCAGAAAACCGCGATTGGTGACTTGCTGGCGGTCTATGCCAAACAACAGCAACAACGGCAAAACAGGGAGAGTCTGGACAGTCCGCAAGTTTTCGCGTTTCCTGACAGTGCAGCACAACCGATGGCAGTGCCGCTCTATGCGTCCAAGGTACCCGCCGGATTTCCCTCCCCGGCCGATGACCATGTTGAGCAGCGCCTGGATCCTAGCGCATATTTGATTGACCAGGCCGACACCACTTTTTTTGTCACCATACAAGGTGAGTCGATGATAGAGGCCGGTTTGATGCCGGGCGATAAGGCGGTCGTAGATAAAGGTAAATCAGCCGTGGTCGGCGATATTGTGCTGGCAATGATAGATGGCGAGTTCACCATTAAAACGCTGGCCAAACAACAAGATGGCACACCAAAATTGTTGCCGGCAAACTCGTCTGGCCGCTATACACCCATCCTGATTCAAGCGCCCATGCAGTTTGAAGTCTGGGGTGTAGTAATAGGCTCATTCAGGCGCTTCAGGTAATAAAACAGTGCTGCGGGCAATAAAAAACCCGGCGCCTATTGAGCATGGGCAACCGGGTTTCCTGAACGCAGATGAACTTATTTGTTCATCACGTACATGGTTACTTCGAAGCCGAAACGCATTTCAGTAGCAGCTGGTTTAGTCCACATAATGATCTCCTTTTTTGATTCCCCGAACCGACCCCATGTCGGGCTCGTGTGAATGTATTATCGGCCCATGCCCCAACAATCCTGCTATTGCGGATCATGAACAACGTTTAGGGAATTTCATGAAACACCCCTCATGCAAATGAATATGCCAGCCTTGAATCAACCTGCCATCAGGGCGATGGCGCTTGTCGATGTGAATAATTTTTACGTCAGTTGCGAACGTGTGTTTAACCCCAAACTGCGTGACCGCCCGGTGGTGGTGCTCAGCAATAACGATGGTTGCATTATCTCCCGTAGCGCAGAAGCCAAAGCGCTGGACATCCCCATGGGTGCGCCGTGGTTCAAGGTACGCAAATATGCCGAGCAAGAGGGGGTGATTGCCTATTCGTCAAATTATGCTTTGTACGCAGACATGAGCAATCGTGTGATGTCGGTGCTGCGGCAGTTTAGCCCGTCACAGGAGGTATACTCAATTGACGAGTCATTTCTCGACTTGACTGCGTTTTCCAGGCGCGACCTGACCGCCTATGCACAGCAACTCAGGCAAACAGTGCTGCAATCGACGGGCTTGCCAGTGTGTGTAGGCATTGCCAGCAGCAAAACGCTGGCAAAGCTGGCGAATCATTGTGCCAAACAACACATCACGTTGAATGGCGTCTGTAACTTCAACACCATGCCAATCACATCGGTAGACGATACCTTGCGCGACATCGACGTCGGCAATGTTTGGGGCATAGGCCGCAATTTGAGCAAGCACATGCATGATGCAGACATTCATACGGCCTACGACCTCAAGGTCAGCGATGCGGCGACCATGCGCCAGCGGTTTAACGTGGTGATGGAGAAAACCGTACGCGAATTGAATGGCACGACTTGCCTTGAGTTAGAACAAATACGCGGCCCACAGCAGCAGATTCTGAGCACGCGCAGCTTTGGCCGTCCTGTGCGTGACTTGCAAAGCCTGGCTGAAGCCGTCACGCTATATACAACCCGCGCTGGCGAAAAGCTGCGCAAGCGCCGATTATATGCAGGCAGTGTCTACGTCTATATCCGCACCAGTCCGTTTCGCGATGCACAACAGCAATACGATAACAGCCTGCGCCTGCCGCTCCATATCGCCACCAACAACACCTTGCAACTAGTACAGGCAGCCCTGCTGGCGTTACGGCAGATCTACCGGCCAGGCTATGACTATATGAAAGCAGGTGTATCACTAGGCGAGTTGGTGACAGCGGAGGCGCAGCAACAAGATTTATTCCAGTCCACGGGCTCGCACGAGAAAGCAGGCCGCTTGATGCATGCCTTGGACACTATCAATCAAAAAATGGGCAGAGCCACCCTCAAACTGGCGAGCGAAGGGGTACAGCGCCAGCAACCCTGGCGCATGAAGCAGGCGCTTAAAAGCCCTGCTTACACCACCAGTTGGGACGCGCTATTAAAAGTGGACTAATCAGTCGCCAAACCTTAAGCCGTTTTGGATACAGACACCGAGCTAAAAGTGACCGCACTGATGACCAGCATGGCGCCAAGCAACTGCGCATGATTAGGGGGTACATGCTCAAACGCCGCAATAACCATGGTGGTGACCGGCACCAGGTTCATAAAAATCGCCGCTTTTGAGGGCCCAAGATGTGAAATGCTGGCATTCCAGAACAGATAAGCCAGTACTCCGCCGCCTAGCGACATCGTCAGCAGTGCAGCCCCGGCATGTATTGTCGGCACCACAACATGATCGCCATGCATGATGGCAGCAATGCTCAACGCCATCGCCCCAACGGTCATGATGCCCGCGGTATTGGCGATGCCGCCCACCTGTTTAGGCATCATTTTTTTGACCAATACGTTATAGAGCGCCCAATTTAGCGAGGCAATCAGGATATAGATATCGCCAACCGCAATCTTCAGTTGCGCGCCCGCCCCCAGCACCACGATTGCCACGCCCGCAATACCGATCGGGAATGCAAGCAGTTGCTGCGTGCTTGGCTTGTCGCGCAGAATCACATAGCCCAGCACAGCAGTGAGCAGAGGATTCAAGGCCATGATCAGGGCGCCATTGATGGCAGAAGATGTTTCCATGCCCAGAAAGAAAAACAGGTTGAATCCAAACACACCGACAACGCCCAGCGTCAGATACGCTTTCCAATGCTGCGCGGGAATCGCCTCTTTTCGCATTTGTGCAATCAAGACCATGACAGCCGCAGCCAGCACATAGCGGCTTGCGCCCGCGACATAAGGCCCCATTTCAGCAATGACCGGGCGCGCCAGATTGAAATTAGCGCCCCAGAAAATCGCTGCCATGGTGGCCATCAAATAGGTTTTGAAGTGATTCATTTAATTTTATATACCGTTCAATTTTTTTAAAGTGGCCGCATTTCAATGCCGCAACAAATCCTTATAGCCTGTGTCTGCTTCAGCCGTCAATCCCTTCCACAATAAACACCCGATATTGTGCGCCCTGGTGCCTATGCTTAACGGCCTGCTGATATTGTGGACTGTGATACCAGGCTTCGGCCGCTTTGACGGTGGGAAAGCGATGGATTAAACACCCCTCAAAGGACGGACCTTCGAGGATATTGAGCGCGCCATATTTCACCAGCGGCGTGACCGCATGCCCCTCCCTAGCGAGAGGGGCCAGGCTGGCATAAGTATCCATGGCGACCTGATCCATGGTCTGCTCACGCATCATGTCCACATAGGCACTCATGATGTTTGCGCACCTTGCAGACGTTCTACAAGAGACTGTGCGGCTAAGGCAGACGACGCCGGATTTTGCCCGGTAATCAACAAACCATCCTCGACCACATAGGGTTGCCAGTCAGCGCCTTTTGAAAAAATACCGCCATGATTGGCCAGCATATCTTCGACCAGGAAAGGGACGACATTGGTTAAGCCAACGGCTTCTTCTTCAGTATTGGTGAAACCGGTGACTTTCTTGCCCGCCACCAGCGGGCGACCATCTGGCTGTTTGGCATGGCGCAACACACCAGGCGCATGACAAACCAGCGCGACAGGTTTACCTGCATGCAATGTCGACTCGATCAAGCTAATGGAGTCGCGGTCCTCTGCCAGGTCCCACAATGGCCCGTGCCCGCCTGGATAAAATACTGCATCAAAACCATTATGTGACACCGAACTTAAGGGCACGGTCGTCGCCAGGGCTTTGCCTGCTTCTGCATCGGCTTCAAAACGTTTGGTGTCCGCTGTTTGAAAAGCGGGATCATTACTTTTAGGATCCAGCGGCGGCTGGCCGCCTTTAGGCGATGCCAATGTCAATTGCGCACCCGCAGCCTTAAACGCGTAATAAGGCGCAGCCAGCTCTTCGAGCCAGAAACCAGTTTTAAGGCCAGTATTACCCAGGGTGTCATGCGAGGTGAGGACGATCAGGATGTTCATTTAAAGCTCCTTAGTGATTAAGTGATCAGGTGAGTCCATCATGAACGCTTTGATTCCATTTTTGAAATTTATTATGTATATTTTAATTATTCACCATATGAATAATTAAAATGCGCTACGACCTGAATCTATTACGAGTATTTATCGCCTTGATGGAAGAGCGCAGTGTGACACGCGCGGCTGACCGGCTTGGCATCACGCAGCCAGCATTGTCGAATGCATTGAACCGCCTGCGGGAGATACTCCAGGATCCATTATTTATCCGCGAACGTTATGGCATGCAACCGACACAGAAAGCGGAGGCATTGGCGCCAGTGATCATGGAAGCCATTGGGCAACTGGATGAAATCGTGCTGGAACAGCAAGCTTTTGACCCAGCCAGTGCCAATTTGTTATTCACCATTGCACCTAATAGTTATGTCGAATATGTGCTGATTCCGGCAGTCGTGGCCAAGCTGCGCGTACTGGCCCCTGGCATCAAGCTGCGCATTATTCCTTACGGTAATGACCTTGCTGAAACCGGGGTGATTTCAGGCAGTACAGCGCTGGTCATGGGCCGTTTTGTCGACCCGCCAGACAACCTGATTGTGCAGCACCTGATGGATGACAGGCTGGCTTGTGTGGTGCGCGCCGATCACCCGACTGTTGGCAATGAAATCACCAAGACGCAATATGAACAGCTGAAACATGTGAATGTATTGCCGCCAGGACGCATGCGCGCAGGGTTGTTTCAGGCATTAGACCGGCATGGTTTGAAACGTGAAGTGGCGGTGTCGGTCACGCATTTTCTGTCGGTACCAGAAGTGATTTCCGTCACCGATTATTGCACCACACTGCCGATCCAGATTTGCCGCCGCCTGGCAAATGACACGCGCTTAAAAATCCTGCCAACACCAGTCGACCTGGGTACTTTTCCAGTCGATATCGCCTGGCATGTCAGATACCGGCAAGATCCCGCACATCGCTGGCTGCGGTCATTAATTGAAGACGTGGCGCAAACACTTTAGCCATGCTTACGCGGCATCAATCAGGCCATGCTTCATGGCCAGCCGCACCATTTCTACGGGGCTGTTCACCGAGAGTTTTTGCTTGATCAGGGTATAGTAATTGGCCACTGTTTTCTGGCTGATTTTGAGCATATCAGCCACCTCTTCCACGCGCTTGCCTTCGGCCAACAGGCGAAACACTTCGAACTCGCGTGACGTCAATTGCTGCAAGGGATTGCTTTCGCCAATCAAGGTTTGCAAGGCGACTTTCTGCGCCACATCCTGGCTTAAAAACGTGCGGCCTTTGGCCACATCCAGCACCGCCTGCACGAGATCTTCCGCCACACCGGTTTTAGTCACATACCCTTTCACGCCGGTTTTGAGTGCCTGCGCTGCGAACGATACCGCCTCGTGCATGGAGAAAATCACGATTCTGGCTTGCGGATAGCGCTGCAAAATACGTTTTGCGGCTTCCAGGCCACCCATGCCAGGCATGGAAATATCCATCAGCATGACATCAGGCAAGATCTCGCCATAGACTTGATACGCTGATTCCCCGGTATCTGCCTCGGCCACAATCTCAATTGATTTATGGCTCTCAAGCAAGCGACGCAACCCTGAACGCACCACGGTGTGATCATCCACCAAAACCACTTTAACTGTCATGTCACTGCTTCCTGAAAACCTTCTGTTGTGTGAAAACGGACTTCGATGCGCGTCCCCTGGCCCGGTGCGCTGCTAATTTTCATACTGCCCATCAAGCCCTCAACCCGCTCTTGCATACCTGCCAGGCCATAGCCGCGACTTTGCACACTGGTATCAAACCCACGTCCATCATCCTCTATCATCAACGACAAGCCTTGCTCATCTTCCGTCACTTCTATCGTCACGCGGGTAGCAGCCGCATGCTTGCTGATATTCGTCAGGCACTCCTGCAAAATACGGTAAACCGTCACCGACACCGATTCATCATGCTGACTCAGGTGATTTGAAATCGCATTCACTACCATGATGCCGCGATTACGATCATGCCAGTGATGAATCAACTCGGCCAACGCCAGGCTCAACCCTAGCTCATCCAGCACGCGCGGGCGCAAACGCGCCAGGATATCCTGAATAGTCACCATCATTTGCCGTGTGATCTGCGCAATCGCCTGTGCGCTTTCGCGTGCCACACTGAGCTTTTTCGCCGCCACCAGCGCACTGGCATCTACATGCACCGCGGTCAGGTATTGGCCGATTTCGTCATGCAGGTCACGCGCCAGCTTTTTACGCTCTTCTTCCTGCAGATGAATAATCTGCTGCGTTAAACGGTGATTATTGCGTATGCTTTGCTCCAGCGTGCTGGCCATGCTATTGAACTTGTCACTGATTTCACTCAGCTCAATCTGCTCAAACCCAGGCAAGCGGCTTTGATATTCACCGCGCTCAATCTGGTTCAAACCATGAATAATCTGCTTCACTGGCTTAAACGTCGCGCGCACCGTCCAATAAACAAACAACAATACGCTGAGACCAAACAGGCCGACAATCGCCAGCAAACCAGAGGTGTCGTCCCAAATCTCGCGCAACTCAAAACTCGGGTCTGGTGTAATGACCAGCTCACCGATAAAGCGCCCGTTTAAAATAATATTCTTGCGTTTGGGTTCATTGAGCACGCTGGAAATATCCAGCAGGCGTACAAACCACGCCGGTGGCTCTTCACCGGTATGCTCCAATCGCGTCGAGCGGTTAGACTCACGCAAGCGGCCATTCATATCAAAAAAATCCACCTTCAAATGGCGGATATTGGTCAGCTCATCCAGCCTGAACAGATTGGTTTGACCATTTTCACTGTTATTCAACCAGCCAAAATCTGTCATGTAATGCGCAATTTCCGCATCCAGCAAATGAATCACCAGATTGGTGCTTGAATCCACCTCAGCCAATACGTCTTCGCGCGCATTCTTCACCACGGATACTGCCCAGGTCAGCAATAAGCCGAGCAATAACAAGGTAATAATCAGATTAAGTTTGAACTGAAGACTGAGAGATTTCATCATGCTGTGTGGATTTTAAAGTCGATCGCCCAAAAACTATCGGGAATTTTTCCCGATTCATACCCCTGGTATGCAGGGATACCACGCATTATAGGCGGACTAGCGAATCACCACACCCCAAGGCAAGGTGCCGACCGGGATATCCTTTAACCGCTGATTCGTTTGGGTATCAATCACAGACACGCTATGACTACGGCCATTGGCGACATACAGTTTTTTGCCATCTGGCGTCAGTGCCATATTCCACGGCCGTTGCCCCACCGCGATAGTGGCAATCACCTGACGGCTGGCAGTATCAATCACGCTGATATTATGGTCGCCGCCGTTGCTGACATAAATACGGCTGCCATCGGCATTGACCTTGACACCATTAGAGCGCAAGCCGACTTTGATATTGGCTTGCACCTTCCAGTCACTGGTGGATACAATTTCCAGCAAATTTGCCGCTTCGTTGGCGACATAAGCCCATTTGCCGTCCGGGCTGAAGCCCACGCCGCGCGGATGCTTGGTGGCAGCAATCACATGTTCGGATTTGAGTGATGTCAGATTGATCACATCCACATTATTGCTTTCTTCATTGCTCGCCAATAACCACTGCTGATCAGGCGAAAATACACAGTGCTCGGGGTTTCTGCCCTGGGTATGAATGGTGTGTTTGACCTTATTGGCCTGCAGATCTACCAGCGCCACCGCATTTTCCTCTTCCAGGCAGGCAGCCAGCAGCTTGCCATCCGGTGAAATATCTATTCCCTCAGGTTCGTCGCCGACCTTGATCAAAGCGACTTGCTTGCCTTGTTGGGTATCTACCACAGCTACCGCATTTTTATCGCGCACGACGACATACAAGTTTTGATTGCCAGGGTGTACGGCGGCGGCCTGAACTTTTTTACCGAACTGGCCCTTGGCTGGCAGGCGCTTCACCACCTCATCGGTACTGGTATCAATGACCGAGACCGTGCCATCTTTTTCATTGGGCACATACGCGAAAGGTTGGGAGAACGCTGAGAAAGAGGTAGTGGCCAAAGCCGCTGTGAATAGAAGCTGTTGCAGTGCTTGTTGCATAGAGTGTCCTTCAAAAAAATCGACCAGTTGCTGCAACAACTGGCCTGAACATGGAGATATACTTTATGCAAATCAATTAAATTAAGTCATTTAAATTGATAATTGCATATTAAGCATGCTGCGACTGCCCCAATAGCGGCAGCCTTCCCGATTTCATCGGGATTTACTCCCGATAAACTGGCCAAACGCCCGCGGCTGCGCACCGACGGCAACCGTTGCTTTAACAAGCAGGCGTTCACTGTCGATAATGGCAATAACGTTATCCATCCAGCTGGCCACCACCACCTGCTGGTGCTCAGCATCGAAAGCAATGCCTTCCGGCGTGCCCGGCACACGAACCTTGCGAATGGTTTGCCGCGTTGCCAGATCAATCACGCTCACGCTATCGTCTCCCGTATTACTGACAAACAAGCGTTGCCCGCGATGGTCCGGCGTCGCGCAATACGGGTGATCGCCCGTATTCAGCGTCGCTAGTACCTGTTGAGTGCGCGTATCCATCACGCTGACCGTATTTGAATACACATTCACCACAAATAATTGCTGGCCATCCGGACTTAAACTCAAGCCAAACGGATGCTTGCCAACGTTGACCCGATGACGCGCTTTGTTGCTGTGGGTATCAATCACACTGATATCGTCACTGTCGCGATTGGCAACATACAAAGTGCTACCATCCAGACTCATTTGCAGGCCGCCCGGCGCCTGCCCGACCGGGATGTTTGCCAGTACCTGCCCGCTATCTGCAGCCACGACCAGCAAAGTGTCGTGATACCAGTCAGCCACATACAAACGGTCACCCGTTTTACTCACGGCCAGCCCGACCGGCGCAATCGGTAAATCAATCGTATGTATCACTTGCTGATGCTGCATATCGATGACCGACAATGAGTGGTCTTCAACATTGCTTACATACACTTTTTGCTGTTGCTGATCGACCGCCACGCCAACCGGCGACTTGCCCACTGCCAGGGTATGCAGCACGGTGCGCTGCTGCATATCGACCACCGACACCGTGTGATCACCCTGGTTGGTGATATAAGCAAGCTCTGCTGCTTGCCCATGCAGCACCATACAGGCCAACCATAACCCGGCAAATCTTTGAAAGTATGGGCGTGCAGACGCCATACTGGACGTCTTCCGAAAAAACATACTTCTCCTCGCGTATGGTCTTTGAGCGATGTTTAACTATAGGTGTTTATCTGTCTTAAAACGTCAGACAGTATCCTGCAACTGGCAGGGATTTTTTCACGGCAGGGAGGCTAGGAAGCAGATACTCTTTGCGCAAAATGGGCATTAATCGCTGCCATATCCAGCGCCTGCCACATATGCAGATGATGTTGCAGCTCGTGCGCCAGCATGGCACCATGCATCATATCGATCACGACACGCTCACGGATCACCATAAGTGCGGGCACCTGTGTCACCTGAAAGTTGGCGGCCAGATCTGTCGCCACATCCACATCGGCTGTTGCGAATAAAACAGAGGGCGTTTGCGCAGCCACCTCAGTAAATACCGGGGCAAACACCTGGCAAGGGTCACACCAGCTAGCAGTGAATAGCACCACCATAAAATCATGATTGGCCACCTGCTGATTAAAGACAGCCTGGCTGTTTAATGCGCAAATACTCTGTGTATTCATAAGGGTTCCCTGAAAGAATTAACAACTGATGGTAGACGTCTGATCACACTCAGCGTCCAGTGCTGCGGCCCGGCTATGCTTTGCGAACAGCCGAGTTCTGCGACCGGCACCTGCGTACTCAACACATGGCGGGTATGATCTGCAGTTTGCACTTGCATAAACCAGCGATCTACCCACACCTCAACCTGTGCTGAGGCGTCCTGTTCAATGCTGACAGCGGACAGTTGCAGCGACACCAGTTGACCGCCATGTGCCAGACATAGACTGTCATCGGTTTCGACCAGCGTGACCTCACTGTTTTCACTAGCAGCCATGGCCGGGGTAGTGGTCAGGAATATCCAGGCACTGACAGCAACCAGCAAGCGTATGCGGGTCATCATGCTGGCTAACTGATTCAGGCGCACACGCTTGTACCCATGCGTTTAAACAAAGGGCGCAAATGTGCGCAGATCTTGTTGCGCCAGCCACTGCTATTGGCCGCTGCATTCTGGCGACCGTCTTTCAGGCCTTGCAAGCCGTCTTTGACAAAACTGTCGACCGCACTTTTGGCTGATTCATCATCCTGCCCGGCTGGCGGTTCATTACCAGTAAAGGCGCGGTAATAGCGTGCTGTCCACACCACCTTGGCATTGCTGCCATCGGCCACCACCTTGATTTTGCCATTCAAGGAGCTGACAGGTAGCGCTTCCAGGTCAATGTCGCCCGACAGGCGATAAGCCACCGTCATGTCTGCGGCAGAAACCTCATCGATTTCCTGTAATAAATGCTTGCCGTTTTTAAGGGTAATTTTTTGCTGCTTGTCGCTGACTGCCTCGCAGGCCGTCACTTGTGGATGCCATTGTGCCAGTGCACAAGGCGCGCTGATACGCTTCCATACGGCATCGGCTGCCGCATTTACCTGAATGGATTCATCGGTTTTCTGCGGTGTCGGGCCATGCGCCCAGGCATTTGCACTCATTAATCCAATCAGTAATAAAGACCACTTCATTGTTGCTCCTTCTCTAAAAAACTAAACGTATTGCTTACTTGAAATCTGTTGTTCACTTAAAACTTTTAGTGACTGCGCAGCCTGATGCCAGACCAGCGTCGCGCCAACCACTTGACCCAGCGACTACCGGAAAATGTCAGCAGCAGGTACAGCAGCCAGCAAACTATCGCCGGCACGGCCAGCCAAGGCCTGAGGTCGGTATCGGCCCAGCGCCAAGCAGTCATACCTAAACCAGTCGCCCAACTGCTGCTTTGCGCTGACGGCTCCAGACGCACATAATTCAGGCCAGTGGTGTTAGCCAGGCGTTGCAGATTCTGTTCATCCAGTGCCGAGAGGTGCGCATTACTCAGCAAATCAGTCCCCGGGCCGTGACCGGCATTGCGGTCATGCTGGCCCTGCTCCATCGCCAGTACCGACAAAGTCTCAGCCATGCCAAAGTTACCGAATCGCTGTACTTCTTCCTGTTCCCAATAGCCGGAAACCGCATTCTTTTCATCCAGTTTGGGGATTTTGCTGGCGACCGGCTTGCCCATACCGACCAGGTAACCCTGCACATCGCCAGGTTTACCGGCATAGCCGGGCATGTATTTGGGGTTAGCAGGCGGCGCCTGCTGGCCATCAGTGAAAAACATCACGCGTATCTGCTTGCCTAATTCCGGCGCCTGTTCCAAGGCGTTGTACAAACCATGCGCGATAAACGAATCCGCAGCCCAGGCCATGCGCCAGTCCATGCTGGCAACGGTCTGGTCTAGCGCGGCAAAATGGGCACAGACTTCTACCGGCTCCACCACATTCACCACATTGCGTTCGGTAAACATCCCCAGCGCCACCCGTGAACCACAAGGCAAGGCCGATAAGGTTTTGCGTATACTTTGCTTGGCTATTTGCAAACGACTGACACTTTTACCAGCCACCTGGTAATCAGGCACATTCATGCTTTGCGTGATATCCACCACGAAATACCAGTCATAAACGCGATTGGGTAGCATTAGATGTGGCCGGAACAAGATCGTGGTGAGTAATACAAACGTCACAATCAAACACACCTTGCGCCAGGCTTGCAGCCTGGAGCCTTCACCAGACCAGCCACCCGCCAACGTGTTTAAACTCGCTCGCCATGCCGTTAAAAACCACAATTGCATCAGGGCATGCCTCTAGGATTACCCGGCATGGCTGGCCAGCCACTTGGCTCTTCTTCGGCCTTGATCTGCTCGTCCTCATATTGCTGTGGCCCGGACATGCCATGCGTAGTCGGCGCCAGGCGTAAGGCCAGGTGGTAGTTGTATTTCACCTCAGACCAGTCAGGCTCTACGCGCAAGGCTTTTTGGTAGCTCTCTTTGGCCAGTGCGACCAGCGGACCCGCTTCATCCCACGCAGGCAGGCCGCGCTGTTCCAGCAAGCGGATCGCTGTGCGCAGGTAAATATTGCCGGAATTAAAATAGGCCTGTTGGCGTAACGCATCACCTTCAGGCACTTTGCTGATCAGAGCGGCAAATTCCGATAATGCCTGTTCGGGCTTAACCTGGTTGTCATAAAACACCGCATTGGCAAACAAGGCCTGCGGCGTCTGGTTTGCACCAAGCAAGGTGTTTTCAATCAATACATGCGGTTGCAGGCTGCGACGATAGACTTCAGCCTGATAGATATCTATCGCTTGCCTGATCAGCATCACCACTGAAATTAATATCAATAGCCCCGCCCATAACACGCCACGCCGCAGGACGCCTGCCAGTTTTTTATTCATGCCTGCCACCGTTTCAATTCCAATGCATACAAACACATCAAACACACCGCCGCCAGCCACGCCAGGCCATAGGCATACTGGCTTAGATCTTGCCGCGACACAGGCTCAAGATATCTGGTCGGTTTATTTTTCAGTGTAGAGATATCGCGCACCGCGGCCATCACCGCTTGCGGGTTTTCAGCTTCATACACGCGGTAAGGCACATTCAGGGTCTGGAAATATTCATGCAGGGCATACTCAGGGTAGGCATCAATATTTTCGCCTTCTGCCAGGCTTTGCTTAAGGCTGACGCCACTCTCGGAGCGTAGATAAATCCAGTACAGCGAAGCCTTCTGGCGCATAAACATGGCGCGTAACATATCCTGGGTTTTGCCATCCAGGTGCGCCCCGCCATCTGACACCAGCACCATGGCGCGTGCGCCGGTAACCGGCTGGTCAGCAAAGTAATCCAGCGCCATACCCAAACCGCGCGCCACGGCGGTAAAGCCCATACCACCGGCTTCGGTGGCATCCAGTGCCGCCTGCACAAACTCGCGGTCATTGCCCAGTGGTGCCGCCAGAATTGGGGAAGTACTGAAAGTGACCATGCCCATTAAATCATCATGCCCTTGTGCGACCAGCGTTTTAAGGACCTTGCGGGCGACTTCCATCTTGGGCACGCGTGCTTGTGCATCATCACCTTTTTTCACAAATGGCTCATTCATGCTGGCACTGCGGTCCAGCACGATCATGACATGCGCACCACGTCCTATCTTTTCGACATATTGCGATTTCAGGTAAGGTCCGGTGAGCGCCAGACTCAAGGCCAGTATCAATAGACTTAATGCCATCTTCCACAGGCGATCCAGCCAAGCAGATAGCGGATCTGCGAGCAACCCTTGTAACGCCGGATGCGGAAAATTCATTTGTCCGCGCAATACCCATGGCAATACCGCCAAAGGCAACAACAGCAATGGCCAGAAATCCGTCAGCCCCCAGTGCTCATTAAAGCCTGAAGCCAGTAATACGGTTTGCGCGCCTTCTTCCCACATGTTCAGGAAATCTCCACCTGGCTTAAGGTTTTGGCGAGCTGTTTCAACTCACTCAGTGACAAAGTCACTGGTTGACCGGCAAAAAAAGTTTGCTGAACATTGTGGTAAAAATCCTGCAACTTGTCGCGATAAGGTGTGATGGCTGATTGGCTGGCCAGCAGCCTGGGCAAATTTTCTGCGGTGACGGCGTAACCGGCAAATTGATCGACTGCGCGACTGATCAGGCGCATGGCCTGCATACGCGTTTCATCTTGGTCTTGCTTGAACCGACGGATACCATGCCACGCCTGCCTGAACGGCATGCGTTTTTCCTGCGAAAACTGGATCCAGCCCAGATACCAGGCAAAGTAAACCAGGCCTGAACCCAACAGAAGAAACCAAGCAGCCAGTTGCCACAGTTGAGTGGAGAGCGGCCACTCGGGCAATGGCGCATCCGGGTAAAGTTTGACGTGCTCGGCATCAATACGCGCTGGCAGCAGGCTGGAAACAATGACTTTGTCAGCAGGTATATCTATCGTCAGGCGTTGCTGGTTGCGTTTAAATTGCAGGTGCAGGTTTTTCAGCGGCAAGGTTTTCACCGTGTCACCTGCCACAAATATCTGCCAGTCGATATCGAGTTGGATCAGGCGTTCAGCTTTGCTGTCACTGTTAGTCCAGTGTGCTTTCCTGAGTTCTATGGCTTCATTTTGTGCTGGCGCTGGTAGACTGGCAGGATCCAGTTCAAAGCCTGGCGGCACATGCAGCTTAATATGTTGCCGAGCAATACTGCCCAGGGTGTAATCGGCTTCACGAGTATGGCTTTCGGCGCGTGGCTTAAAATTAGCATCGTTCGCATATGATGATTGCATCACAGCCAGCCACAGCAGGCTACCTACCAGTTTCAACAACCTTTTATGTTTTTGCCCATGCATTGCATGCAATCCCATAGTCATGACATGCTCTCCATCAAATGACGACTCACTTCTTCTGCTCGCCAGCCCGGGTTTAACCACAAGGGAGCGCGCGTACCCGCGGTTAAAAATCGTGCATTGAGTGACTTTTTTTGCTGTTTTGCATGGTCAGCGATCTGCTGGTGCAACTTACGCCTCAACATCCAGCTGCGTTCTTCACCGGTTTCCATATCGCGCAGGCGTGCCCAGCCAAAGCTGGGTAAACCCGCTGTCGCGGTACGGTCGCGTAGAACAACCGGAATCACATCGTGATGCTGTCCAGCTTGCAGGGTCTGTTGCAACAAGACATCCGGCCAGTAAAAGTCAGACAACAGGAAAACCAGCGCGCGTTGCGAACCTAGCGACATGAGCGTTTCCGGGATAGCGTTGGCACTGCGGCCATCAGCACGACTCATTGTTTCTGCTTGCTGCCAGTAACGTGTGATTTGTTGTGCCACGGCCTGCGCTGTGCCCGATTGAAAACTGGGCAATACTTGCAATGCCAGTTGTTCGTGATCATCCGCCGCGCGCATGCCAAACGCGTCGCCTTGCCGGTTGGCAGACCAGGCCAGTGAAGAGACAAACTCTGTCACCTGCTGGCGCATATTGGCCTCGCCCTGGAAAAACATGGAGCTGGAAACATCGATAATCGCATAGACCCTTACAGCAGCGCGTTCCAGATAGGTTCTCACCAGCCACTGCCTGGGTACAGTGCGCACGCTGGCGCGGATATCGATGCGTTTCGGGTCAGGGCACGCCAGCAACGAGGCAAACCCGGCAAAGTCACTGCCATTGCCATGGTGCGTAGTGAGCGTTGCCCCGGCGTGGTATGACTTGGAGCGCCAGTTGATATTGTAAAAAAACTGGCTTGGCTCAAACGCAGCCTGCAACTGCGACGATGATGAGCTCATCTCGGAAGCATTCGCCGTGGGTACTGACAGGATAGTCATAAAGATAAAAGCAGACTGCCGCCAGACTTAAGGGGCAGACACCTTGTCCAGAACCGCTTGCAATAACAGTGGCGCCAGTCGTGCGTGTTGCAGGGCATAAGCGCCATTGAAGAATACGCGATGCGTCATGACAAATGGCCATAAGGCACGGATATCGTCCGGCGTTAAATAATCACGGCCTTCTATCCAGGCACGCGTGCGCGCACTACGCATGAGCATGGCGGTACCGCGCGGGCTGGCACCGCCAGCCAGCAAGCGTGACATATCGACATCGGGTAACTGGATGCCGGCTGCTACCGGGTCTTTTAGCGCACGCCATAAATCAACGGCATACTCCTGCAATGCGACTTCGGCCCGGACTGAATTCTGTATGGTTTCCGCAACCAGGTTTAACTGATCGTAAGGCGTTAATCCGGCGGGCAGTGTCGCAATCAGCGCATCCACATCATAAAAACGAGTATCAAACATCAATGCCCGCTGCAGGTCACGCGCATCCGGCGCCTGCACCGAGATTTCCATCAAGAAGCGATCACGTGCGGCGGCAGGGATTTCAAAGGTTTCTTCACGTTCCAGCCGGTTGCGGTCGGCAAACACCGTCAGGTGCGGGAAACGGTATTCGCGGTTGAATGCATTGACTGAACGTTCAGCCATCAAGCGTAAAAACAGGGCATGTGCCTGCGGACGGGCGCGGTTGATTTCGTTAAAGAAAAATACCGCCAGGGCTTCATCGTGCTGTAATAATGGGCCAGGTTTAACCGCCGTCTGACCTTGCTCATTGATATAAGCATGGTAAAGAAAATCGCTAGGCATCAAATCAATGGCGCCTTCTATCCGCTGATAACCGCCGCCCAATAGTTGGGCTGCTGCGCGTAACAGTGTGGTTTTACCTACGCCGACATCGCCTTCCAGCAACACGTGCCCACGTGAAAAAATCGCAATGGTCAGTGCGCGCGTTTGCTCCGGCATGCCCACCACCACAGTGTTAATGGCCTGTTCAAATGCGAGGGCGCGCTCACGCCAGGCGGCTAATTCAATTTTATTTTCCATACACCATCCATGATTCAGAATGAAACAGGCCACTGTCGACTGCATACAATCGACACCGGTTTGCCACATGCATTGAGGGGGCGAAACTGACACCGGAAACGATGCCAGTTTCCTAGGGGGGAATTAAGATTACTTCACGTCAAACACGAAATTACCGCTGGATTTGGCATTCGCAATGCGTTTTGCGTTGCGTGCATCCATCAATTTGATGGATTCCTCTTGCTTGTTGAGTTCTACCGGATCATGTTTCGGGTCATATTTGGAACCCGCAATTTTTTCCGGATAGCCAGGTTTGGCTTCCCAGCAGTTTCCTGGCTCTTTACAACTTTGACCGTCGTAAGCCAGCGCCTGATTTGACACCGCAAACACACTGGCAACAGCCAGTAATGCCAATACGTGTTTCATCACTTTCTCCTTAATCATAAATTAGCTGGTGTATTGTTTTCGATTAACGGATTGCCCACCAGCCTAACAATCCGATAATGGGTTTAACCGTGCGGCGCAGCGCCACCGTTTTTAAGGTTTTCTTCGGCCTGATGACGAATCCAGGCGATCACATGCAGAATCTCGTCGACGGTCATCCTGCCTTGTTGTGGCCCCATCATGCCGGCAGCACCGCCATAAATGGTTTCAAAAATGCCTTTGTCAGTTTCGTTTTTAGGGTAAGTCCAGTAATCATCAGCCAGCGCGGGCCCTAACTTGCCTTCAGCCAGGTGACCATGGCAGCCGGAACAGGCGGTAGAGAAAATGGTGTAGCCTTTTTTAATTTCTTCCTCATTGCCACGGTACGGGTTTTCGCCGGTTGCCATGAAATGCTTGGCTTCAGGAGTGAAGGTTTCGTCTTCCATCGGCGTCAGGTCAAGCACATCGCCAGACAGCGTGCCGCGGAACTCGATCGCCGGGCCATCCTTCAGTACCACTTTGGCTGGCTCAGTTTTGCTGACACCCTGGGTTTGCGCAGAGGTGTCGTCCTTGGCGCACGCCACGGTAAAGAAAGTCGCCATGACCAGGCCTGAGAGTCCAAATGCCATCGCCAGCTGTTGTTTCACGCGGCGCAACGGCATGGCCTGCGATTGAGATTGTTGAGATTCTTTCAATTCAAACTCCAAAAACTAATTAATCAAGATTGTGATTTACTGAAGGTTCAGCAGAGGAATACCTTCCTCTTTGAGAATGGCGGTGATTTCCGTCCCGTGTTTTTCAATGACGCCATTCAGGGCCTGTACCAGCTCAGGGCGTTTCTTGCTCACGCCCATGACCACGTCGTAATGCATGGGGATTTTTTCACCATTGGTTTTTTTGGCGTTGTCTTCCACCATCACCATGTTCAATGGCACTACAGAGGCACGTACATAGCGCGCGGCTTCCGGCGCCCACAGCATGGCCATATGCAGATGCATGTTGGCGACATCATTGACCAGGCGTGAAGGTTCAACATGCACATAGCGATTACGTGTTGACTGGAAATTCTGGATTTCAGTGAAGTAATCAAACATGTCATCAAAGCGGTTGATTTGCAGCAACATGTTTTTACCCGGGCTATCCGGCATGACGCCGATACGGAAATTCTTTTCCTTGAGGTAAGGATGGTCCCAGGAAGTGACGTCGATTTCGCGATCTACACGGGTGACAAACACGTAAGAAGAACGGTAATAAGGCTTGGTGACCAGCACACGCGGATCATTCGGGTCAGTGCCTATCAGCACATCACACTTGCCTTCTTCCATGTCCTTTTGCAAGGTTAACGGGTTGGTCCACCAGAAATAATTGACAGGGACATTCAGTGTTTTGCCAATGACTGCGGCGATCTTGTTTTCAAAGCCTTGTTTCTGGTCATTGGAAAAAGGTAATTCGGATTTACCGGCACAGATATTCAGTGCATCGGCAGCAAGTGTGGGCAATGCAAACACACTCAGGGTCAGGGACAAGCAGACGCTCAACCAGGTACGACTATTCTTTTTAACTTCAGCAAACATTTGTTCTCTTCTCCATTAGAGAGAACAGGATGACCGGCCATCCTTGCGTCTGACGGCCATCCTGCACACTACATCAACAGGTTTACTGTATGAATTACAGGCTAAACACCATCAGGCCACCGCCCATTTGTGTGTGGTTTTGCAGTTCTTTGAACGCACCAACCGCACCCAAACCAGCGCTAGGGTCTGTCAGGTCAAACACCAGGCCAACACCAGGCCAGCCGCCTACACCGTACATGCTGCCAACGTACTGTTTACCCTTGAAGGAGTAAGTCATAGGAGATCCGATACCACCGGATGGCATTTTGAAGTTCCACAGTTCTTTACCGTCTTTGTTATCCAAGGCTTTCAGGTAACCATCCAGCGTTGCGTACCAAACCAAACCGCCTTTGGTATACAAAGTACCGCCCCAAGCTGCGAATTTCTCCCACTTGGTCCATTTTGCTTTACCAGTGGTCAAGTCAAACGCACGGATCTGACCCATTTCTTTCTTGGTTGGGCCGTTAGGTCCTGGGTACATCGCCAGTGTTGCACCAACGAAGAACTGACCTGCACGGTATGGCAGCATAAACGGCTCCCAATCCATACAAATGTGGTTCAGGCCAGCGTACAAAGTACGGCTTTCCGGATCGTAAGAGTCAACACCCTGGTTGTGGAAGCCCATCGCAGATGGACAAATGTTGGTCCCTTTGTGGTCCATACGGGTTGCGAACTCAGGATCCCGTACCGGTGTACCGGTTTTCAGGTCCACTTTTTTGAACACGTTTACAGCTGGGTCGACTTTTTCAGCGACAATCAGGCTGCCGTTTTCACGGTTCAATGTGTACAGGATACCGTTACGGTCAATGTGGCTCAGCAACGGAGTCACTTTGCCGTTGACTGGCTGATCAGTCAGCACCATCTGGTTCACACCAGCAAAATCCCACTCATCGTGAGGCGTTTTCTGGTAACCCCATTTCGCCATACCGGTGTCCAGGTCACGACCCCAGATCGTCATGGTCCACTTGTTATCACCAGGACGCATGGTTTCGTTCCATGGTGCCGGGTTGCCTGAACCGTAGTAGAACAGGTTCAATTTAGGGTCATAAGCATACCAACCCCAGTTTGTACCGCCACCAATTTTCCAGGCATCGCCTTCCCAGGTTTTTGTACCCAGGCCGAATTGACCGTAGTGTGGATTGTCTTTGTTGAAGTCTTTAGCCAGACGCACAGAGTCATCAGAACCGGTTGCGAATGCACGCCATTTCAACTCACCTGTTTTCAGGTCGAAGGCGTTTACCGCGCCACGTACACCCAGCTCGGCACCTGAACAACCCATCAGGATAGTGTCTTTAGCCACGAAAGGCGCTTGTGTCAGTGTAGAACCCACTTTTGGATCACATACTTCCACTTCCCAGTTGGTTTTACCGGTTTTTGCATCCAAAGCCAGCAAATGGCCATTGGCTTGTTTCTTAATAATTTGACCAGCGCCGTATGCCAAGCCGCGGTCAACCACGTCACAGCACATCACTGCTTTGGTTGAAGCATCTTGCTTAGGCTTGTGTTGCCAAACAATTTTGCCTGGATCGTTCAGGTTCAGGGCGTATGTATTGTTTGGGAAAGCAGAGTGGATGTACATCATGTCACCAATGACCAATGGCGCACCTTCGTGACCATTCAGTACACCGGTGGAGAATGACCACGCAGCTTTCACATTTTTTACGTTGGATTTGTTGATTTGAGCCAATGGGCTGTTGTGCTGGCTATAATAGCCACCAGTTGCGATTGGCCAGGCACCAGGCGTGTTAACCTGCTTGTCCAGTTCTGCATCTGCCATGGCCAGGCCAGAAAAGCTTGCAAACAAGCCTCCGACCAAAGCGCCAAGAATGGCGCTAGATGATGTTACTTTCATACTATCTCCTAATCTCTCAAGAATGAGTTTCACGTGGTGTTGCGACATCCCCCCGAATGCCGCACTGCACGACCTGAATTGTTAATAATTTGTAACAAAGGCAATAGATGAATGATTCCCTATCATTGCTTCAACAATTCATTCATGCAGACCAGTCATATAAGGGAATTTTTCACGGGGCAGTTGCTTGAGATGTGGTCTATAGTGGCGCAGATTCACACAAGGCGGGAGCAAGTTGGCTGCCGCCATATAGCTTCACAGCGTTTGGTCACTCAGTCATGCATTCTTATCAACGATCTATGCCAGTTATTACTGCTCTACACAAACTCGGCAAATTAAGCCGGGCCAGCCAGGACACGCTCATTGTGATGACGGGCGTGGTGCTGACGTTTGTCTGTGCATCTGAATTCGACCTGGCCGAGCGCGTCAATGCCTGGTTACTGACCTATGAATATGCGCAACTGGACGAGGTCCCGCTCACCTTGTTTGTGTTTGTGCTGTTGAGCGTCTGGTTCAGTCAGCGCCGCATGCGGGAAATTCATGCTGAAATCCAGCGCAGAAAACACACAGAAGCCCAATTAAGCAGCAGCCAGCAACTATATAAAACGCTGTTCGATGGCGACCTGACCGGCAATGTGGTGCTAGATATTGATGGCAATATTGGCATGCACAATCGTGCATTTGACCGCATCTGCCGCCCGCTGAATGATGACAAAAACGCCTGCGTACTGTTTTCATTTGATTGGCCAACCTTTGTATCGCAACTGCAATACCACCAGGAGCTCAATTTCAACAAGCTGCAAATCCGGCGACCAGATGGCCTGCCCTGCTATGTGGGCGCGCGCTTTGTCTATGTGCCGGCAGCAGAGCGCAAACCGGCACAAATTCACGGTTACCTGGTCGACATGACCGAGCAATGCCTGGTGGAACTTGACCTTGAACGCACCTTGAAAGAAAACCGTGTGCTGGCGCGTCATGCCATGCAGATGCAAGAGCAGGAGCGTAAATATATTGCCAGCGAGATTCATGACGAAACGGGTCAATATTTGACGGCGATTCGTATGGACGCACTGACCTTGCAAAAAAGTAATCCTGATCAGGCCCATGTGATTGCAGTGAGGATTGCCTCCAATACCCAGCATGTGCAGCAGTCCATACGTGCGCTGATTAAGCATCTACGGCCACCAGCACTTGATTCGTTAGGCCTGATTGGCGCGGTTGAGCGCCTGGTCAATGACTGGAAGAAACTCAATCCGTCCGTCGACTGCCACCTCACACTGGATACCAGCGAACAGACATTGAACGAAGACACCAATATTGTTGCTTTTCGCGTGGTGCAGGAAGCGCTGACCAATATTGCACGCCACGCTCATGCCAGCGAAGTGTGGATAGATATCCATATCATCAAGCGCCAGGACAAAGCCCTGCTGCAAATCGAAATCCGTGATAACGGCAAAGGCATGGATACCACGCAGGCAACCGAAGGCGTCGGCCTGGTCGGCATGCGCGAGCGCATTGAATCACTGCAAGGCAGCTTCAAACTCATGAGCGGCTTGCAGGCTGGCACCCTGATTACCGGCCTGCTGCCACTCAACACCAACAAGCAGGTACGCCCTGCTGCATCCTTATTGTCAAACCCGGGAGTAAACGACTATGCAACCCCTTAAATGGCTAAGCCTGATTGCACTGATGATGCCGCTGGCATTGTCTGCAAAAGATCTGCAAACAGAAGAACAACCTTTTTTGCAGGCCTATAGTGGCCAGTCGCGCCAGTTTGTAGAAGAGCAACTAGGCAAACCGGTCAAAAAAGAAATGGCAGTGAAACCACACAACGCAGACCAGATTTTGCAACAACAACAGCAAGCAGCCCCTGGTGCTGGCGAACAGATTGAGATGTGGTATTACCGCGGCAAGATTCAGTATGCGCCAAACAAGTTTTTCAATACTGCCGAGCTCACCTTTGCCAACGACAAATGCGTGAACATCACCTTTGCCAATAAAAAATAAGGCGCACGCAGACCCATGGCAAAAGTAATGATCGCGGATGACCATGCCATGCTCAGGCAAGGCTTGCGCACCATGCTGGAACAGGCAAACCACCAGGTTTCTGCGGATGCGCTAAGTGGTGAAGAGGCCTGCCTGCTGGTAGAAAAGAATCACCCTGACCTGCTGATTCTGGACCTGGACATGCCCGGCATCGGTGGCCTGGAAACCCTGAAGCGCATTTTGCATCGCAAACCGCAAATGCGGGTGCTGATTTTCAGCATGCATGATGACTGCATCTACGCCACGCGCGCCATTCAAGCGGGTGCACGCGGTTACGTGACCAAAACCGAACCGCCAGAAGTGGTACTGGAAGCTGTACAGAAGATCCTCAAAGGCGGACGTTATATCAATAACGAGCTAGCGCAGAGTTTGTCCATGTATCACCTGGAAAGTCAGGAAAATCCGATCCAGAAATTATCCCCACGCGAATTTGAAGTCTTTCGTCGCATCGCCCAGGGCGAGGCGCTGGCAGCCATCGCCAAAGGCATGCATATCGGCTATAAAACAGTGGCCAATATCCAGACCAGCGTGCGGCAAAAACTGGGGGTGGAAACCACCGGCCAGGTGGTGCATATCGCCGTGCGCTTCGGCATTATCAAAGGCCTGTAATCAGGTCATTCGCCATGATTCTGATTATTGCCCGTAAAGAACTCCGCAGCCTGTTTGCCACGCCCATGGGCTGGCTGATTCTGGCCATTTTCCAGGCCATTGTCGGCACCTATTACAGCCTGAGTTTTAACCAGTATTTTGAAATCATGCGCAGTGCACAATGGCAGGTGCAGCGCATCGGCATCACTCAGTTTATGGCAGAAGGTGTGTTCGGTGTCGCCGCAATATTAATGCTGTTTGTGGTGCCACTGGTATCGATGAAACTCATTAGCGAAGAACGCAAAAACCAGACCATGGCCTTACTGATGAGCGCGCCGTTGAGCATGAGTGAGCTTATTTTAGGCAAGCTGCTGGGTATCGTCACCTATCTCAGCATATTGATTATCAGTATGGTGCTCATGATTGCCATGCTGTTACCCTGGGCAGAAATTGACCTGCCCTACTTACTCACACATGCCTTGGGACTGTGGTTGCTGGTGGTAGCCAGCAGTGCATTGGGGCTATATGTGTCCTGCCTGACGGCGAATCCGATCCTGGCAGCATTTTGCAGCATGACAGCCCTCTCCGTCTGTTTACTACTGGACAAGTTCTTTAGTGACAATCGCCAGGCGCTGTTTCATGACCTATCCCTGATGCAGCACTACCGCCAATTCTCATTGGGCATACTCAACAGCTACGACATATTATTTTTCGTGCTGTTCGCACTGTTTTTTGTGCTGCTTTCTATCCGCCGTTTAAATGCTGACCGACTTTATGGCTAACCTCCGGCAACGCGCCTCAATCAAACACTGGCTGGCGAGTGCAGCACACTGGTGGCAACACCGTCTGGCGGTGCCTGCCTTGCTGCTGCTCACGCTGGCACTGGGCGCGCTCGCCTGGCAGTTCCATATCATGGCGGATACGACGCACAATCACCGCAACACCTTATCTGCAGCCAGTGTCCAGGTGCTACAACATTTACCGGGCACCATCGAAATCACCGCTTTTTGCAGTAATAGCCCTTACAAAGGGCGTTATTTCAGAAAGTCGATCACCTCGCTGCTGCAGCGTTATCAATACCTGCATGCAGGCTTACGTGTGCAATTTATTGACCCAGCCACCTCGCCGACCCTGGCACGCGAGCAGCAGATCAAAAAAGAAGGCGAAATGATCATCCGCTATCGCGGCCAAAAAAAGCGCATGTATTTGCCATACACCGAAGAAGCGTTTACCAATGTATTGCTACAACTACAGCATGGTGAACGCGCCCCACTATTATTTGCCAGCGGACAAGGTGAACCCGCACTGGACAACACCTCTGCCAGTGGTGGCAGCCAGCTGGCAGAGGCCATGCAAGCGGCCGGTTTACAGGTAGTGGCGAGCACATCGCTGACTTATGTCGCGAGTAAAAGCAAGCCATTACCCACCCTGGTGCTGGCAGGGGCCACACAGGCTTATACACCCGACCAGGCAGCCGCCATCAAAGCCCATCTTACCCAGGGTGGTAACCTGGTCTGGCTGGTCGACTCAGCACAAACACAAGGCCTGCAAGCGCTGGCTGAAGGGTTAGGCCTCGATATCAGCCCGGGCATGGTCATAGACCCAGCCAATCGCCAGTTCGATATACCGCTTCATGCCTTGAGTACACAGCGCTATGCCGCACAAGGCCCGACCCAGGAGTTTGCCCTGCGCACCTTTTTTGAGGAGGTACATGCCATCCAGCGCATGCGCCAGCCAAATGATACATGGCGTACGCTACCACTGGTTGCGGCGGCAGAGCATGGCTGGGTCAGCGCGAGTTATCGCCCTGGGCAGTCAACAGCGCTGCCGGCGTTTAATGCTGACACAGATATGCAGGGGCCTGCCACGGTGATGCTGGCGTTAGAAAAAGAACAGACCACGGGCGAGCATCAACGTATTCTGGTCATCGGCAGCCGGCAGTTTTTTAGCAACAGTCAGTTACAGCGCGGTGGCAATCTGGCGCTCAGTATGCAAAGCCTGCAATGGGTGGTCAATAATCAGCCTAGCATCAGTTTGCCGGTCACCCCGTTAAGAGATAGCGTGATTGCCCTGCCATCGACTCAGACCTGGCTGATCTTGTTATTTAACAGCTTTCAATTTGGTTTGCCAGCCCTGTTGCTATGGGCAGGCTGGATGCGCTGGCGTAGAAAACAGCAACATTAAAGCCATCGACATTCCATTTTACGCGGATTTGGGAACAACTCGCACCCAATAAAAAACCCCGGCAAGCCGGGGTTTTCGCAAGATTGCTCGCTGAATTACAGGCCAGATAATCCTTTTTCAATCGCTTGATTATGATGTGCTGGCTGCTCAGTCGTCTCAGACACTGGCGAAGCCACGGCTGATTCCGGTTTTGCCTCAGCAGGCGCCACAGGCACTGCCGGCGCAGTCGTCGCACCACTATCCAGGGTCAGTTTGGAGAAGTCACCATAGAACTCCACTTTAGCGTCCTTGCGCAAGGCAGACACTTCATTCTTGATCACCGTTTGCTGATTAGAGTTCACCAGGAATTGCTGGATCACAGGTTTGGCTTTTTCCAGGTCCACCGGTTGACGGTCAACTTTGGCCAAAAACAGCAGCACCAAGGCCTGAGGGCTTTTAACCACCAGCGTATCGCCCGCTTTCAAGGTGTTCAGTTTTTTCAACAGTTCCAAAGGCAGTTGCTCAGCCGCTTTACGGCTGGCATTGGCACTAAACACATAGTTATTGTCTTTTAACCATTTAGCCAAGTCATCTGCCGTTTTCGCGGCGCTAATCCCGGTCTCAATGTCGCTGGCATGTTCATTGCCATCTTTGACTGCAAACTCCTGAATCACATACACGTTACGCTCGCTGAACAATTCAGGATGCGTATCATAAAACTTCTTAATGTCATCCGCAGATGGAGCGGCTTGCTTGGCCGCCACCTTTTGCATGTAAGCCTGTGCCAGCACCTGTTGTTTGGTCGCTTCCAGCACTTGCAGTACATTCGGATCACGGTCCAGTTTTTCATCCACAGACTTCTGTTTGAGCAACTCCAGATCGACCATTTGTTGCAATACTTTTTCAGAAGCAGCCTTGACTTGTGACTGATCCAGCTTACCCAATTTGGATAAGGCAAAATTCAATTGATGCACGGTAATTTCACTGCCATTCACTTTGGCCACGACTTGTGACCCGGCTTTGGCCGCGTCATCATGTTTACTGCACCCGGCCATCACCAGCATCAGTGCTGGCACAATTAATGCGATTTTTTTCATCATCACCCTTTAATATTTTGGTATTTTTTGTGTTCTGTTGCGACAGTTCGCCAAACTAATTACGGCCTCCCTCAGGCCTGTCTTTAGCGGTCATTGTCAAAATTCTCAAAACACATGCTAACACACTCTTGTTACCAATATTGCCAGTGACCAGTGTATACCACCCAAACACCGAGTACGGCATTGGTGGTCACGTGGGCAAGGATTGATACCCAGAGCACCTGGAAACGACGGTATAACCAGGCATATACCAGTCCTGCCAACAGCCCGGCTAACCAGAGCTGATGTTCCACTGCAAATAATACGCTACTTACTGCAATTGCATAAGCCGTCACGCGCGCGGGCGAAACCGACATAAAGTCGGCATTATCCAGCCTGCGCATTAAATATGACCGCCAGAACAGCTCTTCAATCACCGGCACCACCAATGCCGAACCACTCCAGCGACAAATTAACCAGAAAATATCGGCGCTGCTCTGCATCGGCATGGCAACCGTGTGACTCGCCCCATGCCCACCCAGCCAGGCGGGATAAGGGGCAATCCACAGCAAAAAGACCAGCCAACCAGCCAGCAGCGCGATTAAGGCTTGGTTAAACGTGGGTGTCACACGCAGTTCGAGGTAATCGCGGCGGAAATATAACAGCAGGCACAAGGCCAATACACTGCGCAGCAAATAGGTGGGTTCTGTGCCTATACCTAACCAAGACAACGCCATTGCCAGCCACGGCTCGGCCGCCAGTAATAAGATAAACCCGGCAAACGGGTAAATACGGGCACGCTCATGCCGGGTAAACCAAGAATCAAGTAAAGCAGTCATTGCGCCAGCCGATCATCAAAAAGCACAGGCCTCGCCTAAAAAGTGGTCAAGGCGTTGCTATTGTATCAACTTTATTTTCCAGTAGCTGCGTCTGCTTACCCTGCACAATATTTTCCAGTTCTACCCGTTTGAGCTGAAAAAATGGCTCTGCGCGTAAGAAACGCTGATAAGCCCCGGCATCCGCGTACAAATTGACCAAGTCATGGCCATAGCTATACAAGCGGCCATTTTTTTCTTCACACGCTACCAATTGCTGGTGAGTAGCACTCACTTTGGTCACCAGACCTTTACGTTGTCCATCATTAGTAGCCAGATCGGCTTTCGCGACCTTGAGTTGTTGCTCAGTGGTTTCCAGGCGTTGCGCCTGCTCGGCCAACTGTGCCTGCAATTGCTGCACCTGCGCCGACAATGCATCTTTTTCCTGACCTAACTTCTGCTTATCGGACTCTAGCTGCTGGTTACGCCTGACCTGGCCCTGCAGTTTGGCCGAATGTGCTTTTTGCGAACTCTGTGCCTCACCCAGTGCTTGTGACAGGCCTTTTTTCTCCTGCTCAAACTGGGTCTGCATGGCCGATTTCTCGGTTTCCAGATCCTGCTTCATTTTCTGCATCAATATGGCCGCGCGCTTGGCGGATTTATCCTGCTTTTCGGCAGCCATGCTGTGGGTGGCATAGCCACCCATCAAACAAGCACTTACCAAGAATGACAAAATGGTTTTCATGCTGTTCCTTTAGAATCTGCCATTAAAGTCGACAAAGAACGTATCGACAGAGAATGGCAAACCAGAAATTTCGTCTGCGCTGACATATCGTGAAGACAGCCAGGCATTTTTGCCTACGCCATATTGCGCGCCCACATAAAAGCCTTTGGCATCGGTGCCCCCCAGACGGAAGTTCGAATCGGTGAACCCATCCAGCATGGCATCGGCCTCCAGGCGACGGTAGCCGCCAAACACTTGCCAATCATGCAGTTTCTTGATCATGGGGTGCCCTACCATCAGCGCAAGCTCATAACCCTCATTTTCTTTTTTGTATGTGTTACCAGTGCGGCGCTGTATTTCTTTCTCGTCAAAGCCGATGTTTTGCACATAAGCGCCATGCAAGATGACATGCACCGGATCAAACACCGCCAGATCAACCTCACCGGTGAAGTTAATCAACTGGAACTGGGAGGCCAATCCGCATAGACCGTTCGTCGAACCACATAAAGCACCATTGGTTGTGCCATCATTAATACTGAAGGTGTGGTTGCCTTTTTGCCGCCATAGCGGCACGGTACCGGCATATTGAAGGCTATCATTGACCGGATTGCGCTGACCTTCTACATTTTTAAAGTCGTAGTAAGCGACGCCCAATTTCACTTTGCTATCATTGCTGGCGGTCCACTCAATCCCGCCCTGCGCTGCATATAACCATTTGTCACCGGCCTTATTGGTATTAGAGCTCTCGACCTCTTCAATCGGGAATGCACCCACTGAGGAAAACAATTTCCAATGTCTGTTAATAGCCGGGTTCGCACGTGCCACAAAACCATCAAATGCCAGGTCAGGATCCCAAAGCAAATCTGTGCCAAATACCTGGTTACCGGTAAAGAATGGGTTAGCAAACCGCCCCCCACTCAATGTCAGCCAGTCATATGGTTTTGCTTCAAGAAAAGCGCGATCCAGCCCGAATACAAACTTGCCCTGGGAAAACCCTTCGGTCTGGTTGGGGGTGACTGGTGTTTGCAACATACCCGTGGTAAAGCGAATACCACCATCCAGCCACTCGTTAATATGTATATTCGCACCAAAAAACGCACGTACACGCTGACGCTGACGGTCCTCGGTCGTATTATTGACGACCATATTCTGCACTTCGTTATTCAAGGTACCCGGAATCGTATTGCTATCGCTAAACATATCCTCCTGATAACGTAAACGGAGGGCGCCTGTCCACTCGATGCGGTCTATCCACTCAGGAATACCTAGTCGTTCACCCGCCTTGTAATTGAGTTTTTTCATCACATCCTGCTCAATTTCAGCGCGCATTTCGTTTTTAACATGTTCAGGCACATATTGCACACGAATGGCCTTGGGCTGACCTGATACTGCCTGATCCAGTGGCTGTGGGTTCTGGGCCGCTAAGGCCTCGGCCTCTTCTTTTGCTTTTTGTCTGGCTTGCTGAGCCTGTTGCAATAAAGTATCTGCTTTTTGCTTAGAAAGCACCCCTTCTTGCACTAGCAACTCAATCAAACTCATGGTAGTTGCCCGCACCTCTTCAAGTGACTCACGTTCGCCAGCAATAACTCCTGCTGACTGTGTGCCAAATAGGCTGGCCAACACCAAAGGAATCATCCAGTTTTTTGCTTTAATATTCATTCTCTTTCCCTAATTACTAAGCGCTTTTACCGCATTGCCTGTCGCATTTTTAAGACATATTTTTTGAAGCCATACGTACGACGACTTTTCTTGGCATATCCTCAGGCGCAGATTCCTTCAAAGGCGGAATCCTGCTCAACACCTTGCGAATCAAGGCGTCTACTTCCGCGTCACCGCTGGTATCAATCAGTTCGGCATGATCAATATCTCCCTGCGCATTCAAGAACACCCTGACATCAACCTGGTACTTGATTTTGTTCAACCCATTTTCAGCATCAAGTGCCTTTTTAATCTGCGCATCGACCTTGTTGGTAAACCAGGCAAATGCAGCCATATTTTTCTTGCCCCCAATTTTTGGACCCGTGGTGACATCACCGCCTTTGTACTCATTGTTCACCGCACCAGACTGAAAAGGGCTAGGGCCATCTCCGGCCGCCCCCTCCATCTTCAGGTTTTCCGCAGGAGGCGCTTCCACAGGCTTAGGCTCTGGCTCTTTGGGCGCTTCCTTAGGCTGCTCTTTCGGCGTTTCCTTGGGGGGCTCTTTTGGCGGTGGTGGCGGTGGAGGGGGCGGCGTATCCGGCAGCAACTTCACCGTAGTGATTTGCTTTTTATGCGTAGCGCCCCCTGAAAATAATTTTTTGATGCCATAAGCAGCACCCGCCAACACAGCCAGCACCAGCAATGCAATCACAATGCGTGTCGTCCATAAGCGCGTGGCAGACACTGGCGTTTCTTCTGCCACGGCATCCATTTCATGCAATGCCATGCTTATGTTCCGATCTTGCCGGTGACCAAGCCGACATTTTCAATTTGCAGGCGATTGACCAGGTCAATCACACCAATCACACCGGCATAAGGTGCTTGCGCCTGGCCTTTAATCATGACGTTGAATTTGGGGTCCATGGCCTTGGCCTGGTTGAGTTGCGTTTCCAGCTCGGCCATGCTCACACCCACACCATTAATCGTCAGCGTGCCACCCTGCTGCACCTGCACGATTTTGATATCGTGTTTTTCGGTACTCGGTTTGTTAGACGGCTTGGGCAGATTCATGGTCAGGCCTTGCACGCCAGCGGTAGTCATCAGGATAAAAATCACCAGTAACACGTAAGCTAAATCAAGCATCGGCGTAATATTGATGGTGTCGTAAGGTTGGGCGTCGTTTTGTACCTGCATGGTTTACTCCACCACTTTCTTCGTCACCAGGCCAACTTCGGTAATGTCCAGCCGCTTACAGATTTCCAGCACTTCAGACACCTTTTCATAATGCGCTGCAGCATCGCCCTTAAGCACCACGGGCAACTCAGGGTTGCTGCTTTTATATTCAGCCAAGCGCTGCTCCAGTTGCGCCATATCTACCGGAAACGCATCCAGGTAGACACTGCCGTCACTGGTCACCGTGATCGCGCGCATTTGCGGCTTAGCCAATGCGGCAGAGTTCACGGTGTGTGGCATGTCGACTTTGACGCCTTGCACGGATGCGGTAGTCATGATGATAAAAATCACCAGCAATACGTACGCCAGGTCCAGCATGGGCGTAATATTGATTTCATCGTAGAGCTGGTTCTCTTCCTTGACGCCTTCTGACATCTCGCGGCCTTATTCCTTACCGTACAGTTCAGCGGTACGGGTAATGAACTCATCGACAAAAATCTGCATGGCGATGGTGATGTTTTTGACACGACTGGCCAGATAGTTGTAACCGAACAGGGCTGGAATCGCGACACCCAGACCGGCCACAGTGGCCAGCAACGCAGCGGCAATACCTGGCGCAATCGCGTTGACGTTGACATCGCCCGCCGCCGCAATCGCAGCAAAGGTGATCATCACACCGACGACGGTACCCAGCAGACCGAGGAAAGGGCCACCGGAAATCGCGATGGTGAGTAATACCATCATGCTGTTCAGGCGTTGGGTTTCACGTACCTGGTCGGCATCCACCGCTGCCTTGATGGCATCAATCGATGCGCCGCTTAACTGTACTTTGCCGTCATGCTCGCGTTTTTTAATTTCACGCAAACCGGCTTTATACAAGCCAAACAGATTGGAATTGGCATAAGTGCCGGTCTTGTCCAAATCTAGCAAGTCCTTGGCAGACGCTTGCTGGAAGCGTTTGAGGAATAAGGCATTATCTTTATCGGTGCGCACCACCAGACGGGCTTTGCTGATCATGACCCAGACGCTGATGGCGAACATCACCGCCAGAATGCCAATCACCACCTTGGCATCGACGGTCAGGCTATCAATCAGGATACCCATGTAGTTGGCTTCGCCACCCTCGCCCTCTTCTTCAGCGTCGGCTGCCGTCACTTTAACGATACTGGCATCTGCCCCTTGTGATTGCGCCACCAGTGCCAACCAGGCCGCGCTACGGGCAGTGACAGCCAGTTGCAACTCGTCCACTTCGGCATTCAGATTCTGGCCCAGCGTGAAGCCAGCTGCGGCCTGTGCATCGCTGGCCGCCACTTGGCCTGCGACTTGGCCATTGACATAAATAATGGCCTGGCCACCCTGGAACACCAGCGCAATATGCTGCCACTGGCCAGGCTTTAATTCACCCGCTTGCGTGCTGGCAGTCCCTGCCTGCAATGCCAGGGCACTACCTTCCAGCTTCAATGTGACGTTACCGCTTTTAAAAATTTCAGCGGTTTGCGGCAGGTTGGCCGGTTTTAACCACACAGACCAGGTGCTGCCATTGGCCAACACTGGTACCGTTGGCAAAGTGATGGTCAGCGGGCTATTGCTCAGCGTGGCACTTTCGGCAATCAGACCGGCCTTTTGCACCGTTGCATTGCCACTCGCAGTCAGCTGGCTAGGGCCGCTATCTTTGAGCAAAGCATTGTCTGAAAAAGCAAACCGCGCCAGCAGGGCCGGGTCATTGAGCGCTTGCGCATCGCTGGCTGTCTTGGCACTTTCGTTACCGGTATATAAGCTGATCGCCAGGTCTTTATTGGCGGCAGACACTTGCGGCAACACCACCCAGGCCACAGCCAATTCGTTGACTGCGTCATATTTTTCCAACAAGAATTTGAGTTCCGTCTTATCATCTGCAGCGATAAAACGCAGGTCAGCGCCATCTACATTGGCACCGGTAAAATCAAAATTGCCAGAATGCAGGCGTACCAGTACCGGTGCCTGATTCACGGCCTCTTTAATATTGGCGGTCTCTATCGTAATTTTTTGTTGTGCAGCCCAATCTGCATTCCAGGCGGCAAACACGGGCGTGGACAGGCTGAGCCCTAATAATCCAAGCAATAAACCAAGTTTTTTCTTCATAGCTTCGCTGACGAGTTAATTCGAGTGGCAAGTCTATAGAGCGAATGTTGCAGACACATTAAGATCGGACTAGTCGGACTATGCCTGCCTGATATCCTTTTTTTGGGGCATAAAAAAAGCCCGGCGAACCGGGCTTTGTCGTGCATTGCAGACGTGGATAGTCTTAAGATTGACGGCGGGCAGCGATCAAGCCAATCAGGCCCAAACCAGCCAGAATCATGCCGGATTGTGTCGGTTCTGGCACAGTGGCGGCATAGGCCAGACTACCGGTACCGGACAAACCCAACGCGGTGTCATAGGCAAAGAAAGCATCTGAAGTATCGGCATAACCGGCAATCAGGCTAAAACCAATGGCTGGGCTGTTTGAGTCCACAGACCACTCCAGACCGGTAAACACGCCGTCCTGAAACACAGCCGTGGCATCGGCCAAGGCTGGGGTGCCTAGGTTAAACAGGCTGCCACCAAAGTTGAAATTCAAAGTACTCAGATTGATCAGCTCAGTGCCTGATGCCAGCAAACCGGCATCGTCAAAGCTGAACTGGCCCTGGTAGCTGGTGCCGTTGTAATAGCCTGACTCGACCTGGCCTGCAAACTGCAGGGATTGAATGGCCGCCTGGGCTGGCATCACCACAGCCAACAAGGCCACTAGCGTGATTTTTTTCATGAATGTGTTCATTGCAAAATTCCTTTAGTAAACATTAAAGTATGAAATCTCTGGCGGGTGACACTTGTTTCGCGGTCAAGCCTTTCAGGGTAACTAATGGTTTGGCGGCTGCCGGGCCTGCGGCACCGTCGGTATCAACAGTCACCTGTACGCCAGCAGTCACATCGACCAGGCCCAGGTAGCCACCGCTAAGTGCGCTATTGGCAGAAATCCCCAGTGAAGACAGCAAGGCCGTCAGCTGTAACTTGTCGGCATAAGGCGTGAAGTCAGTGATGGTGTCACCAGCGTCGCGCATGCTGCTATACACAAACACATCGTTGCCAGCACCACCGGTCAGCGTATCCACACCCAGGCCACCGTTGATGATGTCATCACCGGCAGTACCTACCAGTACGTCGCGGCTGGCAGTGCCGTTGCGTGTCACGCCAGGCGTGGTCGTTGCAATGGCCAGGTCAATCAGGCGACCGCCTTTGTCATACTGGTTTTCCAGGCCGTACAAGTTGCCGGTGATTTCATCGCCATCGGCATTGCTCAGACGACCCAGGCCACCTTCGGCTTTAGGTGACTGGATATAGTTGGCCAAAGCTTCCTGGTAGGTAATGGTGAACGGGCTATCTTCAAATACCACGGCATTGGCTGCGAATGGGAAGCCATCGCCGCCTGCAGCAGTAAAGTCAATCGTGGTGAACGAGAAGGTACGGCTATTGTTCACAACGACACCGTTATCAATCAGCACCGTGCCATCATCCAGCACCACGCGTTGAATACGGTTGCCCGTGCCCTGGGTGGTTCTGGCCGTGTTACGGCTGTCATACACCACTTGCATGCCCGAGATTTGCGGATAACGGCCATTGGCACGACCAGTCGGGCTGGTATCGCCATAACCATGTTCCAGCAAATCTTTCAGTTGCGTGGCATTGACAGCCGGCGCACGTTTCACCAGGTTGGTAAAAGGCAGCACATTGAAGGTATCGCCGATAGACACATTACCCACTGTTGCAATATTGGTACGGATACCGCCACCGTTCTGGATCGCTACCTCAGTCTTGCCGGCAAAACGCATGGCGTCTGCCACCAGGTTACCGAGGCCGGTTTCAGCGTTACGTACGCCTGCCACAAAGGTACAAGGCAGTGCAGCACACGTGGTATGTGTCGGGCCGTTCAACTTCACCGCAGTGGTGCCGATGATTTGTGCGTTCAAGGCAGAAATGTAGTTAAGCACTGGCGTGATCACTTGCGCTTGAATCGTCGCATCACCATTCACACGGTCAGCATCAGCCGTTGCGCCAGTCACTCGCATCATTTTGCTGGACTCAATACCGACAAAAGTGCCATTAGCATCATCAATAGTGAAATTCACCTGACCGACATAACGGTTACCGAAATGACTGGTGAGTACCGGCACGGTACGGCCATGTGCATCGACGGCACTCACTGGATGTGACGTATAAGTCGCTGCCACGCCACCATTGATCAGGGCATCATCAGGGTCCACCATCAACTCATGACCACCACCGGACAACACCAGATCCACGCCGGTCAGGGCTGGGATCACCACACCAATTTCATTCGCGGCATTTTGCAAATGGCTCATCAGGATAACGGTCGTCACGCCTTGTTCGCTGCGCAGACGGTTCACTTCTGCCTGAATCAGCGGGATCAATGCTTGCAGGTTTTGCGCTTCAGTATTGCCTGCGTCATATCCAATCACGTTCACCGCGCCTGGAGAGGAGATATTCGGCAACAAGGGTGTCGTTGCACCCACCAGGCCGATTTTATGACCGGCGGTGGTCGTGATCACTTTAGAAGGGGCAACTTTACCGCTGGCTTTTAAGGCGCTGAATTCGGCGGTGGCATTAAAGTTCAGGTTGCTGGAAAGGTAAGTGCTGCCGGATACTTTGGCAAAACGTGCAGCCACTTGCGGGCCGAGGTCGAACTCGTGATTACCAAACACCATGGCGTCAAAACCGATTTGGCGCAAGGCAATCGCATCGTAAAAATCCTGGCCACCATCGGTATAGCTATTGGCCAGATTGTTCAGGCTGGCGGTGAAACGCGGGCCTGGCAAGAATGCATCACCAGCATTCAACTTCAGCACAGTGCGGCCCTGGCTGGTCGCCGCGGTTTCTGCATTTTTAATCACAGACGCCAGGCGGTCGATGCCGCCGTAAAAAGAAATGGCCTGACCAGCGTTATCGCGCAGATTGCCTTGTGCAGACAGCAACCAGCTTTCCTGGTCACCTACGTGTAACACAGTCACACCCTCGGCCCAGGCAGCACCGGCAGTCAATGCCAACGCCACGCAAGCCGTTAATTGTTTCAGTTTAAACATTACATTCTCCATGTCGTGCCGTGACACATCACGGCACGCATTACGCTTATTGATTAACGTGATTGACGACGACGTACCAGGGCCAATACGCCCAGGCCAGCCAGCAACATGCCTACGCTGTCAGCTTCCGGCACCGGTGTCACCGCTGCGACAGTAAAAGCAGTGGTGTTAGGGATCAACGTTGCAGAAGCACTGTTATTCACGGTGTCTACGTTCCAGTTGTTAACGTTAGCCACTTGCGCTTTGTAATCAGCAAAATTGCTCAGGCCGTCACGCACACCGTTGTACTCGGCATAGTCAGGCTCGCTGGAAGCACCGGCTTTGGCAGTCAGTTCAATGGCGTTCACCCCTGCAGTCAAACCTGTGTTGGTCAAAGAGCCATCTGTTGTAAATTTGCCGTTAGTAATCGCGCTCAGGAAAGTCGTTGGCGTGGTGGCGCCAGTGCCCAGGTAGGCGTAAACAGTTTCGCCAGAATTGGAAATCCCCCAGTTGCTGCTGCCGCTGACAGTGACACGGGACAACACGCCGGTAGAGGCAGACAGGGTGGCTTTGTCGTAGGCCGAGAAACGCACCACAGACCCTGCGCTGACAACGTCACTGGACACCCATTGGTTGTAGCTTTCGCCTGTATTGAAAGCACTGCCTGTCCACTCGTTATCGCTGAAGTAGATAGTGGTATTAGCGGCGATATCGACAAAGGTCACAAAAGACAGGCCGTCTTCATCGGCGTTGAAGGCGGTGAACATGATGTCACCGGCATTCAGGGCCGCGTTGGCTTGGCTGGACAGCAACAAAGCTGCGATTAAACTGATTTTTTTCATAAAACTATCCTCTCACTAGATATTTAAAAACAAGGTATTGATTGATTAGGGTTTTATTGATGATTTAATTACCAGCGCACATCCCTTTGTGCGTCCAGCTGGTTCACGGCTAATCCTTTCAAGGTCACCAGCGGTTTGGCAGTCGCCGCACCGGCAGTGCCGTCAGTGTCGATTTGTAATTGCACACCACCCGCCACGCTCACCCAGCGCGCCACGCCATCAGTAAATGGCTGGCTACCGGTATAGCCTATGCTTTGCAGCAATTCGCTGATCTGCAATTGGTCTTCACCTGGCGTAAAGTCGGTGATGGTGTCAGTCGCATCACGCATGCTTTGATAGACAAAGGTGTCGCGGCCGGCGAGGCCGGTGATAGTGTCCGCACCCACGCCACCCGTGATGACATCGTCGCCTGGTGTGCCTACCAGCGTGTCACGCTGCGCGCTACCCTGCACAGATTTCACCAGTTGCAAGCCCACAATGACCGGATCGTGGTCAGAAGAACGGTAAGGGCTGTCGCTATAGAGGTCTTGCGGTTTGAACTCGGTGTTGTAATCAATCACAAATGGTTCGTCTGCGTTGATATGCCAGTGCACCGTACCCGTGACTTGTGTGGCCAAATCGACATTGGCCAGGGCATGGTCCAGGTAACCGGCTTCGCCATCAAACACGTAGGAGTAATCCGTGTCACCGTTAAAACGGGCGATCTGGTCTTGCAAACCACCCGCCGCCAGGGTCAGGATAGGGTCTTCTTTACCGTAAGCATTGAGGTCGCCAATCACCACCACATCGCTATCGCCAGACTGCGTTTGCACCGTATTGATGAACTGCAACAAACGGTTGGCCTGGGCCAGGCGTTGCGGGTTGTAGCAGCCTTGGCCATCGCCCTGATCCTGGTTACCGCCTGCAACATCCGAGCAGCTCTTGGATTTAAAGTGGTTAACCAGGACTGAGAACTTCTCACCATTGGCGGCCTTAAAGGTCTGCGCCAGGGTTGGACGGTTGTTGATACTGTCGTTATCAGACAGTGCCGCAGCTGTCGGGGTCAGTTTGGCCGGTTTATAAATCATGGCCACCTTGATCGCATCCGTACCGGTGCCGCTGGCTGGATCAGCAATCACGGCATAAGTATTGGCCCCCAACACACCATTCAGGCCATTGACCAGGTTTTGTGCCGCAGTTGTGCCGTTATTCTGGATTTCCATCAAGCCGACGACATCGGCATTGATCGCAGTCAGTGCGCGGATAATTTTTTGACGCTGGCGGTTAAACTCCACCAGGTTATTGGCACCGCGGCAATTAGAGGCCGATACGCTATTACCCAGGCTGCATCCCTGGCCACTTTGACCACTGGCCGTGGCACCGTTGGTGAAAGTAGTGAAGTAATTGAGTACATTGAAGCTGGCCACCTTGACGTTACCGCCTACACTGGCAGGCGCCGCTGTACGCGCATTTTCACGGCTAAACTGCACCGCTTCTGTCGGATGCAATTTGTAGTCACGCGGCCCAGGATTGGATGCAGTGATCAAGCCATGATCAATCACCCCGGTCAGGTTCTCGACAATGTCGCCAGCGCGCAAGGTATCGTCTTCGCCGATAAACGGGATCGGGTTGGGGTTTTGTACACTGCTGCCATCATCCAGCACCAGGCGGCGGCGGGCGTTTTCATCTGCCAGTTGTGCGGCAGCCGCAGAGTTGGCCGGATAAATATTGCTAGGCTTGATCATGCGGCCATCTGCAGACAAGGTCACCTGGCCATAACGTCCCTGAAAGTAATTCTGTGAAGCCGTCATTGGCGTGGTGATGCGCACCAGCATGCCCTCATAGGCCTCCAGATCGCCTTCGGTCACTTCCGGCAATGTGATGTCTGTTGGCAGAATCACATTGTTGCTGCTCAACACTTGCAAGCCGCTGATATTGATCAGCTCGGTGATGGTGTTGAATTCTGTCACGCTGGCGGTCATGCGGACTTTCTGGCCTTTGCTCACAGTCGGTGTCACGCCCGAACCCAGGTAGACAAAAATACCGTCAGAGGTCTGTGGATTGCCATCGCCGCTAGCATCTTGTATGTAAAAACCATTCAAACCTGGGAACACAGCCGTCACGACACCTTCAGTGGTCACGGTCTGCCCATTGAGGGGGCTCACTGAGTCCACGCCCAAGGCGCTGCCCTGAATCTGGAAAATACGGGTAATGCTGCTGCTTTGTACATTGATGCTCACGCTGCACGTGGCCGTTTGCGCTTCGTTGTTGGCAAACTGCACGTCAACAGCATAGTTACCCGCTGGCAGGCTGCCATCCAGTTGCAAGCTCGCACTGGCAGACTGTCCATCACTGCCCGCGGCGACAAAGTTGCTCAATGTAATACCGGCTGGCGCAGAGGCTGACAAGGTTGCCGCATTGACGACGCTGTCAGCATCAGACGCTTGCAGCAATACCGAACCCGCTTCGCCCACTTGCAAAGTCACTGCCGGGCAAGAAGTCACAATCGGCTGATTGGTGCCCGTACCACCGCCACACACGTTCACCGCACTGCTGCTGTTACGTGGCGCAGGTGCACCTGTCATAAAATCGCTGCCGTTCTGATTGGTATCCTGGCAGCCATTATTTTTGCGTAACAAAGCGGTGCTGCTGTTGATTGCCGAAGCAACAGCCCCTTCAAAGAAATTGGACGTGCCGTAGCCGACCAGGTCCACAATCTGCGCCAGTTGTGCCGGGCTACACACCACAGAACCACCGTTACAGGCCAGGCCAGTGCTGTTATTCACCAGCACAACTTTGCCATTCGTGCCGCTCATGTCGGTAGCGTTATTGCCCACATCAGGCGTAGGCAATGCCAGGCCATTGGCCGCACTGCGCAAGCCCACCAGGTAATATTGACCAGGCTGTAACACGCCAGACAGCGCAGTCACACCGTTGGCAGAGAAATTACCGTTGCCAGTCGCGCTGGCATACTGCACAGACCAGCCATTGATATTCACCGCGGCTGCACCAGTATTGAATAATTCAACAAAGTCCTGGTTATAGACACTGCCCTGGCCGCCATAAAGCTGGCTAATGACCACCTCGGCATATACAGGAAGACTCAGGGAAGACAGGCCTAGCCAGGCTAGCGCCCAATGCATTTTTTTAAATTTCATTCAGGACTCCGAAGTTTTTATGACTCGATAAAATCCTGAATACTTTAGCAATCTATATTGCTGTCAATGTTAAGTTTCACACCAACACGCTAGGCAGGTCGGACTAGAAAACCACCTTAAATCAGCGGCAATTGGTACAGTTTTTGGTCAATGACCAGACCTGCCTGCTAGTCACATGCACCAAAAGCGTGCCGGATGGCTTGTCCTACATGAGATTGCGCAATGCCTGATACCGACAAAAAAGTGAGCCGCTTACAGTGTGAGCTTTAGAACCATGCATGCAAGAAAGGACACCAATGGCAAACGCTCATGAATCTTTACTCGACAAGGTCGTCGCCCTCGTGCCAAGCATTGAAGGTACAGCTCCCTTGGCGGAAATGATGCCTCCCCTCCCCGAACCACCCCAAGCAGACCCGGACATGCAATTGGTACTGGATGCATTGACCGCGCTGGGTGGCAAACCGATTGAAACCCTGTCGCCTGCTGAAGCACGCGAGCAACCGACACCGGCAGATGCCGTCAAGCGCGTGTTGCAAGAACGAGGTCAATTCCCAGCCACCGCACAGGTATCCAGCAAAGAAGTCAGCCTGCCCGGCGGGCCGCTAGGTAACATTCCTGCCCATGTCTATACCCCGGCAGGCGAAGGACCGTTTCCGGTCATTCTGTATTTTCACGGCGGTGGTTTTGTGCTTGCCGACAGCAAAACTTATGAAGCGTCGATTCTTGCGCTCGCACAAGGTGTACGCGCCATCGTGGTCGCGGTCGATTATCACCTGGCACCCGAGCACCCATTCCCGACCCAGCCCGATGAAGCATTCGCAGCCTACCAATGGCTGCGACAACATGCAGGGGAATTGAATGGCGACCACCAGCGCATCGCCGTCGCCGGGGAAAGTGCGGGTGGTAATCTTGCCGTGGTGACGTCACTGATGGCGCGCGACAAGGATGTACCCCTGCCGATCTACCAATTACTGATTTATCCGCTGGTCAATAACGATACGCAGAATGCGTCCTATACGGACAATGCCCATGCCAAACCACTGAATGCCGCCATGATGCAGTGGTTTTTTCAACACGACAGCCAAGCCACAGAGGCTGATAGCGCTTATGCGTTACCAGACAAGGCAACATCCCTCAAAGCACTCCCACCCACCACCCTCATCACGGCGGAAATCGATCCTTTATATGCGGAGGGACGCGCATTTGCCGAACGGCTACAACAAGATGGTGTGCCTGTGAGTTATCGCCATTTTGATGGCGTCACCCATGAGTTTTTTGGCATGGCCGATGTCGTCGTCAAGGCCAGGGAAGCACAAGTGTTCGCGATTGGTGAGTTACGCAAGGCCTTTGCTGGCAACGGGAAAATACATTAATGACACAGAAATAAAAACGCCCACCGGTTGGTGGGCGTTTTTACGATCAAGCGTTTAATCCTCCAAACGAATTGTTTTTACCGTCACGATAGGCGGCAACTCTTTAGGCGTGACACTTTGATTATTCATCTGATTACCCAGATTTTCAGTCATTGTATTAGCAGCCCCTGCAGAAGTACTGGAAGAGCTTAACGCTGCACCAGCCAGACTACCCGTATCTGCCACAGGAACCCCGGAAGAAGTACCTGAAACGGTAATATTGGAGCTATTCAGCACTTGTGTAGCACCTACCAACAGATTACCCGCAGCTACGCCTGCTTCACCCGCATCCAATACACCACGCGGCGCGAATAACGCAACGGTAGCATCTTCGAGTTTAGGTCCTTGCAGTGGTCCATTAGGGCCGTCAGGGTCATAAGTCTGTGCACGAATACCAGAGCCAGAAGCCACCCCTTTTACCTCGACAGTCACATCGCCGTTGGCATTGATACTGACCACACGCTCAGGCACAGACTGTGCTGCTTTTGAGCCCCGACCGGCATCAATATCACCATGATTGGACCAGATCAGAATATCGCTACCATACTGCGTAATCACTTTCGACTGGTTGACCAGGAAGTTACCGTCAGCGTAAGCGCCGATATTGCCACCTTTCTCAGTCACAACACCAATATCATGATCGAGTGAGTTGTTAGAAGCCACGCCAGCATTAATCAAGCCGCCAGGGGCAAACAGATTAATATTGCCGTTCCTGGAAGTCCTGATCTGGCTTTGATACATCAACAGATCACCAGAGTAGTCCTTGCCAGAGAACAGGGAAGCAATGACGTCGTCACTTCTGGTGGTGCTGGCGGTCTTGATATACTCCCTACCGGCTTCCAGTAATTCAGCCTGGAATTGCCTCAAGGCAAAAATCTCTTTCCTGGTCGTATCCAGCACCAGGAATGCAGTCATGGCCTCCTGCGCAGTATACGGCTTGCCAGTCGCTGGATTTTTGCTGCCGGTGACTTCATTCATGTAAGCCTGTACACGTGCAGCGGTGGCCTGTCGATAATTAGTCAATGCAGTAGCATCGCCTTGTAGAGATGCAGGGCCGCTGCCGGTTGGGTCAATATAGGTGCTGACAAAACCATCGATATTAGTGCCCGATTTGCCCATACCTGCCAGTAAGGTAACGTTAGCGCTGTTGTCAGCCAGGTTAGGGTTCACGGTATTCGCCAAAGAGAGAATACCGCTGGTATTACCCAAATCGATAGTGCGGCCTGCCTTGATCAGTACCTCTCCTGGGCCGCTAATATCAATACGTGCCTGCTGCTTACCGTTTTCCATGACAAAATCTTTACCGGCGTGAATTTCTGACACATCATCCACATTATTATGCTGAATAGAGGCATGCAAGGTCACGTTATTACCAGCATTGATATAAACCGGTTTTGAAGATTTGATGCCATAGATATTGGTGCTACCCTTCTCAGTGGGCGTCCCAGTCATTCGAATGTCGCCATCACGTGCCACAATCACGGCTGTTGTTGAATCGTTTTGATGCACGGGTACAGCAGAAACACCAGTTTTAATACTCCCCAGGATGCTTGTAATGTTGCTATCAATTGGACTACCTGTCGTAGGATTAAAGACGTTCAAAACAGCACTTAAATCTGCATCTGAAATCAAGATATTCGCTGTAGGGTTGATATTTCCACTTGTATTCACACCACTGACAACACTACCAGCGGCCAATAAGCTCAAGTTGCCACTCGCTGCTGGCGCCAACAGCATCTTATAGGTCGTAATATCCCCTGTAAACGCAGTCACATTGACTGTACCCGGGTGGATAGCCGCCATATCATTATTGGTTAATGTCGTATACCCCGCTGAGTTAAGGCCCGTACTCACAATCGACTGCCTGTTACTTTGCCCGACTTCAACGTTGCCTGATAAAGAAGCTACATTCAAGGCAGAGTCTGCTGAATAGGTATTAAAGAAAGTACTATTTGCAACCTGGTTCTGCGCCAATGTACTGCCTTGCACCCAAAGAGTAGGATTAAACGCGGTCTCAATCTTCAGATTGTTCTTAGCACGCACGTCCGCACTAGCGTCCTGCAAGGCAATCACCGTGCCAGTCGTGCCCGATTTAAGTACGCTATCACCAGCCTCTAACGCTAATTCCCCACGACCAACGTAATACACCCCATTAGTCAAGTTACCACCTGCGGAAACAGACACATCTCCGCCGCCATTGACCAGGCTCTTACGTACCTCATTACCTTTAGCATCCAGCGTTTTGACAAACTGTGCGTTCGTTGCAGAGGAAGCTGACACGTTAGTGATGTTTCCACCCGCCTGGATATTAACGTTACCACCACCTAACGCGGCAACGCCTTGCTGGAACAGGTCCGGGCGCACCCACCAGCTGGTATCCGCGCCGTTACCGCCTTGGCGCAACAACCATTGGTTGACACTTTGCGTCGTGGCCGCGCCAGTGATATTGCCAACGACATCAATGGCAATATCTCCGCCATTATTCACATAGCTGGCGGCAGTCGGTACGTTAGTGCCTACGGATGCCGGGGTAAATCCGCTCAGAGCTGCCTCCTCTTTACCCACCGTATAAATGACGGAGCCGACATTCCCCAAGGTCATATTGCCACCGGCAGCAATAGTGATATTGCCCTCACCTGTACGGATGAATTTATTACTTGCCAGCGTGAAATCACCAGTCCCTGTTTTGGTCTCAGTGATATTCGCAGCACTATAGTCAGCCCCGGCAATCAAATTAAAGTTAAACGTGTTTGCATTCGGCTGTAACACGCCTGCTGTAGTCGCGTTGTTGAAGCCATCGCTTAAAGAACCACTGAAGGTCAGATTACCATTTGAACGCAAAGTCAGAGAACCGCCGCGCCCGGCCAGCAGACCAAATGAGCGCAAATTCACATCGGCTGTGCCAACCGTCATTGCGGTTGCCGTGTTGCCAGTGGTGCTACGCACCTCAATATGAGGCAACACTTTCGCGCTGCTGCCATCTTGCGTCAGTGCGTAATTGCCTGCACCAGTATTCGCATTATAGAAACTGTTGGTATCACTGATCATGCCGGCCATATTGGCAGCGGTAAATGCTGTAGCTGTATAAGTACGGCTGCCTTCAACCGTAACTTCGCTCGCGCCTTTGATCGCAGCAGTCGTGTTAAACGCCACATTCACAGTATTGGTAGTGCCCGTGGTTCCGCGTGCACCTCTTAATGTCACCGAGCCATCGTAGCCATCGACGCCCACTTTGCCATTAGCCGCGGCATCATATCCGCTAGTGTCGATCAGGGCGCCAGTATCAGCAGATACCGCATTCACAGTAGACAGGCTGTTAGAGGAGAGCAGCACAGAACCACCAGACCCTGTTTGCCGGTCTCCGCTAGACTGATTGGCCTCTTGGCCACGTGCGGTGATTTGCGCAGTATTAGCCAAGGTCACCAAACCATTGGCATAAATAGCTACATCACCGCCTTTGTCGCCATCGGCATTAATATGCCCGGCAACCGTCGCATTGCCGCCATCAACCCCCAGGGTAAAGGCATGCGCAGTGACGGTATCCCCGGCGGCAATGGTGACGTCACCACTACGCACACGAATATCACGGTTTTCATTAAAGCGGCCGCTTTCCAGCGCTTTATTCACATCGCTGAAATTATCTAAACTGGCGACATCCAGCTTGAGTGAGGCAGTCTTTTGATCTTTGGCCGCCTGGCCTTGCAGGGTGCCATCAGCGACCACAAAGCGACCATTCTTCGCTTCTACTTGCAATGTACCGGCATCCCCGGCAGTGGTGCCGCCTTTGAGATTCAACAGCGCATTATTTTCGATCTGGACATTACCCTGCGCCGAGGTCAAGTGGACATTGCCTGCATCCGTCGTGGCGGAATGGGTACTATCAAAAGCAACCGTAGTCGCAGAGACATCAATCTCGCCCCCTGAAGCCACTGTCAGATTGCCGCTACGTGCCACCGCATTTACAGCACCAGCATTCAACACCAGCTTGCCACCCAATTGCATCTCGTTTGCAGACAAGTTAAGCGTTGCGCCCAAGCCTGAGGTATTTACTGACGGCTGACCATTGCTCACTGTCTGCAGGCTACCAGTACTTGCAAGGAAATAGTTGGCCCCAGAGTCTGCCGTCATTACAGCACTGCTCATGGTTGTCTGGTCAGCGTTGATATTGACCGTCCCTGTACCTGTAAAACGGATATCTTTATTGGCATTCAGACTGACGCTATTAAATCCACCAATATTAGTGGACACACTACCCGTGTCGCCGAAAGTAATCTGGTTGGCATTGATGGCCAGTTGCCCATTGAGGGCTACAGGTGCAGTAAATAAAGCGTTATTTGTGTTTTTAAGCACAAAATTATTGGCATTGATATTCACATTACCGGCGTCATGATGCGCAATTCCCGCAGTATTAAACGTGATATTCAGATTGTTATTGCCAAAATTAACCGCACCCAGAATATCGATGTTTTTATAGCTATTAAACGTGATCGCAGATAAGCGGCCAAAATCACCCAAGGTATCTGAGTTAATATGCGTTGCCCCGTTTACGGGCTGGTCACCAATGGCATACTGATTGGCTCCCAAAGTAACCGTCCCACCATCAGCGACCTCAATAGTGCCCGATTGATCAAAGGCATTGGTGGCATCCAGTACCATAGACCTTGCCGCAGTGACACTTGCGCCATTTTCAATGGTTAACTTGCCTGTTGTCGGCGTAGCTGTCACACCTGTTCTGGAGAAGTCGAAGTCGTTTTTGGCCGATACTGCCAACAGTGCACCATCACCACTGGTGACAAGGGTTGTAGTCCCTGTTTTGTCTTGCTTGGCGCCGGTCTTCACCACCGCACCTTGATTCACAGTGATCGCATCTTTGGAAGCAACAATCAACTCACCAGATTGCACGGCATGATCAGAGTCGTTACTGAAAGTCACATTGGAAGCAGTCGTTGTAATGGTCTGCGTCTTACCGCTTACAGAGCGGCTGCCGCCCAACAGGATAGAGTCCGCATTGATTTTACTGAGTTGATCTGCTGAGATCTGCAACACCCCGGCTTGCAGCGGATCAACCGTTGAAACCACACGAATATCGTTAGAAGAAATATCCACCAACGCCCCTTTGGCGCCTGCCACATTGCTGGTATTAATGTCCCCTTCCAGGTTAAGGCCATTCCCTGCCGCTAATACTAATTGGCCAGCATCGTTTGTCAGCCTTGGGACTTCCTTACCATCCCTGATGGCATTCTTGGTTAACAAGGCATTGCCAGAACTCACCAGATACTCAGCCAGGCCTTTATAGTTTTTGGTACCGTAATCTTTGTAAAAACTATTGCCATTAACGATATTAAAACTCGTATATTGGCCGCGGCTAGTGCCATCAATCTTGGTTAAATAGCCTGAAGATAAACCGGTCCCGTCAGCTTGGGTGAGCTGCGTATTGACCTGGACATTGGCGCCGTTGGCACTGACCAGGAAAGCCCCAGGCAACAGTGCATAGTGCGCAGGCAGGAGGGTATATTTACCTGCTGCCAAGCCATTGCCCCCAGACAAGTAAATGGCCTGACCAATACCTACATCGGAGCCTGCGCTCATTAGGTAATCATAAGGTGCGTACTGATTGCCCAGCGATGGCAAGACGGCATAATAGCCAGCTTGCGACAATACGTCGACAGAGCCGCCTATACCTTGGATCCACTCATAGGCCATGGTATCGCCATTGCCAGAAATATCTACGCGTGAACCTGTCTGCAAATTCAGGTTATTGGCATTCAGCGTGACTTTTTTCTTGTCAACTGCATTCATGAAGTTGTTGATGGCGCCTTTGGTATCGGCCAGTTCACTACCACCAAGTACAGTCACAGCATAAGGAATCAAGCTACCCTCTGCAGACACTGAGGTCAGGCTACCTGGTGCCAGTGTTAAATCATGGCTAGCATTCAGGGTAATTTGCCCCAACGGCGCACGTAACACACCTGCCTGCAGAATAGAATCTGCATTTAAGGTCAAACTACCTACGGCAGATAAAGGCACAGAACTTGCGGTTTTAGCCTGGTTGCTCACTTCAATTCTGCTGCCAGCACCGGTGGCTGTGACCGTAAAATCAACAGCGGTCGCCGGATAAATTTGCGCAGCATCCAGCTGAATCAGGCCAGGTGATGAAAGCGATGCGGTGCCCTGCAATGAAGAAATCAGCCCACGCGCCCGAATGTCGGATTGACTGTATAAACTCGTTTGGGCAACCTGATTGATGGCGACCGCCCCTTGTATCTCAATAAAATTTGCCCGGGCCTTGAAGATGTCTGTTCCAACAGCCAGTTGACTACTATCCATATTAACGCTGCTCTTGTTCGCCAGCACTAATGTAGAGGCGCTGAGATTTGCCGAACCAGAGAAAGTCGTGGCATCCAGCGTCAGTAGCGATGGCACACTCATCGTGGTATTGGCGAAATGTATCGCATCGCCAGTCGTAGTACTGACGTTCTCCACGGTCAAGGCGACATTATCAAATCCGCCTTGGCGAATTTGTTCAGCTGAAATTTGGCCGACACCTTGCGCGGTGGTCAAAGGCATTGTAGATGAGTTCGAAGTGTTAATGAGATTGGCATTATTACCACCCGCAGTATTATTCGCAGCCATTAACTCCTTGTTGTTTGTCACGGTCAGCACCCGTGTGCCATTAACAAAATACAACGGGGGCTCGCCACCTTCTACAGCGCCGCCATCAACACCACCTAACGTAATATTCAGTGTGCCGCCCTCACCTTGACCTGACGGGGTTCCCAATAACGTTCCATCCAGCGCAACACCGTCACGTCCGCTCAGTGAGATAACACCGGCACCACCTGCCACAGACTGACGTGCATAGCCACCGGGCACAGATAAATCGACATTACCACTGGTCCCAGAGACATCGATGACTGAACCTTCTTTTGCAATCAATACCCCATTACCAGCAGCTAAAGAAATGTTGCCAGCTTTGGTCACAAAAGCTGTGCGTAAGTTGCCGTCACTGGTAGGCGGCTTGACATATTGTGCCCGCGCGCTTAGCGTGGCATTTTCACCCAGAAACAGACTCAATGTTGGATCAAAGCTCTTATTAGGCAGCGTGAAGTCACCTTTATCAGGGACGATGTTATCAATCGCCAGCTTGATATCACCACCAGGCGCGGTAATATCCCCGAGGATGGTCATCTGGCCTTTAGACGTGAGGCTGACATTACCTCTGGGCCCGGATTGGCTAGCAGGAGTATCCGTCACGATACTGGCATTCGACTGCAGCGTCAGGTCATCCCCTGCCACGACCACCATGCTGGCCGGTGTACGCATGCTACCAGCGAGTGATGTCTTCCTGACTAGTGCGTTTAAGTCACTACCACTTTGTGCCACGCGCGCAGCGGATCCCAGAACACGGGAATGTTGCTCAGGGCGTATCGTCACCAGGCTATTGGCCTGGTCACCGATGATCACATCACCGTTCAGGCGGTCCGCATTACTGATGGTGTAGTTTGAAAAACCACCCTGCTGGAAAAAGCCTTCTGATAGCCACAGTGTATTTTCTTGCTGCGGATTGATGCCCCCCAACTGGATGTGATCCACCACCCCTGTCGCCTGCTCACCCTGTAACTTCACCGTTAAATGGCCACCCTGCGTTTGCTGCCCGTCGACCATCATGCCATAACTGTTAAAGCTGCCAGCCCCGATCTTGTTATCTGCCATGGTCACTGTAATGTCACCACCGTGTCCGGCAGTGAGTTGCCCGCGTTGATTGAGCCATGCCCCAGATGAGGCATCCATGCTAGCACCTTGCCCCATATGCAAACCACTATAAAGGGTAATGGTGTCTTGGGTAATGGTGTCTTGGGTGATGCTGTCATCGGTAATGATGTCACCAGTATCCTTATGAACGACAATGCTGCCAACGGTAATGTTGCCGCCATTGAGCGCAACCTTGCCCAGCATTGCGCCATTGACGCCTGGTAAATCATTCGTAAACAAGCCCGCAACATCGATCTTTACGTTATTAGCCACGTTCACATCGGCACTTTGACTGGCTGACAGTGCTACTGTGCCGGAAGGCAAACGAATATCGTTATTCACGTTTACCCCGCCACTCCCTAACACATGCAGGCTACCATTCGACTGCATATTGAGGTCTGTATTGAGGTTGACCTGCCCAGTGGCTTTGATCACTACATGGTTGACCCCATTTGCCAGCATGGCTGTGCTTAACTCGGACGTTTGCTTTTGCTCTGTGCTCAGCTGGCTGTCTTCATTAAAGCTATCAGACAGCGGGGCAGCAGATGAGACGATATTCAAGGCGCCGGAGTTGTTATAGGTCAACTTGAAGGTGCCACCCAATGGTGTGCTATGCGCCCCAGTCTCTCCGCGCTGATAAAGACCACTCACTGTGCTGGCAAGCACATCGCCCTGCAGTGCCATATTGGTTGTCGATACATTGAGGGCGCCTGCATTACCGCCCTGTTGGTAGCCCGGTTGCAAATAGCCGCTCACTGAAGCACTTTTAGCTGCGTTTTCGGTAGAGGCGCCTGCCAAACCATTTAAAGCATTGGCTGTCAGTGCCCATCGGCGGGTCTGACCCCAGCGTCCACTAGAGACAGAGTAGTAATCACTTATGCCCTGGTATGGCGTATTAGGGAGCGCCTCAGAAGCCAGCACCCATTTACCATTGATAAGTAAGCTGCTTTCACGAATCGTACCTTCAGTATAAGTAGTACTGCCTGCTGACAGGTCAATTTTGGATCCGGCTTTGCTGACCATATTCACCGCAGAAAGATTCACCTGCCCGCCATTAGTAGAGCGCTCAGCCACAGTTCTTGTAATGCCAGCCTTGGCTTGATCAATAACACTCTGGCTCAGCAGCTTGGTGCCTTTCCGAGCATCAAGGAACAATATTTCGCCAAACAGGGCGCCGCCCCTTAATACAGGTGAATCCCTTAACTGGTCAGAGTAAAGTTGAATTGCCAGTTGGTTGCGGCTCATGGGTGCGGTCGCATCTACACCTGACACATCAATTAGCGCGTTATCCCCCAGATAAATACTGCCACCATTGTTATTTTGGATATCTGTTGCAGTCACGAATACATGACCACTGTTGGCTGTCACAGCACCATCAATCACAATGTCCTTACCTTGAATATTGATCACTGAACCATCAAGCTCTGTTTGGGTCGTCTGCGTACCATCCAGCTTGTAAAGTGATACTGGCAGCTTCTGTGCATCCGTAATTTCCTCCTTGTCATCAACGTCAATCGCCACAACAGTTTGACTATTTTTGCCTAAGGTCACCTTGCCATATTGCGGATTGATATTAAGCTCCCCACTTTTAGAGCCGATTTGTTCGGCTTTGAGGAAAATAGAGCCATTAGCTCGTACAGAGGTCTTCGCAGAAATACTACCCTGCTGGTTTACCGCCAGGCCAATCAAGCTGGCGTTCCCATGATTAACAATAATGTCACCCAAGTTAGTCGCATTGCCACCAGAGCTGACCTCCACCAACAAACCTGCAAACTTGTCTAGCGTACTGAGATAAACCGTCTTGCCCGCTGCCAAGATGGTTTGACCATCAGGTGTTTTAATCACGCCGCTGTTAGTCACATCAGGCGCCAGCAACATGACTCGGCCGCCAGTGGTAGTCGTAATGTTTGCGCCTTTGGCCACATCAATGACACCAACGGCATCGGCAAAGGAAAATACGGGCTCGGTCTTATTAGACAAAATGCCGTTCTGGTAAATCGTTTCGATATTATTGTTCTTTAAATTATCCAGTGTAGTCGCTGTCAACGAACCCACGTTGACTTGTGAACCAGCGCCGAAATATATGCCATTCTGGTTGGCAATATACACATGCCCATTCGAGGTGAGTGTGCCATTAATAAAGCTTGCCCCACTACCCATGACGCGGTTTAGCACACTCGAAGATGCGTTAGGCATATTGAAGTTGACCGCGGCTTGCGAACCGATATTAAAGCTATCCCAACGAATCACCGCATTCTGAATCGTTGTGTTGATATTCATGGTGTTGTTCACTGGTGTCGGGATACTCACACCGGCCGGTAAGTTATAACCGGGTTGCTGAACTGGCAATGTACTTGCATCGACCGCCAGAACAGGCGCAGATGCCCAGCTCAGACAGCCCGCTATCAGTAACACAACACTCCTCGTTGATATGCGCCATAAAGGACGAAGCATGACTTCTACGCTGGCATCACAATCAACCACACCCGCTAAAGTCACTGTTTTTTGATGAGTACGCGCAATCTCGGCAATGGGTACCAACATGCCCAAGCGTTTGCTAAATACCAACTTGAATCGTAACTTGTTCATCATTTCACCTCGTTTACTTCAGCTAAGCGCTTATTACCAGTCAAAACCCACTTTAAAATGCAGGCGCGTATCACCACTTTCAGCCATCCCTGCTGGCTTGAGTGGCGCAGTGTGTCCATTTTCCAATGTCCAGCTTGATTGCAAGACACGCGCAAAATCCAGGCGCACAAACAAGCCGTGTGCTGCCTTCACATCCCAACCCAATCCGTATGAGGACAGGATGTATTGCTGGATTTGTGAGAACCGGTCATCGGCAAACGTCGCTGGATCACGCGTTTTAGCGTAGCCGTAATCGTAAAAAGCCAGCAGACGCATTTCCTTCACCCATGAGCCTGCATACTTTTGCAAAGGTGGGGAGCGCAACTCCATCGTCAGGTTGGTACCCGTATCCCCCAGCGCACTGGACTCGAGGAAGCCGCGCACAGTATCCAAACCACCAATAAAGAATTGTTCGTTTGAAACCAGTGAGTCGCCAGTCACTTGCCCGCCTAAAGAGCCATACCATTGCCATTGATAAGGCAAGGTATACGTGTGCTCAAGCTGCCCTCTCAAGTAAGAGAAATTCGACCTTGCCAGGTAACGCCGCTGGGCAAACTCAGCGTCATCGTTAACCAGCGCTTTGGTTGAAAAGACAAAGTTCAGGTCTAACTTGGTGGTACTCTCAGGCATGACCAAATTGCCGGTATAACCAATCAGGAAAGGCAGATAAGTAATCGGGTTATTACCCAAGTCCGCCCCTAGTCTGCGCGTGCTTTCTTTAAAGTCTTTGTAATCCGCGCCCAGGGTCAAATTGTGATTGAAGGATTTAACCGGACTAGGCATGGGGTGAATGTAACGCAGGCCATAAATGTTACCGTTACCGACCACATTCAAATCGCCTACCGCACTGATATCACTTTGAGAAACCACGCCATACATAGCCCAGTAATCTCCAGCGTAAGGAATCACATAGGTGCCCGAAAATACTTTCACCTCGTTAGCATCTTCCGGTGTCACCTGAAAACCTAGACCAATGCTGTGATCGCTTTGCCAGAGATTGTCGTATCTCAGGTTGCCGGAAAGACGTGTCTTTGTCGTGTTCGGTGTGTACCGGTTGTTGTATTCCATGCTGGCGTGTAACGGAAACTTGTCATCTACCTTCAAATCCACTTCAACCATGCCCGGTGACTTGCCTGGACGCAGCACCGGCGCTACCACACGGTCCTGATTAATATTGACCGAGGCAATTTGTTTTTGCACCGTTGGAAAGTGCGGGACATGGCCCTCTTGGAACTCTGTGACGTTTTGCTTGATTTTGCCCAGGGAGTAATAGCGGGAGCCGACCACACTTAAACGCTCAACCTTCCCTTCCAGCACATCCAGCTTAACAACCCCACCGTTTACCTCTTGTTCTGGAATACTCACGAACACCGTCAGGTAGCCAGCCTCATGAAAGCTTTGCTCCAACGCACTACGCGCTTTTTCTACATCATCAATTGAGCGATGCTCACCGAGATAGGGATAAACAGCTTTTTCAATCTCTGTCACGCTGAGCACGGAGTTGCCATTGACCACGTATTCAAAAATATCGAACTGGTCTTTGGCGAGCACTTCTGCAGCCGCTTGGCCGGGAACCTCTGTCCCCCAACCATTCACAGGGTGCTGGGCGGACTCTGAAGCCTCCTCTGCATGCAATGCAAAAGACCACAGAACACACATACAACTCATCACACGCAGCAACAATCGCAACACCTTTCTTTTTTGGTTCAATCGCCTAAAGCACTTCTCAAGGCTTGCCATTTTGAAAGCGCAGCGTGTCACAAAGATGAAATGCGGACTAGTCCGCGGACTTGTTTGTATAGCCCATGTGAGCCATTGCAGGAGGCACTCAGACATTTGCGGATAACAACTGGTTTTTGATTGAATCAGGCAATAAAAAAGCACACCCGGTTCGGGTGTGCTTTTAATCAAACGTCGCAGCTTTTGACTGCTAGTGCTTGGAATTAGAACAATTGTTGTGCTTGGCAGTTGTTACCATTGCGTGAGCCTTTAGCAACCACTGTACCGACCGTGCAAGATGAACCGGCAAATGGGTTCAGTGTCAAACCACGTGGTACTTCAGCACAATCCAGACCAGCAAAAGCACCAACGATTTCGTTGATCACAGTCTCGCCGAATGTACCGGAAGCTGAGTTAGCAACAAAAGATTTCATTTCCATGTGGAAATCGTACAAACCTTGAGCAGCTGTGTAACGTGCGTTAGCATCTGTTGTCTGACCGGAGCCAGCTACTGGCGCTTCAGGGTGAGTGTTATCCAGCTTGATGTAACGATAGCCGTTGGATGATGTATCTGTACGCCAGTTGTTTTCCAGAGACAACACACCGATCGCAAAGCCAGCTGTAGACAACGCAGTTTTTGCGTTACCCGTACCAGAACCTTCGGTGATGATCAAGGTAGGTGTAGAGTCAGCCAGGCCTACAGGTGCCAAAGCACCGGCAATCGCAGCATCACCGTTACATGGATTACGCAGGAAAGTCGCATTGGAAGACGCTTGAGTACCTGAAGTTGGCACACGACGTGCCAGATTCAAGGCAGCTGTAGAACCTGGTACCAAGATACCCGCATCAGCAGCAGTACCACTCACGATAGAAGCATACTGCACGTGAGAAATGCTCGGTGCATTGGCTGGCAAGTAATCAGGATCAGCAGAGTTCGCTGCGGCTACGCTCGCATAGATACCTTGTGCAACTTGCATCGCACGATACAAGGAAGTTGAAGTAGCGATACCAAATGCTTGACCAACGTTAGCGTTTGACTCAACACCGTAACCATCAACGGATACACCGAACAATGCAGCTTCAACGTCAGAGAAACCACCTGCTGGTTTAACAGTTGCGCCATCAGCAGCAGTTGCTGGAGTCACAATCGCACATGAGCGATAGCTTGCAATTGCAGTTTGACCTGGCAAAGACAAAGTGCCCGTTTGAGCAACACAACCAGCGTTAGCACCCAGTTTGCCAATACGGCGCAAATTAGCAGTACCCACTGTACCATCGCCATCAACATCGTTTGGGATATGTGGTGCGTAAGCGTTAAAAGAACCGCCATCAATCGTGTGATAAACCACAGACACTTTACCACCACGTGTACAAGCATAAGCCAGGAAGTTGCTTGCAGCTGAGTTACCTGGTCTTACTGCGGCTGTTGCTGAGCCGTTGTTGAACACGGACAGTGTGTTTGCATCACAACCAGCAGCAAAGCCTTGGAAAACATTGTAAGTTGGTGCTGAAGCGCCAGAAATCCAGGTTTCATTCAATGCGCTATTACCACGCGCAGTATTGATTTGTGCTTGAGTGACAGGCGCAGCAAAAGCTTGACCTGCAAACAGAGTAGCGGCTACAGCCAAGCATACTTTATTAAATTTAAACATTTTTCGCTTCCTTCGATAAAAGATTTGATTAGCGGCCAGCTTGTAAACCGGCCGTTTTTCATGGCTTTTTTAATGTTGTATTAAGCCTTGCGACGACGAGCTACCAAGCCAACTACACCCAGGCCAGCCAGCAACATTGCATAGCTGTCAGCTTCTGGAACTGGTACTACGAATTCCAACAGACCACCGGATGTCATTTTGAATTGGAAGTTACCATTTAAGCCCAGTGTATTGAATGCCACTGGAGAAGCCGCTGTTGCACCTGTCAGTTGTTGCACAACAGTCATAGAGCTATCCAGGTTATCCATAGATACATGGCCTTGGCCGTTGATACGACCTGTAGAGCCGTAAGCCACAGCACGGCCAGCATAGGCCTGTGACAGGTTTGAAGTCACTAAGCTTGCACCATTGTCTACAGCGTTGTGGTTGTCCAACGCGTTGTTGTTGGTCATGTAGCTATTGAAGTTTGCAACTGAAGTCTGCAACTGGTTAGAGTTTGTCAGGTTTGCACCTGATTTATAGGTAGAAATAATGCCACGTGCGCCTGCACCAGTACCGGTACCATCAGCAGCATAAATCGCCCACTTGGTAGTTGAAGCTGAAGCAGTGCTCCAGAAAGAACTCCATGCATTAGCATAGTCACCACCAGCCACATCAAAAGCAAAGGTTTTAGACAAACCATCTGCAGAAATTGTGCCGTTAGTATGTGCATCAACAACCAGGCTTTGGAAGCTATCGTAACCGTAGCCCAAATCAAATGTTGCTGATGTGTTGCTGTTAAAGTCCAGCAAAGTCAGAATCAGGCTTGAGCTGCCGCTTGTTGCGAACGTCATAGCCGCGTGTGCTGGAATAGTTGCAGCGGACAGAGCCAATGCAGCAACCAATGCTTTTACTTGAAATTTCATAAACTTCTCCTTAATTTTTTTGAGCAAACCGAATAGAAAGAGCAAACTACTAATACCTGAGCGAATACGATGAAACTCATCCCAAAAAATTATGCAGTCGCTACATGACAGCCTTACTTTGTAAACCTAGTCCATGTGGACTAGTCTGGCCGCGCAAAATAGCCGCATAAAAATCCTAAGTAGTTTAGAAACTCAAAATGACAGGCTTAAAGTAAAAACTAGTCCGTTCGGACTAGTTGGAGTCATTGCATGAAAGCGCTAAAAATGCGGTGGGTAATCTTTATTGCTTGCGGGTGATCAGGCCCAATTTGAGTGCTTTGCTGGCCGCCTGGCCGCGATTCTCTACATCCAGTTTGCGCAGGATGTTTTGCACATGATTTTTAATCGTGAGCGGGCTGACTTGCATGATGTTGCCAATCTCCCAATTGGTTTTGCCTGCTTGCAGCCATTCCAGCACTTCCAGCTCCCGCTTGCTTAAAGGCTTGATACGGCCATTGCGCGCGGTGGTGGATAACACGGAAGGACATTTATTAGCAGTGACTTTAACGATCGCGCAATGCAGGTGCGGCATCAATAACTCGAGCAAATGGGCAGTTTGCGCATTCGCCGGTGAGCTTAAACGGCCAAACATGACCATGGTGGCAATGCGGCTGTGCTCGTTGCCAAAGCCATGCACGACAAAGCGCTTCAGCTCAGACGACAGCATACGTTCAGCATCGACATGCTCAACGGCATAATGGTTATATTGCTGCGCGGCGAGCTCAGTATGGTAAAACACGGGCATACCCAGCTTACTCCAGCGCGTAAAGGCTTCACTGACCAGGCCATCTTCATCGTTGAGCACCTGGTCAAACTGGGTGTCGCCAAAATAGCGGCTGGAGGTCAGATACTCATAGTCATAACTGGCACGCTCCAAGCTACGCACACCAATAATCACCACCTCATGCGCCAACAAACACTGAAACCCTCGCTGTAGCCAGTTAAAAAGGTGTGAGCGATGCTGCAGACGCAACGACTCCTCAATCACCTCCATAAATAGCGCGCGTTGCTCTTCATTTAGTGCCAACGTCCACTGGTCGCTGGCCTGATCCATCCCTGTTATTGTTGTATCCATGTGTTAACCACATTTATATAAATGCAGCAAGTTTGCTCAGAATTTGTGACAGAGAAATGATTGGCACGTGTCAGTTGATTGATAAATTGATGACAGTGGATTAGCGGTATGACTAGAAAGGGAAATCGGCACTTTACCAACGGCCGGTTTTATTGGCACAGGTCTGTACCCACATGACAATCACATGAATGTCCAGGCAAAGCATGCCTGACAGCGCAGGACCGATTGTCTTTGCTGTGTCACATGGTTGTGGCACAATCAGTCTTATCATGAATGCGCCCGCTCACCCCTTGCGTCAAATCAGACTGGCAGCGTTGCTGGCAACTGTGATCGTGTGTGGCGTAGCGCATGCGGAGGCGCTCCCTGTTGGCACAGCCTCAACGACGCAGACATTAGCCGAACATATCCTGCTGGATAACTCCAGTGACATGGAATTAGTGATCAGTAATATTGACGCGTCGGAGACAGAAAACGAGCCTTTCGCGCCATCACCCGCCAGCCAGCCGTCCAAATGGAAAAGCGGTGCAGTCCCTTACCAAGCCGAGGTGCAAGCCGCAGCTGAGGCGACGCAGATAGATCCGGCACTGATCCATGCCGTGATTGCCACCGAATCCGGCTACAACCCCAAAGCGCTGTCACGTAAAGGCGCTTACGGCCTGATGCAAGTGCTACCAGCCACCGCACAAACCATGACCGCCACTCCTGTCAAACAATGGTCGGTGCCGCAGCAAATATTATGGGGTTCGCATTATTTAAGACGCATGCTGGATATGTTTGAAGGCAATGTTCCGCTGGCACTAGCCGCTTATAATGCCGGGCCACAAGCGGTAAAAACCCACCAGCACGCCGTGCCGCCTTTTGCCGAAACCAGGCAATATATTCCCAAGGTGCTTGGCTACTATCAGGCGTTTAAAACCCGGCTCGCACCCACAGGTTACGCCAGCCAGCTCAGTAACTGATCCGCTCTAACGATTTACCCAGGCCTGCTCCAGGTCCGCCAGGGTATTAGGCTCATACACAAACAACCACTCGCGATAATGCTTGGCGCCATGAAAGCCTGATTGGGACTCCTGGTAGCCACTGCTGCGTATGGGAGCCAACAGCGACTGGCTGTGCACGCCAACAATACGGCCATCCCTGATAACTAGGGTCATACCCTGTTTGACCGCAAACGGGTCTGCATACAATTTGCGTAAATGCCGCTTGGGCACCGGGAAGCGTTTGTCTTCTATCAACGCATCCAAGCGCACCGGGTATTGCTTGACCGGCTGCGGTGTAGATTCATAATAGCGCCCAATTGCCAGCCGATACGCTTCGCCGGTCTCCAGCAATTGTGCCTCGTGGCTGCGCTGGGATTGCTGCTGCCATATGACCGCCGCCCCCTGCATGCCTATGGCCGCAATCACCAGCGTCACCATCACGCCGATGTAAGAAAATCCGTCTTGCCTGAACATACCCGTCGTTTACCAGTCGGTATAGGCAGAGCCATCGGCAGCCTGCCCGACTGCACTGCTGTGCAAGGTATACACCGCACCTACCACAGGCAATTCCGGCGGCGTAATCACCCAGACATCATTACGCTCGGCAATCGGGTCCCAGGGTAATTTGTCCAGATAATGTTTGTCGACCAACTCCTGCAAGGTGTCTGGATACTGCCCCTGATCGGCATAATATTCGTCCAGCGCTTTGCGGCTAGTTGCCAGTTGCTGCTTTAATGCTTGCTCTTTAGCCCGTTGTACACCATAAAAATAACGCGGCACCGCCAGTGATAACAGCAAGGCCAGAATCGATAGCACCACCAGCAGCTCTACCAGCGTAAAACCGCGTTGCTTACCATTGCGCATAAGCCACTCCATTGATACCGGTCTGCGTGCTTAATGAATACACATCGTAGACATCCTGGCTATAACGTGGCTGCTCCGGCGGGCTATCATAACTGCGCAGTCCCCATTGGCTGGCGGACTGCGTCAATCCCTTGTTCGCCTGGCCATTCAGCATGGGGTCTGTCGGGATACGCCGTAAAAAACGCAAACGTTCATGCTTGGGACTTTTGGCATCTTCCACGCCATCTACCAACACCTGCAAATTCGGTGGATAACCACTGGCATCGACACTCTTTTTCACCCTGCCCTCATCCGCGGCCTTTTTGTAGGCATCAATCGCACGCCGCATCTCCCGCAAATGCTCACGTAATTGCTGCTCTTTTTGCCGCTGCACCGTCAGTTGTATCATGGGCGTGGCCACACTGGCCATGATGGCGATAATCGCCAGCGACACCATCAGTTCAATCAGGGTAAATCCGGCCGTGCGTTTCACTATATAGACCATCAAGGAATGACCTTGGGTGCCGGTAAGGTGGTCGTGCCCTGCTCGGAAATACCATTGACGTTATTAGACAAGCCCGGCATGGCTGGCGCAGGCTGCATAGACTCGGTATTGGCCGGTTGTGCATCCGGCGCAGGTAATGCAGCAGGTTCAGGTGCCGGGGCTGATTCAGGCGTGTCATTGACCGGCACATCTGCAGCATCATTCAATTCGCGCTGACGTTGCAACTGCTGTTCACGTGCCTGCTGGCCACGCGCCGGTGCATTGCTCGGCGTACTGTTTAACAAGGGTTTGTCAGAAATCACGGTATCAGTACCGCTCCAGTACTCTGAGAAGGTCGCCTCCGGCAAAGTCACATTGCTGATCACTTTGGGCGTAATCGCCAGCACAATTTCAGTTTTATTTTTTTCATCAATATGACGTGAGAACAAGCGGCCTAAAATCGGGATTTCACCCAAGCCCGGCAATTTGTCCGCATTCTTACGCTCCGAATCCTGGATCAAACCCGCCAGAATCTGGGTTTCCCCGTGCTTCAGGCGCAGCATGGTAGTCGCATTGCGGGTGCCGATGTTATAGACCTTGGAGTTATTGCTCAGCGTAATCGCCTCTCCCAGTGAGCTTACTTCCAGGTTAATTTTAATGCTGACAAAATCGTCCAGCATCACCCGTGGCTCAACCTCCAGTTTGAGGCCAACATCGACATAAGACACACTTTCTGAAGTGCCCACATTGGCGGTGGTGTTAGTCGTAATCACCGGCACCTTGTTACCCACCAGCACTTTGGCTTTCTCGTTATTTTTAACGCGGATACGCGGGTTGGACAACAGGTTCAGATCACTGTCTGTGGTCTTGAATTGCAGACTGGGGTTAGGGCTGACACCAATATCAGAAGACTTGATACGCTTGAGCGCTTCCAGCGTCAACTGACTGTCGAGGACGGTGAGTGACGAAGGATAAACGATGCCCAACTGGTTCATTTTGCCGCGCGTGATTTCCATCACTTCTATTTCCAGCATCACTTCCGGGTCGGCAATATCCTGTGCCTTGATCATTTTCTCCGCCAGCGCCAGCACTTCCGGCCTATCCCTGAGTACCAGCATGTTCAAACGCTCGTCCACATAGACATCACGGACCTTCAAAATGGTACGCAACATATCGGCGCATTGCTTGGCACTGGTGTTGGCAAAGTAAAAGTTGCGGATAAGTAAATCCTGATAGTCTTTGTTCTTTTGCTGCGTGGCCGGATAAACCAGCATACTGGTCGGCGATAACACTTTTTTCTGCAAACCGTTGCTGGCCAGCACCATGTCAATAGCCTCTTCAATCGGCATTTTTTTGACGAATACCGAGGCCTTGGTTTCCGGCTTGATGTCTTTATCTAGCACAAAATTCACACCGGTTGCACGTGACAAGGCCTCAAATACCACCTTGATATTGGCATCGCGTAGCTCCAGCGTCACTGGCTTGCTAAGTCCGGTTTGCAATTGTGGCAAGGCCGCACGCGCACGCGGCTCCATCGCAATCAGCTGTTTTTCCAGCGCCTGTGCTTCAGCATTGGTCGGCTGTTCCAGCAATATATCGCGCACCTCTTTCAAGGCCTGCTTAGGATTATCCATATGCTGCTTGACGGCTTCGAGCTGCTTGCGCAAGGCGATTTCACGCGCACTGGCATTCTCATAGGCCAATGCTTTAATATGGTGCGGATCCAGGGTCAGAATACGTGCATATACCTGCTTGGCCGTCGTAATATCCCCTCTGGCATCGGCGGCTTCTGCCTCGGCAGACAGCGCATTAATTGCCTGCTCACGCTCGCGGAACCAGCGATTACGCAGCACGGCATCAGATGGATGTTCGGCCACTTGCTGTGCCAGCTCATGCACTTTACCTTCCAGGGTGGTAGCGGTCAGCTTGGGTGGGAACAGTCCGCAAGAAGACAACACCCATGCCGACAAGCTAATCGCCACAAAGCGCGGCATCGCCGTCTGTAAAGAGGATCTCAAGTTAAAGACATTCATTGGTTTAACATTTCATCTTGATTATTATCGGTGAGCGCCTGACGTTGGCCAGCACCTGACGTTGTTTTCGTTTTACTCAACACCACCACTTTATTGAGTGGTACATAAGTGAAATAAACAGACTGCGCATCCTCCCGGTCCAGACGCCATTGCGCATTGATATTGCTTCCCAGCTTCGGTAACAACATCTTTTTCTGCTGCATTAAAATCACTGTATCGCCACCCGGCACATCCTGCATGCTGCCAACATAGGTATAAGGCAAGGGTGGCACCTCGGGCGGCGGTGGCGGTTGTGGCTTTGGCGGTGGCGGTAACCATTCATGCGCAGCAAACAAGGCATGACTCAGTTTTGCGGCTGGCAGTTGTCTCGTGAAGTACGTATTGTCGGGCGTAGATGCTAATGGGCTAATGGACGATGATGTGACCACCGGCGGCGCCAACGTCTGGCTGACTGGCGCTTGTGGTACAGGGTTTGCTGGCGTTTCTGACGCAGATCGTGCGCCATTCGTATTTGCAGCTACCACCGTCACATCAGCCGTTTCTTCTTGCGACCACTGCCAGTAGACCAAGCCTAGCGTGAGCAGCAAGGCCAGCCATAACAAAGGCTGTGGTGCCGCTTTAGACTCAAGCGCCATGTGCACGCCCTCCACGGATAAACACCGAGAATGTCAGTGTGGCATCGACGACTGGCTGTACCGTTTCATTTTTACGTAACTCCAGCCCGGTCAACGCCATCGACGGATATTGTTTCAACACATCCATCATAAATTGGCGGCAGGTCGCGTAGTCCGCCTGGATGGTAAAGCGCATATCAAACTGCTGAATGTCTTGTGTCGCGCTGCTAGCCTGGGTTGCGCTAGTAGCTTGGTGTGCCTGCCATTGATAATCCCCCACATTCAATGCAATCTGCCGCTTTTGCGCCAAGCTGGCGATATGCATCATGCGCGGAGACAAGTCAGCAAATGCAGGCAATTGCTGCCAAAGTGCCGCCAACTCCACTGGCTCGTCTGGCGCCGTTTTAACATCGATGGCCAATGTTTTTTCAGGCTTGGCTGGCGTCACCCGGTCTTGATGCAAAGGCTGAGCAACCAGCTGCCGAATCTCTTGTTCCAGTGCATCCAGCTGCGCCAGCTGACCAGATTGCTGCTGCGACAAGACTAGCCACATCACCAGCAATGCCACAGACAACAGCATGGGCACCCAGCCTAAATACCAGGCACAACGGCGCAGCAGCCATATCACGGTCATGGGTGTCACAAGACGCAATGCAGTCATGGTTGCCATCCACCCTGTATCTCGAAACTGACCGGGCGTTGCGGATGACTTTCGTTCACCTGGTGCTTTTGCAGATGCACCTGGTTGAGCGTTGGCACCGCCTGTAACTGGCTCACATATTTAAGCAAGTCCTGGTAGCTCTTGGCTTCGCCTGACAGCACAAACTGGCCGCGATTGGCATCTGGCAATAATTGCAACAAGGCGATGTCTGGCACCTGGCGCGATTCCAAGGCTTGCAACAGATCAAACCAGCGCACATTTAACTGCTGCACAATTTTTTCGGCGACCTTCTGCTGTGGCTGGCTTAATACCGCGACAGGCTGCTTGACTGCCACTTTAGTGGCTGGCTGATGTTCTGTGGCTGTCGCTCCGGCCTGTTGTTGCGTCAACTGCTGCTGGCGTTGCGCAAGGCGCTGCAACTGCGCCTCGGTCTCTGTCAGTCCCGTATACTTCACGGCGACTAACACACCCAATAGCACAACCAGCAATCCACCTGGCCAGCGCAATGCCTGCCAGGCAAACGCTGGCTGCGCAAATTCAAATTGATAGTTAGGATTAGGCCACATGCATGACCTCCGGCCACAGCGAAGTCACTTGATTCGCAGCATAGAGCAGTTGCCATGGCAACTGCCCTGCCAATTGCTGTGACAGCCGACGCCCGGTGGCAGCCACAGGCGCGCAGGCCGGTTCACTCACCCAATAGCACGGACTCGCCTGCACACCCAGCAAGGTACGTTCACGCAACAACCAGGCAGCCATGGCTTCCACCTCAGTCATGTCTGTTGTCAGGCTGGCAACATGGGTCACCTGGCCTTGTTCCAGCTGCAATAGCCTCAGCATATGCGGTTCCGCAGTCAGCACCGTGCCGCTCGCAGGCAGACGCGTGTGCGCCCATAAGGCACACACATAGGGTAGCACCGACCATTGCATGGCCTTGCTTGCCAACAGCGCATTTAAATTCAACGTTTGCAAAGCAGGCATCGCCACCAGCAAGCTGTCTTGTGGCTGCTGGATATCGGCTAACCGGAACGGCCATGCCCGTGCGGCTTCGCCATAGGTTTGCATCAATACCGCCCGCGCATAGGCCTGCTGCTCCTGCCCGGAGATATCCAGCGTTTGCAGGGATTGTGTCATGGCAGGCAGGCGCAACAGATGCACATGTTTGTCAGCAAGGTAAATTTCAATACGCTGCCAGCGGCTGGCGGGCAGTTGTGCCAGCAATGCCGGCAGCGCAGCTTGCAAGTCTGCCCCGGTCCAGCTGCTTTCTGCCGTCAGCCTGCGTGTGTGCAAGCCTGCAGGCCTGTGCTCAGCCAGTAAACGGTCTGCGGTGATCAGCACCCGCGTTAAACCTAACCAACGGAAATCAGGCAATAAACGTGACACGATTGATCTCCTGTAAACTGGTCATGCCTTCTGCCACCGCAGTGATCGCGGCTTCCCTGATGGTGCGCATGCCATTTCTGGCTGCAGCCTCCTTAAGTTGCCGGATCGGTTGCCTGGCGATAATCATCTCGCGCAGCTCATCATTGAGCACCAGCATTTCTGCCACGGCCTTACGCCCTTTATAACCCGTGCCACGACAATGGCCGCACCCTTGCGCGTGTTTGAACTGCATGCCAGCCGCCTGTGCGGAGGTCAGCCCGGAAGCCTTTAACATGTCCTCGTCCGGCACAAAAGGCTCAGCACAATGTGGGCACAAGGCACGTACCAGGCGCTGGGCAATAATGCCATTCACCGCAGATACAAAGTGATAGGGATCTACCCCCATATGCATAAAGCGGCCGATCACATCCAGCACACTGTTGGCGTGCACGGTGGAGAACACCAGGTGACCAGTCAATGCCGCCTGCACGGCAATTTGCGCCGTTTCGGCATCACGGATTTCACCGACCATGATTTTATCGGGGTCGTGGCGCAGGATGGAGCGCAGGCCACGCGCAAAGGTCAGGCCTTTTTTCTCATTGACGGGGATTTGCAGCACGCCTGGTAACTGATACTCCACCGGGTCTTCAATGGTGATGATTTTGTCAAAGCCGGTATTCACTTCAGAAATGGCGGCATAAAGAGACGTCGTTTTGCCACTGCCGGTCGGGCCGGTCACCAGTACCATGCCATACGGCTCACTGGCCAGTTTCCTGAAGCCGGCAATAACCTGCGGATCAAAGCCCAGGGCCTTGAGGCTTAGGCCCTGCGCCTGCTCGGTCAATGCCTTACGGTCCAATACGCGTAAGACGGCATCTTCACCAAAGGCACTGGGCATGATGGAGACACGGAAGTCGATCAGCCGCCCCATGGCATGCACTTTAAAGCGGCCATCCTGTGGAATCCGCCGTTCGGCAATATCCAGCTGCGCCATGACCTTGATACGTGAAATGGCCTGTTCTGCGCTGTCCAGCCCCGGGCTGTTGGCAATGCTGGCCATGACGCCGTCAATGCGGTATTTCACGGCCAGGCCGCCAGGATGCGTTTCCAGGTGGATATCACTGGCGCCGGTTTTAAGCGCGTCATATAAGGTGGAGTTGATCAGCTTGACGATGGGGTTGGCGTCTTCATGGATAGACTTGAGCGACAACTGCATGACGACTTCTTCGTCACCCTCTTGCGCCTGCTCGGTAGACAAGCCGACACCATCCATGGCACGCATGGTTTCTTCTTCACCGGCCAGGTAAGCACTGATTTCCAACCTGTGCGCCAGCCGCCATTCAAACGGCACTTGCACCGCATGCTGCACCCATAGCGGCAACTGGCGGTTAAACGGGTCAGCAAACACCAGAATCAGGGTTTGTTGCGCATCGTAAAACGCCAGGCACTCTTTCTGCTGGGCGGTGTTATAGCTGATGACATCAAAGGCTACCTGCCACTCGCGCATCTCACGCATGGTGGCCACCGGGTAATGCAACAGGCTACCCAATTGTGTGATCAGCGCTTCGTTCTCTAAAGAAAGCAACTCTTCCAGCACTTCAATCACACGGCGTTGCTGTTGTTGTGCCAGTGTTTGCGCCTGGGCAAACAGGTCTGCCGGCAAGGCGGATAAGGCGTGGTTGGGCACAGGCTGGTTCATTGGATTTGTCCCGCCAGTTCAAAGATAGGCATATAGAGCAGTAGCACCACAACCCCAATCACCAGGCCGATAAACAGCATTAACAAAGGCTCAAACAATTTGGTAAACCAGTCTATCCAGCGTGCCAGTTCTTCATCATAAAAGCTGGCGATTCTATCCATCATCTGCGCGACGTTACCGCCACGTTCGCCGACCAGCAGCATGCGCTCTCCGATCGGAGTGGTCATGCCCGCAGTTTGAAAGGCCTGTGACAGTGGCTGGCCCTCGCTGATCATGGTTTGTGCCTGTTGCAGGCTCAGGGCCAGGCTGCTGTCGAGCAAGCCGCCCAGCGAATCAATTGCGGTCATAATCGGTGTACCGCCGGCCAGCAGCATGCCCAGGGTGCGGTAAAAACGGGCCAGTTGATAAAGATGTAACTTGTCACCAATGGCGGGGATACGCCACAGCATCCGCAACATGGACTGGCGCATGGCAGGCGTTTTGAATAGCAATACCAGGCCAATCATCATGCCTGCCAGTATCACCAGCATGGTCTCGCCATGCTGTGAAATCAGCGTGCCCCACTGCAACATCATTTTCGACATCCACGGCAAGTCAGCCCCGGTGCCTTCATAGACACTGCTGAACTTCGGCACCACAAACCCCATCAGAAACGCAATCACCAGGCCACCCACCACAATCAGCAGCAGGGGATAGATAGAGGCACTGATGATTTTCTTTTTAAGCAGTGAGACCTGGTTGTCGTAAGCAATATAGCGCGACAAGGCATTGCCCAGGTCACCGGTGCGCTCGGCGGCTTTGACGGTGGCGATATACAGCGGTGGGAATACGGCAGGCTGGCGCTCGAGTGCGGCAGAGAATGACTTGCCTTGCTGCAAGGACTGCAGAATGCTTTGTAATACGCTACGCGTGTGGTCCTGGCGCAAAGACAGCGCATCAATCGCTTCCACCAGGTTGAGGCCAGAATCCAGCAAAGCCAGTAACTCCTGGCTGAACAATGCTAGGGGAAATGTTTCGCGCCGGGATACTTTGGCTGCCTTTTGCGCATGCAATGACACTGGCATCAAGCCTTTGGATTTCAGTTGCGCGTACGCGTCCTGCTCATCGTCAGCCTGCAGCTCCACCATCGTGAGCGTAGAACCATTGAGCACTTTTGCCTGATAATGCATGGCAGTTTACCAGTTGGTAATATCCTGTGCTTCGTCACTACCGCCTACCTGGCCGTCCTTGCCCAGGCTGAACAAATCGTACTCGCCATGCTGACCCGGCATACGGTACTGGTACGCTTTGCCCCACGGGTCATTCGGTACTTCTTTTTTTAAATAAGGGCCGCTCCAGTGCGTGTTGTTATCGGCATTGGTCATCAATGCCTGCAAACCCTGCTCAGTGGCCGGATAGTGACCAACATCCAATCGATACTGATCCAGTGCCTGCTCCAGCGCTGCAATCTGTGCCTTCGCCGTCTTCACTTCTGATTTGCCTATCTGCTGGAAATACTTCGGCCCAACATAACCAGCAAGCAGGCCAATAATAACCATCACCACTAATAATTCTAGTAAGGTAAAACCGCGACTGTTCCGGACAGAACGACAAGGCATCGCTAACACTCCATGAAAATTTGATGACAATACTAAGCAGATTAGATTGCAGAAAAGTGGCGGCAATATGACAATCTGTCACAGTTGTAATGTTGGATTAACATCACCAGGCTGCCAGACAATGAGGTGAGCGCTCTGCCTGGGCGCTCAATACCCAGCAGAGGATAACATTTATTGAAATGTTTTTAAATTAATTAAAATATCAGCAAAGAAAAGCCGTGGCAAGCGTGAAAGCTTATTCGCCCAAAAAACCGCCGCTTTGGTGCGTCCACAATTTGGCGTAGATGCCATCGTGCGCCAGCAATTGATGGTGTGTACCTGTTTCAACAATACGGCCTTGATCAAGCACAATCAGCCTGTCCATGGCAGCAATGGTGGATAAACGATGGGCAATGGCAATCACGGTTTTACCTTCCATCAATTGTGCGAGATGATGTTGAATGGCTAATTCCACCTCGGAGTCCAGCGCGCTGGTCGCTTCGTCCAACACCAGTATTGGTGCGTTTTTCAGCATGACACGGGCAATGGCAATACGCTGGCGTTGACCGCCTGATAACTTCACACCACGCTCACCGACATGTGCATCGTAGCCGGTACGTCCCTTGGCATCGCGCAGGCTCAGAATGAAATCATGCGCCTCGGCACGCTTGGCGGCCATGATCATCTCATCATCAGTCGCATCCGGGCGGCCGTACAAAATATTCTCGCGCACAGAGCGATGCAACAAAGAAGTATCTTGTGTCACCATACCGATTTGCTGACGTAAAGAATCCTGTTTAACGCTATCAATCGCCTGCCCATCTATGCGGATATGCCCGGCCTGAATATCGTAAAAACGCATAAGCAAATTAACAATAGACGATTTACCGGCACCTGAACGCCCCACCAGTCCAACACGCTCGCCCGGTTGGATATGCAGGTCAAAATCCTGCAGTAACGGCGCTTGTTTGTCATAGGCGAAATCCACTTGCTGAAACAAGACCTCCCCTTTGGGTACACTCAGCGTGACTGCATCCGGTACATCAACCACGCGATTCTCCACTGACAAGGTATTCATGCCATCTTGCACCGTGCCGATTTGCTCATACAGCGAAGTCAGCTCCCACATTACCCAGTGCGAAATCCCGTTGAGGCGCAAGCCCATGGCCATCACGGCGGCCACTGCCCCGGCGGCGACCAGGCTTTGTGACCACAACCACAACACCATGCTGCCGCTGGCAATAATCAGGCACATGTTCAAAAAGTGATTAATGCTTTCGACACAACTCACCATACGCATTTGCCCATGGACGGTATCCAGGAACTCTTGCATGGCCGATTGCGCATAGCTCGCCTCGCGTCCTGCGTGCGAAAATAATTTCACGGTAGAAATATTGGTATAGGCATCCGTAATACGGCCAGTCATCAGCGCGCGCGCGTCAGCCTGATGCTGTGACACCTTGGCCAGTCGTGGAATAAAATAGACCAGGGCGCAAGCATAGAGCAACAGCCAGCCGAGGAAAGGCAGCACCATCCATGGATGAAAGCTACCGACGACGGTCACAATCGTGGTGAAATACAACAGCACATAGACCATGATATCAGCGAGGATAAACCAGACTTCACGTACGGCCAGCGCCGTTTGCATGACCTTGGCCGAGACGCGACCAGCAAATTCATCCTGGTAAAAACCCATGCTCTGGTTGAGCATATGCTGATGAAACTGCCAGCGCAAACGCATGGGGAAATTACCTGCCAGCGTCTGGTGCTTGATCAATGTTTGCAACACAATAACCAGCGTACTACCCATTAAAATCGACGCCACCAGCCACAAAGTGTCATGATGGGTGGTCCATAGCTGGCCAGGCGCAATCGCAGTCAACTTATCGACCACTTTGCCCATCAGTGCAAACAATAACGCTTCAAACGAACCAATACAGGCAGTGAGTATCGTCATCGCCAGGATATAGCGGCGCATGCCATATGAGCATGCCCACATAAAAGGCCAGAAACGGGTGGGGAGCTGATGCAGTATCTCGCGCGGAAATGGGGACACCAATGCTTCAAAACGGCTGAATAATCGCATGATCACTACTTGGAATAAATGGTACAAACGGCTTCGGCAACGATTCCTTCACTGCGGCCAGTAAAGCCGAGTTTTTCTGTGGTGGTTGCTTTCACATTCACCTGGTCAACCGCAACGTGACAATCAGCCGCAATATTGCTGCACATCTGTGCCGTATGCCTGCTTAATCTGGGGGCTTCACAAATCACCGTCGCATCAATATTACCAACCTGATAGCCTTTGTCATTCAGCAAAGCCACCACATGCCGCAACAACGTGCGGGAGTCGATTCCTTTAAATTGCATATCTGTCGGTGGAAAATGCTTGCCGATATCGCCCAAAGCAGCCGCGCCTAACAAAGCATCACAAATCGCATGTAGCAATACATCCGCATCAGAATGTCCGTCCAGGCCATGACTATGAGGAATATGCACGCCGCCGATAATACAGTCACGGCCAGTCACCAGCGCGTGTACATCAAAGCCGTGGCCAATTCTAAAGGGGATCATTCTGCATCCTGTTCGCTCTGCGTAGCCTGCATCAGTGCCGAGACAACGGCAACATCATGCGGATACGTAATTTTTAAATTTTTCAAACCACCCAGCACCAGCTTGGGTGCATGGCCTGCCCACTCCATTGCCTGCGCTTCGTCAGTCGGCTGGCGGTGTAAATGTGTGGCCAGCGCCTGCTGTAACATGCCGGCTTTAAACATTTGCGGCGTTTGTGCCTGCCACAATGCTTCACGCGGAACAGTCTCAGCGACATGCTGAGTCACATCAGCACGCTTCAAAGTGTCTGCCAGAGGCAAAGCCAGCAGACCACCAACGTCTGTCGGTCTAATGGCGTCAATTAAACGCTGCACCATCTCAGCATCGACACCAGGGCGTGCGGCATCATGGACTAACACCCAATCTTCGCGATCAATATATGACGCCATCGCCTGCAAACCTTGATAGACAGAAGCAGCGCGACTATCGCCACCGCAAGACAATACCTGAGTCTTATGACAGCCTTGCAACAAGTCATCCGACCAATAAGCATCTTCAGGTGCAGTCACAATAAAAATACGGCTGATGGCAGGTATCGCCTCAAAGGTATCGATAGCGTGACGCAAGATTGGTTTCCCGTTGAGTGGTAAATATTGCTTGGGCGCAACACTTTGCATACGCGAACCACTGCCGGCACTGGGAATCAGAACATGATATTGAGTCATCTTGTCATTTTATCATGCAGCCATGCACTTCTTTGGCACACCTGAAATCAAGCGGCTGATATTGCAACAAAACGTCATCCTCATGACTGCTTACCTGCTTTTGTTTAAGACGACTTAAACACTTGTTAAAAAGTCATTCTATAATCAAGCAGCGGTACCCATCATAACAATAGATCCTCGGGAGCGAATCATGAACAATACCAAGGTAATCATTAGCAGCGTCTTATTCTCCCTGTGCGCAACATTAGGCACCAGCTACGCGGACCCGCCTGCCCACGCGCCGGCACATGGCTGGAGAAAAAAACATGACCCGTACTATCGTGGCTATTCGGGCTACCAGTGGCAGCGTGACTATGGTGTGATCAGTGGAGAATGTCAGTGGCAAACCGTCGGCGCGGTCACTGGTGGTGTCATCGGCGGCGCAGTAGGCGCCAGCGTCGGTGAAGGCTCAAATAAGCCGATTGCAATTATTCTCGGTTCTGTTATCGGCGCAGTCATTGGCAACCAGATCGGCAAAGCCATTGATAATAATGACAGGGGCTGTATAGGCCACGCCCTCGAACTCGGACGCATAGGGCAACGGGTTCATTGGGTAAATCCTGATAGCCGTATTGAATACAACCTCACGCCAACCGCAGACTTCATGCAAAGCAATCAAAAATGTAAATCTTACCGGCTTGAATGGATAGAACAGGGAAAACGTCAGCAAGCCAGCAATCGAGCCTGCCTAGCAGAACAAGGCCAATGGCAAACCATCAATTAAACGATCCTCTAAGCAAAAAAGCCTCTTGTTAAGAGGTTTTTTTATATTTAAGGAGGCATTTCTAATGTCCAACCCCATTTTTGTGCAATAAAAAAGGCCTCAACACGCGAGTGCTGAGGCCTTTTTAGAATAGGAGCTTGGGGATGACCTACTTTCGCATACGAAGAGTACACTATCATTGGCGCAAGTTCGTTTCACGGCCCTGTTCGAGATGGGAAGGGGTGGTTCCAAACCGCTATTGTCCCCAA